>Ga0255777_10004087_pt1 | contig 12168 bp, 10 predicted proteins | sample 101ome_15_FD_179975 | JGI IMG/M metagenome (GOLD analysis project Ga0255777, IMG submission 179975) | Coastal salt marsh microbial communities from the Groves Creek Marsh, Skidaway Island, Georgia - 101402AT metaG (version 2) | ecosystem: Environmental > Aquatic > Marine > Intertidal zone >...
CGTCACGAGTTACCTCATCGATCCAATCAGTCTTAGACCCTAGATCACGACCACCAGCAGCAATAAACTCTTCTGGGCTCATGTAATCAATCTGGTTCAAAATACCAGAAGTTGAGAATTGACCGTTGTAGCTGATTTGAGTTGCCCCAGCCTTACCTTTTTTGGTTGTAACAAGGATTACCCCTGAAGATCCACGAGAACCGTAAATCGCAGCAGCAGAAGCATCTTTAAGAACGTTGATGCTCTCAATATCACTTGGATCCACGTTGCCAAGTGAAGCTCCGATTACCCCATCGATAACTACAAGCGGAGAAGCATTCGCACCAATAGTCGAAAGACCACGAAGACGAATTACTGCACCTGCGTTTGGGTTACCCCCTCTGTTGTAGATCTGAAGACCTGCAACCTTACCTTGAAGTAATTGAGAAGCATCGTTGATAGCCCCCTTGTTGAATGATTCTTCGTCCACAGAAACTACTGCAGAAGTAATTTCTTTTTGTTGCTGAGAACCGTAACCAGTGATTACAACCTCCTCAAGCACGTTACCCAACTCAAGTACTACATTAATAGTACTCTGGTTGCCAACAGTGATTTCTTGTGCAGTGTAACCTACATAAGAAAACACAAGCACATCTCCTGCACTAGCTGAAATCGAATAGTTACCATCGAAGTCTGCTGTAGTACCCGTAGCTGTACCTTTAACTACGACTGTTGCACCTGGTAGTGGTCCCTGATTATCAGAAACAGTACCTGAAACAGTCTGCGCTTCTGTCATACCGAAACACAATAGTGCCGCGAAAAACAGAAAACCTTTAAGCATGATTTTCATAAGAGTAAAGTTTAAGTTTAGTTTATTTCAAGGCGTTAAAATAATGCAAAAATTAACACAAGCAAAATATCGGACACCTATTAAGCCTATATTTGCGATTTTTCACAGCATTATTATCGAATCGTTAATTTTTTCACACTTTTTTTGAAATCGAAAATTTGAATTTATCGCCAGATCGAGGTTAAAATAGTGCAAAAATAGAGTTTAGTTCAACAAAAAAGCCGCACTAGGCGGCTTTTAGACACTAAAATTAACTCTAGAAGTTAAATTTTATCTGCTACCACCTTGTAAGTAGGATCTTCAATAATATTCACCTCTATTAAACTTTCTGCATTTTTTATCAATCTCAAGCAGTCTTTGCTGAGGTGTTTTAAGTGAATTTTCTTCCCCGATTTAGCATAACGTTCTGTAACCTTATTAAGGGCTTCTATAGCGGACATATCAACTACACGACTTTCTGCAAAGTCAATCACGACCTCATCAGGATCACCGGCTACATCGAACTTTTCATTGAAAGCCGCCACCGAACCAAAGAAAAGCGGACCGTAAATTTCATAGTGCTTAACTCCTAATTCGTCGATTCGCTTACGAGCACGAATTCGTACTGCGTTATCCCAAGCAAAACCAAGCGCAGCAATAATAACACCCACGATAACCGCAAGGGCAAGATTGTGAAGGAGTACCGTCACTAAGGTCACTAATACCATTACAAAAACATCTGACTTGGGCATTTTATTAAACGTACGGAGGCTCGCCCACTCGAATGTTCCTATCGATACCATAATCATGAGCCCAGTTAGCGCGGCCATAGGTACACGCTCAATAAGCGATGAACCAAACATGACAAAACTCAATAACCCGATAGCCGCAACGATTCCTGAAAGACGAGCTCGAGCTCCATTAGATACGTTGATTAGTGATTGCCCGATCATGGCACATCCACCCATTCCAGAAAACATTCCCGAAAGGGTATTGGCAACCCCTTGAGCTAAGGCCTCTTTGTTGGCAGAACCTCTTGTTTCAGTAATCTCATCTACGATATTAAGGGTAAGCAGACTCTCTATCAGCCCAACACCCGCAATAATTAGTGAATAGGGAGCTATCAATTTCAACGAGTCAAAACTCCAATCAATTGCCGGGATATGAAAGGGTAAAAAACCTCCTTTGATAGAAGCGATATCACCAACAGTACGGGTATCTAAATTAAAGAAGGTTACCAAGCCGAAAATGATGAGTATAGCTGCAAGTGATGAGGGTACAACTTTGGTAAGTTTTGGCAAGAAATGAATAATAAGCATGGTAAGAGCTACCAATCCAAGAAGGAGGTACAAAGCAGAGCCTTCTAGCCAATTTCCTGAGTCATCCTTAAACTGAGCCAATTGTGACATGAAAATGATAATAGCTAGACCATTAACAAATCCGAAAATTACGGGATGGGGCACCAAACGAATAAACTTACCTAGGCGCAAGAGCCCAAACAAGATCTGAATTAGACCCGCTAAAACAACAGCCGCAAAGACGTATTCGACACCGTGTGATTGAACTAGTGAAACAAGGACTACAGCGACAGCACCAGTAGCACCTGAAATCATACCAGGTCGGCCACCGAAAACAGATGTAACCAAAGCCATCACAACGGCAGCATACAATCCAGTTAATGGAGAGAGACCGGCAATTAATGCAAAAGCAACGGCCTCAGGCACCAGGGCCAAAGCAACCGTTATACCCGACAGAATTTCGGTTTTGTAGCTAAAGGTGTAATTAAAGTCGAAAAGTCTTAGATACTTCTTCATTTCGCGTTTTGATTGATGGCGCGAAAATAGGGCTTTATTTAAGACTGAACCCCAAGAAGGTAACGTCTCTCAACCCATTTGAAGCTGTAGTAAAGAATAGCAGCGTAGAAAAGGTCCCCCAAAATAGCATTTCTAAAAAATGGAATGGCCGCGGTGTAGCAAGCGATGAATCCTTCTAGGGTTAACGGATATCCGAGCAACCAAACTCCAAAGTTAGAGATCACAAAAAAGGTAAGCGATGAAAACAATACGATAAGCACATTCATTTTCTGGGACCATTGTCCTAGAAAAACAACGGCGGCAAATGAAGCGTATACAAACCAACTAATGGTATAAAAGCCGAGGATTAAATCAGAAAGGATCATCACTGTAAGAGGCGCAGCAAAAGCGAGGATCTTATTTTTAAAGTGACGTCCTGCAAAAAGAGCAGTAGCCGTCACCGCAGTGAAGTTAGGTAGATGCGGTATAAGTCGGCTAAGTATTGCGATCAATACAAAAGCGATCAATAGTTTTTCTCTAGTAGAAAGGGCTTGGAATCGGTTCATGCTGCGAAGATCGCACAACTTTGTTTAAAAACAAAAGCCCTGAAAGTCAGACTTACAGGGCTTGAGCTAAACTTATAAATGAATTAGTCTAATAGATCAAAACGATCTAAATTCATCACTTTATTCCAAGCAGCTACAAAATCATGTACAAACTGTTCTTTATAATCTGCACCGGCATAAACCTCAGCGAGCGCACGTAACTGTGAATTCGAACCAAAGATTAGATCAACACTAGTGGCGGTATACTTTTGAGAACCCGTGGTGCGATCGGTACCGATGTAAGTTCCGCCTTCACCTTTTTCCCATTTAGTACTCATGTCTAATAGATTCACGAAGAAATCGTTCGATAATACACCTACGTTATTGGTAAATACACCATTTGAAGAAGAAGCATGATTCGCTCCAAGCACACGCAAACCTCCGACTAAAACAGTCATCTCTGGTGCACTTAATGTGAGTAATTGTGCTTTATCTACAAGCAATTCTTCTAGTGGACGATCTGCGCTACCCTTAACAAAGTTTCTGAAACCATCAGCTTTTGGCTCGAGAACCGCAAACGAATCAACATCAGTCATTTCTGCCGTTGCATCTGTACGACCTGGTGTAAAGGGAACTACTAATGAAACTCCTGCTTCTGCTGCAGCCTTTTCAACTGCTGCACTACCACCAAGAACGATAAGGTCTGCTAAAGAAACTTTCTTATCTCCTTTCGCGTCAAAATCTGCTTTTATTTTCTTTAGTGATAAGAGCACCTTAGATAGACGCTCTGGTTCATTTGCCTCCCAGAACTTCTGTGGAGATAGAGCAATACGAGCTCCGTTAGCTCCACCTCTAAGATCTGAGCCTCTGAAGGTAGAAGCAGATGACCATGCTGTGAAAACTAGATCACTTATCGATAATCCTGAACCTAAGACTGCTGCTTTAAGTTCAGCCACATCTGAAGCTTCGATTTGCTTGTAATCGGCAGCAGGAACTGGGTCTTGCCAGATTAAAGTCTCCGCTGGAACTTCAGGACCTACATAATTCGTTTTAGGTCCCATATCACGGTGCGTTAACTTATACCAAGCTCTTGCGAAGGCATCAGCAAACTCGTCTGGGTTCTCGTAGAATCTTCTAGAAATCTTATTGTAGGCCGGATCTTCTCTTAGTGCAATGTCAGAGGTTGCCATCATAGGAGCGTGACGCTTGTTTGGATTGTGCGCATCAGGAACCGCATCAGCAGCCTCTCCGTTCTTCGGCTTCCACTGGTATGCACCAGCTGGGCTCTTAGTTAACTCCCACTCATATCCAAATAGTGTTTCAAAATAACTGTTATCCCATTGAATTGGAGTTGGAGTCCAAGCACCTTCAAGACCAGAGGTTATAGTGTATTCACCGTTACCAGTTCCAAAGCTATTTGCCCATCCGAATCCTTGTTGTTCAACAGGAGCTCCTTCTGGCTCAGGACCAACGTGCGCAGTATCACCAGCACCGTGTGTCTTACCGAAAGTGTGACCCCCTGCAACAAGCGCAACAGTCTCTTCATCATTCATCGCCATTCGAGCAAAAGTTTCGCGAATGTCACGTGCAGAAGCAAGAGGATCTGGCTTACCATTAGGACCTTCTGGGTTTACATAGATAAGACCCATCTGAACTGCAGCTAGAGGATTGTCAAGCTGACGGTCACCAGTGTAGCGCTTATCTCCTAACCACTCTGTTTCTGGACCCCAGTAAATATCTCCCTCTGGCTCAAATACGTCTGCGCGACCACCACCAAAACCAAAAGTTTTAAAGCCCATGGTTTCAAGAGCAACATTACCGGTAAGAATCATTAGGTCTGCCCAAGAGAGCTTATTTCCATATTTCTGCTTGATAGGCCAAAGAAGACGACGAGCCTTGTCAAGGTTTCCGTTATCTGGCCAACTATTTAGAGGGGCCATTCTTAATGTTCCTGCTCTTGCACCACCACGGCCGTCTTGAATACGGTAGGTACCCGCACTGTGCCATGCCATTCTGATAAAGAATGGACCATAGTGACCGTAATCAGCTGGCCACCAGTCTTGAGAATTAGTCATTAAATGAGCTAAATCCTTCTTTAATTCATCATAGTTGATTGAAGCAAATGCCTTTCTGTAATCTGTATTTGCTCCTGTAGGCTTCATTTCAGAAGTGTTTTGGTGAAGCATTCTGAGGTTCAGTTGCTCTGGCCACCAATCTGCGTTTGAAAAACCACCGGCAGCCGTGTGACGGTGCTTAGCACCCATTACTGGGCATTTTTCAATTCCTTCGTTAGTATCGTGTGAATGCATAGTAAAATTTTTTTGCAAATTAATTCATATTCAGCGTCATAAGGTCACTTTCGAATAAGTTGTTTTAATTCAATTATAAGATATTCTTATAAAATCTAAATAATCCAAAGTTTTTTATTATAGTTGGATTTGAAGTGCTCTCTCAGCTGCATATCTCCCACTACTCATTGCGGCATTGAGTGATGGGTAAAGCAAGTAATCGCCAGACCGAATAACAGAAGATTCAACATTAGGCGAATCCGGCTTTAAGCGGATTTCAGAAATAACCGGCAATGCCTTGTCAATTTTAAAATGCTTAACAAGCTTTCCCGGCTCAATACCCGAACGCGTCTTAATCTCATCTCTGATCAACACCTCAAGCCGATCTGAATCGTCTGAAACGCCAATAGCAGTGGCAGAAAGAACAGAGGCGTTACGACCTTCAAGTATATGTATCGAATTCACTGAATTTGATTCAGGGAATAACCCGATTACCTGTTTAAGTTTTTCAGAATACTTAGATACTTCGGATAATTCAAAGTAGAACACCTCAGTACCGTGCCACTTCTGGTTCATTTCTGCAAAGGTTTGTATCACCTTATCGTGACGATCTATAGCCTCCTCTGTCGTTACTTTGTGATTCAATAATACCTTTGTTTTGGTCAGCTTTGCAGAGAGCTGATGAATTACTGACTGCATGCCTCTTTTCGGCAAAGCAGCATAACCATTGGCAAACATGTGAAAAACGAACTCAAACTGTTTCACTGAAGTTTGAAGCTCTTTTTCTAAGAAAATACCCCCATAGAAGGGCTTGAAAAATTGATTAATGAATCGCCCACTGTATTTCGAATGGAGGGATTCGGCTGTCGATTGGTCGTATTGATTGAAGATTGCCTCAATATGCGAGTCACTAATTCTTCGTTGTTCAGCGAGCAGCTTCATTTTATCGAATAAACTTGCAGAATTTGCCTTAATGGTAGGCCATAAAAAAGACCGATCTCTAAAAGCATCTCCAATAAGTTCTACCTTACCATCTTTTCGAAAAATATATGCTCCTGGTTTAAAGTAATGTAATTCGAGTGCCGAAAGGTCTAAGTATTTGATTACTTCAGGATAGGCAGTTAAAAGTACCTGAAACCCATGATCAAGGGGAATATCCTCAAAAAAATCTGTTTTAACTCGGCCCCCTAAGCGGTCTGTAGATTCATATAGGGTAGGGAAAACACCTTCTGCCTCAAGTTCTAATGCAGCAATAATACCACTGATACCACCGCCAAGGATGGCAATGTCAGGAAAAGGCAATGACATTTAAACCGTAGGAACGTTCTTAATACGTTTTTCGATTTTCTGCTTCTTAGCTGTCACACGCTTCATCCAATCCATCAATTCAGGATCTTTTGACTCCTTATAGATCTCGTTGATGGCAAGAACAAGTGCCTTACCCTCTCTTGAGTATTTTACACGATCACTTGTGCTCATATGGCTCATGGCAAGTTGCTCGTATGCTTCGGCTTGTGTCAGTAAATCTTCTACAGAATTGTTCATCGAATTTCTTAAAAGGTTAAACAAATATGGGTAAAAAATGTGAGAATGTCTAACCCAAGTGGCAAAGATTAATAAAAGATTAAGAATTAGCCAAATTACTGACCGATCTCTCTTGCCTCAAAATCAACGATTTCTGTAGATTCAAAACGATAATCGACCTCAATGGGATTGCAGCATACCTCACAATCTTCGACATAGACTTGTCTACCGTCGATAGGGTCTAGAATCATTGAAATTTCTTCCCAACAATAAGGACACTGAAAAAAATGCTCAAACATTATTCCCGCCATTAAAAGATTCGATTTGATCACTGATCGAGCCCCATTCTTCCATTTTAGTCTCTAATTCGGCCTTGAGTTCTTGATAGCGATCCATATATCCACTAGTCTTAACGAGTTCCTCATAACGTTCTAAAAGCTCGTGATCTTTAGCGGCGATTGCCTCCTCTAACTCCGTGATTCGCTTTTCAATAGAACCCAGTTTATTACTCAGAGTTTTTAGTTTCTTCTGATCAGCGTAGCTCATCTCATTAGAAGGCTTTTCTTCATCCTTGGTGTTTGAGGTTTGACTCTTAACAGTAGCCTTTTCAACTTCTCTAAAGTCATTCACCTTTCGCTGCTCCAAATAGAAATCAATATCTCCCAAATAGGGTTTCACTTTATGATCTCTAAATTCGAAAACCTGATCAGTAAGACCTTGTAAAAAATCACGATCGTGAGAAACAACCAGCAGTGTACCTCCAAAATTGAGAAGTGCACGCTTCAACACCTCTTTAGATTTAATATCTAAATGGTTGGTAGGTTCGTCCATTACGAGCACATTGAAAGGTTGTAATAAAAGTTTGGCAAGAGCGAGTCGATTACGCTCACCTCCCGATAACACTTTCACCTGTTTATCGACATCATCGCCTCCGAACAGAAATGAACCCAAGATGTCTCGAACTTGAGCTCGATTTGTTTCGTTCGCCGCATCGATCATAGTGTCCAATAGGGTTTTGTCACCGTCTAGGTACTCTGCTTGGTTTTGTGCAAAATATCCGATCTCAACGTTGTGTCCGAGTTTAAATTGTCCCTGATGCACTAACTCACCGACAATGATTTTGGCAAGGGTAGACTTCCCTTGACCGTTTTGACCCACAAAGGCGGTTCTCGATCCTCGTTCAAGAAGAAAAGAAACTTCATTGAGCACTAAAGATTCGCCATAAGACTTAGAAACCTTATCGAGTTCTAAGATCACTTTACCGGGTTGTTTCGATACCGGGAAACGTACGTTCATAACGGCCGTATCAGTGCCATCCACTTCGATTCGATCAATTTTGTCTAGCTTTTTGATCAAGGACTGAGCCATCGACGCCTTCGTTGCCTTAGCCCGAAATTTTTCGATTAATTTTTCGGTCTGTTGAATTTGCTTCTCTTGGTTCTTAAGCGCATTCATTTGCTGCTCTCTAATTTCTTGTCGAAGCGCTAAAAACTGTGTATAAGGCTTTTGATAATCGTAAATTCGACCTAAAGAAATTTCAATCGTTCGATTTGTTACATTATCCAAGAACATACGATCGTGAGATACGATCACCACTGCCCCCGGATACGAGTTCAAGAACGTCTCTAACCAAAGTATCGACTCGATATCTAGGTGGTTGGTAGGCTCATCTAGAAGTAAAACGTCATGCCTCTGAAGGAGTAATTTGGCAAGCTCGATTCTCATACGCCATCCCCCCGAAAAGGTGTCGGTTAAACGATCAAAGTCAGTTCGTTTAAACCCTAGGCCCTGCAAAACACGCTCTGTTTCTCCTTGATAGTTATAACCCCCTAGTATTTCATATCTCGTGTTCAAGTCACTCACCGCCACCATAAGATCGTGATACTCCTCACTTTCGTAATCGGTTCTTGTGGCCAATTCGTGATTAACACGATCCATCTCTCGCTCTACACTCTTTATTTCTGAAAACGCCTCATAGGATTCTTCTAAAACGGTTCGTCCCTGAACGAAGTCAATGTCTTGCTTTAAAACGCCAATGGTAATATTTCTATCGCAAGCAAGGGTACCTTCATCGAGGTCTAACTCCTTAGAAAGTACTTTGAGCATGGTCGATTTTCCGGCACCATTTTTACCAATTAAACCTACTCGGTCACCAGGACTGAGTTTATAACTAACTCCCTGAAACAAATAGGTGCCCGAAAATGAAACGGCGGCGTTGTGTAGATTTAACATGGGCGCAAAGATACCACATCAGCTTACAAAATAAAGCTAGGTAACACAGGTTACTTTCACAATTATCAGAGTCTTCTATCTTTGAATTACAAAGCGCAATACCATGTTTAAGAAGGGAACTAAACTCTATAGTATTTTCGGATCGAAATGCCCGAAATGTCATGGAGAAAGCATGTATAAAAATCCAAACCCATTTAATATCGCTAGGGTGTACGATATGCCCGAAAGATGTTCGAAGTGTGGAACAAAGTACAAAATCGAACCTTCATTTTTCTACGGAGCCATGTATGTTAGCTATGGGTTAGGCGTTGCCATCGCCGTGGCAGCCTTTATTACTAGTCGCTTCATTATTGGCACTAGCATGATCACGGCATTTTTAAGCATTATCGGTTCTATCGTATTGCTAATGCCTGTAAATATGCGCTTGGCACGAAATATCTGGATTAACTTTTTTATCAGTTACGATCCTGAGGTGGCCAAAGCGGGCGAAAACGGTCAATAGAAATTTCTTCTGGCAAGGACTGCTTTTCTTCGATATGTTGAAGTAGCTGTTCTGAGGTAATTGGGCCAATCATAACTCCTCTCGACCCCATTCCGTTCAGCACATGAACATTTGAATAGTCTGGATGTGTACCCACTAAAGGTTTTCGATCGGTAACTGTAGGTCTTACCCCTGCCATATGATCGATCACTTCAAAGGGTAATTTCAAAAACTTCTGAAGCTTTTCAATGAGTTCTTGTTTCGAGGCTTCAGTCGGTATACTCGTCTTGTCCTTCCACTTGTAGGTCGCTCCTATTCGGTACAAATCGTCTCCTACTGGAATGATAAAAACCCCCGACTTAATCACTCTAGTTTCGTCTAGCCCCTTGCAACGAATAAGAAGTAACTCTCCCTTGGTACCATTCAGTGGTAAATAATTAAATAAAGGATTTTGCTTGAGTCCATAACCCTCGGCAAAAACAATGTGTTTTGCACGAAGCTCGCCATAACTAACCCCTTCGCTGAGTTGCAATCGATCATAATCAAATCGCTCCTCAAGTAGTTGATTCTGATTTTTCAAATAAGCCTTGTAAGCGGATCGAAGGAGTGCTGTATCTAATTTACCGGTTTCTAAAACCTCAGCTAGTTTAAAAGGCGCTTCGATACCTTCGTTGGTATTCACCTCGAAGCCGTCTTTCATAAAGCGCTCATATCCCCTCTTGTCTCGTGCCTCGTACCAAGCATTTTGCTCTGAAGGAGTGTTCAAAATTCGTAAAGTGGGTATTTTTTGGTCGATCTCAACGCCTAAGAAAGCCGTTAATTCTTCATAAAAAGGCATGGCGTAATCGAGCTGTTCAGCGGCATTATAGGCTAGGGTAAACCGTTTTAATACTAATGGGTTATACAACCCTCCGGCTACTTCTGATGCGCATTGGGATTCATCGCTGATCACTAAAAAAGATCGAAAACGGCGCCTTAGCTGTTCGGCCAAACAGATTCCCGCTAAGCCTGAGCCGACAATGATGTAATCGACTTCAGTAGCCAAAATTATTGTTGTTTTGTACTATCCTTTGAAGAAGACTCAACTTTTCTCTTCTTAAATAAGCCCTTTAGTCGTTGCTTGATGGATTGTTTTTCTTTAACAATTGAATCCGTTCCTTCGTTATTCTTTTTAAAAAATGGCAACTTTTTCAAAATACTTTCCCTTTCAATGGTATCGGTAATGATTTCATCAGGCATGAGGTTAAAATCAGGGAAAATAAACTCTTCGTTTAAACTTTCTATGTCATCCAGTTCATTCTCTGTTTGGTATATTTTTGCCTTAAACATTCTAGCTGTAAGGATTCTATCAAAAGATAAAGGAAAATTAGAGTTCAATTCATTAAAGGATGGAGTTGCCGCCAGAAGTGGCCTAGCATCTTCATACCAAACCCAAAACAATTCAACTAAATAGTCTTCATTATTTTGGGCATCTATTTCATCAATAAAATTGACATCTGGAGCTACAGGTGCTATTCCAAGTATACGATACCTAAGTTCAGATCTTCTTTTATCAAAATACCAAACTCCTTTTACTCTATATTGTTGAATATCGAATGCAGAAATATCTCTCTGATAAATATACGCCTCACTCAGTTCCTTCCCTTGATTTAAAATATCGTAACCTGCTGCAGTGGTATCTCTTTTTTGAATAGCTGGCAGAAGGTCTTCAATATTTCTACGGTCCTCGAAGAAAGAATCGGCATAGGCTTTAATACTATCTTTTTTAATAGCTTTTAATAGGGTATAATAAAGAGATTTCTTGCTAGTCCTTATAGTATCGGTAGGGTAATATAAGTTTTTGTTCTCTTCTTCTCTTAAATCTATTTTTTCCCAAACTACTTTAGACCATAAAATCGATCTATTCGCTAAGTCTTTATATTCTATAAAAAACGGATTATCGGAAGAAGGTAACGACTTCGAATTTGAATCTGGAAGACTAAAAATACTATTCTTATTCTGAGCATTAGTAGAAACTAATGTTCCAAGAAAAATTAGTAATAGAAAAAATCGACCTGTTCCCATCAGCTTTTAATTAATAACCTCAACAATGACTGCACTAGCAGGCTTAAGGAAGTAAGATTCACCGATAGGTTTTGTTTTAATTTCAAAGATTTGAATAATATCCCCTCTAGTTGCCCGTCTTATCGCTGCAACGGCACGTGAGTCCATTCGATTACCTTTAACTTCCACTGTTGGCTGGTCGGGAATTTTAATCTTAAATCCTGTCACATCGAATGGAAGATCAAAATCAAAGTCTAGAAGAACAGCTCCAACTATTGTCTTTTCTAATTCGGATCTTGACATTCTGAGATTTCCATACTCACCTCGAACTGTTCCCGTTGGTGCAGGCACATCTTTGATTCTGAACTGAGTAGAAGTTTTAATTAAACTACCATCGGGAAGCTCTCCAGTCACATTAATCGTTGAAAATGCTCCTGAAGAAGGTTTTAAAACA
>Ga0255777_10004088_pt1 | contig 12167 bp, 17 predicted proteins | sample 101ome_15_FD_179975 | JGI IMG/M metagenome (GOLD analysis project Ga0255777, IMG submission 179975) | Coastal salt marsh microbial communities from the Groves Creek Marsh, Skidaway Island, Georgia - 101402AT metaG (version 2) | ecosystem: Environmental > Aquatic > Marine > Intertidal zone >...
TTTGTCGTAATCATTTCTTGGTTCAGACGATGCGCGAACGACCGCGTTGTGAATGGACCACATTTATAAAATAATTTGCGTATTCCTTAATTGAGATAAAGATTACACTCCCTTTATAATTAAATTTTTTAAATGGAGGATGTATTTAAATCTTTTGCAACCGAAATTTATCGCTGTGGGTCACACGTCGGATATCATGTAAAATTTAAACATGTTGCTCCGCTATGTAAAAAGTGGTCTAGAAATAGACTTCCCGATGAAGAGCGCATTCAAGAAATGTGTGACTATTACAATTCTGGAGGTTACATACCTCGTATTATTCATATTGCTGAACTCAAAGATGAGGGACTTGTTTGCTACGATGGAAACCATCGTCGGGAAGTTTTGAATCGAGTCCAGGCATTGGATGCAGTTTGCATCGTTGACGTGATATTTAACGCCACAAATGATGATGTTTATCAAAGTTTTTTAAATGTAAATAAGGCTGTGGATGTACCTGAAATATTCTTGGAAGAATCTTCCGATATAAAGGATGAAGTTTTGAAATTGGTAAAAAAATATGAGACAAAATACAAGTCTTTTATATCCAAGAGTTCAAAGTGTCGTTCACCAAACTTTAACAGAGATCTTTTTACAGATAATGTGACTAAGATTTATAAATACTTAGACGGCACAAAAAGTATACAAGAAATTGAAGAACTTTTAGAAAAATTAAACAGAGAGTACGCAAATAATAAATTATGCAAGCCACATTCTAAGTATAAGCAGCATATAATAGAAAAATGTAAAAATCACAATCTGTGGCTATTTCTAGAACGCGAAATTCCATGCGAACATGTTGAACGAATTGTTTCAAAAAGGAAATTTGGTATTTTCAAATAGGGATAAAGATTACGTTCCCCTATACATAAATGAGCGAACTTTGCGTGAAGAAATTGGTTGAAGATGCTATTATTCCAACTCGGGGTTCTACTCATGCTGTTGGATATGATTTATACAGTGTCGAGGATTGCTGTGTACCACATAACTCACGGCATCTTGTCGGGACGGGGATCTCAATTGTTTTGCCAGTAAATGTATATGGTCGGGTTGCACCAAGATCCGGACTTACGGTAAAACATGGTATCAATGTAGGTGCGGGTGTTATCGATCCGGACTACACGGGTGAAATTAAGGTCGCGCTTTTTAATCACAGTGACACGCCGTTTGAGATTAAGAAGGGTGATAGAATTGCACAACTCATTTTGGAGAGATGTGAAACACCAAGTGTTCGTGAAATCAGTGAAATCACTGAGACGGATCGTGGTTCTGGTGGTTTTGGCTCTACCGGCGTTTAAAATTTTTTTCGTTCATCACAGAACCAAAGCATTTCTTCCGTGGGCATGAATAGAATCCCTTTGCGCATGGTTAACCATAACTGCGCTTGGTTTAAGTTTGGATAACTCCAAAGGAGCCATCTCTCCCAATACCCCGCACGAAAGGGATCGTCCCAATTTTCTTCCGTGCTGGTGTCTGCGTAAAGCATACCTCTGTGTATTTCGTATGGATCTGTCTCTATTCTCACATCCTTTGGTATTTGTGCACCACGTCTGAGAAGATGTGCTCTCATAAGCCGTGGATTTCCGTGATCTGTGTAATCGAGGGACTCCTTGGATCCAATGTCTAAGGTCTTCTTGTTTGGGAGAGTAACCCTGTACTTGTGTGTGAGAGTGGGACTTGGCTTTAGAACCACGTGCATATACATTAACAAATCAATAAAAATAGCCTAAGTTGCACACAGACACTTTAATAAATCAAACATGTTGAACATCCTTAACGCGACTATTGGTACCGGTGGTCCCCTCGTGGTGGAATATCGAGGTAAGATTTTTGTGGAAAACTGTGTTCTCATTTCCACGGATCACATCGAACGAATGAAGGCGCGAATCAAGAAAATCGCATTTAGTAAGATTGAACAAACTTCAGATCGCTCCTTTTCAATTTCTTAACCACAAATTTGGTTTCGACCATACGCATGTACGCATATGCCGCCAAGAACTCGATATTATGTAATGACTTATACAAGTGCCATGTGAACATTTTCAGTACGTAATTGTCCCTCTTGTTCCACGTCTGTTCCCTCGTAGTCGTAGTCGTTCTCGCCATGTTTTATATAAAGATAAACCTTCTAAATAATTTATGCGGACATTCAAATCTATCGATGGTATCACCATTAAGGTGGGTGAGGATGCCAAAGATAATGATGCACTCACTCAGTCAAGTTTCCCAAATGAATGGTGGATTCACGTGGATGGGGGTGCTGGATCTCATGTAGTCGTGTGTTGTGAAGACGACGTGTTACCTAGAGAAACAAAGAAAGATGCCGCTACACTTGCAGTTTATTATAGCAAGTCTGCTAAATATAGGATGGCTCGAGTAAATATAGTCAGGGTAGATCAGGTCATGAAAGACGACAGAATAAAGAATCATGGTCAGGTATATCTAGAGGGGCCAGTGAATCAACTCACCGTATTTCCAAACAAAGAAATGGAAAGATTAAAAAGACTTCGTTCTTAGTTAAAATTTTGGGTTTATGAATGTATTATGAAGAGTGAATTGATTCGAGATATAGAAAATTCTTTAAAAATTCATGGTCAACCAAATGTACCAGGTATACAAACTTGGCCAAAATTATTTGAACATACATCTGAACATTGGGAAACTATAAAAAAATCTTTTATTGAATCGTGTAAAGAAAAACCGAATTTCATACGAGCGTGGGCATACATACAAAGACCTGGAGTAGAAGACGCTAAATACCCCGGATGGCATACACATGGCGAAGAGAGAGAAGAGGGTCGATGTTTTCAATGTGGTGTGATGTACTTGGATAGATTTGCGCATGGAACCATGTTTAAACGGGGTGAAAAAGAAATTGTTGGTGATGCAACCCCTTTTGTGTGGCACATGTTTTCACCGAGTGATGTGCATTCTCCTCCTAGATGGGATCCCAATTCTAACGTCACAAGATACACTATTGCGGCTGAAGCGTTAAATATTAAAGATTCAGTATAGTATATGAATATTTATATAGATAGATATACACCCGAATTCATTGACTTTCGTTTTTATGAAGGAAAGGGGGTGGGTATGATTACGACAAGGGATATAAGACATGGTGAAGTCATATATGAATTTCCTATTTGTAAAATACCAGAAGGAGACGTGAATATAATCACTGGTGTGGGTCACATAAATTTTGTACCAACTAAACATTTATGTCATTTTGGTGTGAAGCACAACATTTTTCCATATTGGGATTGTCTTCTTAACCACGATGATAACCCAAATGCACTTCATGATTATAAATTTGAGAGTAAACATGGTAGATTTTTTGGTAAATTGTACGCTACACGAGACATAAATTACGGTGAAGAAATACTTATAAACTATAACAATTTGATAGATCCAGAGTATGTATTGATAGATGATGTGTCTCATCCGGCGAGTGATCTCGTAAAATACATACCCACTGAGTTTTGAAATAATATATAACCTTACATTAAATGGCTAACCCACTTTTGAAACTTTATCAACTCAAGGAGAGGCAGATTCAAATCAATAAAACATTTGCACGAGCTGGTAAAAAACAGGAGAAGCTTAATAAATTGTTTGACAAACAATCTGCGGCTTACAAAAAGGGTGACATTAAGAGTGCACAAAAGCTTGGTGACAAGATTAACAAACTTTCAAAGGAAATTAAGCGTGACTGGAACAAAGTCAAAGCATGATACTTAGAGTTTAAACGCAGAATTTAGATATGCGAGATGTTTGGTATTTGGTTATGAATCCAGATAAATCTCTGTGTTTGGCTAAAGGTAAAGAAGATATAGAAACTGTGATTGAATTGATACCGCGTACTTTTCATAATCGCACATGGAAATTTGAAAGTGGTGCGTGGGAGTATATGAAACTCATGGTAGTGTCACACTTTTTGTCTATTTTTGTATTTTTCAATGATATATTGCAGGTAACAAATTTTATATTATCGGTGATTGTAGTTTGCACAGATAATAACAAATATTCACTCCCATGTTTATTTGGACATTTAATATTTTGTTCAACAGGGATACCACTGAATGTTATATATTGGAGTCTTTATGACTTGTGTGTTTATTCAGTGTATGTATTGTTTTATTCTGTATTACTTATATTTTACATGAGACTTGAATAGTGTCCCGCTATGTAATACACGTCTTGAAATCCAAATTCAATTAATTTCTCTGCCGCAATCCTCGCCCTTTGTCCGGTGTTGCAGTAGACGAGCAAACCTTTCCTTGGGAGTTCTGAAACCGTCTTTTTATTCATCTTGTTTACGGGTAAGTGTAAAGCTCGTGGATAGTGACCCATTTTGTATTCCACGTATGTTCGAACATCAATGACCCTTTTTATCTTTCCAGACTTTATCATTTTTTTAGCTTCTTCTGAAGATACGAGGTTTTCCCCTGTAAATGTATACGCTATGGCTATACCTCCTAGTGCTATGATAAGTGGTAGCATATATTATATACACGCATAAAGATTTAGATTCAATGTAATTCATGAGTCTTCAAATTAAGAAGTTGCACCCGGATGCTATCATTCCGACTAGAACATCACCGGGATCGGTAGGTTACGATTTATATAGTATGGAAGAAATCATGGTTCCGCCCCTTGAACGTGCCTTCGTGAGTACAGGTGTTTGTGCATCTCTTCCACATGGCGTTTATGGGCGAATAGCTCCTAGATCCGGACTTACATTAAAACATGGTATACAGACTGGAGCGGGTGTGATTGATCCAGATTTTACTGGTGAATTGAAGGTGATCCTATTTAATCACGGGAGTGAACCGTTCGTCATTAAAAAGGGGAATAGAATTGCTCAGATGATTTTGGAGCGATGTGAAACGCCCCTCATAGAAGAGGTTGAAGAACTAAAGCAGACGCAAAGAGGCGAACGTGGTTTTGGTTCTTCTGGTAATTAAATTAGTTGGAGAATGCAATGCCCGCCATGCCATCCTTGATGCGCAAGATGTTGTAATTCGCCGCGTACACTCTGTACAAGCCTTCTCTGGCATCGGACTTTGGATTTTGAATGGTCAATTTCGCATTGTCGATTCGAGAGAAATTAAGTGTTCCGCTTGGCTGGGACCTGTTCATGGTGAGACAGAATGGCCAAGAGAACAATGGGAGTGCATCGAGGGAAGATGGAGCCAAAGTGGTGGTGTGCATTTCGTGAACAACGTTGTGGTGGAAAGTGTTAGACATGTTTTCGAAAAGTGCGAGACCGTTGATGTACAAAGAAGCGCTTCCGAAGCTGTAATCATTCGTCCAACCGGTACCGGACACATTCGAAGTGGTCAAGTGGAGAGACTTAACTGGGTGATTGAAATACGTAAGATCGATGGAGGTGTCGGTCTTGGTAGCTGGCTGGTATTGAACTTGGGTGATGAGCATTTCGTGTTCTTGGGCAGTGAAATGTTCTCTTTCCGCTGTGTCCAAGTAAGCATACATACCGTAAATCTTTGGCACTGCACCTAGGTTGGTGAGACCCGTGCGGCACTTGATTCTGAGTTCAACTTCGTGGTATTGCAAAGCGACCAATGGGAGAGACTTAGTCCAGTCTTCACTGAAGAAGAATGGGATCATGTAGTAATCACCGGCGCTGCCACTGACACCCTTCGCGTTGTCTGCGATTTCGGAGGTGGTCACGGCACACGAAGCCTTGGATTGGTTGTCTCTGAGAAGAACATTATGGACGCCTTGTACGTAGAGAGAATCCATGCGACACACCTCTTGGCCACCGATGTGCAAGCTAAATTCGGTGACAGACGTGTCATCGGTGGAGTGGAATCCGGTGTTGTTGACACCAACTTCTGTGATATCTGGGTGTTCGACCCATACATAACTCAAAAGGTCACCCTTCGAGCGAATTGGGACAACGACTTCATTGCCTCCGTTGAAAGTGCCGATGTAATCCATGCGCTCTGGTTTGATTGCAAAGTTCGTGTGACGCTTGTAGTTTTGGCGCCAGAAACTGACTTGGGGTTCACCAGTGATGTACGCATCCTGAGCTCCGACTGAAACGAGATCGACAAGTGCAGCTGACATAATTATTATTAAATGATATTAAAATTTTAGGTACATAACGAAGTATGGTCGTCTTCCAAGCACTCACCTGGGAGACTAAAGATACGGATGATGAGCACTTGATTAGTATTTTTGGTAAGACAAAAGAAGGGAAATCTGTATGTGTAACGACGGCATTCACTCCATATTTATTCGTGAAGCTTCCTAAGAATGTGACGCAGCAACGGGTTCAGATCATTTACAACAAAATTGAAAAGATGTGTCCTGGTTGTCTCACAAGTTATAACACTATACACCGTAAAGATGTATGGGGATTTCAAAATAATGAGCAGTTTCCATATCTTCAGTTGTTTTTCAAGAATCTAGCTTCGAGGCGCATGGTTGCCGGTCGTCTCAGACGCCCTCTCCCAGATGAAACACTTAAATTGAAATTATATGAATCAAACTTGGATCCAGTTTTGAGGCTTATGCATAGAACTGGTATTCAGTCTACTGGGTGGCTCGATAGCGGTGATGATTGCGTCCAGGGATACAATGCACACACTGAAATTGATCTTGAATGTAAAAATTGGAGAAACCTTAAACCCGTGGAAGATCCGGAGACTGCACCATTTGTAGTAGCATCAGTGGATATCGAGTGTAACAGTTCTACGGGTAAATTTCCTGATGCAGACATAGAGGGTGACGCGTGTTTTCAAATTGCTATTTCCCTGTGTAAGTTTGGGAGTGATGAACCGTATGATAAAACATGCTTGTGTTATAAACAAACGGATTCTCAGCTTGAAGGGTGTAACATCATATCGTTCGATACAGAGGGTAAAATGCTTGAAGCGTTCCAACGATATCTTCACGAAAAGGATGTGGATATCATTACTGGGTGGAACATTTTTGGTTTTGATCTCGAGTATTTGATGAAACGAGCTATCGTCACTAAATGTAACCCTAAATTTTTTCAATTGAGTAAACTTCGGGGACACAATTGTGAACTCACACTTAAGAAATTGTCTTCGAGTGCACTGGGTGATAACGATTTGAAACTTGTGAGTATGCCTGGGCGATTTATTTTCGATTTGTTCCACGAGGTGAAGAAAGGGTACAAACTCGATTCGTATAAACTAGATAATGTGTCTAAACTGTATCTCGGGGACAATAAAATTGATATGCCCGCGAAAGAGATGTTTGCTCGATACAGGGAAGGTGACCCGGTAAAATTGCGGGAAGTTGCTGAGTATTGTATTAAGGATACTCTTCTTCCACACAGACTTTTGTCTAAACTGTGTATCTTGATTAACCTCTTGGAAATGGCGAAAGCGACATGGGTACCACTATGTTATTTGGTGGAACGGGGGCAGCAAATCAAGGTATTTAGTCAACTGACAAAGAAGGCAAGGGAAATGGGATTCATGGTTCCAACAATTCAGTACGGACAACTCGGTGATCAAGGCTACGAAGGTGCAACTGTTTTGGAGGCGCAGAAGGGTGCGTACTACAAACCAATTACAGCTCTGGATTTTGAAGGCCTGTATCCTTCGATCATGATGGCACATAATCTGTGTTATTCGAGTCTCGTGATGGATCCAAAATATGAAAACGTACCTGGTGTTGTATATGAAACATTCGAGATTCCCGTCCCAAATAAGATTGAAGGGCAACCACCTACAAAACGCACATGTAAATTCGCACAAGGTGTACCCACGCTTCTGCCGAGTATTCTTCTTGAATTGAAACAGTTCAGAAAACAAGCGAAGAAGGACATGGCTGCATCAAAGGGTGCACTCAAAGCTATGTATAATGGTAAGCAATTAGCTTATAAAATTAGTATGAACTCCGTGTATGGATTTACTGGTGCATCTAAGGGTATGCTTCCGTGTGTAAACATCGCGTCTACTGTCACTACAAAGGGACGAAGCATGATCGATCAAACAAAGGAGTACGTGGAAAAGAACTTTCCGGGTGCGAAAGTGAGGTACGGTGACACCGATAGTGTCATGGTTGAATTTGATGTGGGTGATCGCAAGGGTATTGAAGCCGTTGAGTACAGTTGGGAGATTGGTGAGCGCGCCGCTGAAGAGTGTACTGCACTCTTCAAAAAACCAAATAATTTGGAACTTGAAAAGGTTTATTGGCCTTATTTCTTGTATAGCAAGAAACGGTACGCCGCTAAACTCTGGACACAAGGAAAAGACGGAAAAATGAATATGGACTACATAGATGTGAAGGGTCTCCAGCTCGTGAGACGTGATAACACAGCACACGTGCGAGAGGTGTGTAAAGAACTTTTAGATGTAGTGCTCGAAAGTAGTGATACTGAACCCCCGAAAGCACTCGCACTCCAGCGAGCCATCGAACTCATTGAGGGTGATGTACCTAACGAAAAGCTTATGCTTTCACAGAGTTTATCTGATTCGTATAAGGTTAAGGGTCAGAATGTATCCATAAACAGCCCAGGAATCAGGGACATTAATCAAGCCCACGTACAAGTCGTGAGAAAAATGCGCGAGAGACAACCTGGATCAGAACCGCAGTCAGGTGACCGAGTGCCTTATATTCTGGTCAAGACGGAAGATCCAAAGGCAAAAGCCTTTGAGAAATCAGAAGATCCAAAGTATGTGAAAGACAATAACATTCCAATCGATTACGAGTATTACTTCATGAATAAGTTCATTAATCCAGTGTGTGATCTACTTGAACCACTTTTTGAAGATCCAAAGGAAGAGATTTTTGGGGAACTTCTTACGAAGATTAAACCAAAGAGAAGACCAAAGAAGAAACAGGAGACACCCCTCGACGAACTCCCATTTAAAAATTAAGCTCTATAATGTAGTAAGGATGAGGATTTCTGAAAACTTGTCCCGAGTTTTTCAGGATGAGGTGGAAAAGGTATGTCATGAGAGAATGCTATTGTACGCGCAGTCTATATCCACGATTCATAACATACCTCTAAAATTATTATTGAGGGACTTACCCAATCCAGGTGGATATTGTTTAGGTATCAAAAAGGGTGGTCAACCGTGTACTAGAAAGGCGAGTCACGATGGGTTTTGTTTATCACATGTAAATTCTACAAAATTGCATGAACCTGTAAATGTTGGGGGTTCGGCGAGACATAATCATCCATTACCCCCATTATTTAAACCTGGATGCCCTGCATGTGAGTCATCTAGTAGTAACCAATTTAGAGATTTGCGGCTTATGATGTAATATGAGGAAATCGGATATCCTACTAAAATCAATTGATACGTTTTATGGTACACCAGAAAATGGACAAATGCTCACGCAAATTCTGTCAAAGACTGGTGGTATCTCCCTTAGAAATTTGGAATGGTTTATCACTAACTATTCTAAAAAGATGAATTTGATGTACAAAACAACTGATGGTAAGATTTTCAGTGTGCACTGTGCTTACAAATCAACATTAGATGGATATAGCAAAAAATTATTTGATCCGTTTTGTCGATCCGACAAAATTTCATACAAGATACCCGGCACAGATGATGAAATTAATACGACTGTTGCACAGCTCAATTTCATCAAATGGTGTATAAAAAATGGTATCATAAAATACATAAAAGAAAATAAGGGTGTGTTATTCGGGAAATGATACTATCATATCAACTCCTCCTATGTTCCTTACTTCACTTTCTACCCCATCTGATGCACTTATTCCATATTCTTCAATGTTTGCAGAATACGAAATCGGTTCAACTCTGGTAGTCAAAAATCCATTTTCAAAAGTGAAAGTAGTATAAGTTGTGTAATATATATGACACGTATATTCTTCATTTACCCCGTAGTATGGGTTTAATGTAAATTCTATAGTTGTTCGACTGTTTTTGATGTTTGTAAAATCGAGACTTCCCGATGGATCTACATTTCTTGGGTTCATGGAGAAACTGTATGTATATATGTTTCTTGGTGTACTATGGAATTTGTGATTCAATGTGGTGAGATATCTATAGTAATGTGAGTCGGGTTTATTAATGTTTGGTAGATCTTCGCCATTTATATATAATTTTGCATCAATGGCTACGTCATCTGAAATAGAATCATTTGATTTCACATAAGATGGAAATGGTGTGAAATTGAAACGGTTGTGATAGTAATGATACTTTTGATCTGTAGTGGAACTGTTACCTACTACACTCGTGTTACTAGACACGCTATCGTCTTCGAATAGTTTGTTTCTGAAAAAGAAGTGCAAGGTTTTCACCCTACCTTGTGGTGTGAGTTCAGCCTTTAATTTATCTTTACCAGGTTCAGTATCTATTTTTGGGTGCGTTTGAAAGATGTCAGTTATCATTTCATATTTATTTGACGTGTAGAATAGACGTTCTTCTTGTGTGACTGTAATTTCTTCGGTGACTATGTCGAATCCATCTAATGTTATGTCGACTGGATCATCTGTAAAAAATGACTGTGGTCTGAATTCAATATCAAATTCAAGCTTTTGTTTATTCATTGCACACAGCGGAAAATAAGGTCTATTGTGTACATTTGTTTCGTAGTCCGAAGATTCATAACTTCTAGAAAAGAAAAATGGAATAGGTACATACACGAATGTGTCTGATATCCTGACATTCTTAAGAGAATCGGACACGATAGTGACACGATTTAAAAACCTATTGTCTGTGTACTCTCTACTTACGTGTTCGGAGTGATCCAAGTACAATTCATCGTACAAGTAACCTATATCATCTCTGTATACCTCTAGCACAGTTTCATCTGCACGCATGGTTATACTTTTAAATAAATGCTTCCCAACCTTGTCTGGGTAGTTATAATCTGTGTTAGATAAAGCGGGTAACTTTACACGAATGTACATATTTGACAATAAATCACCCATGTTTTGTGGATTGAATGTCACTTTGACAGTTTCGCCGAACGGCCAGTTGCCCGATGCAGTAGATGGTTTGTTTATATTAAAACTTCTATGAAATTTCCTAAATTCGGCGTGTCTCTTCTGTTTGTAATTAAAGAGTGAATCTGTTCCCAAAAGGTACGTGTCCTGTCCACCTATAGCGGAGAGACAGAGTGCTGCACCGGTGTTTGGACCAGATCTATCGCACATACTACTTATTGCTTATATATTTTTAAATCCGTTTTCCACATGTCGAGGTGAGTTGTCGACGAAAGTTGCTTGAGCTCTTCGATTGATTTCTTAGTTTCGTCCAACAGTGATTGAACAGCCTCTTTTGTATATTGGTACGTCTTGATGTTGAGCAGATAGTCATATGATCCATCAATCTTATCGTATGTATTTGAAATCTCGGATTCGAGGTCGGACTTTTTGCGCTTGAACACCACAATCTTTTCATTGATGACCGCATTCACAAAACGAGACATATTTTCAAGCTTCTTAGTCTTCTCCTTTAGAACTGTGATGAGATGTTGTTTTCTCTTTTTGTATGTATCCATTCGAATCTCGATGAAATCTACCAAAATATCTTCTGGGCTCGTATATTTCTTGATACCCTTGGTTGGGTGAAACAAATGCATGTTACTCACATGGAAGGACTTTTGTAGCTTAAAATCCTTGATGAGATTCTTTCCAGAATACCCAGTGATGGTAAAATCCACATCCTCTGTGGTACTGTTATTCACGAAGCCTGAGATAATCTTCTTCTCGGTGAGTGTATCCAAGTATTCCTTGTAGTCTTGTGTCCATCTACCCGGTGGGAGTTCGGTGATTTTGATGCTGGTTCCGGCACTGTTTGTTGACCAAACACCTTCTGTGATCCAGAAACCTTCTTCATTTTTGAAGACACGACCTTTGAATTTATCGAACCACGGTTTCATTTCCTTGAGCGGCTGTCCAGAAATAGCCCGTTCTATGTTTTCACAGATATCCTTTGGATTAAAAGGTGGTACGTAACAGCTGAATCCCGTACCGATACCCTCTGTACCGTTGACTAACACGGTAGGTAAAATTGGGACGTAGTACTCCGGTTCGATAGGCTTACCATCGTCATCGAGGTATTTCAAGACGGCATCATCTTTTGCGTCGAAGAGCTTTCTCGCATCCTTTGTGAGCTTCGTAAAGATGTACCTCGTTTGGCTCG
>Ga0255777_10004091_pt1 | contig 12158 bp, 11 predicted proteins | sample 101ome_15_FD_179975 | JGI IMG/M metagenome (GOLD analysis project Ga0255777, IMG submission 179975) | Coastal salt marsh microbial communities from the Groves Creek Marsh, Skidaway Island, Georgia - 101402AT metaG (version 2) | ecosystem: Environmental > Aquatic > Marine > Intertidal zone >...
TACCTCTGAACAAAAATTGCTTTGGTCTATTACGTTTTGAAGGGAATCAATATTTTTACCAAGATTGTAGTTGAGTTTATCTAGGAATGTCTCGCTTGCTTTATTCTCTCTGACAGTAACCATCAAACTTCTAAAAAGATCCATAAAATCAGACCCAAATCTCCACTCTGATATGGGATCTAGCTCAAAATGACCGTACATCCACTTTAATGAATCATTAGTAAAAAGATGAGTATGTCCACCAGATAGATTTCTTGGATATATTGATTTAAAAACATTCTCTATATATACCGACAAAGAAAACATTGGTACACATGCGAAAAAATACTCTGCTTTACTTTTCTTAACCGCTTCTAAAAACCTAACTGGATCACGAAGGTGTTCAATAACTCCAATAGATGAAATGACATTGTGTTCAGTCATTTCGATAGCCTTGATTAGATCCTCTTCAGAACTAACAACATCAAGTGGCTCTTTGTCATTAATTAAACTAATTTGTTTATTGCCATAAGTTATCATATCTTTTGAAATATCTAGACCTTTGGCATTAATACCTTTATTTAACAGTGCTGATACCAAATGCCCTCCACCACAACCAATATCAAGAATACTCAAATCTTTATGCCCAATACAATCAATCATGAAGTCAATTTTTGGTGTGTAAATATCTTTAACTCTAGCTACATAATCGTCATCAACATAATTCGATGAGTATTTTATTTTTACGCTGTCTTTATATACATTATTAACAAAATTCTCTGTATCGACATTTTCACCATTAATATGTCCACAGCATGGACAAAATTTATAACCTACGGAATGAGAAGAAAAATCCACCTTTTCAGGCAGCAATGTATTACATAATTTACAATGCAACCTAACTGGCTGATTAAGATAAATGGTGTTGATTTTTTTTTGCTGGGAATATAGCTCTTTATTTTTAAAGAAATAATTATTCTTATGATTCATATAAAATTGAGAATCTTTTGAATATTTGACAATCATTTTGTTATCCAAAAACGCATTTCACCCTCGCCATAAATATAAGAATCAATCTCTTTATTGTTATATATAATTTCATCCCAGTCAATATCGGCTCCACGTGACAACTTTCTATAGCTAGAAAAACCTGCCTCATCTAACATTGCTGTCACTTCAGAATAAAAATATCTATTATTAATTGGGACATACCAGAAATCTACCCTATGAAAAATCCTACCTGGGGAATAGCCTAGCACTTTCATTAATGTTTGCATGAAAGATTGTGGGACTTCAGTTAGGATTTTCCTACAAAAATCAACTATATCCCAAAATAAAGACTCTTTCCCTCCATATAGATAAAGCCAACCATCTCGACCTGGTTGAAGCACTCTGTAAAGTTCACTCAACCCTTTTGAAGTATCGGTTGTGTGATGGAGTACTCCATTGCTAAACACAAAGTCAAAACTTTCATCATCGAAAGGCAAGTCAAGCACAGATGCCTGCTTGAAGCTTACTTCATTCTCCTCAAATACATTCATTTTTGATGCAAGAGCTATAGAGTCTGCACTAATATCTACGCCCTGCATTCTCTTTATGCCCATACTTTTTAATGCTAATGAGTATCTACCACCACCGCAACCTGCATCAAGACCGTTCAGAAAGTTGCTTATTTTCAAGTTGTTTCTAGATAAACGATCTTTTAATAACTCTTTTGTTTCTTGATAATATTCAAGTTTAGTAAATTTGTTCCATAATTGATAATAGACATTACCAGTTTTATAATCGATTGGTTGTATTTTATTTTCTTCTTCCCAAGGATTATCAAAATCTTGAGTATTTTCAAAATGAGTCGATAATATATTAGACAATTTACTAACCTCATCCATTTCTTGTCTCATTCGGTCAAACCAGTCTGAGGGAAAATTTTCTTGCCTTAGGCGATCTAAAAAATCAAATAAATAAATCGCTATTAAAGCTCGATGAACAACTCTATCTTGTGAAAGAGAATTTGCATAATCTTTGAAATAGTTAATAACCTTATCTCTCAATTTTTACCTCTTTATTGCAATAATGTGTCGTGCATCTGAAAAGTGGTTTTGATCTAGCACGTGCTGAATAGGATTTTCTATATCAAAAAATTTTGTAGAAATTTTTTGGAACATTTTTTCTGGATAGTTATCTTTAATTGAACTTAACACAAATCGTGAGAAGTCCTCAGCATCCTGTCCAAATACCCATTGACCAATGATATCATAATCGGCTATGTTTAGAGCATATTCAATTGACTGCTCTGTATAAATTTGTGTGTGAACAACTGTATCTAAGTTTCTTGCATATAGTTTATCGAAAACTCCTTCTAGCAAACATGACAATCCAAATGTTGGAACTGAAAAAACAAAAATAGTTTTAGACGGCAAGTTACTTAGCTCTTGATAGAATTTATATGGATTCAACACATGCTCTAAAACAAAAAAGGCTACGTAAATATCTGCAGAACATTTCTTAATGGTTTTATGAAGATTTATATCACCATTAAGAACTTTAACATAATCAGATGTCATTGCATCTGCCTTCTTTAAAAGGTTTAAATCCATTTCAAACCCAGTTATATTCTTATAGTTGTTAGAATTTAAACACGATAAAAAATAACCTGCTCCACAACCAAGCTCTACCCATTTTTTTAAATGCAATTCTTCCTTTGTAAAATACTTAGTCAATACTTCTTCTATCCAATTTAATTTAGGTTGGTAAATTCTTTTAATCCTATTTTCATAAACTACAGAATCCAAATCTGGATATACAGTATAAAAATTAAAATTTTTTTCATTGAAAGGATAGCCTGCAGGGGGCATGCCCTTAGTTTGAATGTGCCCACAATGATTACACTGAATAAATGGAATAGAACGGTGAATAAATTCCGATCCTTCTAATGTATTTTGACAGACAAGACAGCTTTCTCTTGGAAGAGTATCGTGTAAGATTCGACTAATTTCAATTTGTGTTTGATATTTATCATTAATCTTCTGAGATAGGCGCTCAGAGCGTTCTGGGGAAATGTCACTGAGTGATTTAGAGTAATTTATTTTCATTTGGAAAGCACTATCTCATGCAATTATTTCATGTACAACATTTTAGGTATTTATCTGGTCAATTCTGTGATTTTAGCTAAGATCATTATCTTTTTATGAATTAATTAAACATGGTAGTGTAATTTCAGTGGCAATAATATTTTCAGTTTTATTCATTAAATATCTCTTCATAACTCCCCATGTGTATAGTGTGGTTTTCTTTTAATTTAATAATCTGATCACATTTTTTCAAGGTTGTTAATCTGTGTGCAACAATAAGTATGGTTAAATCTTCACTTAAATTTTCAATTGCGTCCATCACCGCGAGTTCAGTTTCATTATCTAATGCGCTAGTTGCCTCATCAAATATTAAGACATCAGCTTGCTTATAAAGCGCTCTCGCGATGCCAATTCTTTGCCGTTGACCGCCAGAAAGACGAACACCTCTTTCACCTACAAAGGTTTCATAACCGTCTTTCCACAACTCAATTGAATCTGCAATTTGTGCCTGTTGTGCTGCTTTTTTTACTCTCTGATAATCAATTAATTTTTTTTCAACACCAAAAGCAATATTTTCTAAAATAGTAGAATCTGATAGATAGATGCTTTGAGATACATGGGCTATATGAGCTTGCCATGATCTATGATTTTTGTTCTTTATTTTTTGATTATCTATGACTAACTCACCCTCTGTTGGTTTAAGTAGCCCTATAATAATATCAAGTAGAGTACTTTTTCCACTTCCGGTCACTCCCATAAAACCTGTACGACTGCCTTTCTTAAGAGTGAGGTTAACATGCCTCAATACCCAAGGTGAACCCTTTGTGTAACGAAAACCAAGGTTATTAATTTTTATCTCTTTCTCGAAAGGAATGGGTTCTGGTAGTGGCTGATCTGCATATTTTGGTAGAGGTTGATTTAATAAAATCATTACATCTTCAAATGAAGACTTTGCGCCTTTAATTGCGCTATATGAGGCATAAGCTTGCTGAAGTGCTGGAAGCAATCTCTGAACACCAAGTGCTAATGCACCCAAAACAGGGATTGCTGATGATACTCCATTATTCTGTTGTGTAATTATATAAGCTAGTAAAGCAATAATTACCATTCCAACTGCCTCCATGATAAATCTAGGACTTCCGTTTATGAATTGGTTGTTGCCTGATGCACGGCGAAGTGCTAAATCTGCATTACGATAATTTTTGCAGTAAAACTGCTGAGATCCATCGATAAGCACTTCACGGATTGCGCCCAACCCCTCTTGAAGCGATTTAATCATCTGGGTTGATTGGTCTGCAATAGTTTTACTGTTACTTTTTAAATGAGTCTTGGTGAAATAAATAACCATCAAGTAAAGTATGCCAAAACTTAATGATGCTGATAAAGCTATTAAAGGGTTTATTGTAAACAGTGCGATAATGATACCTGTAAATAGAATTGTTGAACTAATAAGGTTTAGTGTTGGTGAGATCACCCCACCAATCACTGAAGATGTCTTTGTAATAATTCCATTAATTATCTCGCTACTACTTCTTAGCACATGAACTTCGTATTCTTGATAAAGGGTACGACGATAGATATTTATACTCAAATCTGCGCCTGTTGCAAATGAAAGCCTAGTCATGGTATACAGCAATGTTAGGCGAATCAATCCTGCTAGTAATGCTGCGGTTATAAATAGAATAGTTACTGGCAACATCAGCTCACTAGGCTTAGTTATAGAAAGAATTTGGATAATTGGTTGCATTAATGAATGTTGATACACTTTTACTGGATCAGTCAATATTCCCAAAAATGGCAGCACAGAACCTATACTTATAATTTCTGCTAGCGATGCTATAAACATAAGAAATAGTAAAAGTAAAAACTGCCTCTGTCGACGTTTATCAAGATGTTGCATCAACTGCCAGATTTTTTTTAGCATCTTTTAGAACTATTAATATACCAATCTATTGTTTCATCTAGCCCGGCGGATATCATATGACTTGGTTGGTAATCTAGTAATGTTTGTGCTTTGTCTATATTAGCATTAGAATGTCTCACATCTCCAATTCTAAAGTCTCTATAAATTGGAATTTTCTTTTCAAGTTCAGGTATTTTTAAAATTAGTTTTTTATTAATCATTTGATGAAGTTCTTTTAGGCTCGTTCTATCATTGATAGCAACGTTGTATACTTGATCAATAGCTTCATCAGTATTAGTAGTAGCTGCAAGAAGATTCATCTGAACTGCGTTGTCAATATAACAAAAGTCTCTGCTAGTTTCTCCATCACCGAATATATATATGTCTTCTTTGTTTAGAATAGCTGACACCCATTTTGGAATAACCGCTGCATATGCTCCACTTGGGTCTTGTCTCTTACCAAAAATATTAAAGTACCTTAGACCTATAGTTTTGAAACCGTAAGTTTTAGCAAAGACACCAGCGTAAAGTTCATTGACAACTTTAGTAACTGCATAAGGGCTTAGTGGATTGCCAATATTGTCTTCTACTTTTGGCAATTCTGGATGGTCTCCATAGGTAGAACTTGATGCAGCATAAACAAATCTTTTTACATTAGCATCTTTGCTGGCAACAAGCATATTTAAAAAACCATCAATATTAGCTTTGTTGGAATTAATAGGATCTTCGATTGATCTTGGTACCGAGCCCAATGCCGCTTGATGTAATACATAATCAATACCGCAACATGCATGTTTGCATTCCTCTATATTTCTTATATCGCCATTAATAAATTTAAAATTAGAACTTAAGTCTTTACCAGTTGTATTCTTGGCGTCCTGAATCGCCTGATCAATATTATGTTTATATCCTGTATCAAAATTATCTAACCCCACTACCTTTTGATTAAGAATCAGAAGTTTCTCTAGCAAGTTAGAACCTATAAAACCAGCAACGCCAGTCACTAACCATGTGCTTTGATTGTCTTTTAAATGCTCTTGTAGTTCTTCGTAGCTTGTCATTTACAGTCTTCCGTCGGATTCGTTAACTTCTAAAAGAAACTTTAGATCATACAATACGTGATTTTCTTTGCCATATTCTCTAATTTTCTCTGCAGTTAATGCTTTAAATTTATCATGTGCAACTGCTAGAATAATTGCATCATACTTACCTTTCGTTGGTTTATTAATTGGCTTAATATTATATTCATGAATAGCGTGATCTTTTCTAACCCATGGGTCATAAACATCTACATTGCAATTGAAACTTTCGAACTCCCTAACTAGATCAATCACACGGGTATTTCGAATATCAGGGCAGTTCTCTTTAAACGTTAGACCCATAATTAATATATTTGCATCTACGACATTTATGCGCATCTTAGTCATGAGTTTTGACACTTGATCTGCCACATAAGATCCCATATTGTCATTCAATCTTCGACCTGCAAGAATCATTTCTGGACTATAGCCAACCTTTAGCGCTTTGTGAGTAAGATAATATGGATCAACTCCAATACAATGACCTCCAACTAACCCTGGGCGAAATGGTAAGAAGTTCCATTTAGTACCTGCAGCCTCCAATACTGATTCAGTCTCAATGTTTAACTTGTTAAAAATAAGAGCAAACTCATTAATAAGGGCAATGTTTACATCTCTTTGGGTATTTTCAATAACCTTAGCTGCCTCTGCAACTTTAATACTGCTCGCCTTGTGTGTGCCGGCAATAATTATCTCTTGGTACAACTCATCAACTTCAGTTGCAATTTTAGGGGTTGATCCTGACGTTACTTTTTTTATGTTAGTTAAGCGATGCTCTTTATCACCGGGATTAATGCGTTCAGGTGAGTAACCGCAATAAAAATCTCTGTTAAAAAATAAATCTGATTGCCTTTGAAGAATTGGCACACAAACTTCCTCGGTAGCTCCTGGATATACGGTGGATTCATATATAACAATATCACCTTTTTTAAGAATCGAGCCTACCGCTTCACTAGATCTTTCTAAAAAGGTTAAGTCAGGCTTTTTATGTTCGTCAATTGGGGTTGGAACAGTAATTATAAATATTGTACATTTCTTAATATCTGCTAAATTGGATGTATAGCTTAAATATACTGCATCATTTAGCTCTTCGGAGGTAGTTTCAAGGGTTAAATCAACACCATTTTTCAGATCATTTACTCTAAGTTGATTAATATCAAAACCAATAACTTCACGATTTTTGCCGAATGCTACAGCAAGAGGCAGGCCTACGTAACCGAGACCGATTATAGCTATCTTCTTGTTATTTATTTTTTTCATTATTAAAGATATTTAGAGATAGATGAATTTAGAAGATTTCATAAAAAATGCTAAAAAGTTTAAAAAAAAATTGAGTATAGAATATCAAGACTGGAAAAAAGAGTATGTACTAACTCTTATGAAAAATTTTTATTCATTTAAATTGCATAGTCCCTACTCATTGATTGTAATGGTATGAAGCTTGTATTTTTATATGTTTCTTAAGCCTTTGCCGACTGTCCTTTGCGCTTGCGGATAGCATTTGAGATAAGAACGTTTATCACTCCAACCATTAAACCTAGAGCTATAGATAAGGCATTATAGAGCATTGGTTTATTAAGCGACTTGGAATCAGCAAGTTGCATATCAAACTCAATCCAATTTCTAGCGTCATCATCTTCAATTAAATTTGCCATAATTTTTAATTGAGTCAAGGAGTTATCATTTTGAAGAGAAGCAATTTCTTTGTACAATTTTTCATAGCCATCTGAAATTGGTAAAATATCTTCTTCATTACGACTTTCAATCAATTCAATCTCTTTTTTTATAGCTTTGGAGCCTCGCAGATAATAAGGATCATTAGGATTTATACCAAAAAAAACTTGTGGCGGATTTTGGGGCAATACTCTTGCATCAAGTTTATTTGTTTCAATTCCTAATTGAATTGCAATGGCATATTGCTCATATAAAAAATTAACTCGCTTTTTTAAAGTGATTTTTTCAGCCTGCATTATCGCTTTTAAATCATCTTGAAGTGTTTCCAATTGAAATGAATTTTCCGTCTCAACAACCTTTACCAAATCATAAATAATTTTATTTTTATTTTTTTGGATGTTGATTAAAGTTTTTTGGATAGCATTACTAAAGAGCCTTCTACCTTCGTAATCATTGTGCCACTTAAATTTCAAAAGCCAATTTTCGTTTTCTTTTTTATTTAATGGTGGCACTATCTCGAATTCTTTGGCAAACTGAATCAGTGCTTTTTTCTTGTCACTATAATCTAAATCTTTAATGGACTGCTTTACAAACTCATCTTCACTTAAAACGTTTACCATTTCTTCATAGTCATTAAACTCAGCAATAAAGTCATTAAAAATTGACTCACTGTTAAATGCAAAACCATCATTATTTAGTACTTTATCAAAGTGTAAACCTTTTTTCTTTAACAAACTGTTGAGTGTTGTATATTGCAAAAATATTGATCGGTCCGCATTTTTAATAGGCGTTGTGACTTCAAAATAGTTTGGTTTAGCAACACTATAGACAAAACCAATTGCCGCCGAAAAAAAAGTCGTTACTAGGATTTTCCACTTGCCATCCCATAAAGTTTTAAATAAATCATACAAGTCAATTTCATCATCATACTTTGGATAGGCTTCAGACATTAAAACTCCTCATCATTTATTTGCTCTAGAGATTATATTGAAGCGACGCTCTATAATAGTGAAGACATTAAATACTTTATCTTGTATAGTCAAAGGTTTTGATTTACTTAGACAATTAAGTAGGTTAGAGATATTTCTCACTAAATTTGAAACCCAAATATTATTTACAAATTATATAACATTAAAACTAATGAACAAAATAAAAACTGTAAAACTAAAATCGAATATAAATCATGGTTAACAATAGCTACCAAAAAGCACGATCTGTGCGTGATAGAGAATGACACTGGCTACGGCTATTGCTCGTAATCCATCAATTTCTGGTCTATAGGAAAGTTTTGAGGAACTCATTTGGTTCATTACTGAGAGAAAAGTGAGTTAGATTACTTAAATCTTTCCCACTCAATTGTTTTATTTTTGTAAATTATTGATTTTGCTAATTATTTCAACTTATCATTTGTTCTTTTTGTCACTCGTCTTCCAAACTGCGCTTGCTGTTCGATAAGTGTGTCTAACTCAACATGTTCAGCAGCTTCACGCACCTTAGCTAGTAAATCTTTAACTTTAGTTGCACTAATTATCATCTATTACAAATGCAGAAAATTAAGCGATTTGTATAGCTCTTGGCAGAACTCGTTAGGGTTGCGTTTAAAACGTAAATGCATCCCTATTTGAGCGTTATTCCAATGCAGCTCCCTCATCATCAGGGCGTCAAACTGTGATTTAGTAAGTTTAACATTAAGTATTTTGGAGTCTGAGGAAATCTCATCACTGTCTTTCAAAAAACGCATCTCCTTGTAAGAAACAACAAGGGTATCTCCGTCAATCTCCAGTTCTAGCAACCAATCCTGACATGGCGTCAAATCAATATTGAATGATTGACAACGTCGCAGCATTTCCGAAAAAGCTCTATCGATGACTTGAGGATTCTCTTCCGTTAGATGTGACTTAAAATTATCTAACTCTGGCTTTGATGAAGTTAACTCATACCCATATTTGTCACGGTTAATTTTGATATCACCACCAGAAATAATTTCTAATTCATCACCAAAATCTGCATATGCACTAACACAATCAGAAAGATCTGAAAAAGCATAGGTTTCAGCAACGAGTTTCCTAACCATATACTTGTTTTCTGTATATTCCTCAAAGGATTTAGAATTAGGACCATTAAGAACAAAATCGGCTGAATGAGGGAAGTAGTATTTTGGTTTGATTTTTTTTACACACTTCTCAATGGCATTCATTCGCTTATTATGCATTTTCTGATGCACTTTTATCTTTTCAAAGTTCTCCATCTCGTAACACAAGGGGTAATCTTGAGCATAAGAATTAAATGGATACCAAAGAGAACTGAGATTTGCGAAATCAACTTTTTCGAGAACACTTAAATCATATGGAGTATTATCACATAGGAACAAGTGCGACGTATTTGTAAGATGATCCTCTACAAGCAAGGCTGTATCTATGTGAGTCGCATCGGTCTCATAGTTTTTTTCGTATGCGCCTAATTCTTGTCCAAAAGCATTCAGTGGAGGAATAATTGTCAGGTCCATATCTGGCAGGCTTATCTTATTAAAAGGTTCGGAAAGATGTATATTCGAGAATCCTAGTTGCTCAATATACTTCTTCAAAACGTAATTGATTGGCAAGTTAGGAATGAAAAACTCGACCTCTTTATTCAATAGCTTTAAAGTTTCTCTATCCCAATGATCCTCATGAATATGGCTCACAAATACATGGGTTACAGTTTTTAAAAATTCTAAATTTTTGCACGTTGCAAAAGGTGACCATGCGCCCCCATACAGGTCGCCGACTAGCCAAGGATCAATTAAAAGTGAACATTGATCGCTTTGAGCCAAAACTGTGGCATTATTCAGAGAACGTATCTTCATTGGCCTCGTCCTATAGCTAGCGAACCCTTGCATCCCAGCAGTAAAGCCAAACTCTTTGCAAAGGCGTTTACTTCTTTCAGTGTGTTAGTAAGTTCATTCTTCTTTGCTACAACCATCTGCTGCGGAATTGCTTCCATTAACTACTCCCACTCAACTGTAGACGTATGTAGGTTATTGATTTTTATCATATTATTTTTTAGTTTCTAACTACTTTCTAACTTTTGATGGCAATCTACATATGCACTGTAAGCAACACATTGCTTTGCAATCAACACTTTAGCAAAACAGCAATGTGAAAGTCTCTAACCATTATATATGCGTCTCACATAGTCAGCATCTCAAATAATTTCGACTGCACAAAAACGTGTGATTTTGACTCTTTTTAGTGCATTTAGGTTTTACAAATCGTTGCCTTTACAACAACCTTAAAACATTTATTTGCAATCTTTGATTTGGTCACCTTGTAATGACTTGTTTGGATTGATTGACTTCCTCTTATCGATAAAATATTGATTGTAAAAAACACCATCTCTTAAGTTGTTATAAGTCAGATACAATGAGCCTCTATCGGTATTAGAGTAATTTGGAGAAGATTTATGAGGACATGAGTGTTTGAACACAACCAAACTACCAGCATCTGCGAGTATTGGTTGGAAATCTAATTGTCTTAGTTGATCGTCATTAATATCTGGCGATCCATCAAGTTTAGTTTTTTTAAGTAATGAATCATAGTCTTCATCATGTGAATGCGATATCTCTAACGTACCATTCTCTAAATTAAATTGGTCTAAACAAACTAGACAATTATTAAAATCTGAAGCGTATTCGTACCAACCATTCCTTACTTCACCATTTGCTGTTTTAAACTGAAAAACTCCGTCGAAATGGGGATAGAATCCCTCGCCCTTTGATGGCTTAAAATTAACTTTATCTTTGAAAATAGTCTGTTCCAACGTTGTAAGTTTGAATAGAATTTGCATTAATTTCTCATTTACAAACTTAAACACCTCATGCTTGAAGGTAAAGTGTTCCATTCTTCTAAGATTGCCAGATCTGTCCTCATATAATTCAACATCTTCTCTCTTTTTAACAACTTGAATGGCATTTTTGATTTCAGATACGATTTTAAAAGAAAAGAAATCTTCAATAATTACAAATCCAAATTTCTTATAGGCTTCAGAAAATTGGGAAATATCTGATTCACTCAATAAACGAGTATCAGTGCGGATTTTTTTAGGCATGACACTTCCAAAAAAAAAGAAACAGAGGTAATTATAATGTGATAAATTGAACCAAACTCAAATAAATATAGCTATCAAACTATAAGGGATGAGTAGGCTTTATAGGTTTAAGTGCTTGTTGCTTTTGCACTAAGTCATTTCGCATATCACTTATGTCTTTAGCACTAAATGAAGAAGCACTTACTTTATTGTTTGTAGGCAGACTGTTAGTTGCTGTAGTTTCTAACTTTTTGTTTAACATTACAGTCAAAAAGCAAGTAATAGCAGCAAAAAAGGTTTGAGTTTCTAACTACTTTCTAACTCAAAAACCCAAATACAAACTGAATTATTGCTATGGTAAATGGCTTTTAACTCATCATCTATTTC
>Ga0255777_10004092_pt1 | contig 12156 bp, 13 predicted proteins | sample 101ome_15_FD_179975 | JGI IMG/M metagenome (GOLD analysis project Ga0255777, IMG submission 179975) | Coastal salt marsh microbial communities from the Groves Creek Marsh, Skidaway Island, Georgia - 101402AT metaG (version 2) | ecosystem: Environmental > Aquatic > Marine > Intertidal zone >...
GGACAGATTATCTTTTTAAAGAGACCACATCCTATGCTCCGAGCTCTCCCTATTCGGCCTCGAAGGCAAGCTCTGATCACCTGGTGCGCTCTTGGCAAAGAACCTTTGGCCTTCCTACATTAATTACCAATTGTTCAAACAATTATGGGCCATATCAGTTCCCCGAAAAACTAATCCCACTCATTATTCTTAATGCTCTATCTGGCAAAGAGTTGCCCATTTATGGAGATGGCAAACAAGTTAGGGATTGGCTTTATGTCGATGATCATGCCAGGGCTCTGCTTCATGTGGCACTGAATGGATCAACAGGAGAGACTTATAATATTGGTGGTCATAATGAAAAACAAAACATCGAGGTTGTGAAGACAGTGTGTAACATTTTGGATGAACTCATTCCTTCCCAGATTGCAGGAATAGATAGCTATGAGCAACTCATTACCTATGTCACTGACAGGGCAGGGCATGATGTGAGATATGCCATTGATGCGACAAAAATTGCCGATGAACTTGGCTGGACTCCCGAGGAGACCTTCGAGACTGGCATACAAAAAACGGTTCAGTGGTATCTGGAGAATCAAATCTGGTGTGATCGAGTTAAAGATGGAAGTTACCAGGGAGAGAGATTGGGGGTAATCAATTCATGAAGGGAATTATTCTAGCAGGCGGATCGGGGACCAGGCTTTATCCACTGACGAAGGGTGTGTCTAAACAACTGATGCCAATCTATGATAAACCCATGATCTACTATCCGTTATCGGTATTGATGCTCTCTGGAATTCGTGAAGTATTGATCATATCAACCCTAGAAGATCTTCCCAGATTCGAACAGTTATTGGGGAGTGGATCAGAGATTGGTATGAAATTTGAATACATTATTCAACCCTCACCCGATGGCCTTGCCCAGGCATTCATCTTAGGAAAAGACTTCATTGGTGATGAGGATGCCTGCTTAGTCCTTGGAGATAATATATTTTATGGACAGGGCATCCCAGATATATTGTCTAGTGCTGTCAAGTCGGCTAAAGATAAAAGTATGGCAACGGTATTTGGCTACCATGTTAAGGATCCAGAGCGCTATGGTGTAGTCGAGTTTGACTCCAGTGGGATGGCTTTGAGCATTGAGGAGAAACCTCAAAATCCAAAAAGTAGCTATGCGGTGACTGGTCTTTATTTTTATCCCAATGATGTTGTCAAAAAAGCCCAAGATGTTACTCCATCCGATAGAGGTGAGCTTGAAATTACCTCAATCAATCAAATGTATTTGGATGAAGGGCGACTCAATGTTGAATTGATGGGTAGAGGCTATGCCTGGTTAGATACCGGTACACATGAGAGTCTTTTGGAGGCCTCAACATTTATCGAGACCATTGAAAAAAGACAAGGTCTGAAAGTGGCCTGCATCGAAGAAATCGCTTTTGAAGAGGGATTTATAAACAAGGAGCAATTGATTGATCTTGCAAAACCTCTTTCTAAAAATCAATACGGGCAGTATCTTTTGAATCGAGTAGAGGAGATCAATTGAACTTTATTCCTCAATCTATTCCTGATGTTTTATTGATTGAACCAACAGTTCATGGCGATAGTAGAGGATACTTTATGGAGTCATTTAGACAAGATCTTTTGAATGATTTTTTAGGTTATGAGGTTAATTTTCTTCAGGATAATGAATCTAAATCCTCTAAAGGGGTTTTGAGAGGTCTTCATTACCAATTACCTCCGTCTGCTCAAGCTAAGCTCGTTAGGGTGATTGAAGGCAGTGTATTAGATGTTGCTGTGGATATTCGTCAATCAAGTCCAACCTTTGGTCAATATGTATCCAAAGAGCTTAACTCTGATAACCGTTATCAGCTCTTCATTCCAAGAGGCTTTGCTCATGGTTTTGTGGTGTTGAGCGAGAGTGCTATTTTTGCCTACAAGGTGGATAACTATTACTCACCTGATGATGATAGGGGTATCTCATTTAACGATAAAGAAATAGGCATTGATTGGATGCTCAAATATAGTGATCTTCAGTTATCCGATAAAGACAAATCTCACCCTGTTTTATCTGAGACTAAAGAACTCTTTGATTAGACTTAACCATGAATATTTTAGTGACAGGCAAGGACGGGCAACTAGGTAAATCTATTCAAAAACTCATATCAAATTTTGATCATCATCAATTTACCTTTGTTGGAAGGAAAGAGTTTGATTTGTCATCCCCAGATAGTATTTCTAAATACTTTGACATTAATTCTCAATTCGATTTAATCATCAACTGTGCTGCATATACTGCTGTAGAAAAGGCTGAGAAGGAGACAAACCTGGCAGAACAAGTTAACCATCTGGCCGTTAAACAAATAGCTGAATTCACTAATTCTAAAAATGCTAAGTTTATCCACATCTCAACTGACTATGTGTTTGATGGCATGAATGATTCCCCTTATTTGGAGAGTGACTATCCGAACCCTATCAATGTTTACGGTAAGACCAAACTTCTCGGAGAAAAAGCAATCTCAAATACAATGTCTACTAATGCTATTGTAATAAGAACAAGCTGGATCTATTCTGAATTTGGAAATAACTTTGTCAAAACTATTTTAAAACTTGGAACAGAAAAGGATGAGATCAGTGTGGTTAATGACCAGATAGGGTCTCCAACTTATGCAACTGATTTAGCCAGAGTTATATTGAATATTATCTCCGCTAAAAGTTTCATAAATAAGAATTTCCCCACTGAGATTTTCCACTTCTCTAATTCAGGCGATATTAGTTGGTATGACTTCGCAAAAGAAATCATCAAGTTAACTAATTTGGATTGTAAAGTTAGTTCTATTAATTCTCAGCAATACCCAACATCTGCTGCGAGACCGAAAAATACAACCCTAAATAAAGATAAAATTTCTAAAAAATTTAAACTCAATATTCCATTATGGAATCAATCATTAAAGCAAGTTTTGGATATATTGTGTTAAATATATTAAGTAAACTTATTCAACATAATAGAATGAGTTATAGGTATAATATTTAGTTTATTTTGATCTATAAAAATGCATAACTTAAAAGTTATTAATTCACATTTTGATGAGCATTTGGAAGTAGTTAGAACGGTTTCCGAGTTAAGCCCAAAATCAATTGAGAATGGAGCTAAGATCATTGCTAAATCACTCTTGAATGCTGGTACTTTGTTTTGGTGCGGCAATGGAGGAAGTGCTGCAGATAGTCAGCATTTAGCTGCAGAATTGGTTGGTCGTTTCAAACAAAATAGGAAAGCATTACGCTCTTTAGCTCTTACTGTAGATACTTCAGTACTAACCTGTGTTGCCAATGACTTCAGTTATGAGGATATTTTCTCAAGACAGCTCGAGGCATTGGCGAGGAATGGTGACGTACTTGTTGGTATCTCTACTTCTGGTAATAGCAAAAATGTTTTAAGTGCTTTTAAAATGGCTAAAGATTTAGGCGTAACTTCCATTGCTTTGCTTGGGAGAGATGGTGGTCAGGCGAAATCATTCTCTGATTTGTCAATTATAGTCCCCTCTCATTCTACTGCTCGTATTCAAGAGATGCATATTTTGATTGGACATATTTTTTGTGACTTGATCGAAAAGGAGTTGGGGTTTGCCTAAAGTTTCGATTCCTGATTGGAAATCTATTCATACAATCGTATTTGATTTTGATGGAGTTTTTACTGATAATAAGGTTTGGGTTGAACAGGACGGTGGAGAGACTGTGCGCTGTGACCGCGGCGATGGCCTTGCATTTGATATGTTGCGACACTTTATTGCTCAAAGAGATTGGAAAATCAACTATTTCATCCTTTCAAAGGAAAAAAATCTGGTAGTTTCCTCGAGAGCTAGCAAATTAGAAGTTCCATGTGAACAGGGAGTGTCAAATAAGTTTGATTACCTGAAAGCTTACCTTGCTGATATTGACAAGTCTCCTCAAGGTTTAGTTTACGTTGGAAATGACCTTAATGACCTAGCGGCGATGCAATTAGCTGGTTTTTCAGTTGCCCCATCTGATGCTCATGTATTGGTTAAGGGACAGGCGAATATAGTTTTAGAGCAAAAAGGTGGTGAAGGATTTGTCCGGGCTTTTCTTGAAAAAATTTTGGGTATTGAGCAAATGTCTATCGATGAAGTCGTTCATTTTTTAAATTTTAAAAAGGTGTTTTAGATGAGTATTTTTTTTGTTGCTGAAATCGGTATTAATCACAATGGTGATTTGAAGATCTGTAAAGATTTGATTGATATAGCGGTTGATGCCGGGTGTGATGCAGTCAAGTTTCAAAAGCGTGATATTGATCAGGTTTATACGCAGGACTTTCTTGATAGTCCTCGTGAAAGTCCGTGGGGAAATACTCAGCGGGCTCAGAAAGAAGGTCTTGAGTTTGATAAGCAACAATATAAAGAAATAGCTACCTACTGTGAAAGTAAAAATATTCATTGGTTTGCATCTGCATGGGACATAAAAAGTCAACTTTTCTTACGACAGTTTGATTGTAAATTTAACAAAATCGCTTCTGCAATGCTCGTGCATCAAGATTTATTGCATATAGTTGCCGAAGAGAAAAAACATACATTTATTTCAACCGGTATGAGCACCTATGACGATATCCAAAAGGCAGTAGATATTTTCCAAAGAGCTAACTGTTCATTTGAGTTGATGCATACGGTTTCTACCTATCCAATGCGTGATGAGGATGCTAACTTGCGCCTGATCGACACACTTAGAAATCGTTTTAATTGCAATGTTGGTTACAGTGGTCATGAAGTAGGTTTAGCAGTCTCCTATGCTGCAGCGGCAATGGGTATTTCATCTCTAGAGCGCCATATTACTCTTGATCGTTCAATGTATGGGTCAGATCAATCTGCCTCTATCGAACCAAATGGTTTAAGGATGTTAGTTGGAGCAGTAAGAAAAATTGAAAAGGCATTTGGAGATGGAATTAAGCGTGTTACTGAAGAAGAGGCGACTATAGCAAAAAAATTGCGAGAGCATTTAGACTTAGAGGCAAATCATTAGGTTATAGTTATGACAATAGGTGTAATGCAGGGACGACTTCTCCCTAAATACCGAGGACGTTACCAGGCCCATCCTGTGGGATATTGGCAGAATGAGTTTCTAGTTGCAAAGGAATTGGGATTATCATTTATTGAATTTATTCTCGACTTCAATGATGCGGAAATCAATCCTTTATTGAGTAAAGCCGGTAAGTTGGAAATTCTTGAGCAGGTTAAAGATTCGGGTGTTCAAGTGAAGACAATCTGTGCTGATTATTTTATGGAGGCACCACTTCATTCGACTGATATCAAGGTCGCAAAGGCGAGTCTCGATGTTTTGAATCGCTTAATAGTTCGTGCTGCTGAGTTAGGAGTTTCTGATGTAGTCATTCCTTGTGTCGATCATGCCTCATTGCGAGAAAATTATATGATTGATAACTTTGTGAATGCTATTAAACCTTTGCTTGGTAAACTTGATGAATTGAATGTTAATTTGTCACTTGAGACAGATCTAGGTCCTCAGGAATTCATAACTTTACTAGATCGATTTGATTCGCCTCGCATTACTGTGAATTATGATACTGGTAATAGTGCTGCTCTAGGTTATGATCCGTTAGAGGAGTTGATAGCCTATGGTGATAAGATTACCGATATTCATATTAAGGATCGGGTTCTGGGAGGTGGTCCAGTGATATTAGGCACAGGAAATACTGACTTTAAAAAATTTTTCGCAAAACTTAAGGAGTTTGATTATCAAGGTCCATTTATTATGCAGGCATATCGGGATGATGAAGGAGTAAAAGTGTTTCAAGAACAACTTGTTTGGATTCGTGAAATCATGAAAGATTGGTATGCGCGTTAGTGCTATTATTATTGCGCGAGGAGGTTCAAAAGGCATTCCTCATAAAAATATTATTGATTTTTGTGGGCATCCATTACTTTCCTGGACTATCAGACAAACTCTTGCTACTCCTCAAGTAACCGACGTATGGGTCAGTTCTGACTGCAAAAAAATACTATCACTTGGAGAGAAATACGGTGCAAAACCAATTAGTCGTCCGGATGAGATTTCTGGTGATAATGCCTCATCTGAATCTGCTTGGTTACATGCGCTAGACTTTATAGAAGCCAAAGGAGGTGAAACGATCGATTTCGTTTTGACACCTCAAGTGACATCGCCATTGCGTGAACCAACTGATTTTGCAAACGCAATAGATCTTATGATAGAGGAGGGTGCAGATTCATTACTCTCTGTCGCAGAATTAGAAGACTTCTTTCTTTGGAAAAGAAACAGTGTTAGAGGAATGGAATCCGTTAATTATGACTATCTTGATCGCAAGCCTCGTCAAAAAATCGAAAAACGCTATCTGGAGAATGGTTCTTTTTACTTGTTTAAACCAAGTTTAATTCGCCAGACTAATAATAGATTGGGGGGTAAGATCGGAATTTATGTAATGAAGCGATTCAAGATGTTTCAGATTGACACACCTGATGATATTGAGTTGTGCTCGCTTATGATGTCAGGGTATGGTTTGGATAAGTTATGAATAAATATATTGAATCGCTATTTTCTTTGCAGGACAAAACAGCAATTATTACAGGTTGCTCAAGAGGAATAGGCGCTGCAATTGCCAAAGGTTTTGTTGAAGCCGGAGCCTCTGTGGTTGGATTATCCAGTTCTGCATATCCAGAGGATTCGAGTCTGTTATCTATTTACAGACAATGTGATGTCAGAGACAGAAGTGCTTTCGAAATTTTATGTAAGGAAACTGTCAGCAAAAATGGTCATATAGATATCCTAGTGAATGCTGCTGGCATTACCCATTCTGTTTCTAAAGAATTTGATAAATACTCAACATTTACCAATACTCTTGAAGTTAATCTTGTAGCTGCTTATCAGTGCGCTGAGATAGCTGCCTCTAATATGCGCAAGGGTGGATCAATTATCAATGTGACTAGTATTGGCTCTCTCCAAGGATTTCCAGGAAATCCTGGTTATGTGGCAAGTAAGGGAGGTTTAAGACTATTGACTAAGTCACTAGCAATAGATTTTTCGTATAGAGGCATACGGGTCAATAATCTAGTTCCTGGTTATACTATAACGGATATGACTAAAAAGAGTCACAATGATCCAAAAATGAACCAAGAAAGATTATCGCGGATGATGTTAAAAAGATGGGGAGAGGTCGAGGATATAGCAGGTGTTGCTGTTTTTCTAGCTTCTGATGCTTCAAGTTATATGACAGGCACCGATGTAATTGTTGATGGCGGTTGGACAGCGAAGGGGTTGTAATGGATCTTGAGTTATCGAATAAAGTAGCATTGGTCACAGGCTCTTCGCGCGGTCTAGGATTTACTATTGCGCGTAGACTAATTGATGAAGGTTGTAGTGTTGTGTTGAATGGTCGTGAAGCCCATACTCTAAATCAACGTCAGCAAGAGCTAAATAACGATGTTTTGGCCTTTGCGGCTGATGTCACCTCTCCAGATGAATGTTTATTGCTAATGGAGAAGGTTGAAAATCACTTTGGTCGTTTAGATGTTTTGGTATGCAATGTAGGTACTGGAAAATCAGTACAACCAGGAAAGGAATCACCAGAAGAATGGAGCAGGATATTAAACCTTAACCTTAATAGCGCAACAAATATTATTACAGCTGCAGAGAAACTATTGTCGGCTTCTCAGGGTACTATTGTATGTATTTCTTCGATCTGCGGCCAGGAGACTTTAGGAGCACCGGTGACCTATTCTGCAGCAAAGGCAGCGCTTAACAGTTACGTGCGGGGTATCTCCAGACCTTATGCTGCCAAGGGTATTCGTATTAATGCTGTTGCTCCTGGCAACCTTCTTTATGGAGGTTCGGTTTGGGAGCAAAAGCTGGCTGAGGATGCCACTGCTGTGCAGGCTATGCTGGATAGAGAAGTTGCGCAGCGTCGTCTGGGTACTCCGGAAGAAATAGCTGACTGGGTTATATTTTTAAGTTCTCCTCGTGCATCATTCGCGACTGGGGAAATATTTATTGTCGATGGAGGACAGGTTCGCTCATGACTTTTCAAAGTTTTGATCTGACCGGGAAGGTAGCGCTGGTTACCGGTGGGGCCGGTCTGTTGGGCAAGCAGCATACCGAGGCATTGGTTGAAAGTGGTGCATTTGTTTATGTAGCCGATGTCAATGATTCCGGAGCTAGGGCATTTTGTGATGAGTTAGATGGAAAGGCAGCGCCACTTCACCTGAATGTGGCAGATGCTGAAAATGTTCAATCCTGTCTGGAAACTGTTTTGTCGGAAAAAGGTGCAATCGACATACTGGTGAATAACGCAGCCATTGATCCCAAGGTAGATGCCACCAGTATTGTGGAGACTTCTCGCTTGGAGAACTTTCCATTAGAGCAGTGGCAGTTTCAGTTGGATGTCGGTCTAACGGGAGCCTTTCTTTGCAGTAAACACTTCGGTGGATGGATGGCATCCAATAATGGAGGGGTTATCCTGAATATTTCATCTGATCTGTCTGTATTTGCCCCGGATCAGCGACTGTACCGTAAGGATGGGTTGCCCGAAGATCAGCAACCAGTTAAACCTGTCACTTATCCGGTGATCAAGACTGCACTTTTGGGTTTGACTCGTTACCTTGCCACATATTGGGCTGACAAGGGAGTCAGAGTAAATGCTCTATCACCCGGTGGTGTGTTCACTAGTCAGTCGGATGAGTTTGTTGCAAAACTTAGCAATCTTATTCCACTGGGTCGAATGGCAAAGGCGGATGAATACAAATCTGCCATACAGTTTCTTTGTAGTGAAGCATCCAGCTACATGACTGGGCAGAATATGGTTGTGGATGGCGGAAGATCCGTTTTATAAAGATTGAGGTAACGTAAATGGCAAAATATACAACTGACGGAAAGGTGAGTCATCTAACAAAAAGTGAGGTTTTGGATGGCGGAAGATCCGTTTTATAAAGATTGAGGTAACGTAAATGGCAAAATATACAACTGACGGAAAGGTGAGTCATCTAACAAAAAGTGAGGATGATCTAAATGAATTATTAATTAACGAACTAGGTTCTAATTTTAAAGACTATAGAGAGGAATGGGATGCCGTCAATAAATTGGAAAAGATTACAGAATTTCCACTTTTTATTCAGTTAGATACAACGCAGAAGTGCAATTTTGATTGCCCACATTGTATGTTATCTGATGAAGGGGGGATGAAAAAATATTTTTCTGAAGAAACGATAAATAACAATGAATTTAATCTAGTATTGGATGAGGCAAAAAAATATAATTGTCCGTCTATATCCCTTCAGGGAACAAATGAACCATTATTAGATAAAAATTTAGAAGAGCAGATTAAGTACGCAAAAGATAATGGTTTTATCGACATAATGATCAATTCAAATGCTTCTCCTCTAACTGAAAAACGATCTAGAAAAATTATAGAGTCTGGTCTAACAAGGATAAGGTTCAGCATTGATGCTGCGACGGAAAAGACTTTTGAAAAGGTACGTGTAGGTGGTGATTTCAATAAAGTAAAAAGAAACATTCTAAAATTTATAGAAATCAAGAAAGAAATGGGTGTAGCTCTACCAATTGTAGGAGTCAGTTTTTGTGTTCTTGCAGATAATTATCATGAGAAAGACGATTTTATTGATTTTTGGAGAGAAAAAGTGGATTTCGTTAGTGTGCAGAGATTTACACCGCCAACGCCTGATTTAAAATGGGATAAATTTTATCCAGATATTGGTAGCGAAGAGAAATTTGAAAATTTCAAGTGTCCCCAGCCATTTCAAAGATTGGTTATAAGAAATAAAGATATTACTCCATGCTGTACTTGGTTTAGTAGAGAGTTAAGCCTAGGAGAAGTTGGTAAAGTAACATTACACGATGCATGGCACTCCAAGGATATGAATGATCTTAGAGAATTACATCAAAAAGGGGAATGGTATAAAAATCCAACCTGTAAAAAATGTGTTAATTCAATTTTTAAGGAAAGTAGGGGCGAAAAGAAGTGAAATGCTATTTGTGCCGGAGTGATACATTAATAATGGGACTTTCTATTTGGGAAGAGCAATGAATTTTATTAAAGATAAAAAAATCCATCTAGAAAAAATTGATGGGTATATGCTGCGAGGACGGAATTTTTATTCTTCAATTGAGCATTATAGGGAAGAGACTTGGAAAAAACTTAATACTACGATAGTGAAGGGTGATTCGCACCAGTGTCCACTGTGTGGTGAAGATGTAAAAAAAAATATATTGGAATGGAAATCCATTTATAAATTACGTGAATGTGAAAAATGTGGTTCTGTATCTCCTAACGTTGATTTTAATGATGTTGAGAAGCATCTAGAATCAGTATATGAAAGCACAGATTATTCTGAAAAATTTAGTAGAGAAATACACAAACAATTTGATTATAGAAAACATAAATTTGGGAAAGCAAGATTTGATTATATTTCAAATTATTTAAATGATATCTCAAATTCTATCGTTTTGGATTTAGGTTGCGGCGCGGGTTATTTTCTATCGGTACTAAAAGACAATGGTGTTATGTATAAAGGGTTAGAAGTTACCCCTGGCTTGGTAAATTATTGTAGAAATGAACAAGGACTTAATGTTAGCAATAATAATCTTTATGAAGAGAATTCCAACACCTATGATGTCATAACCATGTTTGATGTAATTGAACATTTGACTCATCCTGTTGAAACATTTAATCAAATTAACGATAAGCTCAAGGATAAAGGATATTGTATCGCGTATACACCCAATCTTTATTCGGTTGGGTATGAACTAATGAGGGATAAGCAAAATACATTATTACCATTTGAGCATTTATGTTTTTATTCTAAAGAATCAATTAAGTATTTAGCTGATAAAACTGGGTTTGAGGTTGTTAATATTCAAACATACGGTTTAGATATTCTAGACTATTTTATGTTAAAAGAGTTTGAGCATAAACAAGATTATGTTGAAAAGTTTGATGATTTAATTACATTAATTCAGGGAGTGATAGATTCACAAGGTATTGCAAATCATTTCAGAATAGTTTTTAGAAAAAAATAAAATGGTTTGGTGTTTTTTGTGACTAAATTAAAAGTTGCAATTGTTGTTGATAATCCATTTAGAGATTTAAACGGTTGCATATTTTTAGCCTCTAAGTTGGCTTCGTCAGGGCATGATGTCTATTTGGTTGAAATGTATAGTCAGCTTTTTAATGTTCCTTCAATATTGCCAGATGTAATAATAGTTAATTATGTCCGTTCAAATAATATTGAATATATTAGGTATTATAAATCCTTGGGAATCAATGTGATCGTTTTAGATACTGAAGGATCTTGGACTGAAAATGTTATTCAATCTGCAACAGATGGTAGTAAAAATGGTTTGTTGGCAAAAATAGATTACTATTTTTTTTGGGGTAGAAATCAATATACGGCTGCTAAACATATTGGTATTCTTGATTCTAACAAGCTTTTTATTTCAGGTTGTCCTCGCTATGATTTTTGTAGAAGTAAAGACCTTGCCAGTTTTGGAGAGGGTGAGACTATTGATAAAGAATATATTTTAATAAATACAAGATTTCCTCGGTCAAATCCTAAATTCACATCTGGTGATAATGATGAAATTGCAGGTATGATTAGAGCTGGTTTTTCTTATGATCAGGCTGTTTTGTACTTGGAGGATGACCATAAAGCACGCACTGCTTTTCTAAAATATATACTTAAGCTATCTGAATTAGCTCCACAGGAGCACTTTATCATTAGACCGCATCCATTTGAATCTGAAGATCCTTATATCGATCTAGTTAAAAAAAATTCAATAAAGAATATTGAAGTGATCAAAGAAGGAACGTCTATCAAATGGATTTCTAATGCTAAGTTGTTAATTCATCAAAATTGTACTACTTCTGTAGAAGCTAATATGCTTTCTATTCCATGTGTGTCGTTGGAATGGTTTAACTCTGAACGGTTAGTATCTCCAATAGCGAAGGAAGCATGTTTAAATATTTACTCTTTTGAAGATCTTTTGAAATATGTTTCATCAGATACATTTGATTTGTCATACACTCATAATAAAAAGCTATTAAAAGATTATTTTAACTATTCGCCGGATGGACCTATGTCTTCCGATTCTGTCGTATCCTTTTTTAACGAAAGGGCTGCAGAATTATTA
>Ga0255777_10004102_pt1 | contig 12137 bp, 13 predicted proteins | sample 101ome_15_FD_179975 | JGI IMG/M metagenome (GOLD analysis project Ga0255777, IMG submission 179975) | Coastal salt marsh microbial communities from the Groves Creek Marsh, Skidaway Island, Georgia - 101402AT metaG (version 2) | ecosystem: Environmental > Aquatic > Marine > Intertidal zone >...
AACCATTTTTCTAAAACCATCCATTAACCTTTCTAGATCACGGTTATCTGACAGAAGATTAAATTCAACTGCAGGCTCCTCATATGGGTCTTTTGATTTTATATATACCTGTCCTGTTTCAGAATAAGTCCTATTAACAAATAAAATAAAAGCTGCTAATTGATTTCCAATACTGTGCCATGCAGTTTTTGAACAAACAGCAACATACATATCACCTTGAGGCACACCTTCAAACCCTGACGAATAACGTAAACCACATAAAAGATGTCTTCTTGTATATTCATTAATCCTGGCCTCTGGTTTGATGAAGGAGGCAATATTTATTGATGGATGATCCATTAATCTTTGTCCAACACCTTCTCGATTAACCAAAACATCAATTCCTAAATCTTTCAGCTTCATTGCTGGACCAATACCAGCTCTCATAAGTTGTGCAGGAGAATGAATTGCCCCCGAGCTCAATATAATTTCTTTTGCGCAGAACTTTTCTTCTGAAGATCCATGATTTACTGTAATTCCTTTACACTGTTTTCCATCAAAAATTATTTCCTTAACGAATGCATTTGTAAGAATAGTTAGGTTGGATCTATTCCTAACTGATTGGCCCAAATATCCCATCGCAGCGGAAACTCTTCTTTCATATATAAAAGAACCTGTTACAGGAAAATAGCCATCTTCAAATTTACCGTTTTGGTCTTCTAAATATTTGTACCCAGCATCTTCGAAGGCGGCAGCAGATGCTTTAGCATGACCATTCCATATCTGAGGAAAAATCCTACTTACAGGTATATTCCCATCATTCCCATGATATGGGCCTTGAAAATCTGTATCACGCTCTACTTTTTTGAAATAAGGTAAGACCGCGTCCCAATCCCAACCACTAGCCCCTCTCTCTTCCCAAATACTATAATCATTAGGAGCACCTCTATTTGCTACTAATCCATTTATTGATGACCCACCACCGAGAACTCTGGCCTGTTCATATTTTCGTAATGGAATTGACTCATCATCATTTGTATTATGAGATTTATTTTCAGTTGTTACCTTTAAATCGGTCCAGTGAAATCTACTATCTAAATATGCATAACCGGGATAAGTGTCGAGTATTTCATTTGGAACATTACCTGGGGGAGTATCAGGTCCGGCCTCACACAACAATACTTTATTTTTAGAATTTGAAGATAGTCTGTTGGCGAGAACTGACCCTGCTGAACCGCCTCCTATAATTATGAAGTCATACATTATGAAATCCAATTCCTATTCAACTGATGGCCATATTCTCACGGCAACAGAGGGGGAACCAGGTGCATGAACAGTATAATTATGAATCTTATGGGTCCATTTGTCATCAGTCAATCCAAGGGCTTCATGCTTTTCTTCGAAGTTTTTTTGCCTTGCCTCCAAAGATGTAAATTCATAAAGCACGGAAAATTTTGCCCACCCAGCCGCACTTAACATAGTCCTGGCTGTTATGCATCCAGATAGCCTTGCAATGGCTGGCAACCGATGTTGCGTATACCATGAACAAACATCAAACTCATCCTCTAATGTCTTTGTTCTAAAGCTGCCCATTTGTATGACTGGTCCTGGAGTCGTTGCTGGTGTTTTTTGTTTAGTCTCGGGACCATCAACTCTCGATACTACTTGAAAAATACATTCCCTTGTCTCAAGTCGTTTTGTGAGTTCTGATGCTCCTGTGATATTTGGATCATTAATAAATTTATTTTTACCAGTAAGCGTGGCAATTGAGCCAGCTCCAATTAATTGGAGATATTGTGAGCCTTGGCCAATTTTTTCTTTAGCTCTTGGCAAGTTATCCCTTATTGACTTCATACCACTTCCTTCTGATGCTCCTGCTTTGTAATGTGCAGCCCACAGACAACCTGTTTGAGATTGAATCATTGGGAGGTAATCTTTATGCATCCAGTTAATATAGTCCTTATCCTCACCATCTTTTAGATCGTACCAAATAGCCCAAATTGCATTATCCATATTGTCTCTCTTTCATGGTGTTAATAAACAAAATCATTTGGGTTCCAATGCTAATATATTAATAGTAATATATCAAAATATTTTTAATGCTTAGGAGATTTTAATATGGCTAACAACGGACAATTTCAAATGTTACATACAATGGTTAGAGTAAGGGATTTGGATAAATCAATTGATTTTTATACAAGATTACTTGGTATGACACTTCTAAGAAAAAGAGAGGTCCCGGAGGCAAAATATACCAATGTTTTTGTTGGTTATGGACCGGAGGATACTCATGCTGTTCTGGAATTAACATACAATTGGGATCAAAAAGAGAATTATGATCATGGAACTGCTTATGGTCATATAGCCCTCGGAGTGAGAGGCATTTATGACATATGTGAAGAATTAGAAAAAAATGGAGTCAACATTCCGAGAAAACCAGGACCCGTAAAACATGGTACTACTCACATAGCATTTATCGAAGACCCAGATGGTTACAAGATTGAAATAGTTGATCTTGACACGCGTAAAATTTAGCAAAAAAGATTATTTTTGAGTTGGTTTTGTAGATGGTATTAATGAGGCGATAGTAAGTGTGATTAAACAGACAATTGATAAGATAATAAATATAATACCTAATCCATATTTATCAGCAATGATGCCAGCGATCATTGCAAACAAAGCTGCAGAACCAACTTGAACCATAAACAATAAGCTAATTACGCTTCCCGAAGTTTCCGCTGGTGCCAAATCTAGAGCCCACCCTTGTACCACTGGTCTCCCTGCGTAGATTGCAAAACCAATTATACCTGATAATAGGATTAGAATAAGACCATTATCTACCAAAGTGTAGAGCGGTACTAATATTGCTGATATAAATAAAGCACCAACTGCAATGATTTTACGTCCATGTTTATCAGACATATAGCCAGCAATCGGTCCAGATACTAATCCTCCCATTTGCATTGAAAATAATGATGAACCAATTACTGCAGCACTAACGCCTTGATTGGCGACCATGTATAACGGCATAAATACAAGTACACCATTCTGAGTAACGGTTCTGACTCCTGCCACAAGAAAAAGAGGAATAAGTTGAATATTTTTTAATAATAATTTTAAATTTGAAAAATAATTACCATCTATAGACTTTTTTGTGTTTTCATTTGGTTTTTCTTTATCTTTGAGAAAAAGTAAAATTATCAGCATAGTTACAAATAAAGGAATAGATAGTAGAGCAGAAGTTGTGTTCCAAGTTAGATTAACGCCATTTATTGTGACATAAGTTAATAGAAATGCAGCAAGTAGTGGTGATAATGCATCTCCAATACTTGCTCCAATACTATGGACTGACAGAACAAAGCCTCTACTACCCGGGTATTGCAGTGATAAGTATGTCAGTGCTGCTGGATGCCATAAACTTATACAAATCCCTATTAATGCAACACTTAAAAAGAGCATATAAATAGAGCTTGAAATACTCATTAGTAACATTGCAACACCTCCAATAAGGAGTGAATAAGCTTGAAAGCGAGAGTATTTTCCATTTCCTTTTAAATCAACTAAAGGTCCACTAAAGGCGTTTGCAGCAAAAGTTGAAAAATGGAAAACAGTCATAACTAATCCAGCTTGTGTGTACGATAAACCAAGATCTAGTGTTATGTATGGAAGAAGAATATATATTGCAGCGTTTACCCAGTGGGTGCCACCATGCCCTGCAGCAACTAATATTGAAGGTAATTGAGATCTAAAAGCACTTGTGATATTTAACATCTTTACTTCCATCAGCCTTTCAGTAAATCAACTCTATCTTTTGAAGCTGAGAGCAGGAAACCTATATCTTGTCCGGCCAAAAAGAAGTTTGCACCCATATCAATATATTTCTTTGCAACTTCAGCATCTTTAACGCCACCGGATCCCAAAAATTTATCATATTTATTACATGCATCTGCGACCTTCTTGTAATATTCTACTATGATTTTATTTCCAAAATCTTGGGGACAACCGCTTGCCATAGCCAAATCATTAGTGCCAATCATAATTACATCTATACCATCTACTGATGCAATTTCATCAATTGCATCAATTGCATTTGGTGTTTCGACCATAGCCACTAGCAAAGTTTGATCGTTAAGTTCTTTTGTTGCTTCTTTTAAATTAATATTTTTATAGTCATATTGGACTATCCCACCACCTACACCTCTAGAACCTTCTGGTGTAAATTTTGCAATATCAACCAATTTTTCGGCTTCCTCAGGTGTTTCTACATGTGGCAATACAATACCCATTGCCCCATTATCCAGGATCCTTGATATCATAGAGTATCCATCAATAGGCACTCTCACAATTGGTGTAATATCGGTTTTTATAGCCATTGCTGAAATTTGAGCTACTGTTTCAGTATTCATTGCACCATGTTCTAAATCAATAAATAACCAATCAAATCCTGCTGTTTTCATCAAAGGGGCCACTTCTACTGTTCTAGATTGAACAAGCCCTACTCCAAGAGTTAGTTCACCGTTTTGTAGTTTATATTTTGTGTTGTTAAGCATTTTCTCTCTCTATTTTTTTGGCATAAGCAATGATAAAATTAATGCAGAAATACTTGTAAAAGTTAAAAGAACAAATACCAATTTTAAACCAAAGCTATCAGCTGTTAATCCTCCAAGTAGCGGAACCGTGCCTGTCATCGCTGCCTGCGCTGTAAATAACATACTAATTGCACTACCTGATGTTTTACCTCCAGATAAATCCATTGTCCAACTATGTATCACCGGTCTGATTGAGTATAATGAGCATCCAGCCAGAGATACAATCATAATGAAAAAATATACATTATTTATGAAAGGTAAGATAATTAATAAAAATGCAGATATTATTAATGCATATATGACTATTGGTCTTCTGCCGACTTTATCAGAAAGTGAGCCTACTATTGGCCCACCAAAAATTGCTCCAAACTGGATTGAGAATAACGAGAAACCGACTAGTGCTGGTCCAGCTTGCATTTCGCCCACCAAATATAGAGGTAAAAAAACGGTAACACCATTTTGGGTCATAGACCAAAGTCCTGCAAGCAAACATAATTTAAGCATATTTCTATTTGCAAGAAGCCCTTTTAATCCCTCCCAATAATTATACTTCCCTAGATTGTTTGGGTTTTGATTCTCATCTTCTTTGATCGGGGGCAAAAATTTTATTATATAAAATGCCATAATTCCAACTGGGATTGACAATAATAGCGCTGTTTGATTCCATGTAAAATAAATCATTATTAATCCAGCTATTGGCGGCGCTATACCGTCACCAAGGCTTGCTCCAACTGTGTGCATTGAAAGTGCTAGCCCTCTATTTTTTTTGTAAATAGCTGATAAATAAGGAATTGAGGGTGTATGCCAACCACTTACGCAAATTCCTATAAAAATTGCTGATATCGCTAAAGTAAAGGTATTGCTTGCATATCCCATAACTAAAAGTGCAATTACACCTGATAACAAACAGAGAAATTGTGCTAATATATATTTTTTTGATATATCAATAATTGGACCGCTTATGATAGTGATTGAAACGGCCGCCACAAAGAAAATTGATACCATACTACCTGCAGTAGTATAGCTTAGGGATAAGTCTTGGACTATAAAAGGTAATAATACAAGAAAAATTCCATTTACCCAATGGGTAATACCGTGTCCTAAACTAACAATTCCTAATGGCTTTGTATTCTTTATTTCACGAAAATCTCGAATTACCTGATACATTTTTTGACAAAACTTAAATTTGGTAGCGGAGGAGGGACTTGAACCCCCGACACAAGGATTATGATTCCTCTGCTCTAACCAGCTGAGCTACTCCGCCATAATACTTTGAGAATTATATAAACTAATACTTCATTACCCAGTTAATGTATATAATTTTATTAATTTAGGGTATTATTTTTATCCTTTATAATCCATCCACCACCTAATACCCTTGATAAACTTTTATCAGACTCATAAAATACGCAAGCTTGCCCTGGTGATATTCCGTATTCAGGATCGTTAAATTCAATTTTTGTTACGCCCTCATGCCTTTTAAATAATGCAGGAACTGGATTTGAAGTTGATCTGACTTTAACAAACATAGGAATCTCAAATTTATCAGCAGGTAACTCGTTTGGACCAAGCCAATTAATATTTTTGAGATAAATATCTTTTGTTTGGAGATATTCTTTTGCACCAATTGTAATCTCATTTTTTACATGATCAATATCAACTACGTAGTTGGGTTCTCCGCTTGCATAGCCTAACCCCCTTCTTTGTCCGATAGTGTAATTTGCAATTCCATCATGTTGGCCTAATACTTCTCCGCTCACACTCAGAATATTGCCCTTTGCTAAAGTATTTGGATTAAGTTTATTAATTAGATTGATGTATTTCCCATCTTGAACAAAGCAAATATCTTGGCTGTCGGGTTTTTCAGCATTAATTAGTTGTAGTTCAGTTGCAATTGCTCTTGTTTGATCTTTTGTGAGATCTCCAAGTGGAAATTTAATGAAATCTAGTTGATCCTTTTTTAAGGTAAACATGAAGTAACTCTGGTCTTTGTTTATATCTCTTGCCCTAAATAAACCCCTTTTACCATTGATTGACTTATTTGATACGTAATGCCCAGTTATAAGACTTGATGCACCAAGATCCTTTGCAGTTTGGTAGAGATCACGAAACTTAATTTTTTCATTACATCTAACACAAGGTATGGGTGTTAAACCGTTTTGATATGAATCAGTAAAATCATCAATAACTGCAGATCGAAATTGTTCTTCGTAATCTAGTACATAATGTTTAATTCCAACCTTATCAGCTACCTTTTTTGCATCATAAATATCTTGCCCTGCACAACATGCACCTTTTTTTCTTGCAGGATTCTGTGAACTATATAATTGCAAAGTTATTCCAACAACATCATAACCCTGCTTAGCACAAACAGCTGCCGCAACTGATGAGTCCACACCACCAGACATTGCCACAACAACTCTTTTAGTTTTTGAAATATTTATTTGTGATACTTGAGACATCTAATTTAATATTTCTTACTAATCACGAAAATTTACAAATTGTAATGGTAAATTAAATTCTTTTTCCTTAAGTAAAGAAATTACTTCCTGCAAATCGTCCCGTTTCTTTCCATTGACACGCAATTCTTCGCCTTGAATGGAAATTTGAACCTTGATCTTGCTATCTTTAACAATTTTAATAATTTCTTTTGAAAGATCCCTATCAATTCCTTGTTTTAGACCAATTGATTGCCTAACAGATTGACCAGCGGCGCTTTCAATTTTACCCATATCTAATACTTTCGCATCAATTCCTCTTTTTGTAACTTGGACTTTCAGCATTTCATGTATTTGATTTAGTTTGTATTCATCATCTGTTGTTATGACAATGTTATTATCATCAACAACTATTTCTGATTTTGATGCTTTGAAATCATACCTTTGTGTTATTTCACGCTTGAGATTTTGAATTGAATTATCGACTTCAGAGAAATCAAACTTAGATACTATATCGAATGTTGGCATGTTTTTTTTACCCAATTAATTAAGTCACTTAACATATATAATAATTATTACAAATCATGCAATAATTAAAAATTGAATGCTTATGCCTTTAATTATTTCATATCTAAAGCACCAAAATGCTCTATTTTTTGTTTATATCTTATTGTTTTATTGAAAAAATAAACAATCTTCTTGATAGCATTTGGATAAAAGTTAACATTTAATTAGATAGCTTTTAAGTGATTCGTTTTTGGCGGCATAAAAATTTTAAAGTGAGATAAAAAATGAGAGTATTACTTATAGAAGACGATCCAACCACATCACGTAGCATTGAATTAATGCTTAAATCAGATAATTTTAAAGTTGATACAACTGACCTTGGGGAGGAGGGTATTGATCTTGGAAAATTATATGACTACGATTTGATATTACTTGATATTGAACTACCTGATATGAGTGGTTATGAGGTATTAAAAAATCTACGTACTCAAAAAATTGAGACCCCGGTATTAATACTTACTGGGCTTAGTACGACTGAAAATAAAGTAAAAGGATTTGGTTTTGGTGCGGACGACTATCTTACAAAACCATTCCATAAAGAAGAATTAATCGCAAGGATTAGCGCAATTATTCGCCGTTCAAGAGGCCATGCTCAATCGATTATTTCAACTGGAAGATTAGATGTAAACTTAGACTCAAAAACAGTTGAAGTGAACGGTAAAAGGGTTCACCTTACTGGAAAAGAGTACCAAATGCTTGAGCTACTATCACTTAGGAAAGGTACCACACTGACCAAGGAAATGTTCCTAAATCACCTCTACGGTGGGATGGATGAGCCTGAACTTAAAATTATAGATGTTTTCATTTGTAAATTGAGAAAAAAACTCATGCAGGCCTCTGACAATGAAAATTATATAGAAACTGTTTGGGGTCGTGGGTACGTTCTTAGAGATCCAACAGAAATGCTTGAGTCAGCTTAAATAAAAGCTAGTTTCAAAGATATTTTATTATCAATCTTCGATAGATTTTGCTTAAGCCCATACTGCTCGAGTAATAACTTATAGAATTCAAGTTGTATATTATCACTAAATGATTCAATATCTTCCAATTGTTTGTATAGATCCAAATTAAATTTCACTGTATCTGACTCTAATTCAATCAATAATACTTTTTCATCAAGGCTTTTGATAAATATACCAGCACCCTGCGGGAAAAGCTGTACTGAAAGTATGTATATATTTGATAGTATGATTGTGGACCATTTGCTGATTTGTTTATTTTCGATTTTAAAATTAACATTTAGTTTTGTATGATTTATGAAATCATCTGTTGATTTTCTAAATTCGTCAACATTTACGCTAGCGAATATCTCTCCAGAAATGTCTGTGTATGCAGTGCGATAAATTTTTAGCTGTGATAGCAGCTTGCCAACACTTTTTTCAATTAATTGAAAGGCTTCATCATCGACAATAGATTTTTTTTCATCAGGTATTGTTAACTTGAACAACTCCAAACCATTCAATGCAGAAGAAGCCGGATTAATTAGATCATGAAATATTTTTCTTGATAGTTTTGATAATAGATCTAATTCAGACATTTTATTTGTATTATATAATTTGTAATTTCATTATTAATTCCTAATTAATATATAACTAAACTAATTTTATTTGTATTATATTTTCATAAATGAAAGTCACCCGGTATGAACTATTTAGAAGAAAATCATCTTGAAAGTCTTGCCAAGGAACTTATCAAAATATCTGATAAGGCTGCAAATGAAATTATAAATATATATCATTCAAATTTCCAAGTTGATATAAAGCATGATAATTCACCAGTAACTCTTGCAGATAGGGTATCTGAAAGTATTATCCTTGAGGGTATATCTAAAATTGAGCCAAATATTGATGTCATATCGGAAGAAAAATATTTTGAAGAGGAAAATAAAGTAAAATCCGATTATTTTTTTCTTATTGACCCATTAGATGGCACACGTGAATTTATAAAAAAAAATGATGAATTCACAATAAATATTGCCCTAGTAAAAGATAATAAACCTCTGATGGGAATTATTAATGTGCCTGCATTAAACACAATATATTATTCATTCAATACAAAATCTGCTTATAAAATCAATAAACAAAAATCGATAGAACAAATTTTTACAAGAAAACAACAGCCCAAAACCATGCTTTACAGCAGATCAAACTTGTCAAAAAGAATGCAAGATATGCTACAAAAATTGTCAATAAAAAGTGTTTTACATTGTGGCTCTGCACTAAAATTTTGCCTTCTATCTGAAGGTAAAGCTGATTTTTATATAAGACATGATCCCTGCTATGAGTGGGATACAGCTGCTGGACAAGCAATACTGACTGCTGCAGGTGGATCATTCTATGATATTAATTTTACAAATTTTGAATATAATAAGCCAAATTTTCTAAATAAATCAGGTTTTATAGCACTTGCAAATGACCATGAAAAAGGTCCCCTAAAGGAAGCCTTATTTTTAAGTAATTGAAGAGTATTATCTCAAATTTATGTATTTTCTTTTGTTGTGTTATTATGTAATATCACAATATAAATAATTTTATTCATATGGTTTTGAAATGATATATATAAAAAATTTAAAGCTTTTATTCCTAACTTTAATTTTAGGATTTGCAATATTACTAACTGCTACAAATAATTCCCAAGCTGAATGGTATGATGAACCAGAAGCAATTGAAAATAACCCTGATGGTTTTTCAATAAACGAACTTGTATTAGCTGGTCATAGTTTCTTTGGGACCGCAACTGAAGGCCTTGGTGTCACACTCGAAACTTTATTCTCAGCATTTGGAAGACCAGATGGATATATTATAGGCGAAGAAGCTGGTGGCGCTATTATTGCTGGATTAGTTTATGGTGAAGGTACAATTACCACAAAAAGCATGGGCGAAGAAAAAATATATTGGCAAGGACCAAGTATTGGGATGGACTATGGCGGAGATGGTTCCAGAGTAATGTACCTTGTCTATAATATGGATAAGATAAGTGATGTGCATAAACGATTCCCTGGTACAAACGGTACTGCATATGTGGTTGGAGGGCTCGGGGGTAGTGTTTACAACCGAAGTGGAACAACCATCGCATCTATAAAAACAGGCGTTGGATTGAGAATGGGTGCAAACATTGGTTATATTAAATTCTCTAAAAATCCAAAATGGTTACCTTTTTAATTTAGATTATCCATTGTATGGTTGAAAGTTTTCTATCCGATATTGGGATTTCTCAAATCCTAATTGCATTTTGTATCGTTTATGTTGCATCAACTGCACAAAGCGTATTCGGTATGGGATGGGGTATGATTGCGGCACCTTTACTAGCATTACTTAATCCATCTCTCATTCCATCAACTATTGTTTTTTTGGGTTTTTTTGCATCATTACTTCCAAGTATAAGGTACTTCAAGGACATCCATTGGTATACATACAAGCCAGCAATCATTGGTAGAGTATTGGGTTCAATCTTAGCCGGTGGAATTGCTGCTTATGTTGTTTCATCTGGAAAGATAGAAATTACAATTGGAATAGTTTTGTTAATATCTATCTTTATTAGTGTATTCACTATCAAATCGATAAAACAAAGTCCCCGTAATCACTTTATAGCTGGCACAACATCTGGAATATTGGGAACGGTTGTTGGTGTAGGTGGAACACCAATGGGAATTATATATCAAAATGAAAATCCAATAATTGTAAGAGCAAACAACAACGCTTTCTTTGCTGTTGGTAGCTTCGCTTCATTCTTTGTATTAGTTTTTGCAGATGTAATGACAGTGTATAATGTTATTTACGGATTCTTATTGCTACCATCCCTTTTTGTAGCATCTTATGCTTCAAAATATTTATTAAAGTACTCTAATAAAATACTTAAACCATATATTCTAACAATATGCAGTATATCATCCATACTGTTAATTATTCGTGGCTTAGGCTTAATTTGACAGGCTATCTGTTCAACTCAATTGTAGAAATAAGTTGGTTTGATCTTTTATCGATGTTGTAAACAGTATAGTTTTTTTCATCATCAACTGTGAGGATATGAATATATTTTTGATCACTACTAAATGAAAAAATTTCTTCCTTTTGTTCGATGTCAATTGCTAAATTTGAGGACGTAATATCTTGCGTAACTGATGAATTATTTGATAATCTATAACCTATTGTTAAAAAAACGACACAAAATCCAACAATGAGCAATAAAGTCATGATAAATATTGCAATCTTAAGACCACGAGTAGATCTTATATTTTGTTCTGTATTTTCAATTTCGCTCATATTCTAAAAAGATGATAAAAAATAATATTACAATCAATCTTATAACAAATAAATCTGATTGCGGCAAAAGAATAGATCAGTACCTCAGTCAAAATACTGACCTGAGCAGACAAAGAATTACAGACTTAATTTCTGACAAGGCAATTTTACTTAATAATAATATAGTTACTCAAAAAAATAAGAAGCTAAACGGTGAGTTTGAAAATATCAAAATTACAATCCCTCCATTAAAGACTGAGCTATTGGAAGCTGAGAATATTCCAATTAACATTATGTATGAAGATGATGATCTTTTGGTAATT
>Ga0255777_10004106_pt1 | contig 12131 bp, 17 predicted proteins | sample 101ome_15_FD_179975 | JGI IMG/M metagenome (GOLD analysis project Ga0255777, IMG submission 179975) | Coastal salt marsh microbial communities from the Groves Creek Marsh, Skidaway Island, Georgia - 101402AT metaG (version 2) | ecosystem: Environmental > Aquatic > Marine > Intertidal zone >...
CAGGAACCGTATCCAATTGGGTCTAGCCGGTCACATGCCTGTGAACCCGCAGTTACCAAACCCCTGGTACGACACACCAAATATTCATCTCTCGACATTCCGAGACTTTGAAGAGCTCTGTCAGACACTATCTATTCGGATCCTCGACAAAGATACTTCAAATCTGTCGGGCAAACGCACTTGGCTTGGAACAGTTTGGCCCAATCTCTTTGGAGAAGTTGCTGTTTATCGACTAACCAAGGAGTCTTAATGCGACAGATCATCGCGGCCCTTTTATGTTGTTGGACGCTCACTGTCCATTCCACTGAAATTGTTAGAGAACAGGGCTTTGAGGTGCAAATCCAGCCCTTTCCATCAACCTTTTTAACGCAAGACGTCGCATCAACCTACGGCTTTGAGCGAAGTCGGCGCCAGGCTCTGATTAATGTCGTTGTATTGAAGATTCAGCCTGACGGCCAAGCGCGTGGTGCGGTGCCAGCATCTGTAACAGGATTTTCAAAGAATCTACTCGGACAAACGCAAACCCTGACCTTTCGTGAGATTGATGAAGGTGATGACGCAATTTATTACCTCGCACCTGTTCGTGTGACGAGCGAAGAAGAAATTCAAATTATTCTTGAGGTCATTCCGACCGACGGAAAAGCTATTGATATCAACTTCAAGCACCAAGTCTATGTGGACTGATAGCAAACTGGTGTTAGCCAGTGGAAACAAGGGAAAACTCCGTGAGTTTTCAAAACTGTTTGCTGACTTTGGAACCGAAGTCATCCCGCAAACAGAGCTGGGTGTCGATTCCCCGGAGGAAACTGGGCTCAGTTTCATCGAAAACGCGTTATTAAAAGCACGCCATGCCTCAGCGGTCACACAGCTTCCATCTCTAGCAGATGATTCTGGGCTCGTTGTGCCCGCACTCGACGGCGCTCCAGGTCTATATTCCGCACGCTTCGCAGGAAGCAATGCGTCTGACCAGGACAATCTCAATCTGTTACTGGATCGTATGACGCATCTCAGTGGCGAAGATCGGCGAGGCCATTATATTTGTGCCCTCGCGCTCGTCCGGCATGCAGCAGATCCAGATCCAGTTGTTGTGATTGGACGATGGTATGGACAGATTATTGGTGCACCTCGTGGCGACGGAGGCTTTGGTTATGACCCCGTGTTTCTTCCCGATAGACTGAGTCAGACGGCTGCTGAACTCGATTCAGAGACAAAGAATGGGCTCAGTCACCGCGGGCTCGCCGTCATTGAACTCAGATCGCTTCTCAGTTGAATTTGCTACCGCGCGCGCTCTACATCCACATTCCTTGGTGCATTCGGAAGTGTCCTTATTGTGATTTTAATAGTCACGAACAAGTCGATCCTGACTTTGCAGGATATGGGCAAGCATTAGTTCATGATCTAGAAGCTGATCTTGAGCGCTACGGGGCATCTCCTTTTGTTTCATTGTTCTTTGGCGGCGGCACACCAAGTTTATTTCCGCCAAATCACCTCGAACCACTCTTTAAGCGCCTCAGGGAACTTGGGTTAATCTCCACTGACACCGAAATCACCCTTGAAGCAAACCCAGGAACACTCGATCTCGGGCACCTCCAGGGGTATCGAGATTTAGGGATCAATCGCCTATCAGTTGGCGTCCAAAGCTTTAACGGGGAGGTATTGAAAGCACTTGGTCGCATCCACGATAGGGATCAAGCCGTCGCAATGATTGAGCGTGCGAAAGCGATTGGCTTTAACCGACTCAATGTTGATCTGATGCATGGAACTCCAAACCAGACACCTGAGGTTGCCCGCGAGGATCTCAATATCATCCGAGACCTCGAAGTCAGTCATCTGTCTTGGTACCAACTCACAATCGAACCAAACACTGCGTTTTATTCAAAGCCTCCCGCACTTCCAGAGGAAGGCACTCTCGAGCTCACCGAAGAGCTTGGAAGTGAGATCATCAGCGCGATGGGGCTTGAACACTACGAAGTCTCTGCATTTGCCAAACCGGGCGAAGAAGCCCGGCATAATTTGAATTACTGGGAGTTTGGTGATTATTTTGGGATTGGCGCAGGCGCACATGGAAAAATCACGACCGAACGTGGCGTGATTCGCACGCAACGAACAAGGCAACCATCCAATTACCTCTCTCGCACTGATTTTCATGCAACCGAACATCCTCTGTCAGATGGACATCTCGGCGCTGAATGTTTGATGAATGGCCTTCGATTGAAATCAGGGATTTCGTATGCGTGTTTTCAAGAGAGAACCGGACTGGATCCAGTTGCATTTCGATCAGAGCATTTGATGGAGGCCGATCGCCTGGACTTACTGATGCCTGGCCGCTTTCAGACCTCTGAACTTGGCTGGCGCCACCTCAATCATATTTTAGAGATGCTGATCTGAGGCCTTTCGCTCATACACCAGATCAAAGACGTCATGTCCCAACCGCTCCCCGCGGGTCTCAAACTTGGTGATCGGCCGGCGTTCAGGACGTGGAACAAAATCCCCATCCTCGGATGTGTTATGCCAAGCAGCGCTTTGACTAAACATCTCGACCATCCACTCAGCATAGGGTGCCCAATCCGTTGCTAAATGGCAAAATCCGCCTAAACGCACGCGATGCGCCAGGAGATTGATGAAATCTGGTTGTATGATCCGTCGTTTGTGATGCCGCTTTTTATGCCACGGATCTGGGAAATAAATTTGGACGCCTTCCAGTGACTGAGGTCCTAGTCCGTCCGACAGCACTTCGACAGCATCTTCGCAGATCACACGAAGGTTGGTGACACCTGCCTTCTTGGCTTCGTTCATCAAGCGGCCGACACCAGGCTTGTGAACCTCCACACCAATAAAATCGCGCTCGGGTTCATTCAACGCTTGGTTTAACAATGAATCACCCATGCCAAAACCGATTTCAAATACGATCGGAGCATCGCGTCCAAATGTCTTCTGAAGATCGAGGCGGTGATGATTACACACAAGTCCATACTCATCCCACAGGGTTTGGTAGGCCTTATCTTGCGCATCGGTCATGCGGCCTGCGCGGAGCACAAAACTCCGGATTGTCCGTTTCTTCGTTTCTTCGATCATTCAATCAAACCAGTTTCAGGGCTTGATGCATCCGCATAACGCTTTCTCGGCATCCGTCCCGCTTCATAAGCAAGGCGCCCACTTTCGATGGCAAGCCGCATCGCTCGGGCCATTTTGACCGGATCTTTCGCTTCAGCAATCGCTGTATTCATCAAAACCCCTTCACAACCGAGCTCCATGGCCACAGTCGCATCCGATGCTGTTCCTACCCCAGCATCGACAATCACAGGCACTTTCAAATTATCGAGAATTTCGCGGATATTGTATGGGTTCTGTAAACCAAGCCCTGAACCAATCGGTGCACCAAGTGGCATCACAGCGACGCAACCAATCGCTTCAAGTTCAAGCGCAATCAATGGGTCGTCCGATGTGTACACCATCACTTCAAAGCCATCGTCAACAAGCGTGCGAGCAGCGCTCAATGTTTCGACAACATCGGGATACAATGTCCGTGACTTTGAAATGACCTCAAGCTTTACAAGGTTATGGCCATCCAATAATTCACGCGCAAGCCGACAAGTCCGTACCGCATCGTCTGCCGTATGGCAGCCGGCAGTGTTTGGTAAAAGTGTGTAGCGATCAGGAGAGATCACATCCAGTAGGTTAGGTTCGTTTGGGTTTTGGCCTAAATTGGTCCGGCGAACTGCCATGGTGACCACGTCAGCACCACTTGCCCCAATTGCACGGCCTGTCTCATCCAAATCACGATATTTTCCCGTGCCCACGAGCAACCGGGATTTCAACGTGTATGAACCGACTTGAATTGTGTCTGTCACTTAACCTCCTCCAATGGCATGTACGATCTCAAGTACATCACCATCCTCTAGTATGACTTCGGAAAATTGCGATTTTGGGACAATGTCACCATTACGCTCAACGGCAATTCGGCGACCCAATAGGGATTTATCAGACAGATAACCCTCAAGACTTTGTGGCTCGATTATCTCCATCTCACCATTCACCGATATTTGCATGTGTGTTCCTTGAATAAAAAAGGCCGCGTGAGCGGCCTTTTTCGAAAAACATCCGTTCGTTTAAGCAACGAGCGCCGTTTTTACCTTTTTCATCGCATTCTTCTCGAGCTGACGAATACGTTCCGCAGAGACATTATACTTACCAGCAAGCTCGTGCAGAGTAGCTTTTTCATCAGCTAACCAACGGCTCGCTAGAATATCTTTGCTACGGTCATCTAAGTCAGACAACGCTGAATACAGTCGATCCGTCGAATCTTGCGTCCAATCCCGCTTCTCTAAAATTTCAGCAGGATCAGCATCCGATGCTTCTAGATACTGAGCAGGTGATAGCGACAAATCATCGTCATCATCTGAATAGCCGTCGAATGCCATATCTTGCGCCGCAAGTCGGCCTTCCATTTGGCGAACGACGTCCTCACTCACACCGAGATCATCCGCAACACTTTTCACTTCAGCCGCAGTGAACCAAGCCAGTTTCTTCTTGGCACTTCTTAAGTTGAAGAACATCTTGCGTTGCGCTTTGGTGGTCGCCACTTTAACGATCCGCCAATTTCTCAAGATGTATTCGTGCATTTCAGCTTTAATCCAATGCACAGCGAAAGACACCAAGCGAACACCCATTTCAGGGTTGAAACGCTTTACAGCCTTCATCAGACCGACGTTGCCTTCTTGGATCAAGTCAGCCTGAGGCAGACCATATCCAGAATAGCTACGTGCAATGTGCACAACAAAGCGCAAATGCGACATAACCAATGAACGTGCGGCATCAAGATCGTTGTCGTAATACAACCGATCAGCAATTTCTTTTTCTTCTTCCGCGGTCAAAATCGGGATCTGACTGACGGCCTGAATGTAGGCCTCAATCTGACCGCCTGGAAGTAACACTTCTACAGGTAAATTTGATTTTTTAGGCACAAAACACCTCGTTTCAGCTAGCTCATGCATATGTAACGTCGCCGACCTCCCTGTTTAGCCTTTCGTCTTAAGTATATAGACAATATAACTCTGTTTTAGTTCCACTGCGCCGAAAATCAACTGCGATTCACGCCCTTTTGTCATCAATGAAGGGCTCTCAATCGCCGATTCACAGCGCGCTCTGCACCAACCCAACTCGCCAGCACTGCAATTGATGCAACACCAATGAGTATCCGACCGTCCATGGGAATATTCTCAAGCCGCGTATCCAAGGCTTTCAAATTTGATGCGAGGACCGAGGACAATACCTCATTTAGCAAGGTAATCACAAGACATGCAATCAAACCCGCTAAAACACCAAGCAATGTTGCGCGATACAAATAGGGCCTTCTAATAAACCGACGTGACGCCCCTAGGAGGGTATACAGTTCGATCCGACGGCGATCATCCACAACATCGGCAGCGGCAACCAAGAACACAGCCATCAGTACCCCGATGACGGTAAGCGCTGACAAACCAATCCCCAAAAACCCAAGCATCTCAACTAGCGACGCGTATTGAATACGTGTCGATGGATAATATCGTAGTGACAGAACGCGCTGATCACCCGAGAGCGTCTCAATGATCTGATTTTCGCGCGCTTCAACTCCCTGTACAGAAAATCTCACTCTGAGCGCATCAGGTAATGGATTATTTGTCTTTAAATCCGCAATCGGTTCTAACCCGTCTTGCGCACTCAATTGCTCAAGTGCGGCACTTCTTGGTACGAAAACAATCTGGTCGGTATCCGACATTTCTGAGAGGGTACGTTCTAAATCGATTCGAGCCTCAACCTCTAGATTCTGCTTCAAAAAAACAATCGCTTCACTCTGCACAGCATCTTCGGGAACAAGGGAGGACATCCCAAGCCAGATCTGCGCGAGCCATCCTGGAATCGCCAACAAAATGCCAAGCAAACAAACCAAAACCACAAACTGAGTCAATCGATCGGAGGTGCGCTTCCAGGCATCATGAATCGCTTGCGTATGATCTAAGATCCAACGATTCATCGAGCTACTCCCATGCCATCAGAGACAAGGCAACCGTTCTCGATAACGAGTCGGCGAAATGGCAACGACTCAACAACTGCCCGTTCGTGCGTCGCAACCAAAATGGTGACGCCCAACTGTTGGAATTGGGTGAACATCCGCATCACTCGTGCCGACAGCTCTGGATCAAGGTTTCCTGTTGGCTCATCGGCGACCAAAAGAGCAGGACGATGCACGATGGCTCTCGCGATTCCAACACGTTGTTGCTGACCGCCTGAAAGTACGCGCGGACTCGCATCCGCTTGATCTGAAAGGTCCACCCGAGACAACGCTGCTTTCACTCGTTTTGGAATTTCTGATTCACTGAATCCCGAAATACGAAGTGGCAACGCGACGTTATCGTAGACGGATAAGTCGTCTTCCAAATTCGGGTCTTGGAAGACCACGCCAACACGTCGTCGATAACGCGCAAGCATCTCGCCTGACAACGTTGATAAATCGGTACCTGCAACGCGAACAACACCGGATGATGCAGTCTCTAAACCCAAAATCAGGCGGAGTAATGTCGACTTACCGGCTCCAGAGTGGCCCGTCAAAAACGCCATCTCACCGGGCGCCAAACGGAAATTCACATCAGAGAGCGCTTGCCGTTGGCCATCGTATACTTTGGCGACGCTCTCAAATTCAATCACTCAGAAGTCTCCGCGAACATTGCATCGACGAATGCTGTTGCATCAAATGCCCGTAAGTCTTCAGCTTTTTCTCCAAGACCTACATAACGGATCGGTAGACCAAATTCACGGGACAGCGCAAACACAATGCCGCCCTTTGCTGTGCCATCGAGCTTTGTTAAAACCAATCCGGTCGGCTGAATGGCTTTCGAAAATTCACGCGCTTGGCTGATGGCATTTTGGCCTGTGCCTGCATCCAAGACGAGAAGCACCTCATGTGGCGCACCGATATCGAGCTTTCCAAGCACTCGGCCAATCTTTTCCAGCTCATTCATTAAATTCGCTTTATTTTGAAGACGTCCCGCGGTATCGGCCAAAACGATGTCTGTACCCCGCGCTTTCGCTGATTCGCACGCGTCAAAGAGAACCGACGCTGAATCTGCGCCCGTGTCTTGAGCAATCACAGGAACACCATTGCGTTCGCCCCAAGTTTTTAACTGCTCAACTGCTGCTGCACGGAATGTATCGCCCGCCGCAAGCAAGACAGAGCGACCATCTGCTTGATACCGATGCGCGAGCTTGCCAATGGTGGTCGTTTTACCAACGCCATTAACGCCAATCATCAAAATCACATGCGGCGTATTTGAACCCTCATCCACAGTCACTTCAGATGCGTTGAGTGTTGATGCCAAAATGTCCTTCAGAAGCTTGAGTAACCCCTCGGGGTCTGACACACCTTCTTGCTTCGAGCGTTCCTCAAGCGTCTCCAAAACCCAGTCAGTGGTATCAACACCAACATCAGACGATAGAAGAATCGCCTCAAGATCTTCACGGATCTCTTCATCAAAACCACCGCTGAACAGGTTCTTCAGGCTACTTGATAACTGAGACCGTGAACGTGAAAGGGCTTTAAAAAAACTGACAGGCTCGGCAACTTCAACAGTTGCGGGAGCATGATTCGTCGATTCTGGCGCATTATCCTGCGTCTGCTTAGGCTCTTCTGACGCCGCTTTTTTCCGTCCGAATACAAACCAAGCAACGAGCGCAACGAATACGGCGACGCCAACAAGCAAAAGTGGATCGAATGTCATGGCAATTGGAAATCCTAAAAATCGTGAGTCGAGATGATAGCATTTGCAGATGAAAAGAGAGATGAACAAACGCAAAGGTCAGGCCGGTGTTCGTATTATCGGGGGCTCACTCAAGCGCTCTAAAATCGAGGTTTTAGAGCGCGATGGCCTGAGGCCAACTCCCGATCGAGTGCGCGAAACCCTGTTCAATTGGCTGATGCCAGCGATTCCTGGCGCGACAGTCATTGATTGTTTTGCGGGAAGCGGTGTGCTCGGCCTCGAGGCATTGTCCCGAGGTGCATCACGATGCACTTTCTTCGAAAAAGATGGGGTAGTCGCCAAACAGATTGAGCACAACGTCGCGCGCTTCCAGCTCAATTCCCAAGCAATAATTACCTGCGCGGATGTATTCCATGCACCCAAAGATTTGTTCACAGAAGCCGATATCATCTTTGCAGATCCTCCATTCCACCAAGGGATGAGTCAGGACTTTCTGACTTGGATTCGCGATAAAGTTCAGCCAGACTCTCGTCTCGTCATCGAATGCGAACGAGATCAGGACTTGGATCTTCAGGGATTCGAGGTAATCAGGGAATTGAAAGCAGGCATCGACTGGCTGCGTTTATTGAGACCAACACCATGACTATTGCCGTCTATCCGGGAACATTTGATCCAATTACAAATGGACACGTCCACGTTGTTGAGCGGGCTGCCCGCATTTTTGATCGAGTCATTGTGGGAGGCGCTGGATCGACGCACAAAACGCCAACATTTGATCTTGAAACACGAGTGAGCCTCGCTGAACAGTCACTTGGTCATCTCGATAATGTCGAAATTCGTGGTTTTCACACACTGTTGGCAAACTTCGCCCAAGCAGTCGGAGCGCGAGTTCTACTTCGTGGTTTACGCGCTGTTGCAGACTATGAGTACGAACTCCAACTCGCTAACCTAAATAAACAACTCGCACCGGAACTGGAAAGTCTGTTTTTAACACCTGTCGAGCATTACAGCTTTATTTCATCGACGCTGGTTAAAGAGGTGGCTCGACTCGATGGTCAGGTCGAGGCGTTTGTACCGCAACCAGTCGCTACCGCCTTAAAAAATCATTTCAATCGCTAGCGCTGGCAGTGGCTACAGAAGTAGCTATTGCGACCACCAATCACCCGACTTTGAATCAATGCATCACATTGATGGCAACGCTCGCCATCGCGTCCATAGACTGACAATGTTTGTTGAAAATAGCCTGGCTCCCCTTGGCCATTCACAAAATCACGTAGCGTTGTACCACCTGACTCAATCGCACGCGCCAAGACCTTTTTGATTTCTTCAGCCAACACTCGATACCGGTCTTTTGAAATTCGATTTGCAGCGCGCGAAGGATGAATTCCAGAAAGAAAAAGTGACTCAGATGCGTAGATGTTACCAACGCCAACGACGACAGGATTGGTCATGATGAACGACTTCACTGCAATACTTCGTCGTCTTGATTGCTCATACAACCACTCACCATTGAAAGCATCTGATAACGGTTCAGGGCCCAAATGATCGATCAACTGCTTCGCTCGATCAGAATCTGCCCACAACAAACAACCGAATCGGCGCGGATCATGGTATCGAAGCTCCAAATCACCTACACCAATCTGCACGTGATCATGAGTTTTCAACGGAGTATTTGGATCAACCAAACGAAACGAGCCGCTCATGCCTAGATGGGACAGGATTTGAGTATGCTCTGTTTCAATCAGGAGATATTTCGCGCGACGTGAGACCGAAATGCACGTTTCGTCGAGCAGACGTTTCGAGAAATCTGATGGGATAGGCCACCGCAACGACGGTTGATTCACTCGGACAGAGGTAAATCGTTGCCCAATAAGAAACGGCGCGATACCTCGCGCCGTTGTCTCGACTTCAGGAAGCTCAGGCATGAGCCCTTACTTAATTTTCGCTTCCTTGTACATCACGTGTTTGCGAACAACGGGATCGTACTTTTTGAATTCAAGCTTGTCTGGAGTGTTCCGCTTGTTCTTGTCAGTCGTGTAATAATGACCAGTACCAGCAGACGATACCAATTTGATTTTATCACGCATGGTTTACACCTTCTCGCCACGTGAGCGGATATCTGCCAATACAGCATCAATCCCCAGTTTATCGATAATGCGCATTCCTTTCGTAGACACGCGAAGACGCACGAAACGCTTCTCAGATTCAACCCAGAACCGATGCCAATGCAGGTTCGGGAGGAAGCGACGCTTCGTCTTAATGTTCGAATGCGACACGTTGTTGCCGGTTGCAGGACCCTTGCCTGTTACTTGGCACACTTTTGACATAATTAGATCCGCCTCTGGTTGCACAGACCGTGAAAAAATGGACGCGAATCATACCGTCGCTAGAAAGAACATACAAGAGCCAATTAATCGCTTATTTCTGCATCCGCTGTTTGTGTCACTCATGATATGGTTGGCGCTTCAATGACAAGGGAACGTCAGTGACGCAAACATCCTGGTTTCAAAACAAACATATTGTGCTTGGAGTGACAGGCGGAATCGCTTGTTACAAGGCCTGCGAGCTCGCTCGGGAGCTCGGTCGTCGCGGGGCAATTGTGCAAGTCGTGATGACTGAAGCGGCAACCGCATTTGTGAGCGCCTTAACTTTCCAAGCGCTCACAGGCCGCGAAGTAAAAATCTCAATGCTGGATCCCAAAGCAGAAGCCGGTATGGGTCATATTGAGCTGGCTCGTTGGGCTGATCTAATCCTCGTCGCACCTTGCACTGCCAATACAATGGCGCAGCTAGCGCAAGGTAAAGCCCCAGATCTGCTCACAACGCTCTGGACTGCGGCAGCTTGTGAAAAAGCGATTGCTCCTGCGATGAATCAACAGATGTGGAAACATCCAGAGACGCAAGCGAATCTCGAGCGCCTTCATGGCAAAGCGCAAATCATCGGACCAGATTCAGGCGTTCAAGCTTGTGGTGATGTTGGCTCAGGTCGAATGAGCGAAGCACTCGACATTGCAGATACGTTGGAGAAGACACTTCATCGCGGACCACTGGCAGGCACTCACGTTGTGATTACGGCAGGCCCCACTCACGAGCCGATTGATCCAGTGCGATATCTGGCCAATCGTTCATCTGGCAAGATGGGATTCGCACTCGCAGAGGCCGCAAATCGCCTGGGCGCCACAGTCACATTAATTGCAGGGCCGGTGCATCTTGAGACGCCCGCTGGCGTCAGTCGAATTGATGTTGAAACTGCAAGCGACATGCACGCCTCCGTGCACTCAGTTCTGGATGGAGTCGACCTATTCATCGGAGCCGCTGCCGTCTGCGATATGCGACCAGCAGCTGTTTCCGATCAAAAGCTGAAAAAATCGAAAGACGACTTATCGCAAATCGCGTTGGTCGAGAATCCTGACATTATCCAATCAGTCGCTACCAGTTCGAACCGACCGACCTTGGTGATTGGCTTTGCGGCAGAAACAGAATCTGTTCTTGAACATGCACGACAAAAACTCACTGCCAAATCACTCGATGCGATCATCGCCAACTGCGTGTCAGGTGGCGAAATCTTTGGGCAAGACGATACGCAAGTCACCGTCGTGTATAGCGATCACGATCAGACGATCGCAGCTGGAACCAAATCTGAGGTGTCTCAAGAGATCCTCACAACCCTTTCTCAATTGTTATCGAAAAGGATCTGAAATGGACCTGAAATTTAAGCGACTTGACCCACGTGTTGGCAAGGATTGGCCAATTCCAGAAGTGGGTACACCAGGTTCTGCTGGAGTCGATTTACGTGCATGTCTCGATGAAGCAGTAACTCTGCAGCCAGGAGAAACCATGCTGATTGGAACTGGAATTGCAATCCATCTGGAAGATCCAAGTCTATGTGCGATGATCCTGCCTCGGAGCGGACTCGGTCACCGTGGTTTAGTGCTCGGCAATCTGGTCGGCTTAATCGATTCTGACTATCAAGGTGAACTTAAAATCTCGACATGGAATCGTGGCAGCGAGCCGCAAACGATCGAGCCTGGAGACCGAATTGCACAGATGATCATTACCCCTGTCATTCAACCGAACTTTGTTGAAGTCGACGATTTCGATGCATCTGAACGTGGTGAAGGCGGCTTTGGCCACACAGGAACACGCTGATGAGCGCAATGACTCCAACGATTTTTCGTGCCTATGACGTGAGAGGTACGTATCCTGATCAACTCAACCGTGGTGTAGTCGAGGCACTTGGTCAAGCGATCGGGAGCTATGCGAAGCAACAGGGACAGTCGACGGTCGTCACAGCACGCGATGGTCGTTTATCTGGACCAGACCTCCAAGATGCACTCAACCAAGGCTTAATTCGTGCTGGCGTTGATGTCATCGACGTCGGTATGGTGCCAACGCCGGT
>Ga0255777_10004124_pt1 | contig 12104 bp, 9 predicted proteins | sample 101ome_15_FD_179975 | JGI IMG/M metagenome (GOLD analysis project Ga0255777, IMG submission 179975) | Coastal salt marsh microbial communities from the Groves Creek Marsh, Skidaway Island, Georgia - 101402AT metaG (version 2) | ecosystem: Environmental > Aquatic > Marine > Intertidal zone > Salt...
AACTTCAGCTTTCATTGTGGATGCTAGTCTCAAAACATCTGGGTGATCAATGATTGGATCTCCTTTTTTCCCATCAATGGGTATTCCTTGAACTCGATCAAAGGCATACATCTTAGATTGTTGAAAAGCTCTTTCTGATACCGCCAAACCTTGAACGCCAACTGAAAATCTAGCATGGTTCATCATTTCAAACATTATGTTTAGACCTTGGTTTTCCTCACCGACTAAATATCCTATGGCACCTTCGTTATCTCCAAATTGAAGAACAGCTGTTGGTGATCCTTTAACTCCAAGTTTTTTTTCAATTGAAAGACAGGTAACATCATTTTTTTTACCAATACTGCCATCTTCATTAGGAATGAACTTTGGAACAATAAAAACTGATATACCTTTGTTGCCTTCAGGAGCATCAGGTGTTTTCGCTAACACTAAATGAATGATATTTTCTGAGAGATCGTGCTCTCCATAAGTAATATATATTTTTTGTCCAGAAATTTTGTAGTGACCATTTTCCTTCACTGCTTTTGTTTTTATAGAAGATAAATCAGTACCGGCTTGTGGCTCAGTTAAATTCATGGTGCCAGTCCATTCACCAGAAGCTAATTTGGGAATATAAAAATTTTTTTGATCTTCTGAGGCAGATTTCTGTAAAGCGTAAATTAATCCTTGAGTAAGCAAATGGCATAGCGCTAGGGACATATTAGAACTGTGCCAAATTTCATTGACAGCTGCAGACAAAGTTACTGGAATTTGTTGTCCGCCATATTGTTCTTTTGCTTCTAGGCCAAACCAACCCCCATCTCTTAAACTTTCGTAAGCTTCTTTATAACCTTGAGGAGTTTTTACTTCTCCTGAGTCTAATCGTTTTGAACCCTCGTGATCGCCAGATAAATTACATGGATCGAGGACCTCAGAGCCTATTTTTCCTGCTTCTTCTAATATGGCGTCAACCAAGTCGTCAGAAAAATGCTGATAATCGGAAATTTTAGTAAGATCTTCTAAATTTATCAGATTTTTGATAACAAAGTTGAGGTCTCTGACTGGAGCTTCATACATTTTTTAAATATATACTTTTTTAGAATTCTTACCTAAAGAAATCAAAATTTCATGTTCGTTTGTACCCATCTCAAGAGCCAAGTCCTCACAAGATTGATTTTCTCCTAAAATTTCTACTGGCTTACCGAGATATAAATTTTTTTCATCCACATCAGATACATCTATAGTAATTAAGTCCATTGATACTCTACCAAGTACTTTACATACTATTCCATCTATGAAAACTTTTGCATTATTGCTTCCAGATCTTAAATAGCCATCTGAGTAACCAAAGTCAATTGTGGCAACCTTAATATTTTTTTTGGCTTTAAATGTTTTGCTATATCCTACAGTTTGACCTTTCTGTATTGAGACAATTTGTAAAATTGGAGCATAGATACTCATAACACCCTTTAATCCAAAAGATTTTTTTAAAAATGGATTTATCCCATAAAGGCTTTTTCCTGGTCTGATATAATTTAAGTGAAAAGCTTTTCCAATAAAAGTTCCTGATGAATTCGCAATACTTAAAGGTTTATTAAATAGTTTATTAATTTTTTTTAATTGATTTAGTTGAAATCGACATTCTTTTATATTCTGTTCATCTGCTGAAGATAAATGAGTCATCAAAAATTGAACATTTTTTAAAATGGATAGTTCTTTTATTTTATTTATTTCTTCAATTTTAAAACCTAAACGATTCATTCCTGTATCAAAATGTAAAACAAAGTTAGTATTAGGAATAAATCTATTAAAGATCTCCAATTGTTTTAAATTATTAATGATCGGAGTAATTTCGTATCGCTTTATATAACCACATATTTCCTTGGATATAGTTCCAGACAGCAAATATATATTTATATTTTTTTTATGTTTTTTTCTTAAATTAATCGCATCATCTAAGCGGGCTACATAAAAATGATTACAGCCATTTTTCTGAAGCACATCAGAGCATTGTTGGATACCATGTCCGTAGGCATCCCCTTTAATCACAGACATGATCTTAGAGTTTCCAGCTCTTTTTTTTAAGATATCGTAGTTATTTATTAAATTATGCCTGTTGATATAAATTTCCTTGTTATCAAGTTTTTTCATTTTTTGAAGTATATTTTGTTTCACTATATGAATTTTTTTGCTTCAACGACATGCATTATTATCATAATATTACTTAACTATTATAATAGGAAATGGAGGAATAAATGAAAAAACTACTTTCATTATTTTACACTCTAGTTTTATTAGCTGGTTTATCTACTGTAGCTAAAGCAGCTGATCCAATTAGAATTCCAGTTTTAAACTGGTCAAGTCAAATTGTTATGGCTAATGTTATGAAGCAAGCTTTCGAAGAGCTTGGATACGATGTTGAATTAGTACCATCAGAATCAGCAACTAGATATGAGGCTGTTCGTGTTGGTGAATTGCATGTTGCTCATGAAACTTGGCAGTCAACTATGGCTAAACCTTTCTACGAAGCAATGGACAAAGGCGGTCTAATTGATGCTGGTTCACACGCAGCTCCAACCCTAGAAGATATGGGTGTTCCACAGTGGGTTATCGATGAAAATCTTTGCCCAGGCCTACCAAATTGGGAAGCTTTAAAATCTGATGAGTGTGTAGCTAACTTCCAAACTCCTGACTCAGAAGGCAAAGGAAGATGGCTTGAAGGTCCTTATGAGTGGCACACAGACGTGATGCCTAACAGACTTAAGGGTCTTGGCTTAGATGATAAGTGGATGGTTAAGTTTGCTGGTAGTGCTGATGCATTATGGGCTGAATTAGCTGCTGCTAAAAAAGAAGGTAGAGGTACTGTGATCTTTAACTGGACACCTAACTTTACTGATGCTGAAGGTTTCGTATTTATCGAATTCCCAGAGTTCTTCCAAGGTTGTAGACTTGAAGACGGTGGTTCTTTAGAAACTACTGGTTGTGGTTCTCCAATCGGTTGGTTAAAGAAAGCAGCACACATCAAGTTCCCAATCACTCATACATCTGCATATAAGTTCTATACAAAAATGGAATTTAATTCAGGTAATATCGGTGAAATGGCAAACTACGTTGATAACGGTGGCATGACTCACGCTGAAGCTGCTGCTGCATATATCGCAAATAACAGAGATCAAATTGATCTCTTTATGAAGTAGTAATACTTTATTCAATACCCCCATTTAAGATTTATCTTAGTGGGGGTATTATAAATTTCAGGAGATAAATAAATAAAAATGTCACCCACTATCAGTTGCTCGTCTGTATATAAAATTTTTGGAGATAATGCTGGAAAACTTCTATCTGAGAATAATGGAAAAGTGGATGCTAAAAAGTTTCAAGAGGCTGGCTGTATAGTTGGAGTTAATGATGCTTCCTTTGATGTAAACAAGGGAGAGATGTTAGTCGTTATGGGACTTTCTGGTTCTGGTAAGTCTACGCTTTTAAGATGTATATCAAGACTAACAGATGCAACTGCCGGAAAAATTCTCATAGATGGTGAAGATATTTGCTTAATGAACAGCAAACAACTTATTGAACTTCGAAGAGAGAAAATGGGAATGGTTTTTCAGAATTTTGCCCTTCTTCCCCATAAAACAGTCTTAGAAAATATTGCCTTCCCATTACAAGTTAAAGGTGTCACCACTGAAAATAGCATCCAAAAAGCATTAGAGATGGTTGAACTCGTTGGATTAAAAGGTAGAGAAAATTATTTTCCAAGAGAACTGTCAGGTGGACAACAGCAACGTGTCGGTATTGCACGCTCACTTGCAGTTGAGCCAGATATTTGGTTTTTAGATGAACCTTTTTCTGCTTTAGATCCTTTGATTAGAAAAGAAATGCAGGATGAGTTTTTAAGACTTCAATCTGTTTTAAATAAAACAATTATGTTTGTAACTCATGATTTTGATGAAGCTCTAAGACTTGCAGATCGTATTGCGATCATGAAAGATGGAATAATCGAACAGTTAGACAAGCCTGATAACATTGTTTTAAATCCAGCTACTGACTATGTTAAAAAATTTACTCAAGATGTTCCAAGAGAAAAGGTTTTAAAGATAGAGTCAATAATGGACTCTATTAATTCAAGTGCATCTGGAGAGAGCGCTGTTAAAAAAGATGATATTATTGAAACTGTTGCAGAAAAAATCTTGAACAGTAAAGATATAATCAATGTTGTTGATGACCAAAATAAAATAGTTGGCTCGATAAACCCTACTAAAGTTATCAAAGTTTTATTCGGTGAATAAAAGCTACTTAGAAATTTTAAGAACATCGAAACCATCACAGTTTGGTTTATTATTTTTAGTTTTTTTTGCTTTATATTTTTTAATTCCACATAATGAAGATAATTATTTATGGAGATTACCTTCAGTTCTAAAAGGAATTCCTCTTTGGATTAACAATATTATTTTTAATGCTCTTTATGAGTGGTTCCCATTAAAGGTCTGGGATCCTGTATTCGAAATGTACGAGGAAAAAGCAGCCTTTAGAGAATTTACAAAAACGGTTTCTCAAAGTCTTTTATTTTTGATTACATTCGTAAGAGAACTGCTTTTAGGCGGAGATAAAATTATTGATATCTTTGTGAGCGATGCATGGCTAAAAGAAAATGACTGGCTTTCATGGCCTGCACTGCCTTGGACCGCCGCTACTGTAGGTGCTTTTTTACTCGGTTATCAGTTAAACGGAGTAAGGCTAGGGCTGTTGGGTGGAATAGGTGCGCTCTATGTTTCTGTGTTTGGTAACTGGGTTCCATCAATTCAGACTCTATCTTTTGTTCTTATAACAACCCCTATTTGTTTTGTCTTAGGACTGGCATTTGGTATTTGGGGCTATTTAGATAAAAAAGTAGAAACAGCCTTACAACCTGTGCTTAACGTTATGCAAACCATGCCACAATTTGCATACTTAGTTCCGATTATTGCTCTATTTGGTTTAGGAGACCACGCAGGATCAATAGCAACTATAATTATCGCAACTCCTCCAATGATTAGAAATACAATACTAGGATTAAAACGAATTTCTCCTGAAGTAGTAGAGGCAGGTTTAATGAGTGGTTGTAATAAACGACAACTTCTTTTCAAAGTTTTAATTCCAACAGCTAGAAGAGATATTTTAAATGGAGTTAATACTGTAATTATGCAGTGTTTGGCTATGGTTGTGATTGCTTCATTTGTTGGCGCTAATGGTTTAGGTCTTAACCTTAAAGTAGCATTAAATAGTTTAAAGATTGGAAAGGCCGCAGAAGCTGGTTTATGTATTGTCTTTATTGCAGTTATTTTGGATAGATACACTAAGGCTTGGGCAAATAAACCCATAGATTATTTTGAGGATTTAACTTTTATACAAAGATATCGATTCTTAATAATATTTGGAGTTTCAATTATTGTATTCTCTATAATTGCTTTTATAGCGAATGGATATTTTGATAAAATTAACTATTTATACTTGATCCCAATAGAAAAAGGTTTGACCATCGCCCATTATATTGATGCAGGAGTTGACTGGGTTTGGGAAACATTCTTCTACTCATTAAATACATTTAATAAATTCCTAATAACTCAGGTATTAGTTCCAATGAAAAAAGCCTACCTGGGAATGCCAGTTGTAGCCACCTTTACTCTGGCTATGGGAGTTGCATATATTGTAGGCGGAATAAGAACAGGATTATTGGTAGGTGGAATGCTTTTATTCATAGCTTTATCCGAATATTGGGATAGGGCATTGATTACAATGTATATGGCAACATTTGCTGTCATTATGGCATCTTTAAATGGAATTATAGTTGGATCTATTTTTGCTCAAACAGAAAGAGGTTCAAGATTTATATTATCTGTATGTGATTTTTTTGAAACCTTCCCTTCCTTTGTATATCTAATTCCAGTGATTTTCTTATTTAATATTACTGATACTTCTGTTTTGATAGCCGCAATTGTTTATGCAACAGTTCCAGCTACTCGTTATACCGTATGGGGTTTAAAAAGCGTTCCTTTACAGTTACATGAGGCTGGCACCATGTCAGGTGTAACTAGAATGCAAAGATGGACGAATATCGAAATACCGATTGCCTTTCCAACTATCATGCTAGGTGTAAATCAAACAGTTGTTTTCTCTCTACAAATGGTAATTCTTGGTGCTTTAATTGGAACTGAAGACTTAGGTCAAATTATTTTTGGTGCTTTATCAAGAACAAAAGATGGAGCAGGAGTTGCTCTTACTTTAGGTGTTTTTGTATCGCTTATAGCAATATCAGTAGATGTAATTGTTAGAAACTGGGCAGAGGATAGAAAAAAAGCATTAGGTCTCGCTTAATGCTGAAGTTTTTTTATTTGCTCCTAGCTATAGTTTTTGAAGTCATAGCAACAATCTCTCTTAAGCTTTCGAATGGATATACTCAAATAACCCCAACAATTGTGATGGCCATTTCCTATGTTGTTTGTTTTTATTTCCTTTCAAAATGCCTGAATGAATTTATTTCAATAGGATATGTTTATGCAATCTGGGCTGGTTTAGGAATAGTCCTGATCACACTTCTTGGTGTAATATTTTTTAAAAACGTTGTTGATATACCTGGTGTAATCGGAATATCATTAATAGTATTAGGAGCTATGGTTTTGAATTTATTTTCAAAAATGTCTCATTAGTCATGATTATACCTAGAATAACTAAACCTTACGAACCCGGATTGCCAGCCTTAGGCGATGATTTAGAAAATTATTTAGTAACTGCCGGTGGATCAGTCACTCTTAAACTAGAGCCAGGTGATAAATTCAAAATTATTAATTTAGAAGGTCTTCAGCAGGCTGAACTCGTTGCATTTAATTCAAAGGGTGAGTGTAGCCTGTCACCTTTAAGCCTGAAAAGTGAACACAAAGGTGAACTTACAAAAAAAATTTTAACTAGTAATGATGAGTCCGCCCAAATAGCTTTTTCAAAATTAAAAAGACTTGGACATGAAGTTAATTCTATTAATCAATCTGTTCTTGTCTTTTCAAAAGAAGCTCAAGCAAATAGTATTGAGGAGTTTGAGTCCAATGACTCATCTATTTGTATTATTTCAGCGCCCGGGGAAACTGAAATTACTCATGAAAATATTCCCGCTTCGGAATTAAGAGTAATAGTTCAAAGATCTAGAAAAAGAGAAGAGGGGGAATTTTTATTACCTGATCCTTTAATGGATCCTGTTGAGGAAATTTTTGTAAATCGTTACACAGCAATGTCATATGAAGTTAAAGAGGGCGACTTTATTCAAATTATAGATATTTATGGAAGACAATGTTCAGACTTTATGGCTTTTGATGCTGACAAACTTCATAAAGGACAAGAATTAGCTATCGATACTACTAATAGTAGATATTTAATGGGCTCAGCTTTTCCTATGCCAGGACTCCACTCAAAATATTATGATGAAAATCAATTCCCAATGGTGGAAGTTTACAGGGACACTGTAGGAAGACACGATACTTTTGGTACTGCTTGCACATCAAAATTTTATGATGACTTAGGTTATTTTGGTCATCCGAATTGCTCTGATAACTTTAATAGAGTCCTCGATAAATTTACTTTAAGAAAAAGATTGGGATGGAATGCCATCAACTTGTTTTATAACACAGCAATTGATGCCAATAATTCTTTAATTTTTGATGAGCCCTGGTCCAGACCAGGTGATTATGTAATGTTTAAAGCATTAAAAAACTTAGTTTGTGTATCTTCAGCATGTCCTGATGATGTGGATGCTGCAAACGGATGGAATCCAACAGACATATTTGTTAGAGTTTACAGGCCCAATAAGCCTTTTAGTAAAGGAGTAGCGTATAGAATGAAAGCAGATTCAGAACCAAAATTAACCAAAGAGACCGGGTTTCACCCGAGGGTAGCTGCATTAACTGAAAACATAGTTGAATATAAAGGTTATTGGCTTGCTTCTAACTTTAATAATTATGGTGCCTTACAAGAGTATGAGGCCTGCCGTGAAAGAGCTATCATTATGGATTTATCGGCACTTCGAAAATTTGAAGTTAGAGGTCCTGATGCAGAAGAGTTGCTTCAAAGAACTTGTACTCGAAATATAAGAAAGCTTTCTGTGGGACAGGTTGTTTATACCGCGATGTGTTATGACCATGGTGGCATGTTGGACGATGGTACTGTTTTTAAAATGACCCATGATAATTTTAGATGGATTTGTGGTGATGAGTATTGTGGTGAGTGGTTAAGAAATAAAGCAAAAGAAATGGGTTTAAAAGTATGGATTAAATCATCTACAGATAATCTCCATAATGTTTCTGTCCAAGGTCCTAAGAGTAGAGAAATTCTTAAAAAGATTGTTTGGACACCACCTCATCAAACTACTTTAGAAGATTTAGAATGGTTTAGATTTACCGTCGGTCGTCTTCATACTCTTGATGGAATACCGATTATGGTATCGAGAACAGGTTATACAGGTGAATTAGGTTACGAAATTTTTTGCCATCCAAGTAAGGCTGCGGAAATTTGGGATGCCGTGATGGAAGCAGGAAAAGAATTTGATATTGCTCCTATGGGCCTTGATGCTCTTGATCTAGTGAGAATTGAGGCTGGATTAATTTTTGCTAATTATGAATTTGATGATCAAACAGATCCTTTTGAAGCGGGAATAGGATTTACCGTTCCTTTAAAATCAAAAGAGGATGACTTTATCGGTAAAGATAATTTAATTGAACGAAAAGCTAATCCACAAAGAAAATTAGTTGGACTTGAAATTGAAGGTAATGAAATTTGTGGTCATGGCGATTGCGTTCACCCCTCTGGAAATGGTCGAGAGCAAATTGGTATAATTACCAGTGGAATGAAATCACCTGTTCTTAATAAAAATATTGCTCTCTGTAGAATGAACATTAATTATTGTGAATTAGACACAGAGGTAGAAATCGGAAAGCTCGATGGACATCAAAAACGAATTAAAGCAAAAGTAGTTCCTTTCCCGTTTTATGATCCAACTAAATCAAGAGTTAGAGCATAAAGCTAGCTATCGGAGATTTCTTTTTCTTTCTTAACCCACTCAATAAATTTTTTCACTTCAGGTTTATTAAGAGATTTTTCAGATATCACAAGGTCATATCTTAAGTTTGTTTTGACAGTTATATCAAAAGGGTCAATTAAAAGTTTCTTTTTGAGTAAATCTTTTAAAATAGGTTTGCTACCTAAAATGAACCCCTGACCAGCTATGGCGCATTGTAAGGCTAAGTTATAGTCATTGAATATAGGACCGTAAGTTAATTCAGAAAAATTAGAAAATTTTAATTCTTGAAGCCAGTTTTTCCAATCCATGCATTTCTTGGTATTGACTGACCATTCGAATTGAGAAAGATCCCATCTTAAAAGAGGAAATTTCTTAATTTCAGATATATTTATTGGCTTATTTAAATTTCTTATTAGTGCTGGACTACAATATGCGCAGGAGTATTCATCATAGAGTTTATGGACAATTTCATTATTCTTATAATCATTGACACCAAATCTTATCGCTAAATCTACAGCATCTTTATCTAAGTCAACCAAGTTAGTTGATGAGTCTATAAGAACATCAATATTTGGATTTATTTTTTTAAAATTATTAAGCTTAGGTACTAGCCAAGCAGAGGCAAAAGATGGATCTGATGATATGACTAAACTTTTATTATCTTTATTAGACCTTAATCTATTAACGGTTCGTTCTATTTGTTTAAATGATAGAGAAAGTTCTTCAAAACCAATATCTCCAAGGGGTGTAATTTTTAAATTTGTTCCTCTTCCTGAAAATAATTTCTCCCCAATGGATAATTCTAATTTTTCCACTAATTGTTGTACTGCAGCTGTAGTAACTCCTAATTCCTCAGCGGCCTTTCTATAACTTTTATGTCTAGCGGTAACTTCAAACGCTCTAAGTGAATTTAAGGATGGAAGCCATTTGGACATTTTTTAGTTTTTCTAAAAATATATTTAGATCTTATGTATTTTAGTTTTATTAAAATATAATACTGTAAAACAATAATTTTAATTATTTTTTTTTAGTTTTTCTAAAAATAATTTATGAAAGGATAAAATTTAATGACTCAAAAAAAGGATTTTATAGGTAAAGAGGCTGTTTTTGTAAGTAAATCAACAACACTTCCAGTTGGTATGAAAAGATTTGATAAAGGTCCTTATTTTGATTTTTATCACAAGGATAGCAATTTATACGGCGTTTACGCTGAACGTTTTTATCCTATCTCTCTTGGAAATGACGTAGAAGAAATGTATTGGAATCTTAGAAGAAAAGCTGTGATGTATGATGTCCCAGAAAAACCAATCCAAATTGAAGGTCCCGATGCTGGAAAATTTTTAGATAAAATTTTTAGTAGAAAAATATCTACAATGAAAGTAGGTAGAGGAAGATATGCTATTGCTTGTTATGAAGATGGAGGAATATTTATTGATGGAGTCTTTTTTCGGTTAGAGGAAAATAAATTTTGGTATGTTCAACCTGACGGTCCATTAGAAACATGGCTTAAAGCCCACCAAAATGGTTTTGATGTAAAAATTACTGACCCATCTTCAAGAGTAATTCAAGTACAAGGACCTGCATCTAAAGAAATTTTAACAAAATTAACAAATGAAGCTATTAATGATGATTTTAAGTATTACCATTCTGGTTACTTTGAGATTGCTAATCAAAAAGTTTATATCTCAAGAACAGGTTGGACTAATGAATTAGGCTATGAAATTTACTCACTTGCTGGAAATACTGATTATAAAAAGCTTTGGGATATGATAATTGAAGTAGGGTCTCCTCTTGGACTTCAACTTGATGGTATTTTGTCAATGGAAATGAGGAGAATAGAAGGGGGGATTTTAGATAATAATACTGATTTTGACTCTTCGATGAATCCCTATGAAGCAGGATTGGGATCTTTAGTAGATTTAGATAAAGATGATTTTATCGGTAAAAAATCCCTTGAAGCTTACAACTCAAAAGATAAGAAAAGATTATTTGGTCTAATTTCCGACAATCCATTGAAATACAAATCTGATGTGTATTTATCAGAAGACAAAAGTGTAGGCTATCTCCCAGCTTCTACTTGGTCTCCAACACTAAAAAAGTTTATCGCTTATGTTCGTTTTAATTATTCTGATAATTGGACCAAAGAAAAAGTTAAAGCAACATCACAAGATCACAATCTTGTAGAATGTGAAGTTGTGGAATTACCATTTTACGATAAAGACAAACTTATCCCTCGAGGTAAGGATACTACAATTCCTTAATTATTTTAGTTTAAAGTATTTTGTAAATATGGATTTTGTTTCCATCAAGGTCTTTGATGTAAGCCCCGTAATAATTAGGAGTATGATCTCTTAATCCTGGTGCGCCGTCATCATGTCCTCCAGCCCTTAAAGCTGTGGCATAAAATAAATCTACCTCTTCTTTGGATTTTGCGGTTATTATCATTTGAGACCCATTCCCTCTAGTTGCTGGTTTTTGATCAAAAGGTTTAATCACCCAAAAACATTCTTGATCTAATGAATATCCATATCCTATTTCATTATTAGTTGTTTGACATCTAACCACATTGATTGTTTTAAATATAGTATCATAAAACTTACCAGCTTCTTCTAAGTTGTTAGTTCCATAACAAATTCCAGAATAAAACAAAAGTTAATCCTTTTTTTTTCTAAAAAAAGGTATCAAGAAAACAAAACAGGCAATGAAGAAAAAAATACTTCCAAACATAGCCCAAAAACTTCCAATACTAGATATTATAAATCCGATGGCAGAGATTATAAATAAAATCCAACCTATTAAGTTAATTGTGTTGTTGCTCATTTTTTTTCTCCAGCTCTTTAAATTAGACAAAGAGCTGGAATAAAATTTTTTTAATTTTTTAAGTATGTCTCTTTAGAGTCATCTAAAGCTTCTTTCCAAGGAGTATGGTGCTTTGGTGCCACCGTCCCTGTCATTAATGACTTATAAGAATTGTTTCGATAACCCATGATATCGTCATGTTTATGGTGTTCCCATTCCATGAATGTTTTATTAACAGCTTCAATATCAAATGTTGGGTAATCAGTAGCTTCGATTAGTTCTTTGG
>Ga0255777_10004131_pt1 | contig 12085 bp, 11 predicted proteins | sample 101ome_15_FD_179975 | JGI IMG/M metagenome (GOLD analysis project Ga0255777, IMG submission 179975) | Coastal salt marsh microbial communities from the Groves Creek Marsh, Skidaway Island, Georgia - 101402AT metaG (version 2) | ecosystem: Environmental > Aquatic > Marine > Intertidal zone >...
TGTGCATCTCCAATGTTCGCAAAGTACAGTTCATGAAGATATGCACCATTCATGTTGTAAGTCTCGTCAATCTTATAAGCTCTGTAAGGTGAGTTATTAGAATTCACGCTTGATCGATCAGCAGAGTCAAGCTGCATGCTTGTCTTGTTAAAGTTTTCTACATATCCCTCGTAAAGCTCAATATGATTTTGAACATTTCCAGGAGATAAAAAATCAGTCTTGACATTAAATTGCTTTGGTTGTGCCATAAAAGATTCATTTAACCTGTCGTCTTTAACGTCTAGTGTATCTCTTATGACTTTTTTAGCTTCTTCTGTTAAAAAATCATCAATTCTCATTATGCTGCCTCATAATTTGCAAAATCTTTTTCTTGCAGTTTGACATAAACAACGTCAGAGTCTTTAGGGCCGTAATGACGATAGCAAACCACGCAAGGCTTACCTTCTTCAAAATCAACTCTGCTAACTGTATATTTATGACCTGTATCTTTACATTTAATGAGTAGGCCTACAGACAGGAGATCAATAGAATTTTCTTTATTCTTTTTCCCTCCTAACGTTAACAAAGTTTCAACAACTCTATTTTTCAAGATATTCTCCTAAAAATTTAAATGTCTGACTACAATACCTGCATCTATAAGTATATCTATACCGTTCGACTGTTCGTATCTTTCTAAATAAATTACTTCAGCTATTCCAGCATTTACAATAGCCTTTGCACAGATTTCACAAGGCGAGAGTGTAAGATACATCTTTTTTCTGGCAGGATTATTGTAGTCACATTTAATCAGCGCATTGATTTCAGCGTGTATAAATCCACTTTGCCCTACTTCCATAGAAGTTCTGCAATTTTTCCCTCCTTTTTGGTCACCATTATAACCAATAGAGAGAACTTGAGTATTTTCATCATTTACAATAACAGCCCCGACCTTATGTTTTGGGTCAGGGCTTCTCATAGAGATTTGTTTAGAAAAATTACCCCAAATCTCATCCCATTCAGGTCGTCTCATTAGATTCTTCTTTTTCCTCATCAAATAAAGTATCAATTATAAAGTCACCTGGTAGTCTGAATCCTGCTGCTTTTTTGTGTCCTCCCCCGCCAAATTTCTTTGAAATCTCAGAGACGTCAACTGCTTCATGAAATGCTCTCAAGCTTACCTTAATGCATTTGTCATTATGATCGTAAAACCAGATCATCGCAAAGTCACAGTCAGGAGCCAGCCTTGCTCCGATCTCAGACATCCAGTGAGATGCATTGACTACTAAAACATCTTTCCCGTGTAGCCTTCTGCTAGCAGCTTTCTCGCACACTTTCTTGACAACTGTCTTGCTGTATGCGAGAATGTAGCTTCCTCGCTTTACTGCATCATCAAAAACAGAGTCGTCTTCAAACTTCTCAAACTCTTCAAACTCGAAAGGAACCATATCAAAAGCAGCGCTAAATTCTTTAGAATATTCTAGTTCCCATTTCCAAAGGTCACGGTCTTGAATATACCTGATGAACTTAGGAGGCTCTTTGCCCGGGTGGAAAAATTCCCAAGAGAGCATTGCTCCTGACTTGGTCATATCAAAAAAAGTATTTGATATATCGTGAAGTTCTACCATTGCTGACTTATGATGATCAATAACTAACAAAGAATTGGCCTTTTCGATCATTTCTTTTGTGACATCGTTTTTAAATGAAAAATCTAAAATAACAACATTTTTTCCCGTTACGTCAGGAGGCGGCTCGCCATGCTTGCATGGGAAATACTCAGCTCGATTACCAAGACACTTCCAAGCAGAATAAGCTGCTCCAAAACCATCTGTGCAGTCTGCGTGAAAAATAACGCAGTTTACGCTTGTTGGTTCAATCAATTTCTTCTCCTAAAATGAAAAACCTGCATGATGCTTGAGGCACCGTGCCTCATATATATCATCTCCTCCAACATGAATCAAGCCCGCATCGTTAAATTCTTCTTTTCGCATAGTGTAAGAAGCATCTTCACCGCAGACAGTACAAACTGCTTTACACTTTTTAATATGAGTAGCATGACAAAGCAAAGTAGCAACTTCTTCAAAAGAAGACAATGAAGAAGACATGTCAAGTGTAGATACTATCACGTCAATTCTTTTATCATAAATAAAATTGAGACACGCGTTGGCAACGCCATCAATCATAAATGCCTCGTCTATTGCAATAGCATGGGGCAAATCCTTGCTGCTTAAGTATTCTACTATATCTTGGCCACTATTTACAAGTACACAAGGGACTTGCATACCACTGTGTGTCACAATTAAGCCTTCTTTTGTGTACCTGTTATCCATCGCAGGCTTAAAGCAGATTACTTCTTTTTTTGCATACTTATATCTTTCTACTTGCTCAAGTAATTTTGTAGACTTCCCGCTAAACATGGGGCCTACATAAAGTTTTAAATTGGGAACCATTTTTAATACCTTTATATATTCTGATCTATTTGCTAGCTCAAATTCCACCAGTTGATTGTCTGCTCAAGTCCTTCCCAAAAAGTAACAAGAGGACTATAACCTAAGTCTTCAGTTGCTCTTGTGATGTCAGCTAGTGTATGCTTAACATCGCCAGCCCTTTCAGCTGCATGTCTAACGCTAACATCAAAGTTTGCTCTAAAGTAGTCTAATATTTGATTATTTGAAACACTAGAGCCACAAGCAATATTATAACATTCTCCTGAGAACTTTCTTTCAGAATTAGCTGCCAAAATATTGGCATGCACTGTGTTGTCGACAAAACACATATCTCTTGTCTGTTCTCCGTCGCCGTCTGATCTTAAAGGTAGCCCGTTCTTGGCAGCATGGCACCATGCGGCAACTGCAGTTGAATAAGGAGAGTCTCCTAGTTGTCCCGGTCCAAAAACATTAAAGTACCGCAAACACACAATATCTAGGTCATAGAGGCTGGCTGACAATTTTGCGTAATCTTCAATCGTAAACTTTTGCCAAGCATACGGTGAAAGAGGCAACCTCTTCCCTCTCTCAGTCTCAGGTGTGGGCATTACATCCGCGCCGCCATAAACAGAAGATGAAGAAGCCCAAACAACTCTGTCAACATTACCTGAACAAGATTCAAATAAGCGAACTGTTGAGAAAACATTTGTGTAAGTTGTCTCAGCAGGATTTTCAACTGAATATGAAACTCTCGGAATTGCCGCTTGGTGAAAAACTACGTCATAAAATCCATTTTGTATGTGCGAAAGAATATAATCAGACGCAAAATCATCTGGTATTACTAGTACAGTTTTCTGATTCCTCTCTACGTGGACCGCAGGAGAAGTCATTGGCTGTCCTTCTACTCTGTTCACTGTCTCGTAAAAAGGTCTCAGAAAAGATCCGTTAGGTAAGACTCTCGTCTTTAGTCCTGCTATAGCTTCTAGAGAACCTCCTGACATGTTATCGACAATATCTACTTGCCACCCTTCCTTGATTAATCTTTTAGTTAGATGAGAACCAATAAATCCACAACCGCCTGTTACTAATGCTCTTTTCATAAAAATCTCCGCTTACGACATATTTTAAACTGTGTCAAGATATTTTATACCTATCTTTTAAGCAAGAATATGCCCAGATCCAATTTTTAGACTAATCTTGCACATTTTTATGTCACTAAATTCTGAGAGTCTTGAAAAGACATCTCGAGTTAAAGATTTGATAAAATTCATATCATACTGCAGTGTCTCTTTTGTCTCTGAAGACCTTAGATAGAATTCTCCGTATAGAAACTCATTTCTTAACATAAAGTGGCACAGAGATAAACAGGAGTCATCTGTGTATATAAACCTGCGTGACTCATGAGTCTCTTCTCTTCCGTATTCGTTTGCACCAGCAAGTTCGTCATCTATTTTCTTTAGAAGTTTCTTTCTAATCTTTTGATAATAGACTTTTTCTTTTTCATAATGAAGCATTTCTTCTGATACATCATCAAACATCCCGTCGTCATAATGAACAAGATTTAGTCCAACCTTTTCTAGATTGTCAGATGAAGCTGCTGCTATTTTAAAAAAGTCTGCATATTCATGATAAGACTTATCTTCAAAACGAGATCGAAGACTATGGATGATATAGCTTGTCATACTGTCGTTAACTTCTGTCTTTATCAGAATTACATTTGGATAATTTTCAAACTCATCTGCTGCTTCTGAAAAAAGATCATATACTTTTTTGAGCGACACTAGATTTTGAATTTCATCGCCTCGTTTTTGAAATCTTTCTGCAATAACACTCCAATCAGGAAGTAGAAGTATCATAACATTGTTAAGATTTGAAAGTTCTCGCTTTAGAGATTCTACATGAAAATAGTCGCTTCTTCCGTAGAGACGAGCATATACAATCATAGAAAGAGAAGATCGATCTTGAATATTCCAGAAATAACCAGACTTCTCATGTAACTTTTGATAAAGCGTAGTCTTGCCGCTAAGGTCAGGGCCTTCTAGTGTAATTTGATTTATTGGCGTTCTTCTCATTTAACAAACACTCCGTTAAATTGCTGTGTTACTCTAACAAACGTAGTGCACTTGCTTAATTGCTTAAGCGAGGGTGCACCTACATAAGTGCACGTAGACCTTAAGCCGCCCAATAAGTCTTTTACAGTGTCATCAACATTCCCTTTAAAAGGAACTTCAACTGTTCTTCCTTCTGAAGCTCGATAATCTGCAACTCCCCCGGAGTGCTTGTTCATTGCTGTATCAGAACTCATTCCGTAAAACTGAACAAACTTCTTTGTCTCGACAACTGGATTGAGAAGTGTACCGTCAATATCAACTTCATATTGATGCGTCTTGAATTTCTTTTCGATTATTTCTCCACCGCCTTCGACATGTCCAGCGAACATCCCGCCCATCATAACGAAATCAGCTCCTGCAGCGAAAGCCTTTGCCACATCTCCAGGACATGTGCAACCACCGTCTGCAATAATATGCCCACCAAGACCGTGTGCAGCATCTGCGCACTCAATAATCGCTGAAAGCTGAGGGTATCCTACACCTGTTTTAATTCTAGTTGTGCATACACTTCCTGGGCCGATACCTACTTTGACAATATCTGCACCTGCAAGAATAAGTTCTTGTGTCATGTCGGCTGTGACAACATTGCCCGCAATTATGATCTTGTCAGGATAATCACTTCTTAGTTTGCTTACAACATCTACAAAGTATTCTGAGTATCCGTTTGCAACATCAATGCAAATAAAATGAATTCTTGGTCCAAATGTATCTAGTATTTCTTTTGTCTTTTCTAAATCTGACTTGGAAATACCTGTAGATACAATAGAGAAATTATGATGCCACGCCCATTCGTCTGACAGATAATCTTCTTTTGTATAAGACTTGACAAGACATGTCATCATTTTTCTGGTCATCAAAGCTTTTGATATTCCAAAAGTCCCTACACCGTCCATGTTTGCAGCAATGATAGGAACACCTGTCCACGTCTTACCGCTTCGAAACGTGTAAGTTCTTTCCAAGCTTACGTCTTTTCTACTTTTGGCTTCTGACCGCTTAGGGCGGATTAACACATCTTTAAAGTCTAGTTTTAAATCTTCTTCAATTCTCATTTAATTTACCTTTTCTACTCTATAATCTTTTTCTAAAAGATTGTGAGATTTTTCCCACAATGTATGTTCTGTAAGAATCTTATAAGTTCTTAACCATTTCTTTTTTCCTTCGCTTACATCTATAACGATTGCATATTTAATATCGATATCGCCACCGGGTCCATAATAGTAGTAATAAGAAATTATGTCGCCCGGATAAAGCTTTTTAAGAATGAAACTTTTATTCCCGATGGAAGCTTTTTTAACAAGCTTTTTACTTGACGAGGGGCCTGATTTTTGCTGCACTTGTTGATGCTCCCCAGTTCGGGTCGTTACTTGCATTTGTTAGCCAGATCGTATAAGGCTCCATAGAGCTTGGAATTTCTCCCCAGACACGAAGCCAGCCAGAATTGCTTTCTTCATCTGTTATCTTAACGCGATAGAAGACTTTTTTATTCTTTGTAGTCTTTTTAATTGTTTCAACAACGCAGAACCAAGCGATGCCTTTCTCGCCCGGATCCATTTGCAAGACTGATTTTACATTAGCGCTTCGGATCTTAGTCATAAGTGTTTCTGGGAATGCCAAGTCATCACGAGTTGCAGAGCACATATCCTGATACATTTGAAGCTTTTCAATACGTGTCCAGTCTTCTGTATTAGCAGTTTGTTCAATCAACTGGGGTAAGATAGGATCTGCTTCTGTCTTTTCAGCTTGGCGAAGTGTCATACCGAATTTGCTCTTCTTAAGAGTATTGTAGTTTTCGATAATGATATCGTGAAGTTGCCTGTGATTTTGAATTTCACCTTTCCACATTTCCTCAAGCGCATCAAGAGACTCTGTCATACAAAGCGCAGCGAAACCGGTCTTGTTAAGCTTGGAGTGATACCACTTTCCGCTTTCGTCAAACAACATTTGATCAAGCGAAGTATAAGGACGATTCTGAAGAATTTCCTTAACAGCGTTCTTACCTAGACCCTTGATTGATGTGAGCGGCGGAATAAACGACTTCTTGTTGTCAGACCATACCCACTCAAGACCTGACTCATTGACGTCAGGAGTACTGACACCGTAACCCATCGCCTTGATTTCAGAGATTGCCTTTGCCAAGTTCTTTGGATTACCGTTTTCAGATTGAAGGATTGTAGCAAGCCAGTCTGTTTCGTAATATGTGTGCAGCCATCCAGCATAATAAGAACCGATTGCGTAAGCAACAGCATGGCTTTTATTAAACCCGTAAACTGAGAAGAATTCAATCCTTTCCCATAACTCTTGTGAAACATGTTCCGGAACACCATTAATTTCTTTGGCACCCTTGACAAATTTTAGCCTAGCTTCTTCACGTTCGTCACCTTTCTTTCCAATCGTATCAAGCGACTTCTTAACTAGTGTTTTGCGAAGCTTGTCAGATTCTGCAGGAGTAAACCCACCTAATTTCTGTGCCAAGAGCATGAACTGCTCCTGGAAGGTAACGTGACCAAACGTGGGCCCAAGAATCTCTTTGATAATTGGATGAGCATATCCAATCTGGTCTGCCCGGGCCTTGTCCTTAACATACTTCTTATGAACGTTAGCACGAAGAGGTCCGGGACGATAGATTGCAGTCAAAGCAGCAAGCTCGATAATAGATGTAGGCTTTGCATCCTCACAGAAACGCCTTGCACCTTCAGCAGTAAACTGAAAGACACCTACCTTGCGGCGCTGATGATAGACATGTTCCCAGACCTTTGGGTCATCCTGTTCAACAAAGCGACAGTTAAGCTTTTCATCAAACCAATCACGGATTTCAATGAATGTTGGCTCTTTTCCTGTTTCTTTGGTAAGAATACGGCGAATACAATTTTCAACATCCTTGAGAAGCGTGAGACCCAAGAAGTCAAACTTAATAAAGCCATTATCTTCCAAGTTTCGGAAGTTCATGCCCTCTGTCCAAGGAGTCTGGAGTTCACCTCGAACGCCAATAATAGGCATGGACTTTGCCAGTTCTTCTGATGGGCCGATAATAACGCCGCCTGCATGACGACCGATAGAACGATTCTGCATAAAGAGTGCTTCAATATGGTCTTTCACCTTTGGATATTTTTCCATGAAGGTGCGATAACCCTTAGAATACTGCATACAATCTTCGTGCTTAAGAACAAACACAGACTTCTCAGTATTTTCATCACGTGCTTGGGCCATGACTTCGTCCTGGAGTGGACCGGTCATCTTATTAACTTCGGCGAAGTCAATTTGATAAAACTTGGCGATGTCCTTAACGAGTGACTTGAGCTTTAGGGTGTTGAAGTTGGACACGGGAATAACTGACTCAAACCCGTAAAGTTCACGCGCTGCATTGATAAGTGCATCACGGTCACCAGCATCAGAGTCAATATCGGGCCAGGATGTGCGGTGGCGCCCTAGGAAACGCTCCCAAAGAAGATCGTATTTAAGAGGATCTACCTGAGTGATGCCGAGAAGATAGTTGACCAATGAGCCCCCACCAGAACCTCGAGCAGCGCCGAAGAGTGTGTGGTCTGCTGCTTTGTGGAAGACTTCATTCATAACCAAGAAGTAATTTTCAAAGCCGAGAAACTTGATGTCAGCCAATTCCATTTTAGCGCGTTCAACGTATTCTTCTTTTTCGTGAAGACCTTCTTTAACTAATGCTTTCTTGACCTTTTGTGCCAACTGTTGAAAAGCCGTTTGGTCAGGTGTGTTAAAATCAGGTAGCTTAACGCTAGTATCAATCCAGCAATCATCACACTTTTCCCAAGCGATGTCATGAGTGCGTTCGATCGACTCCTTAACGATGTTCTCATATCCCTTATACGTCTCTTCATACTCGTCATAATGTCTAGTAAATTCATCCCACATTTGCTGTGCGTTCTTTGGATAAAGCTCGCATTTAAGATCTTCAAATTCTGGAAGTGGCGAAGGATCATTTCCCATCCAACCTAGCTTTTTATATAACTCGCGAGCTTCCCATTTGTCCGGATTATAATAGTGAGAATCAGGAGTTGAAATCAGCTTGATACCTGTTTCATCAGCATGACGAAGAAGATGATGATTGACAAGGTGCTGCTGCTTAAGTCGATTGAACTGCAACTCAAGATAGAAGTTTTCTTCACCCACAGCATCAACAAAGCGATCAGATAACCCCATAAGTTCAGCTTGAATTTCAGCATCAGATTTGCCCAAGGCATTTCCACGCATGATTCGATTTGAAAAGATTCCGCCCAAACAAGCAGTTGAGACGTTGAGACCCTTACTGTGTTGCTTGAGTAGATCAAAGTCAATGCGGGGATATCGATAGAATCCCTCTGTGTACGCACGTTTGATTAGAGTGAATAAATTGCCTAAACCTTCACGGTTTTGTGCAGTGATCACCAGGTGATAACGTCGTTTCCATTCGTCCTTTGCAACGTCAACAGTTTTGGTCTCGTCTTCGTTTTCAATGACGTGACCTGCGTCATCATCTTCCTTAAGCGCTTTTTGCTTTGCCATGGCACGATCGATCTTTGCCTGCTCGTATTCTTCCTTCCAGCCAGAAAGTGAAGGAACAAAATAAAACTCGCAGCCGTAAATCTGTCGATACTTGCGGCCACTCTTTTGAATTTTAGTGGCGTGCTTGTGAGCGTGTGCCAGACCGCTGCCGTTTCCGTGATCTGTCAAACCCCATGCGTCCATTCCGTTTTCAAGAACGAAGTCGATGTGGTCAGATGGATAACCCAGTCCATCGAAAACAGAAAAACCTGTGTGACCGTGAAGGCCGACAAAGCGAGTTGGCGCTTTGATGTCAAAAATACTCATTATACTCCTAAAAAGAAACCTCACACTTATTATAAAATGCGAGGCTTAAGTTTACACTCTAGAAAAATTTTAATAAAAATCAGTTAGGTCTACGCCCTTTTCTTTTGCTTCATCAAGATAAATAAGAGGATTGTAACCTTCACTTTCTCTAATTTCTATAATTGTTCTACGAATTCCTTCTTCAAGAGAGATCTTTGGTTCCCAACCAGACGCTTGCCTAAATTTTGCTGAAGATAAGCGATGATTTCCAAGATAATCTGTTTTCGGGTGCCAAGTTAAAACTTCAGGTGCAGCTCCAAATTCTTCCATAAAAATCTCTGATAGAAGATTCATTATCTCTCCTGTATTCATAGGTGTCTCAGCAGATACGTTCCAATCATTATTCCAAAGGCCCTGTTTGATAGCAGTCAAAACTGCATCACAGTAGTCGTCAACGTGCATGTAGTCCTTGATCTTTTCTTTGTTCAAGAACATATCAATGCCGCCTTTCTGATTTAGAGTTCCGTAAACAGTTTTTGCAATAAGCGAGTTCATGTCACCTTCGCCGCCATAAGCGAAGAGAGGTCGAACAATCATCCATTTGTTACCCGTCTGACTCTTGACAATGTCTTCAGCACACAGCTTTTGACAACCATATAATGTCGTGGGCCCGGTTTCAGAAGTCTCTGTGATGTCTTCTTCTTGATACTTTGCGACGTCATAGATAACAGTTGTACCCATATAACAAACAGGAATTCCTAATCCTTTTGCTGCCCGACAAATATTGTATGTTCCAGCAACATTTGTAAGAGTTGCTTCGCTAGAGTTTAGAGCAACAACATCTGTGCCAACAACTGCAGCATTATGAATGACGACATCAACTTTATTACGAAAGAAAAACTCTTTCCATACTAAAATATCGTTCTGATGAACGCAGAGTTCACCTGGTTTGTGAAAAATTAGATTTACATCGTTTGGTGTTTGAAACTTTGCATCCGAAGATACGTGGTTAAAACCAAACTCTTGTAATTTTTTAACGAGGTTTCTTCCAATAAAACCTTTTTCACCTGTAATAAGTACGTTCATTTTTTCCTTTTTCCTTTTTATATTATAATTTTAAGAGGCTTACTTAAAAAATCTATCTTTTAAATTAAAAAAAACAAAAGTAAAAAACGAGACTATTACAATTGCAATTTCAATTTGAAAAGTCCAATGCATTGCAAGATTATAGACCCATCCATCTAAATCGTATGCAAAACCTAAAATATTTATTGTGTAAAAAGGCTCGTTATAAGTGATAAGCTCAGGAACTTTTTTTGGATCAATTAAACTAGTATATTTATCACTATGAGGGTAGTGCCATTTAATTCCTGACAAAAGCGTATCAAGTACCAAATGAAGATATACTCCCGCTGTGAAAAAGGCTGATGTTATCGCAAGCCTTTTATTAAGAAAAAAGAAAATTATTGATACTGGAATCAGAGGAAGTAATTCATGTGGAATATGTGTCCAATATTCATGATGATTGACAGATCGATTATCAACTAATTCCCAATAAAAAATATCCAAGTCACATGCAACAGAACCGAACACGCCAGCTGTAATAAAGAGTTTGCTGTCTTTAAAAAACTTTCTAGAAACAAGTTTACTCAGAACATAACCTGCAGGAGCATGTGCAATTAGCATTTTGTATTCACCTTTTTTTCTTATTATAAATACAAAATGCTAATTTTACACTCTACCTCATTCTTTTTATTTTAGCATATAATTCTTCTAAAATAATTTTTCTAATTTTTCTCACATCTAGAATTTCTTGAATATTATCTTCACCATCTAAATTGTCCAAAACTGACAATGCTTCTCTGCCTATTTGTCCGATTCCTCTTCCTCTAGATGAACCAGACGGGCGTGCGTTGAGACCTGCTTCTTCTCTTTCTTCTGGTGAAGAAAGAGAATGTTTGTCTCTTAAAAGTTCAAGGCCCATAGAATAAGTATAAGCGATAGTATCCCACTCATCGATTGAATCGTGCCAATTTTCTAAATTTTGAAGACCTTCTACAGACCGCCATTGATCTCTATAATAGCTTAACAAAAATGAAACTAGTTCTATCACAAATTCATCATCACTTGTAAGAATATTTTCAACAAAATAATAAAAATCGTCAGAAAGATCATCAGGTGAAATATTTTTTAACTCAGCGTCAAAATCAAAACTATCGTTTGCTTCTCTTTCTAGATCGTCTTCACTCATTCCTGTGTCACTATTTTCTATAAATTCTTCTGTGTATATTGCTAAAACATCATCATAGAGCTTAGCTTCTATTTCTCTACCACTTGAAGAAGAAGGGGTGAAGTCATATTTCATCAATGCTTTTGCAACAAGAATAGGCTGTGTCTGTGCCATTCCTGTGCTAGTGCCTCTTAAATCCCATAAAGTAGATAAAATTTTATCTCCTATGTCGCCTTGATTAACACTGTTTCCAGAATGAGATCTAAATTGTTCGTCTAAAATTATTCCAAATACATACTCTCTCGGGATATTATACATAGCAGAATACTTGTCGATGTATTCTAAAAGACCTTTATTTTTCATTGACAAAGTAAGAGAAGCAACTCTTGCAATGCCCTCAGGGGTCTTTAAAGCTTTTTCAACTTGTTCATCATCTAAAAAAGAAGTTCCATAAAATGGGTTTGACATAAAATTTATCCTTTATCCTGTATAAGAAATGTGTATATGAGGTGGACTTTGCTCATTTATAACATTAATTTTTCCAC
>Ga0255777_10004144_pt1 | contig 12060 bp, 9 predicted proteins | sample 101ome_15_FD_179975 | JGI IMG/M metagenome (GOLD analysis project Ga0255777, IMG submission 179975) | Coastal salt marsh microbial communities from the Groves Creek Marsh, Skidaway Island, Georgia - 101402AT metaG (version 2) | ecosystem: Environmental > Aquatic > Marine > Intertidal zone > Salt...
TTGTAAATAATAGACAGGATTTTTTTCAGATTCATCTTTTGCCAGATCTAAGTCAAAATCGAGGTGACTGTTTGCACCTCTCATGATAAAGAAATATCTTATAATATCTGAGCTAAGCTCATCTTTAAGTTCATCAAGAGTTATAAAGTTTGCTTTTCTAGTGGACATTTTTACAATTTCTCCACCTTTTTTAATTGTTACAAATTGGTGAATAACAACTTTTATGTGTTCAGTTTTTTTATCCAAGCATTTAAGCCCTAAAATTACATCTGGATATGTATCAACATGATCAGCACCAAAAATATCTACAATTAAATCGAAGCCCCTATCAACTTTATCTGCATGATATGCAATATCAGGCAATCTATATGTTGGTTCTCCTGAACTTTTTACCAATACTTTATCCTCTTCTTTATTTAGGCTAGATGTTTTAAACCATACTGCACCATCTTTTTCATAAGAAAGATTTTTTTCTTTTAAGATTTTCAGAACATTGTCAATCGCACCGTTTTTATAAAAAGTTCCTTCTTTGGTAAAAACATCAAATTTAATGCCAAGGTTCTCAAGGGTATTTTCAATGTTGGCAAAAATTTCTTTTTCTGTAAAGTCTCTAAAAATTGGATTATCAGATTCTAAATCTTTTCCATGTTCATTGATAATTTTCTCAGCAATTTCATCTAAATATGTTCCAACATATCCATTCTCAGGCATTTCGACAGCTTTACCAACTTGTTTGGCATATTTAGCATAGCAAGATTCTGCAAGCACTCTCATTTGTTTTCCAGCATCATTATAGTAATATTCTCTTGTTACATCATATCCATTCCATGTTAAGATATTGGAAACCATGTCACCAAGGATTGCTTGTCTTCCGTGACCCACTGTAAGAGGTCCGGTAGGGTTGCTGCTTACAAATTCTACATTAGCTGATTTATTTAATCTTTTCTTTTTGCCAAAATTTTCTGATTCATTAATAATTTGCTTTAAAATTTTAAGATAATAATCATCGGAAATATGAAAGTTCACAAAGCCAGGTTGAGAGGCGCTTAAAGTAAAAACATTATCTGATACATTGGGATGAATAGCAATATTTTCTGCTATTTCAATAGGTGCCTTTTTTAATATCTTGGCTAGCTTAAGTGCAATATTAGAAGAATAATCTCCAAACCCTTCTTGATTGTTAACATTTACACTCCATTCTGAAAATTCAATTTTATTTTGATCTAAATAATCTTGTAAAAAATCATGCATGAGTTTTTTTAGCTTCATACTTTAACTACCTTTGCATCAAACCAAATTCTTTCCAAATCATAGTATGATCTCATTTCTTCAAAAAAGACATGCACCACTATATCAACATAATCTAATATAATCCATGTACAATTTTCATAGCCTTCTGTTTTCCAAGGATTTTCAGAAATATTTTCTTTTATATTATCTGCAATTGCTTTGACTTGAATAAGATTTGAAGCAGAGCAAACAACAAAATATTCTGAGAGTGAAGTAATGTTAGAAACATCTAGCGCCACAATATTTTCAGCTTTTTTATCGTCTGCTAATGAAATAATTTTTTTTAGTAGTGGTTTTGAGCTCATTGATTCAAGTTTAGAAACTCTTTATAGTCTTTACCAATAATTATTTGAATATCTTCACTAGGATTTATTGTTGCATCAAATTCAACATTACCTGCATTTATGTTTGTTCCTAAAATTGTAAGCAAATTCTCAATATTTGGATTATCCTTACTTAAAATAACAATAGTTGTGAATTCGTAATTAAAGTTATCTGCATTTTCAATTCTAGTCACTTGTAGTCCATATCTATTTGATAAAATATTTCCATATGAATTACCAACACCACTCACGCCACAACCATTTAATACGGCCACCCTCAAAGTTTGTGATGAATAATTTTCGAATAATTTAATTTTATTCGTTGATTCTGATGTATTTATGCGAGCGTAGTCTTTTGTTGGAGCTTCTTGTTTAAGATATGTATTAAATGACCAGACAAATGCTAAAATAATTAAGATTAAAGAACTGATAACTATATTTAAAAAGTGGTTCAAGATTCAAACTCTTCCAGTTGATCAGCTGTATTGACACCTATTACTTCATTAGAATTTGAAATTTTAATAGCCTTTATTTCCATATTGGATTGTTGAGCTAATCCAATTGCGTCCGTTAGATAATATTCCTTAGAAGCATTATTTGTCTTAATATCATTTAAAATTTTAAACACCTTTGGAATTTTGAAAATATATATACCTGGATTCCACTCTTTAATTTTTCTCTCATCATTAGTACAATCTTTTTCTTCAACTATTTTTAATAGGTTATCATTTTTATCTCTTATGATTCGACCATAGCCTGAAGGATCATCAATTTCAGCAGTAATTAAAGTTAAGTCGCGATTGCTTATGAGATGGTCATCAATTATAGGTCTAAGCGTTGATTCTTTGATGTTAGGAACATCACCATATAGAATTAAAATATGCCCCTCTTTATTTTTTAATAACTCACCTGTCTGTAAAACAGCATGCCCTGTACCTAGTTGTTCCATTTGAGTTGCATATTTAAGATTAGCCCTATGTCGAGTATGTGAGATAACTTGCTCTTTTTTAAATCCTACTACTAGTATTGTTTCTTTAGGATTCAGAAGTTCGCTTTCATCAAGGACAAAATCCAAGAGAGCCTTACCATTTAATTTGTGTAACACTTTGGGTAAATCGGAATTCATTCGAGTTCCTTTTCCTGCAGCCAAAATAATAATTCTTAGTTCTTTACTCATTTATTTCCTCACCTAAATAAGGTATGTTTCTTTTTCTTATTATACCTCCGCCAATACAAACATCATTTTCATTATATAAAACAATTGATTGGCCAGTAGTTATTGCTTTAATTGCGTGGTCAAATTTAATATAACATTTATCTGCATTTGATGATAATATTTGACATGAATGATCAACGTCTCGATACCTCACTTTAGCTTTGCATTTTAATGGAAGTGATTTAGAAATATCCAGATTCCAATGCATTTTATCAGCTAATAATTTATTGGAGAAAAGAGCACGGTGATTAGATCCCTGGGCAACAAATACTATGTTTTTGTTAATATCTTTATTAACAACATACCAGGGCTCATCATATGCAGAGCTTCTTGCTCCAATACCTAACCCTTTTCTCTGACCGACAGTAAAATACATATGTCCATTATGCTCACCAATATTTTCACCATCTACAGTAATAATTTTACCCTTTTTATCTTGCAAAAATTGTCCCACAAAATCATTGTACTTTCTATCGCCAATAAAGCATATACCTGTACTATCTTTTTTAGATGCATTAACTAAGTTATTTTTTTCGGCAATTTTTCTAATATCTTTTTTTAATAAATCACCAAGAGGGAACTCAATATTCATTAATAATGAACTTTTTAATTGATATAAAAAATATGATTGATCTTTTGATCTGTCACTAGCTTTAGCTATAAAAAATTTACTATCATCGCTAACTATTTTTGCATAATGACCCGAGGCAATTTTTATTGCACCAATTTCCTTTGCATATTTTTGAAAAACATCAAATTTTATTTCTTTATTGCATAAAACATCAGGGTTAGGGGTAAACCCTTTTTGATGGTCATCTAAAAACTGAGAAAAAACACGTTCTTTATATTCTTTTGTATAATTTATTTTTTTTAAAGGAATATTTAGTTGATTGCATACACTTAAAGCATCGGCAAAGTCGTCCTCTGCGCTACAAATAGCATTTTTGTCGTCCCAATTTTTCATAAAAATACCGTATACTTCAAAACCTTCTTTTTGAAGTAAAACTGCTGCTACAGAACTATCAACTCCACCGCTCATTCCTAAAACTATTTTTTCTTTTTTCATTCTGATTACATAACTATCTTAATAAAAAAAAATATGACTTCAAATCAATCACATAAAGCAGTTGTATTCGGATCAATTAGTATTGATAAAATCGTCAATAAATACGGTGCATTTTCGAATGTTTTGGGCGGATCGGCTGCGTACGCTCTTCTTGCTAATAAAAAAAACACTTGTGAGTTAGTTGGAGTCGTTGGAAACGATTTTCGACAAAAACATTTTAATTTACTTTCTGAGCATTCTATATCAACAAATTCATTAACAAAATTAGATGGTAATACTTTTTGTTGGGGAGGAGAGTATAAACATGATTTTTCTTCAAGAAAAACTTTGTATGTTGATCCTGGAGTTTCAGAATCTTATATACCTGATTTATCTGAAGATTCAAAAAATTCTCCTTATCTGTTATTAGGTAATACAGCACCACATTTGCAAACCGAGCTTTTAAATCAAATGCAAAATAATCCATTCATACTACTTGATACATTTAAGCTCTATATTGACATTGCAAATAAAGAACTAAAGGCGCTAGTAAAACGAGTTGACTTATTTTGCATCAATTTTAATGAAGCGCGTGCAATATCAGGTATGGATGGATCAAATTTGAAAGATATGGCCAAATCAATTTTAGATCTTGGTCCTAAAAGTTTAATTATAAAGGACGGAAGAAATGGGTCCCACTTCTTTGACTCCCAAAGCAATTTTTCAGTTCAAGCATTTCCAGTAGATAAGGTTGTTGATACCACTGGTGCAGGAGATGCTTTCATCGGTGGAATACTTGTGGGAAAAATGAACGGAAAAAATATATTTGAGTCAATGAAAGTTGGTGCTGTTACAGCATCTTTTTGCATTGAAGGCATAGGAATAGATGGTCTTCTGAAAATAAATGATGAAGAATTCACAAGACGTCTTGAATGGATGAATGCCAACCATACTTCTTGAAAACTCACTATATTAACCCTAACTTGATAGTCAAACATAAGGAGAATTTGAATGTATTATTTTAAAAATTTTATAGCTTCAGCAGTTCTAGTTACAACTTTATTTGCTGGGCAAGCACTTGAATCTGCAAAAATTAGAATCAAAGATAAAGAATGGGGAGAAGCAGAAAAATATTTATTAGAAGCATTAAACCATCCAAAAGATAAATGGGAAGCTGCATTTCATCTTGGTGATAAAATATATCCTAGAAAACAGGAATGGTTATCAGTTAAAAAATATATGGATATTGCTCAAACTGCTCCAAGTGGATTAAAAATTCGTCCTACAAGAAATGATAGAAGAATTCCAATTCAACAGGCAGTTACTGCCTCAATTACAAAAAGCTATAATTTAATTTATTATAAAGCCTCAGGATTCTTAGCACTTCTAAATAGAGCATCAAGCGCTGAACAAAGAGACGCACTTATTGATCAAGCAATTCAAACATCATTAGATGCTAAAGCATTAGATCCTTCTCAACCAGGATCATATGCTCTTGCAGCATTATATTCTTCTGTAAAAGGGGACAAAGAGAATACTATTAAGTATCTTGATATGGGTTTAGCCTTAGATGACATTCCTGAAGAAACAAAAATTGCATTACTTGTTAGTGCGGGGCAAAGCGTTGTTAGATTAGGAGAATTTGAAAAAGGGTTACAATATTATGAACAAGCGCTTGCTATGGAGCCATTAGAACCAACAGCTCTTAAAAGTCTTGGTGCTTTATACTTGGCTCAAGATAAATTTGATGCAGCGTTACAAAACTTAGACCTTGCTATAGAGAATACTTCTGAAGATAAAGAGTTAGTTGATTTGTTTTTCAATAGAGGGTTAGTCTATTTAAAAATGGAAAATTTTGAAGAAGCAGAATATAACTTTGAAGAAGCATATTTCTTAGCTCCAGATGATGTTGAAGCTTTGCTAGGACTAGCCAAAGCTCTTGAACAAGCAGAAAGATGGAGAAAATCAAGAAATTATTACATGGAATTGATTGATAAAGATCCAAACGATCCTCAGTATTACTATGGAGTTTATAGAACATATTTTGGAGAAGGTCGTCTTGAGGATGCTCAAGAATATCTAAATCAAGCTACTGCGTTAAGAGGTAATTAATAAATTATGATTCCAAGATTTTCTTGATAGAAACTCTTCACGGACTCCTCAAGAATCACTGCTAGTGCCCTATAAGCATTTGCATTATCTCTAAATCCAGCAAATGGGGTTGCAATATCAATACCATTGATTTTACCACCATTTAAACTACCATACTGTGCAATAGTGTAGCCTCCAGATGCGTATTCAGTACTACCAATATTAGGATTATCAAGTGTTGGAACAGCTTCAAAAGAATAATTTACATCATTGCTTGTATAGTTTCTTCCAACAATTAAATTACCTAAACTATTATAGCCTCTAATTACTTCTGCAAACGAAGCGTTTGAAATACTTGACATATGTGATATGCTAGATTGATTTTCTAGACTATTGAGTTGTAGGTTTGTCAGATCCAAATCTGATGAGGAAAGTAAATATCCTAATTCTACTCTTTGACTTGAGTTATTATGTTCTACTAGATTCAATAAAATACCGGCATCAAAATAAGATTCAACCGTATCAATAGCTGTTTGTAAAAAGCTATGATATGTTCCATAAGTAAGATTTGCATAGGAATTACCTTGTGCAGCATCAGTTTGATTCAGATCTGGATCTAGTTTGCTCCTACTAACATTATTATAAATAATATGAGGATATAGTCCATTAGATTTTGAATTAAAAAAATAAGCAAATTGTTCAGCTACTTTTCTTGTATTTTCAGCCCTTGAAGTTTCACCAGACCTATCAGGAAAAGTAGACGGAGCAAGAATACCATCATGTGGAACTGTAATTATAATTGGAGCATTACCTACTCTGTAGGAAACATAACCCTGGCTATCAGTAATAATATCTCCAGGTGTATATTTTACTTCAGGAATTGGAAGTTCAGATTGTGTTGCCCTATTTGAATCGCCACACCCAATAACAAATAATGTTAATATAGAAAAAGTTCTAATAAGTAATTGCTTCATTTCCATTTTGATTTCCTCTTTTATCTGCTCCCGTTATAAATAATCCATTTTGCCTTTGAATACCATGTGTTCTTGCTAAATAAGAATTACCAGGAAAATTATTATAATTAAAAAATGAATGATTTAATTTTTCTAGTTCATTAATAGTTTCTTTTGTAAGCGCTCCCTTTTCATAAAAAATTAGGTCTGGTAACCATTGAGAGTGGGTTCTGCCAACGTCCATTGCTTCTTGAATATTCAAGTTGTGATCTAAAACGCTAATGATAATTTGAAGCACAGCAGTAATGATCCTTGATCCACCAGCAGCTCCAAGAGTTAAAATTGTTTGACCGCTTTGATCAACTACTAAAGTTGGGGACATAGAGCTTAAAGGGCGCTTGTAAGGTTCAATAGCATTTGCTTCAGCACCGATAAGTCCAAAAGCATTTGGTATATTTGGTTTGGAGGAAAAATCATCCATTTCATTGTTTAGCAAAAATCCTGCACCATCCACAATTTTTTTATTGCCGTAGCTTAAATTTATAGTAGTTGTAATTCCTGCAGTATTACCCTCTTTATCCATCACAGAATAATGTGTAGTTTCCATAGTTTCGTTTAATTGATTTCCAGCAGCAATGTCAGTGCTTGCTGTAGCAGTACTCTCAGAAATAAGTTTTAATCTTTCTTTAGCGTATTGTTTAGATGTTAACATTTGAATAGGATTTTTCCAAAAATCTGGATCTCCTAAATGCACTGCTCTGTCAGCATAAGCTAATCTCTGCACCTCAGTTAATAAATGTACAAATTCTGTTGAGTTTCTTTGCATATTTTCAAGATCATAATTTTCAAGCATATTAAGCATTTGAATTAATAATGTACCTCCTGAACTAGGTGGGCCCATAGAAACAATAGTATATCCTCTATATGTTCCAACCACAGGAGTTCGATAAACTGATTCATAACTCTCTAAATCTTCAAAAGAAATAAATCCATTATTTTTTTCCATTTCATCAACAATTAATCTTGCGGTTTTACCACTATAGAATCCTTTATTGCCATCTTTAGAAATACGTTTTAATGTTTCTGCCAGATCTTTTTGAATGAATATGTCTCCAGTTTTCCACTCATCAATATTATTAAGATATTTTTCATACTCTGTTTGATCAATTTCACCATTATTGAAACGCTCTTGTAAGTTGCTAACTTGATTATTGGTATTTTTTACAAATAATAAATTTGAACCTTCATCCTGGACAAAATATTTTTTGTTTGTATCAAATCCATGTGCTGCATTTTCTTCTAATGGAAAACCGTATTCCGCTAGGTTGATTGCTGGACTAATTATTTCTTCTAATGAAAAATTTCCAGAACCATAATCTTGGAAAATTTTAATTAAGCCATTTACGGTTCCTGGAACTCCTGATGAAGTATGTGAATAAAGAGCTAAATCTTTAACATAATTTCCTTCTTTATCTAAAAACATAGTTTCATATGACAAGTGAGGAGCTTTTTCTCTAAAGTCTAAAGTTATTACCTTACCATCGGCTGTCCTCGCCGTTAAAAATCCTCCTCCTCCTAAATTTCCATTCGCAGGTGAGGTTACTGCTAGTGCAAAACCAGTGGCTACAATCGCATCAAATGCATTACCACCTTGTTTAAGAACATCTATACCAACCTGGGAAGCAATCCTTGATGTTGATGAAACAGCCCCGTTCTGATTAGATGTTTGATTAGAACAGTTTGTAAGTAGCAGCAAAGTACATGCGATTATATTTAGTGTATTTCTATACATTTTTTATTAAAGGTAATAAAAAGCCCCTACAAAAAGTAGAGGCTTTTTATTTTTTTTTATGACAATAAATTATATTATAAAGTCATATCTAGACGTGTGTAAATGTAACGTCCGTTAAATCCGAATGGACTATATCCTGAGTGTTGGAAAATTCCATTAAAACTATTTATTTTAACAGTTTTATCAGGATATACATCAAATAAATTATTAGCACCAAATGCTAATCTTACTTGACTATTAACCTGGAATGAATATTCCGTATCAACTGTAAACTTAGAACCTAATACCTGTTCTCTTGCTTCAGAACTTTGTGGGATAGTTACTTCACCCCAACGATTTAACTTTACCATCAATGTAGATGTTGGTTTTTGTAATGTAGCTGAGAACTGGAAGTTTTCACTAGGTGAAGAACTTTCATATCTTACTGTATTAGCTCTACCAAGTAATTGACTTGTGGTATATGCTGCTAATTCAGCAGGAGTTTCAAGCTCGCCTTTGTTGGTAACTTCGGTATCATTAAAGTTCATTGCTGCTTTAAGCAATAATGAACCACCTGCAACATCTTCTCTCATTGTTGCAACGATGTCTAAACCATTAGTTTCAGTATCAATACCGTTAAAGAAGTATCTACCTGCCGCAGCTGGTACACCTCTTTCAGCAAAGAAAGAAACCATATCAGAAGTTGTACCTGAACCTCTAAATGTCTCACTCATACTAATACGATCTTCAACTGTGATCATGTAAGCATCTACAGATAGTGAGAATCTATCATCTTTATAGGTCACACCTAAAGATAGATTTTCAGATGTTTCTGGTTCAAGGTCTTTAGCTCCAAGAGCTCTAGCTGCTTCAGTATCAACTGGGAATGTACCTACTTCAAGAGGCACGCCATCGATAAAGTTAGTAGCAATTGATGAGAAGTATGCTTCTTGAAGAGCAGGGGCTCTAAAGCCAGTACTGAAAGAACCTCTTGCAGCAACACCTTCTTCAATTTCATATCTCATTGCAACTTTACCATTAGTAGTTGAACCAAAGTCACTATAATTTTCTGTTCTTAATGCAACATCAAGTGATAGGTCTTCAGTAAGATTACCGCCCAATTCAGCATATAAACTGAAAGCGTCTCTATCACGATCTTGTTCGTTAGCTGGAGCTAGTCCAGGTAAACATTGACAACCAACTGCTGCAGAAGCACCAGCGTTAGGACCATCTAATACATCATAGCCGTAGTCAGCATAACCTGCTTCTTCACCAGCTGTAATTTCATAGTTTTCCATACGCATTTCAGCACCCATAGCAAGGTTAACAGGACCTTCAAAACCATTCATCTCAATTTGAGTAGATAGATCAAAGTTTACTGTTGTTTGGCTGTATCCTAATGTACCAAGATCAAATTCAGATTGTTGGTTAGGACCAGTACCTGCGGTTGCATTGTGAGAATTTTTCATTCCCCATGAAAATTCGTTACTTCCTGTAGTAACACTAAAGTCGTAAGCCATTCCATCAAATAACGTTCCGTCCATAATACCTTTCATACCTACAGCTAACGAAGTATCTGTAAGTGTTGGACTGATTAACGGTAAGAATCCATCAGGATACCATGCACGTAGTGTACGATTATCCTGTGCTCTTCTGTAGTAACATCCACTTTCACCGTCACGCGTATTCATTCCACCAAATGCGTAGAATGTTCCACCACGTTCCATTGGGAAGGTACCATTGAACATAACGCTTACTTGTTCGAATGCTCCAGCACCAATACGGTGATTTTCTCTATCGAATGCATATTCTTTATCATCCATTCCCGCAAAGTACTGTCTTCTTGGGTCTAATCCTGCACGATTAGTACGACCACCGTCACGAATTTGACCACTTATATATACGCTTCCACCAAAAAGATTCAAACCGTTACCAGCATGAATAATTAGGTTTCTGCCGTCTTCTTTTAGAACTGTCTCAAGACCTGGACGAGCCCAACCTCTATCAGCAGAATAAGGAAGGTAACCAGTACCTTCTACGTCTTCATCAAGATCCCAACCATAAGATGAAGCATCTTGACCATCAATAAGACCTTCTCCTGCAGCGTAACCTCTTTCAAAGAAAGAAAGGTTTTGACCGTAAGTTGCACTTAGGTCAGCTCCACCAGATTCTTTTAAAATAATGTTGATAACCCCCGCGACAGCGTCTGAACCGTATTGTGCAGCAGCACCGTCACGTAGCACCTCAATTTTTTGAATAGCGCTAGCTGGGATTGCATTTAAGTCAACCTGAGTTGAACCACGACCAACAGACCCGTTAACGTGAACTAAAGCACCCTGATGACGTCTTTTACCATTTACAAGTACAAGAGTCTGATTAGGAGCCATACCACGTAAAGTTGCAGGTCTCATATGATCGGAACCATCAGTAATGTATCCACGTGGAGCATTATATGATGGAACTAGAGATTGCAGCAATTCATTGGTTTCAGTGAAACCAGTTGCACGAATTTCAAGCTCAGTAATGACTTCTACTGGAACTGCTTGTTCATCAACGTTTCTTGCAAAACGTGAACCAAGAACAGATACTGCATTACCAGCAACTGCGCTCGATGCTAATGAAAAATTAGCAGTAGCAGCACCATCTACACTTACAGAAACACTTGCAGATTCATATCCAATGTATGAAGCAGTAACAGTGTAAGTACCGCTTGCAACACCGTCGACTGAATATGATCCATCAGCTCCTGTTGCAGCACCAGATGAAGTACCTTCTACCGTAACATTTGCTCCAAATAGTGCATTACCATCTGCATCAGTAACTGTACCTGAAACTGATTGAGCAAACATTAAACTAGAAAATAAAACTAGTGCTATCATGTTATATAGCTTTCTCATTGTTTTTCCTTTGTTTATGTACATATTAATAAATCCTTGGTATGTACCTCTTTTAGAGGTATAAATATACCCTTAGTTGGCATAATCTAGGAGAAAGTGTACTTTATGTCAATAATTTAAAGAGGGGGGGGATATATTACCTTCTACTTCTAAGTTTCATTAGCAGATTAAGTATTTCGATATAAAGCCAGATTAGAGTAATCATTAGTCCAAATGCAGCATACCATTCCATATATTTTGGAGCACCTTGCTCGGCTCCATTCTCGATAAAATCAAAATCTAGTACAAGATTTAAAGATGCTATTCCTACGACGAAGAGTGAAAATAAAATACCTGTTAATCCATTACCAAATAAAGGCCCCATGAATGATACACCAAATAAAGAAAGGATTAGATTCAATACATATATAATCAGAATGCCAAAGGTGGCAGAAAACACTCCTAATTTAAAATTCTCTGTAGCAGCAATTAATT
>Ga0255777_10004147_pt1 | contig 12055 bp, 8 predicted proteins | sample 101ome_15_FD_179975 | JGI IMG/M metagenome (GOLD analysis project Ga0255777, IMG submission 179975) | Coastal salt marsh microbial communities from the Groves Creek Marsh, Skidaway Island, Georgia - 101402AT metaG (version 2) | ecosystem: Environmental > Aquatic > Marine > Intertidal zone > Salt...
GAAGACCCGAAGGAAATCTGGATCCTCCGCGACGCCCGAGCGTCGACGAGGCGCGGCGCGCGGTGAAACGCGCGGATTTGAACGGGTAAAAATACATTCAACCGCGACGCTTCGTCGTCATCGCCGCGCGCGCCGTCGACGCGGGTCCATCCGTCGAGCGCGGCTTCTTCATCCATCCTTCCCGCGAAAAGATGAAACCAGAAGCGCGTCGTCATCGCGTCGTCGCATCGTCGTCGTCGCCGTACCTGTCGTGCTGCCAGACACCGACGCAAGAGTACGTCGTGCCCAAATCAATGCCAACGGCGGGTCCGTCAGCCTTACTCATGTCTGTCTGTGTGTGTGTGTCGTCACAAGTATGTGCGTCGCAATCTGTCGTCCCGTCCCGCGCGCGCGCCGCAACAGACGTCGTCCTCGGAAGGACTCTTTCGACGATTTCGACGAGTCACGAACCGTCAATTCGTCCACCACCCCCCCCGCCGCCGCCTCCGTTTCGACGGTCGCGGAAGAAGCTTCGATTGTCTTGTTACGACGACTGTTCGGATATTCGGACATTCGGACAGTTAGAATCGTATGTGTAAGCAGTGCGCGCGCGGGGTGCCCATCGAAGCTTCTGGATGCTTCATTCGAAACGCTTCTACCGCTTCATCGCGTGGTTGTACTGGTTTTTAAAAAATCAGTGGGCACTGGGTAAGTTTTTGCCGCGATCGTCGTCGTCCCGCGGTCGTCGTCCCGGTCGCGACCCGGCACTCGCCGAAGGGCGGGCGCGTCGACGCCGCTCGTCCGACTTGGGAGACATGCGCCCTGGAGAGACGCGGTGGAGCGTCGCGATCGTCGCCGAGCGCGTCGTGTAACTGTGAGAGTCCGCGCGGAGTTCGACGCAGGGGTCGCCGAGCTCGGCGAAGGAGTGGTCCCGTCCGGCTGCTTGTGACTTTTTGAGAATTCATCGTCGTTTTGAGCGGCTCAAAACTGGTGCTCTACGCGCGCGGTCGAGTCGTCACTCTCCGTAACGTCTCGCCGAGTCGAGTCGATCGAGTCGCGCGCATGCGGGTGCGACGGTTAGAGTCGCTGCTGAGCGACATCGCGCCGTTCGCGACGCCGAAACAAAACCTGGAGCAGTACCCGACGAACGCCGAGCTCGCGGCGGGAGTGTTGCACCACGCGACGAACGCCGGGGATGTCGGGGAAGGGAAAACGGTGGTGGATTTAGGGGTCGGGTGCGGGATGTTGTCCATCGCGGCGGTGTTGTGCGAGGCGAGTCACGTGATTGGGGTGGACGTGGACGCGGACGCGTTGGAGACGTGCCGGGAAAACTTGGAAGGGTTTGAACCGGCGTTGGAGATGGATTTGGTGCTCGCGGACGTGATTGGTGGTTCTTCTTCGTCGTCTGGATCGTCTGGATCGTCTTGGGCGCTACGAAGGTTGAGGGCAGACACGGTGTTGATGAACCCGCCGTTTGGGACGCGGCGTAAAGGCGCCGACGTGGCGTTTTTACGCGCCGGGTTTCGAATCGCCACCGGGGCGATTTATTCCTTGCACAAGTCGTCCACGAGGGAACACATAGAAAAGGTGGCGCGGACGAGGTTTCACGCGAAACAAGCCGATGTTTTGGCGCAGTTAAAGTACGACTTGCCGGCGACGTACGCGCACCACAGGGAAAAGAGCGTGGAGATTGCGGTAGATTTGTGGAGATTCGTGCCGGATCCCGACGCCTTGATCGAGGATCCGACCGAAGGAGACGCGGATTTCATGTCTGTAGATGATCTCGCGGGACAGTTTTCGTCCAAGGCGAGGGTTTCCTCTGGGAGAGGTCGCGGCGGACGCCCCGGCGGGAGAGGTCGGCGTCGGTAGCTTCGCCGCCAAAGAGTGTTTGTTGTAAATGTTAACTACTTAGTACTAAGATAAACCGCGCGCGTACACGCATCAAGTAAAATGCGAAAGAAGCGAGGGAACCCGCGACGCGACGCGTCGTGAAAATGGGACGGGATCAATTCAGGCGTACGCGTGTGTGTGCAAGTATTGGTACTCACGTCTTCATTAAAAAGACGAGCGAAAGAGAAATGGAAATTGGTGCACGCCCGATAGTCTTCGGGTCTCGTGTATTCTAATGAGCGAACGCTGTTATATCATCTATGCCGTCTTCGGCTCGAATCTCATGCGTTCCATTTGGGATTCCTTGGGGAGCTTCACCTTGCTCGCCAACCCGAAAAATTTCAACACAGAGATGACCATCCACGTCATGTCAATTTGCCACCAACGCAAACCGTGTCGGGCGCTAAACTCGAAGGCGTGGTGGTTGTTATGCCAACCTTCACCGAACGCCAAAATGCCTATCGGCCAGTTGTTACGAGACAAGTCGCCGGTGTTGAACTCTTGGGAGCCCCAGCAGTGGGACACCGAGTTCACAGCCCACGTGATGTGGTACACCCACACCGTGCGGAAGCAGAAACCCCAAATGAACCACGGCATGCCGCCGATCGCGTACAAGGCGATGGCAGATGCAGCGATGTGCCACATATAAGTCTTCTCCATGAATCGGTAGAACGGCTGAGCGGCGAGTTCTTGCGCGTTCGAACGGTCCCCAACGCGCTCAATCGTCGCCTCGTTATCCAACAACCAACCCATGTGCGACCACCAAAAGCCTTCATACGGCGTGTGCGGGTCCTTGGGCGTGTCGCAGTGCTGGTGGTGGTGGCGGTGAGAGGAAGCCCACTCGAGCGGGTCTCCCTGGACAGCCAAGGCACCGCAGTACGCCAAGACGTACTCGAGCCACTTGGGCGTCTGGAACGACTTGTGCGAAATTTGTCTGTGGTAGCTGAGGGTGATACCGAGGCATCCTGTGATGAAGTACATGGCCAGGAAGCACTTGAACGCACCCCAGGTGAAGTAAAACGGCGCAAGCAACGCCCCAACGTGAAGCGCACCGATGAAACTCACGTACGTGATATCAGTCGGAATCCACTTACGCAAGAAGGCGTTTCTCTTCGGGCTCGCCAAGATGTCCGAAAACGCCACCTTGTGCGCCGGCTTGACCCCGGCCCACGCGCCCTTTGCCGCCGCCGCCGCCTCACTGTTCACCGAACCCCACACCTGGCGCGCCTTATCCGCACCCTCGGCGCCGAGTCTCTTCCAAACCACCGAATCATCGTTCTCGTCGCCGAGTTCAATGACGCCCGGAGCGGTGATCGCCTTGCGCGTCAAAGTCGATCCGCGTCGTTGAATCCTCACGCGTCGCTCGTTCGCGCCCACTGCGTTCGAGTCAAAAACCACAAAGCAACACCATCGTCAGTCACACACTCCACGCGCGCACACCCTCCTTGACGCCCAAAACCCATCACACGCGTAAACGTCGCCCTCCTTTATCCCCTCTCTCTCGCTCGAGACCGCGATTTCCCTTCAGCCCTCGCGCGCGCGACCCTCGACGTCGTCGCCCGCAAAACCATCGCGTCTCCCCGCGTCTTCCCCTCTGACGCGCGGAAACTTTGATACCCTTCACATCGCGCGTCCACGATCCCCGAACCGTCGTTTTCCGTTCCGTCGACGCCGCGAAAACGTCGTCTTCTCGTCGGCATCTCGCCAGCTCTGTCCACGTCGCCCACGCGCCTCGCGCTTTGAATCCACGTGACGCGACCGAGAACGTCGCGTCGCGTTTCGCATCACGCACCTCTCGTCGTCGTCGCCGGCGCGGTGACGCGCGCTCTAATGGTCATCATCGTCGTCTCGCGCTCGCGTGCGTCCCCGGGGACCGCGTCGTCGTCGTCGTCGTCGTCGTCTGCCGCCGTCGCGGCCGTTCGTCGCAGCCGTATCCAAAAACGTCATCTGCATAAATATACCTAAAATAATTATCGGACACGTGGTACGTAATGAAGTATGTATCATTAGTATGAATATTGGTTTTGACTGTGTTTGTTTTGCATCTGGATGACATCATCCACGTCAGATAAGACTGTTTGCGCATATGTGATTGATGGAACGTGGTTTGGATGGCTCAAGCGGTCCAGCCAGACGCGTCTGGATCTTTAACGCGCGGCGTCCCGGCTCGGGTCTCGTCGGTTCGGAGTCGCGTTTGAGACGCTCGTTTCGTTTCGTTTCGTTGTTTTGGGTGGTGTGTGTTTACAACGAATGTCGCTCGCTATGGGTCGCGGCGCGTCGCGTCGACATCCAAACGGCGCGGGGCGTCGCGTCGTCAATCATTTGGATTGGTTTTTGAGGAAAGCCTGGACGTAGAGGGCAGAGAACACCATGACGGTGCCGCCCCATTGTTGCCAGGTGAGAGGATGGAGGAAGAGGAGACAAGAGAGGAGGATGGAGAGGAGCTGACGCGTCGTCATGATGGTGGCGAAGAGGAGCGCTCCAAACTCTTTGATGGTGTACAAAATGCAGAGCTGACCGCACATAGAGGACAAAGACAAGACGAGGATGTCCTTGAATACGGCGGGGTGGCGACCGATGAAGTCGAGGGCTTGGGCAAAGGCACCGTCGGAGAAGAGCCAGAAGAGAGAGAGGGTGGCGGAGACGCCGTTGACGTAGAGCATTTGGTTGTACGTCTCCATCTGATAACCCTTGAAGAGCTTGTCCTGGAAAGTCGAGGTGAAACCGTCAAATCCAAGGTAGCCAAGCATGAGGAACATGCCCTTCGCGCTCGTGCCCGAGCTTCCAGCGCTATGCTTGTGCGTCACCTCTCCGTACAAAGCGAAAACGGTACACCCAAGCGTAACGCACAGCGCTATGAGGTAATCGCTCGCCTTGTATCGTCTCTGATTGATAAAATATCCCCAAATCATCACCGGGATCATCTTTGCGCACTTACCCAAAGTTTGTACCGGGAATGAGACATATCTCAGCGCTTCGTACTGACACGTCGTCGCCAGCACGTTGCTCGCGCTCACTCCGGCGTACTTCCAGATCGGCGCCACCGGGTGCACCATCCCTCGCGTGTACGCCAAGATGGCTGCCGCGAGCGAAGCACTCAACACTCTATTGCTTAAAACTAGGAAGACACTGTACTTGAAGAATTCGCCGTCGTACGGACGTGTCATGATCCGCTCTTGGAGCACTCCGTACAAGATCAACGATCCCACGACACCGACGACGCACGCGGCGATACGCGCGCCCGGTGATCGCTGCGGCGCGCTCGACATCACCGGTGTACCTCTTTCCATCTTTGAAGACTGCTGATCCATGTCGTTCTGTCGGGGCTTCGAGTGCTTGTCACCTTTGCCACCGCGAGACGTGCACTGAGGTTCAGTATGCTGCACGCGCGCAAAGAATTTCATTCGTCTAAGAGCGTTGAACGTCTCACTACAATCAAAAATCAAATCTATTATCACAGGACGCGCGCGCTAGGCGCATCATCGCCCCACATTTCCTTATATCGTCGCTCACCGTCGAGAATCGCATCCTTGGCGATTTTCAGTTGCGCCGATAGTGCCTCGGACTCGGGATCCTTCTTCAATCCTTTGGCGCACACTTTGGCGGATTCTGCGTGCTGTCCCAGGCCACTGAGCGCCACGGCGTGTCTCAAATAGCCCTTTGCGAAATCAGGCGCGAGTTTTACGCACGTTTCGGCGTCGGAGAGCGCGTCTTCGAAGCGTCCTGCGCCGGCGTAGGCGGCCGAACGGTTGCTATGGAGAACGTGGTTGCCTCTGTCGAGACGAATAGCCATCGAATAAGATTTGATCGCCATGTCATAATTTCCGGCGGCAAATAATTCATTCCCTCGTTCCTTGGCTTTTCGAGATTTATCTGCGAGCGTTTCATCCGGTTTTGTCACCGTCAGAGCGCCCTGAAGTTTTGGTCTCTGCACGGGCTCGCCCAACGCGAGTTTATCCGGCAATGTCAATACGATATCGCGAACCTTGGCTATAATTTCGGGCTTTTCAGTCAACCCAAGGTAAGATGGATCATCCACAGCATAAGAGTTGATGAGATCTTTGGCGTTCTTCAAGGAGAATGAACCAACTTTTGAGAACTCGTCGCGCAATGCGTCCAAGACTGCGCACGTCTTCAAACACAGGGCGACACCGTGATGCTCTCGAGCGATGGCAACGTCCATTGGAGTCTCGCCAAGATCGTTTGGAATCGTTGGAGAAGCGCCGCACGCATGTATGAGCGTTCGAAGAGTCGTAATCTGTCCAGCGCCGGCGGCTGAATGGAGCGGCGTGCTGTCAGCTTTGTTCGTCACATTCGGATCCATTCCGCGTTCACACAACCACGTGATGCATTGTTCGTGTCCCTTGGACGCGGCCCAGTGCATGGCGGTATTGCCAGAGAACCCATAGCTAGTGCCCGTACCATCGGCGTAGAGGAGATCCGGATTCTTCTCAAACATGTCCTTCATCGACGACAAGTCTCCCGCCTTGGCGAAATCCAACCATTTTCTCTGCTCATCTTTCTCGAGCGTGATCACCGTGGGTTCGTCTTCGGGTACTTCTTCTCTCACCTCTTCAATGGACGATTCGCTCTGCTCTTCAATCGGGGTGAGCGTTGACTCGGGCTCACAAGCTCCGCAGTACACCAACGGTTTGCTACCGAGCGCTTCGATGATTTCAACGCTACGGTCCATCATGTTCGCGACATCGCCCGGCGTGTCGCCGAACTCATCGCGCGCGTCACGCTTAGCACCACGAGATAGTAAATACATGACACAGTCTTCGTGCCCGTTCGAGGCGGCAGAGTGGAGGACGGTGCTACCGCAGCCGTTCCTGTAATCGAGATCAAACTCACATTCTTCAACAAACCACTTGAGCGCTTCCAAATGTCCTCTAGCAGCCAACCAGTGCGCTCCGGTGTTACCGATGCCACCGAACTGCTCGTAAACCAACTCGGGGTTGCGCCCCAACATTGTCTGCAGCGCATCTAACTCGCCCGCTTTCGCGGCTTGGATCCAGTGATGCGGGCTCGTGATGAACGTCTCTGAAGAGCGCGGCGTGCTTTCGTAGCTCGCCACGTACCTCGAGTCGTCCGAGCTCGAGTCACTAGCATCATACTGACTAATCCCATTCAAATCGCCAGTCATATTTTGCATCGATCGTAGTAGCTCTGCCATGGCTGCGTCCATGTCCAATCCCTCTGGTAATTCATTCGGCATCAAGTCGTCCAACTCATCCTTCATCGCATCCATGATAAACGCGCGCAATTCCTCCTCCTCATCCGCAACCTGAGCGCCGCGACTATTATGACTCGGCCTTTTCGATTCCTTGGCTCCCGCGAGCTCAGTCGCGAGTTCGGCGAGAGCTGCCTCGCCGTGTTCCTCGATGAAAGCTCTCACTTTCGGAGGCGCGACAAAAGTCTCTTCATCGAATCTCAAACCTTCCGGGAACGTGCCCTCGGGGAAAAAGTGCTTAGGAAAAGGAAAAGGCGGCATCGTCGCCAGCTCTGCCGGCGACATATGCGCGCAAACCTCTGCGATGCTCGCGATGCCGTCTTCGCCGCCGAAACGCTCTTCAAAAAGTTCCCAAAACGCTGACAAGTATTCGTCCACCTCGACGTCCATCTCTTGCATCGACCCTCCAGCGTCGTAGAACGCGCGTTTGTGTTTATCACTCAAGATTCCATAAGCTGCGCTGATTGCGCTAAACTCGGTCTCCTCGGATGCTTCCGGCGAGGAGTTTTCCTCGTCTTCATCTTTTTTCCCAGCTCCTCTTCGACGGTCCGGGTGCGCCTCCATGGCTTTCATCCGGTACGCTCGCACGATATCGCGCTCCGTAGCGTTCGCCTCGACGCCGAGAACCGCGTACAGGTCCGGTCGCTCTTCCTCTTCGATCGCGTCGTCGTAATCATCATAAGCATCAGTTGGCGAGGAACCAAATCTAGAAGACGTCCCAGCGCCCCGCGACGATCGCGCCTGCGCCGTGTTTGCCCCGCGAGGATCGTCGTCTAATTCGGTGACGCTCACCATGCCCCTCCGAACAAAGGCGAAGACTGCGACGGAACGACGGAGTCGAGGTATGAGGGCGGTAAGACTACACAGCTGCGTTTGATTGAATAACAACGTCTTCTAAAATAATTTAGCTACCGATCGACATCGTCTCCCGCGTCTCACGCGGACGCGCGCTCGAGCACCAAACCAACCGTATTCACGTCCTGTTTGCCCTCTGGCGTGTCAATTTGCACCGAATGACTCGCAATCGCATCCATGACTTTATCAAAACTCTTCCCGTCGCACTCCAAGTACGCCTTCACGTTCCGCTTGCTCGGCGGATTAAGCCACGTCGTCACGTCGATCGCGGCGCTGACGAGAAACACTGCCGTGGTCAATCGCAAGACGTCACCCGGTCGCACGCCGGCGCGCGCGGCGTTCCCGCCCTCGACGACTTCGTCGACGAAGATTTCCGTGGTGACACCCTTGAGTCGTTGCTCGAAGACGATCCCCAGCGGTCGCTCGAGCTCGACGCACACCGCCTCGCCCGTTGAAGCGAAGGGCAATCCGACCGACGCCGGGGTGGCGCCGCCGAGGTCGATCGCGATGGTGCGACGGACAACGTTCGCGGCGTCGGTCGGTTCAGCCGTGCCCGTCTCTCGAACACACTTTTGCTCGGCGTTGACGACGCGTCGCGCGAGCGCTCTGGAGCCTCGGCACGGACGCGCGCGCGAGGCGAGGACTCCGGTGCGCGCGCGCGCGAGACCGGCGGTCGATAGGACGACGGTGGAAGGCATGGCGAGGGGTAAAGTGTGGATAAGGAGAAATCAACGTCGAATCAAATCAGTTGTGTTTACACGTGCTAGCGTTGACGACGCATCTAAGACTGCCTCGCCACGTTTTTTACGTACGCCGCGACGCGCTGACGGACTTCACCGACGTTAAGGGGTCCCTTGGACTCGTCCCAGTTGTCTTGCTCCTTTGTGAGCGCGGCGAGAGCCCAGCGCTGAGTGAGTCTGTCGTAGTTGGCGCCCGGCTGATGCAGCGGATTGCTCGGAACGCGGAGTTCCTCCACTTCCATGGTGACGAAAGCGGTGACGGCGTCGGAGAAGAGCTCACCGAGGGGATCGTCAAATTGTGGTGGAAGCGGAGCGGTCAAGATTGGCTTGTTCGCGCGCTGCTGCTGCGGCGGCGGTGGGCGCGATTCTTCGCGTTCGCGTTTGACGCCTCTGCCGTCGTCGTACGGTTGCTGGGCGTATCCAGGCGCGTTTCCACCTGGGGCGTTCCACTCGCCTGGCCTCGGCGGGTATCCCGGCGCTTGCGGTCGCATCGCTTGAGCCAAGCTCGACGTCGGCGGCGCAGAGCCTTGATGGCTTGAGTACCCGCCTCGCTGCGGACCGCCGCCACCACGCGGACCCCAACCTCCTCCGCCTCTGCCGCCAGTCATGGCGCTCCCTCTCGGTGCACTTCCGTTGAACCCACCCGAGCGACCGGAGAGAGCACTACCCGGTGGCGCGCTTGAGTTGAACAGAGCGCCAGAGGAGCCGTATCTGTTCAAACTACCGCTTTGGGGTGCACGCGAGCCCCATCCCATCGATCCAGACCCGGAGTCCGTGCGACGCATCTGCTGCGCATGCGGCCGCGGTCGCTCTGGCATCGGGCCCATGGTCCCGCTCGGGATGTACTTGAGCTCAAAGTCTCTCGCAACCTTCATCAGAGGCGTGTCATTCGCCACGCGCAAGTCACCGATCGCCTTCATGAGAGTGCCCCTCGCTGTCTTCGTCTCGCTCAAGCGAGGCACGAGGACGTCCTTACCGTGAAGCATGAAATCCGCGAGAATTTTCAAAATCTTTCTCAAGAGAGGAGCCTGTGCGGCGCTTGCCTCTGGCCCACCGAGCACGTGAATGCACTTTTGGAACTGCGAGAGGATACCATTCTCAACCAGTGCGGCTTGCAGGTTTGGATTTTTTGTGAGCGCAATGGCTTCGAGAATTAAGCCGAGATCTCGCGTGGAAACTTCGGTTCTACCATCAGCATCGACCGGGAAGCACAAGTTGAACAGACCCATGAAGTGAGAGATGACTTCTCTCGAGCGTAAGCCACCGCTCGTCGATTGGTACTCCTCCATGCGAAGATCGACCTCGGTGCGCTTCTTCGCGCTGGCGGACATGGCGCTCCATTTTTGTGCGTAAGATCCTGCGGGAGCGCGAACGCGTCGCACGTTCGAACCACCCGGCCTGGACGCGCGCGCGGCTCGGCTTTCTTCCCTCTCCCGTTCCTTGCGCTGTCGCTCGATCTCGCGGACCTCTTCTGGCGGACGCCAAGCCTTGCTTTCAGCCTTGATGGTGGTCTTCTTTGGTGTAAACCTGTCTGCCATGAGCTCTCGTCCCTTTGCCTCCTCAGCCGCAATTTGTGCGTCATCGAGCTCGTGCATCACCGGTTCCAAATCATTTTCATGACCTTCCTCGTCGTCGCTATCGATGCTGTACGATTTCGCCGCCTCGGCCGCCTTGGCACCACCAATCCATCCGCAGCACGCGCCAGCCATGCAAAAGCAGCGAGACGGCTTTTCGCCAAAGCGTTCAAACTTGTAATCAATCGTCAACTCCTCGCCCGCCGCGATGTCTCGAGTGGCGAAAATACCGATGCATAACTCACCGCGCACCATCCACTTTTGCGTCTCGCAGTTTGGAGCGCAAGAGTGGTTGAGGAAGCGCCCAGAGTTGCCTCTGATGGTGGCGTCGATGGTTTCGCTCGAAGAAAGAGTCATAAAGTAATAGTGTGACCGTCCCTCATCCTGGTACTTCTGCTTGCGCGCGTGGTACTCATCTTCGTGTAACACCTCCCCGAGGTATTCCAAGATGAAATCACCCGTCTTGACGTTCTCCGTGGCGAACAAACCGTGTCCCTTTTTACCCGTCCTGCGCACGTCTGTCGACTTGTACTGCTTTCTCGAAAGTCTCTGGTTCGCGCACGCACCCTCGCACGGACAATACGCCGGGTCGCACTCTGACAAAACGAGTCTATTCAAACAATCCGGTCCGCACCCGACGCCATCCTCCACGACGCACGAGCAAATCATCACGTCGTCCTCTGTCACCTTTTTCGGCTCGCGGTGCGTAAAAATGTTCCTCGTAATCTTAAACCATTCATTCGTCGGTACCTCTGGCTTCAACTTACCCGGCGAGCTCGATTTCGCGTTTCGTCTCGCCGCGTCCTCTTGCGCTTGCATCAACACGTCGATCTCGTGGTCTTCGAGCTCTTGCGGGTCGTCGCACGTGCTAAAGTTTTGGTCATAGTTTTGATGACAAAACCACGCCGAGTTATCCCCCAAACGTTCCGCCACCACCGCGGGAACCCGTCGCCACACCTTGCACCCATCGCACTGCACCCACGCGTCCGTCGTCAGCGGTTTTTCGCTCAACAACCGCTGCAGCGTCGCCGACATCGCGCCTTAGTCCCGACGAAAACCTCAAAAATTAATCCAAACGACGCCAACGACACGCAGTAGAGTCCCCTCACTCGACTCGACTCGACGCGACTCGACTCGACGCGACTCGACGCGCCCCGCGAAACTCCGTCCGTCGCGCGTTCCCCCGATCGTCGAGCGATCCGTCGAGCGATTCGAAACCCCGCGATCGGCGACTCCCGAGCGGCGCAGTGACGCCGCGCGCGCGCGGGACGCATTCGTCGCACGCTGGGTTTGCGTGTCGTTCGTCATGCGTATATGCGTAAACAGTGTACACCGGCGGGTTCAGCATCGGCACGCGCCAGTGAAATGCCGCGCGCATTGGACTCACTCGCCGACTCGCGCGACGACGCGAGGCGGTGGACGAAGGAGAACGAGAGCGGTGGAAACGCACCGAACGGTTCGGTTCGGTTCGCGACGACGAAAGAGCGACGAAAGAGCGCGTTCGGCTGTTTTGGAAGAACCGGTCGAGCGATCGAAATCAGATCTGAAATTTTCAACTCGTTTGAACGCGCATGAGCAACCCGTTTGAAAGCATCGGTGGGGCGAACGCGCCGCGTAGGTTGGCGCGGGAGAACCCGTTCGATGATCACGGTCGCGGTGGGGCGCCCGGACACGATCGAACGGTGAGCGCGGCGTCGAGCCACGAGGAGTTTAGTAATCCGTTCGAGCGGGCGTCTGGCGGAGGGTACGACGACGAACCGGGCGTCGGCGGATACGGCGATGGA
>Ga0255777_10004162_pt1 | contig 12037 bp, 12 predicted proteins | sample 101ome_15_FD_179975 | JGI IMG/M metagenome (GOLD analysis project Ga0255777, IMG submission 179975) | Coastal salt marsh microbial communities from the Groves Creek Marsh, Skidaway Island, Georgia - 101402AT metaG (version 2) | ecosystem: Environmental > Aquatic > Marine > Intertidal zone >...
TGGGAAAGCGTGATACTCAACACCCCTGCTTGTCACATTCTCAAGGTTATTTACAACATGAAGAATGGTATTCGATTCAGGATCAGTAATCGTCATTAGGAACAGGTAGGCAACGTCACCGTGTTGTTCATTAACTACATTAACTAATGGCATTAGTCAGCCCACCCTGACTGCTGATACAATTCTGTAGACACCTTGAACATATTTGCATCAACCCAGTCATAAACGGGTGGCGCAACAAACAACCAAATTTCTTCCTCGCCGTATGGCGTCTTAACCGTTGTTGGTATGCTTCCTTGGCGTTGGTAGACGTTATACCAGTCTTGAAAATCCTGATAGAGATCAGCACTCAGCGTTACCGAAACCTGCGCCTTTCTCTGAATACCTGTAAACCTTCTGCGAGTCTTTACAACACCTGCATCCATAGAGGACTTCACGATGTTGTCTGTTTGGCTCTCAGTCCAAGTCTGCCAGCAACCATCTAAGGTTTCCGGCCTATCCGCTATATCACCTGTATATGCCATTAGTAAGCGAGCCTCCGAGTTCCAAAGCTTGAGCGCATCACATTATCAAAGTCACCCTGAGCAATACCCCGCTTCACTGCGCCCTTTATCAGAACGTCAATCTCAAGCCCTCTGCTTGTCTTGCGCTGCTCAACCTCAACATCGTCATTGCCATAGTTGTTTACGTTAACCGTTATAGCGCTACTGTTAGATGTCTTTCCGGCCAATGAAGGTGCCGCTATATAGCCCATCATGGGGGCGGCTGATACAGCCTGAAACCTTGCGCTATCGCCAACAGGATTGGTTTGCTCAACCTCTCCAAGATTGATTCCTTTAGTCTTTGGGAACAGATTGCCAAGACTATTAACCAAAGGCTCAATGATTAAATTCTGAACAGCTATTCTTGCAATTTGCTTAATGATGAAATCAGCAAACTCTTTAAAGCTGTCCATGCCTCGATCTAAAGCATCAACAATAGAGTCACCAAGAGAGTCGCCCCACTCATCAAATGACTGTTTAATGTCCTGCTGAATACCTTGAAGTCCAGGTAAATCAAGCTCTTCTGCCCAATCACGTTTTTTCGCTGTAACAACTATAGGCTGCAACAGGGTGTCGTTGAATTGCCTTATCTTCTCATCTACTTCTTCGGTAGTTAGGCCAAGAAGCTTCAAACCGGCCCTTAACTCAACAATCTGTAAGCGATAATCCCTAACGGCAGCACCAGCAGGATCAAGCGTATCTAGTAAATCTTGGGCGGCTTTCTTTTGCCTTTCTATAGCTGGATTTGGTGGAACAACTATTGGTTCCAACATTTCATTGCGAATACGTTGAAGAATATTCTCTAGCTCTTTACCCTCAAGCCCAAGTGCGCGAAGCGCCACCTCTGCTTCAAATATCTCTACCCTGTATTGCCTTACAGCGGCTTGAGCAGGATTAAACCTATCCAGAATGGCTTGGCCTTCCTGCTTTAACGCTTCTAGTCTTTCATTTTTAGGAAGCTTGACAGGCTGCAACATTGAATCAATAAGCGCGTTGTATCTTTCTTCAAGCTCTTCTGCGTTGATAATGCCTTGATCAAGTGCGCGATTTAGTTCTGCAATAGCGGCATCAAGTCCTGCCTGAGAGCTAATCTTTCCTCCCTCTAAATAGGTATCAAGCAAAGACTTATAGGCTTTCTCAAACTGCTCAACAGTCAGCCCACCCTCAGCGATTGGCTTTGACATGGCGACAGTGAGATCAGTAATCTCTGCTCTAAGTCCCCTAATGGCCTCCCTAGATGGATCAGCAAGATTCTTAAAGCGCTCTAATTCCTCAAGCCCTTTTACCTCTGCATCAACCTTTATCTCTTCTAGTACACCTTTGAATGCCTCAAGAGAATTTCTTGATTGGAGAAGCTTCTCTAGCTGCTCTATAAACTCATCTAATCCGGCATTACCTTGAATTTCATTGCTTCTGTAAAGCTCAGTAAATTGCGTTGAAAGAGATATTGCAGAATCTTCACCGTTCTTAAATGCCTCAATGATCTCTTGAATATTTTGAGCTACAGCATCACTGGTAAGCCCAAACTTGGATTTGATTTCATTTAGCTGCCCTATGTCTAAAAGATTTGCTACTGGCGCTCCCGCTGAAACCTGAGTAAAAAGAGCCTGAGTAGCCGTCCCCAATTCAGACAGCCCATCTATATAATCTTCAAACGCCTCTGTTTGCTTCTTTAATCCTTGTTCAGCCTTAATCTCGCCCAATGCAAACAATGCCTTCGCTAGCGCAGCAGTCTCCTCATCAGCATCCTCAATCGCCCTAGCCAACGCATCTACTTGGCTTCCAGGCTTTTCTCCTAAAAGATTAAGAACAGAATTAAGCTCGCTAAGGCTTTTAGCGTATGCTTCAGCGCTCGTAGCTCCCTTCTGAAATGCTATAAATACTGAAGCACCAATAGCGGCAACAGCACCAGCGGCAGCACCGAAAGCACCAAATCCTGCAAGCAACTGCGGAAGCTGAGTAGACAATGCCCTGACTGGCGAAATGCCACCCTGAAGCATGACAAAGAAATCTGCTATCTGATAAGAGGCATTCTGAATCATGTATCCAGACTTTCTGCCAGCCTTGCCAAACTTGTTGGTTTCGTTGGCGGCTTTGCCCATAGCATCGCCAGCGGCAGTAGCCTCTTTATTAATATCCTTTAAGGCTTTTTTGCCGTTCTCATCTACTTCTGTTTTGACTCGGAGTAATAAGTCAGTAAATACATTTGACATTATTTAGTAGCCTTTCTAATTCGCGTAGCTTCTCTGGCAGACTTCAATATCTTTTCTTCTATTTTCGCTTCTGACATATAGCCTCTGCGCCCGCCTGATCGTTTAGCCTTGCTCATTACCATTATGTAAGGGGTGGCCCTAGTAAAAGGAACTTTACCCTGAACCTCTGTCATCCAATCAGGAATCCAGCGCTCACCCCCAATCGCATACTTTGAAGTGTAGCCAGCCCATATAGTGTAAGACTTGCCAAGCTGACTGCGTTTTATCTTGGCAGTAGCCATTGCAAGGTAGCCTCTACGTGTAGACGCTCTGCCGTTAACCCTTGGGGATGTATCACCCTTGTAGCTAGCAAGCGCTAGTTCTGTTTTTGTTCTTTTCTTGGTTTGAATCCAATCAGCCGCCCTGTTAGTTAATCCAACAAGATCATTACCTTCTCTTGGCTTCAGTATCATCACAGAACCAACAGGAAATGAGTTAATAGACTTTGGATCGACATCGACACCAATGCCCCTGTCGCCAACCTTCTTGCCCTTTCTTGGCGGCACATAAGTCCACTGCCAATTGCTTATATTGCCTACCTTGTTTTCCCATCCGTTTAGCTTCTCTAGCTCTACATACCAATTAGGAAGCGGATTAGAAGAGGCATACTTTTGTACTGCTTGAATCAGGACTGTTTCTACCAGCTCAAAAATGGCGGGATCGGCTTGCTGCCCAAAAAGCACTTCGATGTTTTTAGTGACATTATTTAAGGGCTTGTAATCATCACCATCAACAATGACTCTGGTGGGCGGGTTTCCTATTGCAACCTGATCTTCTGTTACTTGAGCGGTTGCACCAATCATTACCTCCCGAATCATCGCTGCGGGCAAATCCTTATAAACAAGCTCAAAGGTTTGCCGAAGCGCCTTTGTGCCAGCACCCCTTGGGCCAAGCTCAACCGTTCTTTTTCTCTTTTCGGTTTCGGATACCAAACTCATGTTAAAGCCCCTATTAGCGAATTAACGCTACCACCAAGCAAGTTATCGTCCTTGTCAGACTTATTAGAACGCTCGTTAAGCTCGGTATAATATAGATTCCATCCTACATACTCTTCAGAAGTCATCTTTTCTTTCACCTCGCTCACCAGCATTCCTAATTCCCTTGCTAGGTGGTAGACAGAAAATTCATAGGGGTTTAATCGTTTCCCAAGCCACTAGAAAATCCATTGGCCTCAAGAACCTTTACTGAGAGTTTTGTATAAACCTCCCAATCCAGATCATCAACGCTGTCGCCCAGACTTTCTCCGCCATTACCTAGCGATACGCAAGACGCCACCATATCCCTTTGAACATTAGCTTGATCGGTTTCAAAGCGGGGAAGCATTGGTAGCATTTCCCCGACTTTGATTTTCCGAATTTTGTAGTCAACGCCGCCTATTGATACTTTCATTTGATCACCTCATGGTTGGTTTATCGCACTAATGGCATTGTGGGAAAGAAATGCCGGAACTTGTTTTGCAGAAGAACGCTGCCTGAATACTCAATAGCGCCATCAATGGGCAAGCTCCATTGCATAGAGCTAGAACAAACGCCCTCTGCAATCAGCCAGCCTTGCTGACAGTCTCCGTCATTACCAAGATCAATCTTGATTACAACTTCTTCCTGATCAGCACATAAGCGGTAAAGCTCTGGATAATCTGCATCACATACATTCAGGTAACCGCCAAAGCCAAACGTACCAGCTTCTTGGACTGCACTTTCCAAAACCGCAGAAGGCGAGCAGTACGTGGGTACGGCAACCGTAGTAGGATCAGAAGCGTTAATAGTTAGCTCAGACAGACAAAGCTTGATCCAGTCATTCTCGCCATATACAACCGACTTGGTAGGAGCGGAAGCAGTACCAGCGTAGGTGTTCTCCAATCCCAAAAGATTGATGCTGCCACCATCGTTAGCTGCCGCTGAAGCTACGCAAGCGTTATCAACCTTGCCCCAGCCCGTTCCTCTAAATTGCACAACGTCATACTGCTCTACATTTCCAGTAGTCATTGGCACCGCAATTTCACTTCCCCCAGAGCCAGTAGGGGCAGTACATACCATTGCTGTTCCCTTGGTTTTGCTGAAGTAAATAGATACATCTTTTGTTGATACTGCTGTCATGGTTCAATCCTCTTGGTATTGATAAGAAACTATTATTTCAATCTGATAGTTCTGGTTAGTTGCGCCAGAGCTAAAATCGTTTACTGCACTTCTCTCAGTTAAAATAAAAGATTGGGAATCCCTGAAAGACATTAAAACCTCAACGTCTTTCTCTGCCGCCTCAATCAATGCCTCATCACCAACGCCAGGCAATCCGTTGTAGATCAAAGATACGTCACCTTCTTCCATCCACGATCCTTCACAATAAGTCATCTTCTCCCTATACAGAGCATTAAAATCAGCCGTAACCCATATATCATCTTGTGGGTTAGTGGCCGCATTAACAGTGTCATAGAATGGAACAGACATAGCAGGGTTTGTAAGCCATTCTCTGAACTTCCTTCTGACATACAACGCTGACATTAGTTGCCCCTGACAATTCCACGCCAACCAACCAGAACGTCATTCAAATGTACTGGCGTAACGCTATCCAATGTGTACCTCTCTGGCCCTATCTGTACCCGATCAAGCTTTTCAAGCTTAGGCACATCAACAACCTGAACAGTGATTATCTTGCTGCCCACACCCCACGAGTTAATGATGTCTACATCACTTGAAGTCTTAAAGCCCACGATGCAATCAACCGCATCTGCCGCCTTCGGATAAACCGTTGCAGGAACACCAAGCGCATCAATGGTGTCTCGATACAGCTTGTGCCATGTACCCTTTAAAGTATTACTTAGCATTCGTGAAGCCTGTAAAAATCGAGCGTTGACTGCCAGTGCATTGGTACAACACCGCCAATAAGAGCGCCGTGATACTCAGAGCCAGAACCAAACTTATTGTCATAAGTTATCGTTCCAACATCAGGAATGGTTATCTTGCTGATAGCTGAGTCAGAAACTTCCCCCAGAACCTTGCTGTAAGCGCCCGATATAGAGCCATACATAACCGCCAGCAGATCAGCAGGATATGCACAAGGCTGATACCCGCCAGAATATAGAACCTCTACAGACTCCCTGCCCTCATAGCCTCTGAACCATGCGATTCCGGTTTGGCTGTCTACAGTGAGATCAACAGCCTTTTCACCATGAACCCATAAAAATTCAGGCTCAAAAGGCCAAAGGTGAAGCTGCCAGCCATTGCCCCGAGTTCTATAAACTCGCTCAACAAAATCTTGCCTATATCCAAACTTTCTATTGCAGTATCTTTCTATAGCAGAAAGCACAATAGACATGGCCTGCTCTATCTTGGCGTCTATATCGACATCGGTAGAATCCTGCAATCCAAGATGATTCTTTACATCTTCAACCGTCCAACAAAGAGTCATTACCAGTACCCCTCAATTTTGATGCGATACTCTTCGCCTACCACCAGCCCCTTGTCGAATCTAGTTTCCTCTTTATAAAACTTGAGGTGAGTAGAGCTGTAGTTTGAAGCGCCCCTTAGCTCCATTGCGTACCAAAGCTCGCCTTCCATGTTCCAAACCGTCATTTTGATGCGACTATTCCACCCAAAATCCTGCGGACCTGTATGCTTAAGCACAAGGCCATCTAAGTCTGCAAAGCTAAATGCAACGTCAGCGGCAACGTAAAAATGTCCATCGTCGGGCCTGCTCGATGTTGAGTACTTGAACCGCCTGCCAAAGATGGGACTGCCAGTCTTGCCATCGACATATTCTTTGGTAGCAAATTTATCGTCTAGCGCAGTAATCGCTTCCTCAATAAGCGGCGTTGCTTCCTCAACCGCCACCTCTTTAACCATCCCGCAGTTAGCAAGCGCAAACGGATAACGCTTGTCTCTGCCAGCCTCGTACCGGATATATCCCAGCGGATCGTTGGGTTCGATTTGATCAACATTGATCCGTGCGTTAGCGGCCATTGCGCCACCGGACAGTTTTAGGTAGCGACTATCAAGCTCGGATAGCTCAATGCTCTCCTGATTGATTGCAAAGAATCTGATCTCGCAAGTGTCACCAACAAGGAAGTTGTTACCCTTGTCCTTCAGCGCCACCTCAATGTTGCTGATGCCTGTACCCTCTGGTGCCTTGGTGCAAGTGAACAGCACATAGTTGGCAGGCTCATCAAGATCAACGATCTCAATGTAATCACCCGCCTTAACGTCCGATAAGCCTATTGTTAGTCCGTTAAGATCAGTAAGGTTTATCGTGATCATGTTGTCTTGGGCGCTGAGATCATCTGATACAAGCGCAAACTCACCAGCGTTGCGCGGGATGTTGTCACCAGAGAAACCAATATACTTCCATTGGCCGTGGGTTCGTTGCGTCAGCAGCGTCTCAAGGCCCAGAGCAAGCTCTTCAATCTCAGCTTGTAGCTTTCTGTCATCGGCCTTGGACTCTTCCTTAGAAATAGCTTCCAAGTAGGGCGAGGATGGATCGGAGTAGTACATCTCTACAGGCTGCCCATCAATAAGATCATCGCCCTCAGTTACGTTTCCGCTTACATGGAGGACGTTCCCGTTCGTAAACCACCCTGCGCCAGCAGTCTCCCATCGCTGAACAATGTCGCCCTGCTTTAACCACATCTGGTTTGAATTGGTATCAATCACGCTGGTGTCAGGGATAATAAACTTAATCTCGTTAAATGGACTTCCAGGCCCACCTGCTTGAGCCTTCCAGCACAGCATTTTGCCAGCCTCACCCGCCGCGCCTGTTGGCCTTGAGCCAGTGATCTTGAGAGTCTGAGTGCCAATGTCTACGGGCTGCGGTGCATCGCTGGGTAGCGCACTTGCTACCTCATCAACGCGGCCATCAACGTATTCCTTTGGTACAAGCTCGTTGTCTTTAAACTCGGTGTATCCGTTATAAAGTGATACTGAACCAGATGCAGACAACTCCATGTAACTCCGCCCATCCTTCATAAGATAAAGAGCGGAGTCATCGCCGTTGTCAACATAAAGGCCGCCAGTGACCTCTATGCCCCAACCATCCCTCTGCTCAATAGCAGACACTTTGATAGGCGTGGTAAATGAGGTGTCATCTTGGCCCACATAAACCTTGGTGCTAGTGGTACCCAATCCCAAATAGCTGCTGCCTGAGTTTGAGTACACGCCCAAGGTGTGTACGCGGTTGGTATCCCTCGATCCGGTGTCGGGCTGATTCTTTACATTCAGCGGCCCTTCCATGTCATCGCCGCCAGTCTTGCTAACATAACCATCAAGGTTTATATCACCGGTTTCGATGTCAGAAATTGCGTTATAGAAAAACTCATTAACGTCACGCTGATTCTTTAGATTGGCAAGCTCTTCAGGCGTACCAATGAATTGCCCATTTTTCGCATTACGGAAAGGATTGGGATTTACCGCTACTGCATCTGTTGTTAGCTCAAACTTGACGTTTTTGCCATTTTGCAGGCCAACTCCTGAAATCGGATCAGCGTTATTTGCAGTTTGGAAGCTGGTGAACTTAGTGCCACCCGTTCCACTTTCAGTAATAAGCGCGTATGCAGGCAGGATAGGCAAAGTACCACCACCACCACTGCCGCTGCCATCATCTACACCGGCCACAGCAGTAGCGCCTGCACTTATCTGAACCCAATCACCACCAACCTCAAAAACGCTTCTAGGTGTCGATTCAGTAGTTACGCGGCTGACATACAGAGCGCCACCGTATGTAACCAGATCGCCGCGAATATAAGACTGCCCAGAAGCCCACAATCCACGATAAAAGCCAACAGGGATAGCTTCTTGATCCAGCAAGTGCTGTTGCAAGCGCTCAGTGAAGTTTTTAGCTTGCTCATTCCAAGCATCAATTAATTTATCCTGAGTTTTAGTTTCAATGCTCTTGGTTACTTCCGCAGCAACATCCAAAACCGGAGAAAGATCAACAGTCTTGGTAACGACTTCACCATCGGCACTCTTCATTACAACAACTAGATTAGTGCCGTTAAGCTCTATGCAATCAAAGTTGTCTCCGTCCTTACCGTCTTTACCATCAGCGCCGTCTAAACCATCTTTGCCTGGAAGTCCTTTTTCCCCTTTCTTGCCCTGCGGCCCTCTGCCAGCAACAACCTTGTGCTCTTCTCCGTTTGACAAGAAAAGCCCGAAATCTTTAATGAACAGATCACCAATTTCATACTTGCGCTCATCATCAAAGGCACCAGTCATCCTGAATCCAGCAGTGCCTACTCTCTCCCAGTCCTCTGAATCTACATTGGATGCTGTATCTCTAAGTGCTTTGAAGTATTGCCCATGATGCGCCTGAACAAGCGCTCCCTCACGGTAAACGCCATCTGTCCAAATTGGCACATCAATACCAACGCCATCATTACCATCAATACCGTCAGCACCAGCAGGCCCAACAATAGACTCTCCATCCTTTCCATCTATACCGTCCTTGCCATCTGCGCCATCTTTACCGTCTTTACCATCTACAGGCTGATATATCTCTATCGACTCAAGCTCTTCAATTCTCTTGGCTAGCTCATCTGCGACAACGCGAATAGAAGTAAGCCCGATTGAGGAATCAAGCTGAGTCTCACTGATGGCTTTCTCTAATTCTTCAATTTGAGACTCAAGAAGAAGTGCCTGATCAAGCTGTCGCTTTATATCTTCCTTAGCAGAGCCTAAGCGCTCCTCGACTAAACTTTTAACCTCTTCCGCTATAGTTTGGAAAGTTTCGTGCATCATTGTCTTAACGCCTTTCTGAATGTCTCACGATCAAATGCAAGCTCTACCTCATCTTCAACATCTACATTCGCTTGAGGCTGATTGCTGGCGGGCATAGTGCCCAACTGAACCATTTGAGCCTGAAGGTAGGGAACGTCACCATTCTCAACAGCGTGAAGATTCTCTTTTGCTCGCGCTTCGTTTACCGTGTACAAGCCGCCTTGCACCGCCTTAGTTAAACCGTCAATCCGCGTCTGAAAATCAGCGCGTAAAAGCCCAGTAACGTCAAAATCTATCTTTTCGTTGGGTGGCAAGCTAAACAGCCTGCCCATGCTCTGCTCTATGTTTTCGAGCAGCGAAGATAGAGACACAGAAAGCCAAAAGCTAATTAGCTGTTCTACATTGTTTAGTGTTGAATTTGTCATATCGCCAATGATCGGCAACGGAACGCCAAAGCAACGTGCAATCTCTTCTACTGAAAATCTTTGAGCATCCATAAGCTCGGCATCTTGGCTACTTATGCTCATCTGCTGGAATTTAAGCCCGCCAGATAGAATCGGAATCATGCCCTGATTCATGCGGGTGGATTGCTGCTGCCAAGCCTCACGCAAGCTCACCAACTGCTCTTTGTTCAACACGGCATCTGTACTTAAAACACCGCTGGGCCTGCTCATCTGAGTGAAGAAAGCCGCCTGAGAGTGCGACAGGGAGACATTGATACCTGCCGCCAAAGAAGCCGCTTTAATCGGGCTTTCTCCTACCAAGTTATGTCTTGGCGTATGCACTCTCAAATGAAGGACATCACGCGCAGGGGCCATGTACTGCATATCTTCCGGCAAGAATGGATTGCCAGTGCTGACAGAATAGAAAAGCTCACCCTCAACAACGTAAGGGCTACAGGTTCGGCTAGATAGCCTATGAATGCTTGCCACTTGGCCTCGATCATCACGAGTAGCAAGCGAGAATGATTCGCCATCAAACAGTAATTGAGCAACGGCATTAACAATGTACTGCGCCCAAGTCTCATAACTGTTTGGATTTCGGATTATTCGTGCAACCGCTGAGTCATCAACATTAACCCACTCACCGGATGGGAGCATTCGCTTGTGATGAGGCTTGCACTGGCTTACTGCTCTTGCGTTAGCCATGACGCTAGCATAAGCCGCTGGGATTCGCTTCCCATCAATAGGATGATGTAAATCCAATCCCCTCTGGAAGCCATCGTCAATGCCTCCAATGTGAAATAGATGCCCGCCGTTTGGCCCCTCACTAAACGCATGAGAGTAGCCACGATAGCTACCCTCTGCGCCAAAATAGCCTTTGATCTTGTCCATGAAGCTCATGCGGCAATCCCTAATTTGTTGTCAAGCGAGATGGAAGCTCCATATACCTCACCAAAGCACCTCATCATCACTTTTTACTTCACTTTCTTCAGACTTCTCTACATTCTCTTCAGCCTTTGCCTTCTTCTTTCGAGTCTGCTTTAAAGTCTTAGTCTTGCCGCTGATAGGCAAAAATTTGTTGGCACCGTCACTGGCTAATTGAGCAGTGCCACCTTCGATCATCTTTTTTCCGTCAGATTCGCTTACATCAACAAGGCCAGTCTTGCCTCTGCTAATGTCACTGGGGGTATGTATCCAAAGAAGCATATTGATTCCCTTTAGGTGAAAGGGGGGCAAAGCCCCCCGTTAAGATTTACCAATCTACGCTAGTCAGAGTTACAACAGCGCCATCCCGAAGTGCTGCCCAGTCGCATTCAAGAGTCAGACGCAATGCAAGACTGTTTGTCTGATACAAGGAGCGAACGGGTGCAGCCGCAGTGCCATCGGCAGCATGAAGCGGAGCAGGAGCAGTATCTTCTTCGTGAATGGAAGCAACGTCAGTACCAAGGAAGCGCGGCCCAGACATTGCAGATGCAAACTGAGCGGCGTCCATCAAGAACACAATGTCCTTTGGTACGTTAGTTGAAGTCACAATTGGGATACCGTAGAGAGTGCCGTTGGCAGTCTCAGGGAACGCTGGTGTTCCCACAGCAGTCATCGACATATTCAACGCAATCTGGTTGGTTGGATGCATGATGTAAACAGGGTTTGCGCCCAAGTTCTTATCAGTCATCAATCCCAACATTGCCTTCATGTCAGAAGTGATTTCAGCGGCAGTGGAACCAGAAGAAGCAAGCGTATTGGATCCCGCGTAGTGCTGAAGTCCTCCAGGCTGAACTGCATCAGGAGCAACATCGCTAATGAATTGCAGATCCATCGCTTCAGAAGTATCAGTTACAATCCACTGACGAATCAACGCTTCGATAGAAGGGGTGCTTCGCTCTAAGCATTCTTGCGTGAAGGGGGTGATAACGCCCATAGACTTGGGGGTTAGCTGCTGAGTCGTTGTAGCCGCTCTTCGGACAACAATGGGATCACCTTCCTTGCGCCATGCTCCAGCAATCTTGGGTGATTCTGCTCTGCCAGCAATGTTAATTGCAGTAAAGCCGTTGAACTCATAGCGCATCATCGGTACTCGGGGCAGAATAGCCGCAGGGTAG
>Ga0255777_10004165_pt1 | contig 12031 bp, 7 predicted proteins | sample 101ome_15_FD_179975 | JGI IMG/M metagenome (GOLD analysis project Ga0255777, IMG submission 179975) | Coastal salt marsh microbial communities from the Groves Creek Marsh, Skidaway Island, Georgia - 101402AT metaG (version 2) | ecosystem: Environmental > Aquatic > Marine > Intertidal zone > Salt...
TTACCTGTCATAGAGTAGAGGACTGCTCCAATAGGGTGATGCATCGTCATTCTCAATGTGAAAGGTAGAACTGTTTTCTGATACTCCTTGATTCTAAATCTAATTCGTTGGGACTCGTGGACCGCTTTTTCGTATGCTGGATGATTTAGTCTGTCCCTTCCACTGAGTTTCTCATACTGAGATCTTTTACCCATTTCAGTGGCATACATTAGAGCATATTCATCTACAGTCATTGGAGTAGTTTCCCACTCATATGGACCATATTCATTGCTGACTGCTCCGAAGGTTTCTACCACTTTACTCATCAGCGCTGGCTTAAGTTCAGCCATCATATCTGCATGGGATTTTCCTGATGCATCATATACTGCTTTACCATCTGGTAGTCTCTTCGCTCTTGTGTTGATGAGCGTAGCCTGATCTTCAAACCAACCGAAACGTCGGTCGTCTAGGAACAAGTCCAGGAATCTATCCACATCGTCTTCATTGGGATTCCTCCCACGAGACTTGATGACTCTCACATACTTTGCGAACTCCTGGAAGGTCGCAGTGAGGTCGCTCATATTCAATCCCAGTGATCTGTCGTTTAAGGACCAACCGGTGCAGGTTGTGGACCGAAGACCGGTCCATCTACTTCTTCAGGTGCTTCTGCTTCAGGCACCTCTTCTACTTCTTCTTCAGGTTCTTCTGCTTCAGGCACCTCTTCTACTTCTTCAGGTTCTTCTGCTACTGGCGCTACTTCAGGTTCTTCTTCTACTTCTTCTAGGACGTCGATTACTCTGACCGCTGGTTCTCTGTCTGGTGGTGTATACATGCTGTGTCCTTTTGGAACAGCAGCGATGCCACCACCATACTTTCTTGATTGCAACATCTCTTCGATGCCTTCTGCAACTGCCATCTGTCTATATTTGATAGGGACTGATAGTTCTCCTCTCATAATAGAGATTACTAGATTGTATGCTCTGAAGATGAAGTTGGTGGTTTTGATCTGACTCGACTTATCATTCTCTGCCACGATCCTAGCGAAACTAACTCTGAGTTCTTCATAGTTGGTTGCTCTTTGGATTCTATAACCTTCTACTGCTGACAAGATCGCAGCGGCCACACTCGGCTTTTCTCCGTATCTTAGGAAGATGTAATCCAGATACTCATCGAGTCTCTTCTGATACTCTTCTGGACTCAAGAACTGATTCATCAACGATGGATCCACTCGCAGAGTATTACCGACATTGGTTCCGGCCCATGCTGGAGGGTATGGATCTACCATCATCAGAGTATTGCTGCCTTTGAGCGCCTTTTCGACTTCACTGAACATCCTATCGAAAAACACGAATGGGACTGTTGTTTCTTCTTCGAACACGTTCTTTGAGTTTTTACGGATCGTGACCCACAGAGCCTTACCGATACTTCCTTTTCCCTTATCACTGTCAAAGGAATACGCTGCTGAAATTGTAAATTCATTGAATGCTCTAACATACTCCAGCATGACATCCTTCAGCATAGGAATATCAATCTTGTAGAACACTGTTCTCCTATCGGCTGGAGCCGTGAATTGAACAGTATTACTTTTTCTCCCACTGTAAACTAGTTGGGCTAGCGGATCATCTCTATTCACATCTTGCTGCTCCACGATAACCTTAGCATCTTCAGAAAGAGCATTAGAAAGCCACATTACTTCTCTTTCCAGAAGATCGTTGGCATAGAACTTATCGAACACACTTGGGTCGAATGCATAATGCCTCTGAGCCTTCAGAACCATCTGAGTGAATAGCATCCGGTGCCTAACTAGTTGCTCCACAAACGGAGCACCCTTCTTAATCCAATTCTTAGCAACTGGCTTAGCGTTAGTTACATCCCACATATTAGGGAAGGTCTTGAACGCTGCATTTGCATTTCTAGGAACTGCTGCTTTGCTCGGGTAGCCAAAATTGAATTTACTACTATTTACCGTAATCATTAGGTGAGCATGGACTGCGAACATCTGATCTAGAAGGATTCTGTAGACCACGAGTTGATCTGGGTTAGGAGGCATAACCCACTGTTTGCCTTTCTTTGTTCTATCCTTTGCAGGCTCATTGGCGAACTTCAATGATTTTTCTTGGAACCCTCTGCCCTCTCTTCCAATGACTTCGTCTTCTCTATCTCCTACCAGTCTGATCGTGTAGAAGTATTTCTTGTTGTCATCCTGAGTCACTGTGATGATTTCAAATTGTTCTTGGTTGAAGGAATCAATGCCGATTTGATCTTCCACTCTCTCCAAAAGAGCATCACTGTATCCATCAGCATTCTTGACATAGACTCTATCGCCTGGAGAAAACTTGCTTGAAGATCCTTGGATTAGTTCTTCAGCGAAGACTCTTGCTCTTTCTGCATCATTGTATTCTGTGTTCGCTTTTGCAAGAGCACTTCTGATAGTTCCATCATATTCTGCAGAGATTTCTCCAATCCCTTTTAGCGACTGATAGTCAGTATCAGCAATGATATACTCTGCTAGTTTGTCTAGCAAATCATAGTTATCGTATGCCCTTTTACATTCGCTGACCATCATCGACAGCATTTCTTTGACGAACTTCTGCAACTCGAAGTTGATATTAGAGTAACCGTATGTCTGAACGATAGCAGTTCCGATACTAGGTAGCATGAGTTTTGTTCCTGCTCCTCCGCTCATCAGTTCTTGATCAAACCAAGGAACCTGCCCTTTACTGAGTTTACCGATGAACTCAGGAGATGCATCCCAGATCCCATAGATACCTGGACTGTTAGGTCTGTTCAGAATAGACTGGTCGCCAGGACCATTTTCTCTACCACTCTGATCTAGCGTTCTATACTCTAGATGGATTCTCTTCTCTTTAGAGACTAGACGATAGTCTCCGTATACATGGTAGTAGAGAAGATCGATTGGGGTAAGGTTGGATACTGGTTGTCCACCTCTCATGGATTCAATGAACATCTCATAGTGACGGATCATGTGCTCTGTGGACTTCTTATCGTAGGTGTCCACCATTCCTGAGCCTTTGTCCTTATCCTCTTTTGGAATGAGGGTGATGTTCTTCTTCGGATCTTTAGGAAGTAGACCCTTCAGAAGTTCTGCGGCTGAGGCTGCTTTCGCATCCTTGCCCTTTCCCTTCTTCTTTTCAGCCACGCCATCACTTCCGGCGAATCACCCCGAACTGATTGACTTTTACGCCCATCATTCCGGGTAGCCGGTTGCGGTTTCTATAGGTGTAGGCGAGTCCAAGAACTCCGCTAACAAGGAAGACCGCTCTAACTCTACGGCGAGTAGATCTAGTCTGCTTGGCGACTTCAACGTATACTGGATTGTTTGTGTCGAAGGGATTCCAAATGTCGCCCATATTATTCACCTCAGAAGTAATTCATCGTGCCGTAGCCGTTGTGAATGGAGCCAATAGCCGGCTGCTTCATACCGCTGATCCATCCATGACTTTTAGCAGCATCGGCTGCACCCTTTAGAACTAGGAACGAAATTAGCAGTCCAGAATACATCTCTGCTGAGTTCCAGAAGTCTCCCTTGGGCTTGATGTAGTTTCTAATTCCACGCGCTTTCTTGATCCCCTTATAGACCGTTCTTGTATTGAGTGCTGCTAGTGCAATAGCAGAAACAACTTCTAGAGTATCCCAGGTGGTGTTCTTAATTCCAAAGGTTGTTTCAGTCATTGAATCACCTCAGTCGTAAATCCATGCAACCCCTTGGTCGTCAGTCTTAATCTTCCAGGTGCCACCCATAATGATTAGCATAGGCTTACCATTCTCTGGCATGGTGGCATACAGTTTAGGGAAGTTACCGTCTTGGGTTTCCTCATTGAATGTGTGGGTATATTTCTGAGCAGAAGATCCGGTCTCTTTACCGGACATGTAGCCAATTTGCCAGCAACCACCTTCGCCCACTTGATACCACACATCACCGATGTCAATTTTCTTCTTCTCGATCTTCTCGGGATCGGCTCCATTCATGTGCTTGTAGAGTTTCTCTGCTTTCTTGATTTTAGACGGGTTAGCAGGGTTCGTCCTGATTTTTCCATCTTTGAGGGCTTCGAAAGAGTCAGCAAGATTGTCAGCAGAGTCAGCGGTCACGGAGAGTTTGGATTTCCACCACTCAGGGGCTTCGTCTCCTTCGTCATACTGATCATCGAGTCTCGCTCCAGCCATGTGTAGTTTATGGATATCAGGAGCGACCATGTAGTTCTCAGGATATCTTTCCGGATTCTTTCTGGCGGTCTTCACTGCTTCTCCATGAGCAATGACTGTGATCTCAGAGGACCCTCCTTGATATGATGGGAACTCGTAATCGATTTGAAGATTGGAAACTGCGTTGGCGCCGAGTTTTCTTGCTTGTGCAGATAGATCTGCCTCCATTGCAGCGATGGCCATTGCCATTCGCTTCTCAGTCAATGACTGCCTACCTCCGACGATACCTCTGTAGATATCTTGGATACCCTCTCCGATATCTTTGAAGATGTTTCTGCCGATCTGAACCGTTGAGAAAACACTTCCTTTCTTGGTCCCTGTGATATTACTGGAGTGAATCGGGACTAGTTTCACTTCAGTAGATTTTCCCGGATTCTGTCTTGCTCCAACGGACTTCAGTCCGCTCTTTCCATAGAACTTGTCTACATACGAGAGTGCGACAGCGTAGCGCTGACCATTTTCAGGGAACTCATTATTCATCTTGCTGTCAGCCATGAATCTCTTGACATAGGACTTGGCCGGCTCCTTGCGATACTTCCCGTTGCTCATCTTCTTGCGTCGAGGCTTCACGGGAGGATTCGGTAGGGAGACCACTGGCTCAACAGAACTATCTTCTACACTATAGGATGTATAGGAGGGATTAGATCTACTCTGGAACTTAGTATATTCACTAACAGAGGAATAGATACCTGGGATATCTGCCTTGTGAGCCATCATCAGATTGTCCTTGTCATCATCGAAGACCATTCGTAGATCATACGTTGCTCCTAGTTTCGTGTAGACCTCAAACTTGAAATCTGCAGCGGTCTTGGCTCCACCCTTCAGGAATAGAAGATGCCTCTCTGCAGTAGCAGACGGATCCATGTTTTCGAAGACTGGGAATCCTTTGTCCTCCAGTTGCTTCAGAGTGTTATCTCTATACTGAGCAGGTCTAGCCGTTACATATGCGATGGTGTATCCTCTAGCAACGAGACTTTCCACTAGGGCAAGTGCTCCTGGAATAACTCTATCCTTCATCAGATTTTCAGAACTATACAAGAACTCGTTGCGCCTTCTGTATGCCTTTCCTGGTGTTTCGAGTTTCGATTTTCTTTGGGCCTTGCCATCTTTATCGACGATGCCAGCCCTTCTTGCATCTCTGAATCGTTGAGTGCTATCTAGGATGGTCATATCAATGTCAAAGATCGCTAGAGGCTTGGCTCTGAACGCATCTGCATTGATTGGGTTATTCCTAACAGACGAAATCTCACACCCGCAGGTGGTGCATTTAGCCACGTCTTCTGGGTTTTTATGCCCACACGTTGCACAGTAGCAATGCGACATCGCTTGACGCACGAGCCTGGTAGTAATGAACTTCTTGGTCAGATAGCCAGTTTGCATGCCTTTGCTAGGTCTTTGACTTGTTTGAGGAATCTCGTATTGTCGTATCCAGACCTGATTTCAGGAATGTCTACCTCTCGGATTTTCCGTGCAACATACACTGTTGTTGGAGTAAAATGATTTGCTCTGATCCTCTCGCCCTGAATTTTAACTGCATTCGCAGCGTCGTATGCCGTTCTTCTAAATCGATTTAGGGCTCTCCTACGACTACGTTCATTATACTGCATAGAGAGTCCATCATACTTACTGACACTATCGACTGCGGTAATGATAGCCTCACATAGTGCAGCCAGCGCCTCTCCATGTTCATTGCTCAAGGTCCTCCAAGAGCCGTGGTCGCTTTCATCAGGAAATGATTCAGCAGTAGAACTGATACGCTGTGCTATTTGCTCGAATTCCTTGTGCTTCTCGTAATCTGTGAAATTATTAAGAAATTCCTGTCCAAGTTTTTCGTAGATCTCAATCAGATCCATCGCTTTCTTTAGCCTTTCATCCTTTGTGATAGCCATCGGCCCGATTCTTGATACTCTGAATACTAGTTGTTCTCCAGTGTATTTAATGCCTTTCGCTGCGTTCTTCATGTCTCTTGCTGCCACGTCCATTGCGCTCTGCATTTTAGCAAGCGCCATTGCATTAGACATAGCATCCATAGTATGCCTCTTCACTTGAGTGGCGTCTACAAATGCAACCATAGGCATCTCTTTCATATCCATTGCAGTTTCCTTTACTTCTTCTAGCACCTTAATTGCTGCACTCAGCAAGGTGCTCAATGAAGACTCATACGTCTCCCTTGCTGTATCAGAAATCGCTTTGATGTCTTCTTCAATCGTTGATGGCTTGACTTCACCGTATACAAACTGACTACCGCTAATGTAATCTTGACTGAGAGCCTGCAGTTCTTCCTTTGAAGCACTGAGATCTCTCAGATACTTACCAGTCTTCCTCTTGGTCATCTGCTTGATATCTTCGATCATCTGATCTGTAGTGATTCTAGTAGGATCGTATTTGGAAACCATATAATCACCTATTAGTTTAGACTTCAGCGACGACTGGAGTTGCCTCCTGTGGTTACATACGAGCGTAGTTTGTTTAGCCTCTCGCTACATACTGCTTGTAGTGTAGGTGATAGTGGAGTAGAATTCACAATTTCATTTAGTTTCTGATACTGAGTTCTCGCTTCGTCCTTATCTCCTCCATCTCTTAGACTTTGATTGATAGAATCACAGGCTCTAATGACTCTTGCAGCGAAGATGGATTGAATGTAGGTTGATTTAAGATCATCATCAACTCGGGTGTCGTCGGCAATTCTTTCTTGCAACTCTGCCATCTTTCTATTTGGGCCAAGGAATGCATCTCCGGTTCTCTCGATGTCATTTGTAATGCTATACTGATTTCCTGGCGTTAGTGTCTTCATGGCTTCAAAGGAATAGTAGATCAATCCCATAGCGAACTTGAAGTCGTCGCCGCGCATGTTGTATCCATACTTAGAGGTAGAAATCTCAGCCACATCGTAAGCGAACTCTAGCATGGACTTGCCTTTAGCCGGATCAAAGGTTAGACTTTGAACTCCTTGAACTCCCTCTGCGACTGCATTAGCAACTGCTGCTTGAACTGCTTTAAGCATATCCTGGCCTCTAATTTGATCACTTTCTGCATCAACATTGTAGTTTAGTTCATCAGCGATTTTATTAATCAGCCTCTTATCTGAGGCACTTTGATTTCCTTCTGTTGCACTCTTGAGATCTCTGATATACTCTTCTGCCTCTTTAGCACTGATACTTCGTGGTTTGTCACCTCCGAAAGATACGGTGATGGCAGTCTTGGGAGAAGCAAGGTAAGCCATCTGAACTGGGGTTAGATTCGAGGAACCAGTGGTCGCCATGTTAGCAATGTAAGGCAGGTTCTCAAGGAATGCATCCATGACAGAGTAGACCACTGCCTTGGGCCACTTGGGTGGAGGAGCAGGATAATATCCACCTAGATCTCTCATGTAGAAGAATGCATAAGTGGGGTATCTCTTGGTTCCAGGGATAGTGGGGCGGTAGTCTGTGAACGCTGATAGACCTGCTGTAACGGGTAGAAGCAAGGCCTTGCCAAGACTACTCCAGAACTTGTCATCTTTGTAGGATGGTGTCTTTCCGAGATGCTTCAGAATGACTCCGAAATCGGTGTGCTTTGCTTTCAGTTCATCAAAGTGCTCATCAGAAGGATACAGTCTACCGGGGCCACCGAGAGTTAGAGCAAGCCCGATGTTTCTTTCTTGTGCAGCAGATTGGACTGGATCAATGGCCCTTCTGGTTCTTTCCCAGATATTTCCTGGCATGAAGACGAGTTTCCCGACAGTGGAGTTCGGAGCGAACCCTCTTCTGATAGACTCAGGATAGTTAGCAGCCATCTTAGCGACGGCCTTCAACTCTTTATCGGTGAGTTGAGTATCTGCATAAGCCGGGTATGCGAACAGGGGATGAGCCATGAAGCACTCTTGAGAGCCCTCGTAGAATTGCTGAGGTTGCTGAGGGAATGCTTGCGTAATCCTCTTAATTGCTCCCTTGTCAGCCTTCATTTCTGGGAACTTCTTCAAGATCGTTCTAAGCAATCCACGGTTAGCCGAGGCTGCTAGAAGGAAGTCTGAGAGAGGACCCTTAGCGAACTTGTAGATGTCATCAGTGTTCAGACCATACTTGGAGGCCATTTTAGCATCTGCAACATAACTGTATGCTGCTTCATCTTCTACATCAATGCCTTCGATGCCAGCGTGCTCCTTTAGGAAATTAGCAAGGCCCATCTCAGACGAGTAATTGATTGGCGTCATCTGAGTAAATGGCGTTCTGCTCGTCGGGTTCGACTTGATGATCTCACCCATTTGCATGAGAGCAGCAGTCGTCGGACCTCTAATTCTCACGTCTTCTTTGGTTAGGATCAAACGGTTGAGTGTGTGCAGGCCTCTTCTGAGTCCCTGCTCTGCAATGATCCTAGACGCCATAGTTGGGTCGATTTGGCTAGGTAGAAGCGAACTCATGTCGTTACCGAGCCTTGGTGCGCTCAGTTCGGAGACTGCTTCTAGTTCAGGGACGAAGTGGATAGACGTCGGATTTTTCCTGACTCCATCCAGAGTAGTGACTTCGATGAAAACATCTCTTCCAGGGTTCCTTGCAACGTCACTGAGGGTCATTGCATTGCCCTGTGAGTCAGTCAGAGTGTAGTCTGCCGACCCAGGATTCGACAGAGTGATCTGACTCTTAACCCAGTTGTGAACACCGAGTAGGGAGGCACCAGAAAGGTCCGCAGGAATCTTCGCCATCACGGGCCATCACCGGGAACGCTTAGCGGCCCCGATCTGGCGACGAACTCTTTCTTGATAAGCCCCGCGATGCTCAGCCTTCTTGGACGGAATGAATCTATAGTGCTCAGCCTTAGTGCTCTTCTTCTCAAAGATGCCGTATTCCTTTTGGAATTCGGTCCAGGCCTTCTTGATCTGAGGGGAAGCATCTTTGGTGCGTAGATCGATAGTCATTTCACCCGTTGGCAGACGCTTCGTTTTGAAGTGAGACTTGGGGAGTTTGATGAGGTAAGGAGCCCACTTTCCAGTCTTCTTGTGAATTCCTCCTTGAACCATCACACTGATCTGAGGGAACTTATCCCTTCTAGTCTTCTTGTCCTTTCTGTGAATTGCGTTCTTGCGCTCGATGTCTTCCTTCAGAAGGTTGTATAGGCCCTTACTCCAGGTGTTTTGACTGCCTTCTTTACCTTTAGGCGGTCGGCCGTGGCGAATGTCACCTTGTCCGCTAGACGTGGTAGACTGCATCTTCATCTTCAGTTGCGTCTTTGGGTGGAGTTGAAGGTTGAAGTTCTTACCTCGCCCCTTTGCTCTGGGGTTATCCAGAGAGTTTCCATCTTCTAGAATCTGAGCAATATCAGACGTCTTCTTGCCTGCACCACTAGATCTCTTGGAAAGAGTGGCTCCAGGAGTGAACGTAATGTTGTTCTTGCTGTTCCCGAACTTCACAACACCGACAACAGTATTATCGAAGGGAGATCTAACCATCTCGAATGACTTCTCTTTCACTTTGTCGTCCGCAGAAATCTGGCCAGTCTCCTTCTTTATCCAATCTGACTTGAATCCCTTGAGGAAGTATAGACCGTTGTAAGCGAGTGCCTTCATTGTGGGGTCCTTCGGGTTGAGGTTCACGCCGACAACATCTGAGGCATCTCCTGTGCTAAAGATGCTCTTCGCATCCTCTGCAACAGAGCGATAGTAGAATGGTGGTTGCTGGAGATAGTTCAGGATAGAACGCACATTCACGGTGTCGCCACTGTTGTAAGCAGAAACTGCCTTCTGCATCAGAGCAGCGGCTTCTGCGGCAACCTGAGGGTCTGAAATCGCCATGTTAGCATAACCTGGGCCATACATAGCGAGTCGCTCTCTCAGTTCAAGGATGAGACCAACCTCAGCCATCTCAAGTGGAACGTAGTTACGCGTAACCTCACTGAACACTTGCCCTCCTTCATCAGCCTCTAGTTGATAGAGAGTATAGGAGTTGTAGATCTTGATAGGGAGAGACATTAGCATATCATAACAGAGTCTATACATCTTATCGTAGACTAGGCTACCATATCCTCTGGCTCTGGAGATGTTAGGTCCTCTACCAGTCATAAGATCATAGATCATGTTACCAATAGCGAGGATTTGCTGAGGGTCAGCGCCAGGCTCAGCCTTGTTCATCACGCTGGAGTGACCAGGATCCATTTCCCACTCACGGCAGAAGTGAGCGACTGCAATCTTCTGAGAGCCGGAGACAGTAACAGATAGTTCTGCACCCATATCGACTGGGTTCTCAGACATACGAGAAATGTAAGTGAACCAGTCGTTAGCATCCACCATTTTCAGAAGCGTCGGAGAGGATCGGATAGAAGTGTTGGCTGAGATCTGGCGAGTGAGCGCTCGCTTCAGAGCGGAGCCTGCAGTAGCAATACCAAGCCCTGATTGTGCTGCTCTAACCAGTGCTCCCTTGACTGCCTTTTCGCCGTCAATGGCAGACTGCAGCCTTAGGTTCTTCCAGTTGAACAGTTGCTTGGAGGGGTTGCTATTAATGGGATCAGGGAACAGATCTTCCATATCATCAACCTCTTCCCTTCGATTCATTCCCTCATCTGCGAGTTGCCCTGGCGGAGTAGCCTCTAGATCCATTCCAGTATCTTCGAGGCTCATAACCATCATCTCGCCGGTTTCTGGGTCTTCTGCCATGGCAAAGTCTCCATCGTAGGTGACATCTCTGTCAGCAACCTTAACTGGGTTTCCATATGGATTTGTAAAAATGATGCTCATGCTATTCACCTCAGACTTGGTATTGATTTTATGTTACCCCATGCGCTGCGTCTGGCTTCTGCTGCTTTTTTGGCGGCTCTCTTCAGCGATCCTCGTCTCCATGATCTGATTCCAACTAAGGCCACTACTAGTGCAACTGGAACTGCTACGTGCGCGATAACTGGTTCTGCTAGAGAGTGCCTAACCGTGTAGTCGCTTACGCTATCGCCCTCCTTGATCGCGCCAATCCCATTTACCAGAAAGGGTGGCGACCACCACCGATGGAAAAGACCTTGCTGTGGTCCTCAGGAGTGTATCCACTTGCAGATGCTTTGTTATGTGCTGCCTCGAAGTCGAGGCCTTCTGATTCCATGTAGTGATGCATCGCATCAATGTGGGCCTTAGCAGTGTTAGCAGGATGCTTCTGAGCGATGTCGTCTTTCGTCATGTTGCCAGCGAAACCAGCGAAGCCGGGAGGAATTCCATTCTTGAAGTTCTTGCGAGGGTTGCTCATGGGAGCAGAAGGCATACCCAGAGACACGCCCACTCCGCCGATGGGAGAGGAAATCTGCTTGGCTCGCTTGAATCCAGTGTTACCAAAGTATCCTGAAAGGGCTTGCTCAACACCGGTAGCATTCACTCTAAGGTTGTCTAGCACTGCCATCTTCTGATCAATCACACTGACCTTCTGATTACGAACAATCTTGTCGTAGACTAGGTAGTTCGACTTACCTAGTTCTAGGATTAGATTTCTGACATCTTCGATGATCTTTCGATACTGCTCGATTTGTCCGCGAGTCATCCCCGGTTCTGCTGAAGATAGAGCAATCTGAAGTTGCTGAAGTTCAGTCATCTTCGTCTCAGCGATGTGCTCGATGCTCGCCTTCAGTAGTGCATTGGCTGCTTCTTTCAGATCCTTTTCGATCTTATCGAGAGCCGTGGCAGCCTGAACAGAGACGTTCTTCGCATTGGAGGGAGAAGGATCCATGTTGAAGGAATCATTGATTGAATCCAGAACTCGGCTGAAATCGGAATCAATTCTGTCTCTAAGAGCCTTGGGCATGTTTTGAATTTGCTCACCATACATCTTTGTGATCTGATCGATCCTGTGAGCAGTGTCAGCAATGACTCCATTCCATAGCG
>Ga0255777_10004169_pt1 | contig 12018 bp, 9 predicted proteins | sample 101ome_15_FD_179975 | JGI IMG/M metagenome (GOLD analysis project Ga0255777, IMG submission 179975) | Coastal salt marsh microbial communities from the Groves Creek Marsh, Skidaway Island, Georgia - 101402AT metaG (version 2) | ecosystem: Environmental > Aquatic > Marine > Intertidal zone > Salt...
AATTATTATAATAAAATTATGATTAATTTTGATAAACCTAAGTGTCTTGTTAATAACTCAATTTCAAATCTTGAAAAAAAACGTAAAAGCTTTAATAGTTATATCATTTCTTTTAGGTTTAAATATCGCTTACTCTCAAAGTAATTCTCAAGAAATAGATACTCTTAATATTGTTGAACAAGATAAAAAACCTCTTCTTTTAGATAATATTAAATATGATGCTAGCGATTCAATTGTAATTGATCAAAAAAATAATAAGATAATACTCTACAACAACGCTAAAATTGTATATGGAGATATAGAATTAACATCTGGGCTAATAATTTTAGACTATAAAGAGAATATTGTAAACGCAGGAAGAATTTCTGATAGCAATGGAAAACTAAGTCAATACCCAACTTTTAAACAAGGTGGAAATGTAGTAAATCCCGATTCAATAAAATATAATTTTGATAATCAAAAAGCTTTAATTTGGAATTCTAAATCAGAAGAGAATGGAATGAATATTCTCTCAACTTTAACAAAAAAACAAAATGATTCAGTTTATTACCTAAAAGATGGGAAAGTTACAACAGGGGGTAATCTTATGGGAGATGAAACCGAAGAAGCTGATTATTTTTTCAAAATAAGAAAAGGTAAACTTGTTCCTGGAGGAAATATTGTAACAGGTTTTACAAATTTATTTGTAAAAAATGTGCCTACTCCTATTGGTCTACCATTCGCATATTTTCCATCTCAACAAACAAAAGATTCTGGTTTTATAATTCCAAATATTAATGAAAGTAATGAAAGAGGATATTCTCTTCAAAATGGAGGATATTATCTCCCTATATCAGAAATTTTTGATCTAACATTATTAGGAGATTATTATACAAATGGGAGTTATGGAGTAAATATAAGTTCAACGTATAGAAAAAGATATAAATACAATGGAAATTTCACTGTTAGATATGAAAACCTAATAAGTGGAGAAAGAGGTCTTCCAGGATATGGTAAGTCTACTGTATATAATATTAGGTGGAGTCATTCAAAAGATTCCAAATCTTCTCCTTACTCAACATTTAGTGCTTCAGTTAATTTTGGTAGTAGTGACTACTTTAGAGAATCTGTAAATCAATTAAACACTGCTAATTTTTTAAATAATAATTTGAGTTCATCTATATCATACTCTAAAACTTTTCCTGGATCGGCTGGTGTTAGGCTTAGCTTAACTACTAATATGTCTCAAAATACTCAATCTAAACAAGTAAATCTAACTCTACCTACTTTAACTTTAAATTCCGCAAGATTTTATCCCTTTGAAAGAAAGGGTAAATCAAAAAAAGGATTCTTTCAAAATATAAATATTCAGTATTCTTCAAAAGCAGAAAATAGAGCAATTTTCTCTGATGATCTTTTACTCAAAAAAGGTATGTTTGAAAATGCAAAAAATGGAGTTCAACATACAATTCCATTTTCTACAAATTTCAAGTTAGCAAAACACTTTAGTGTAAGCGTTGGAGGAAGATATCAAGATACCTGGAATTTTAAAACTATAAAATACAATGATTTCACAGAAGAAAATGGTGTTGTTAAAGACACAGTTTCGGGATTTGAACGATTTGGGATCTATAATTATAACGCAAGTATTACAACTAAAGTTTATGGTATAATTAATTTTAAACCTAAGAATAAGATTCAGTCAATAAGACACACTATTACCCCAAGTATTTCATACTCAAATAATCCTAGCTTTGAAGAGTATTATGACACTTATATAATTGATGCTGACGGAAATACAGCAGAATACACAAGATTTCAGGGCGGATTATACGGAGTTCCTGGAAAGAGTTACTCTAGCAGTATTGGAATTAGTATTCAAAATACATTAGAGGCCAAAGTAAAACCAAAAGATTCAACTCAGACTGAATTAAGAAAAATAAACATATTAAAAAATTTAAATATTTCAACTTCATATAATATTGCTTCTGAAGAATTTAAGTGGTCACCAATAAGAATGACTGGAAGTATCGATATTGCTAGAGGACTTTCACTGAATACTGGGGCTACATTTGATCTGTATGGATTAGATGAGAACAATAGAAGAATTAATGTTTTTAATGTTAAGAATGGAGGTGGACTCCTAAGATTAACAAGTGCTAATCTCTCAACCCAATATTCATTAAATAATAATACTTTTAAAAGAGGACAGACAGAAGAACAAATGAATGAGTCAACTTCAGGAGGTGGACGTCCAGATGATTTGTTTGGTGTTTCACAAGATTTTTCAAATTCCAGACAATATTTGGAAGAAGAGAATGAAGATGAGGAAGAAATTGATCTTGATAAATATAGATACGATTTACCTTGGTCAATTAATTTAGCTTATTCATTGACTTATAATAATTCACGTCGTGAAAATGATTTTTCTACAAATTCTTTGATGATTTCATCGAACCTAAGCTTAACACCAAAATGGCAAGTTGGAGTATCTTCAGGGTATGATTTTAAACAGAAAGGATTTACATACACTCAATTAAGATTTGATAGAGATTTAGATAGTTGGAGATTAAATTTTTCTTGGGTACCTTTCAGTCAGAGAGCCTCTTGGAATTTTTTCATAGGTATTAAATCTGGACTTTTAAGTGATCTTAAGTATGAGAAAAGATCTGAACCCAATAGAACATTATAAATGAAGAAAATAATTAATACTAATAATTCACCAGCTCCTATAGGACCCTATAACCAGGCTATTTTAAAAAATAATATGTTATTTGTTTCTGGTCAAATTGCATTAGATCCTATATCAATGACTTTAAACAATAGTTCAATTAAGGATGAAACTCACCAAGTGATGAAAAACTTAAAGAATATTTTATTTGAAGCAGAAATGGACTTTAAGAATGTTGTAAAATCATCAATTTTTTTATCAGACATGAATTATTTTAATGATGTAAATGAAATTTACGGAAGTTACCTTGAAGTTGGAATGGAACCTGCTAGAGAGACGATAGCAGTAAAAACATTACCTATGAATGTAAATGTGGAAATATCAATGATAGCAGTGAAATAACTACTTAAGAATATTCCTTTTATGATATTCAACAAGACCTTCAATTGGTCTTTTGATAAACCTGCCTGTTTTTAGATTATATTTTTTTCCAATTCTTGTAATCTCATCCTGTAGATAGAATGCAATAGATCCTACATAATGAATATCTACCTTACTAAAATCATCATATTGGAGTATTTGATAATCAATAAATCTCTCAAGTCCTTTAAAAATTATTTCTTTAAAATACTCATTTGATTTATTTTCAATCAAAAAACGAGCAAAACTAGCTAAGTATGTATTAGGATTTTCTTCTCTATAGAGCCTATTCTTAATTGTGTTAGGAGTTAAATCATATTTTTTAGCAAATTCATCTCTTAAACTTTCAGGCATTTTGTTAAAGTAATATGCTCTTATAAGGTATTTACCATAATAGTTACCGCTTGCATAATCCATAAGCACATAACCAAGTGAGCTAACTTTTTGAATGACATTTTTACCATCATAGTAAGAGCAATTAGAACCAGTACCAATAATATTGACAATAGATGGAGTACCTTCATCTACAGCAGAGTATACTGCTGCATAAGTATCTTCTTTTATATCAAAATCACTTTTTGTAAAAATTGATTTAAATACTTTTAAAATTCTGTTTTGTGTAGATTCAACTCCACAACCAGCTCCATAAAAGAATAGCTTTTTAACATTATTTCTGTTTTTATAAATATCAAAATTATTTTTAATACGCTCGTTTAATATTTCATTAGAGAGCATTTGAGGATTTAACCCAAGAGTTTGGGTTGAGAACAACTCGTCACCGTTTTTATCAAGTGCTATCCAATCAGTTTTAGTAGATCCACTATCAACTATTAAAATCATTTTAATTTATATTGAGAAGATGTGTTTAGATAAATCAAGTAACTTATTTGAATAGCCACACTCATTATCATACCATGAGATTATTTTAAAGAAATTAGAGTTTAGTTCCATACCTGCATTAGCATCAAAAACTGAAGTTCTTTTATCTCCAATAAAGTCTTGAGAAACAACTGGGTCATCACAATAACCAAGTATTCCATTAAGATCATTTTTAGATGCATCTAACATTGAATTTTTAATTTCTTCATAGCTTGTTTTTTTGTTTAACCTAACTGTAAGATCAACAACGGAAACATTTGCAGTTGGAATTCTAAATGCCATTCCAGTTAGCTTACCCTCAAGAGATGGAATTACTTTTGTAACAGCTTTTGCTGCACCAGTAGAACTTGGAATAATATTCAAAAGCGAGCTCCTTCCTCCTCTAAAATCTTTTTTCGAAGGACCATCAACAGTAAATTGTGTAGCAGTAGCAGCATGAACTGTAGTCATTAGACCTTCCTCTATTCCAAAGTTATCATTTAATACCTTAGCAATAGGAGCTAAACAATTAGTAGTACAAGAAGCATTTGAAACAATTGTATCAGATGATTTTGCTTCCATGTGGTTTACTCCCATTACAAACATTGGAGCATCTGCACTAGGTGCGGAAATTACAACTTTCTTAGCACCTGAATCTAAGTGAGAAGAAGCATTATCAAGAGTGGTAAAAATACCAGTACACTCAGCTACTAAATCAGTACTCATTCCTGACCAATCAATATTTTTGGGATCTCTTTCAGCAGTAATCTGCACTTTTTTTCCATTAACAATCAAACTATTATCACTTACTTCAACAGATCCATCAAAAGGTCCATGAACTGAATCATATTTCAGTAAATATGCTAAGTGATTTATATCTAAAAGATCATTAATACATGTTACGTTAAATTCATCATTGTTTATGGCAGATCTAAAAACTAATCTACCAATTCTACCAAAACCATTAATACCAATATTTATTGCCATTTTTTAAAAAAATTAAATTGAAATTATATCACAAACCCTTACGAGGTCATTATCAATATCATGACCTCCTTTTAAGGCATCATCGATTGGGACAGCGACTATTTTATCACCGATGATTCCTGTCATTATTTTACTTTTATTTTCCAACAAACAGTCAACTGCAAATACACCCATTCTTGAAGCTAGGACTCTATCATAACAAGAAGGAGATCCTCCTCTTTGGATATGTCCAAGAATTGAAACTCTGGTTTCATAGTGTGGGAAGTTTTTTTCAATATATGAAGAGAATTTAAATACATTATCTCCAATTTTTTCTCCCTCGGAGACAACGATTATACTTGAGGACTTTCCAGATTTTTCACTATGTTTAAGAGATTTTAGCAATCTATCAAGATCCATATTTTTCTGTGGAATTAAAACTTCTTCTGCACCAGCGCCAATTCCTGCATTCAAAGCAATATGACCTGAACCTTTACCCATAACCTCTATAAAAAAAAGTCTATTATGTGAAATAGCAGTGTCTCTTATTTTATCGATTGCCTCTACAGCAGTGTTAAGCGCAGTGTCATAGCCCAAAGAGCATCTAGTACCTGCAAGATCATTGTCAATAGTACCTGGAATTCCAACAACTTTAATACCATGTTCTTCTTCAAGAACTTTACCCCCCTCTAAAGATCCATTTCCTCCAATGATTACCAAAGAGTCTATTTCATATTTATCTAAAGTCTGTTTAGCTTTTAACCTACCCTCTTTAGTTCTGAACTCATGGCACCTCGCAGATTTTAAGATAGTACCACCTTTGTTAACAATATTTTTAACTGATCTTGCATTTAGTTTTTTTATGTCATCTGATATTAATCCCTCATAACCTTTGTAGATACCAAAACAGTCTATTTTATGAAATTCAGAAGATCTAACAACTGCTCTTACAGCTGCGTTCATTCCAGGAGAATCACCTCCTGAAGTTAATACGCCTATTTTTTTTATTTTACTTGTCAATTCTAGTTAAAGTTGCACAAATTTACTTATAAAATTCTATTATTTTAAACGATTATTGATATTTAAAAGCTAAGGTTACTCGTTTTTTTCAACAAGCTTAGATAGAAGGTCTCGAAAAGTTTGAAAATCAACTTGATATGTTAAACCAACACCCTGAGTGTAACCCAACTTATCACCAATGTACCTAAATTCATTTTCTCTATTAAATACTTTAGCTTTTAGAGACCCATCTTCATTTAAAATAAAATCAATTTGAACATCTCCAATTATTAAAGTTTCCTCTATTCCACCTATTGGGACACCAATTTTACCATTAAAAAGGATTTTATCACTAATTTCTGTAGATAGAGTTACCCCAAATCTATCCTCTGTTTTAATGTCAAGTATATCACTTTTGTCTCCCTGCAAGTAGTTTAAACCAACTTTAAGTGGGCCCTGAGACCCCCCTAATAAATCACTAAAGACATCAGATACTTTTTCATAGATATTATTTGTTATTCCCTCAATAGAGACACTAACTTCGTTAATAAATATACCTTGAGTCAGAAGAGAAATAGCTTGAAGTTGTCTAACTTCAGGATCATTTAATTTATAATTAATTTCTGATGTTACAGTGCTGCTTGTATTTGGAAAGTAAATCTCAAAATCTGGACTGTTTGGTTTTGTTAAATTTCCAGTAAGCTTAATTTCAACATCAGTAGGAATTTTTTTATTAAAATTTGGATTATCTAAAAGCAAGGCTGGATTTGAACCACCAGGTACTTCATAAGTTGCAAGTAAATCCATTTGTGCCCCAAGAGGCTCACCATCCCATACTATTGTTCCACCATCTTTTAATTTAAATTTTTTATCAATTAATGCAAGGTCTTTAAAATTATATTCACCTGCAGAAGTAATATAATCTCCATAAATATTAAATTTTCCATCCGAATCTATTTCCATGAATAGGTTACCATTTCTTGTTCTACTTATATTGCTTCCTGTTTCCTGATCTATCGTTATATCTACTTGTGCATTATTATCAATTTCAAGGTCAATGTTGAGATCAAGAGTTTTATTATTTAACTGATTGACATCTTGAAATAGATTATTCTCATTAAATAGATTTGGATTGTTTAAGTCATTAAATTCAATAAAAGAAAAGTCATCAATTGAATAGCTATTAGTTCTGGGTATTGTAATATATGTTCCTGACTTTGTTATTGCATCAATATCAATTGCTACCTGATCAGTTGGACCTAAAATTGAAATTTGACCATCAATAAATGCTTTACCGTAGAAGTTTTCATCTTCATTAAATTCTTTATTTAAAATAAATAACCTGTCAGATTGGAAGATTAAACCTAAATTCCAGTCCTTATAATTAGTGTGGTAGATTTTCCCATTTAAAGAAGAAGAAGTTTTTGAATCAATATGACCTATTGATATATTATTAAATTCAATATTTTGATTATAAAGTGTAAGCTCTGAATTATCATTCATTTGGTATTCAATATTTAGATATGGAATGAAAAATTTCGACTTATTTAATATCAAGCTTCCATTATGTTGAATATTATCATACGCACCCCATAGATTAACTTGTCCAGAGATTGAACTATTGATTTCCTTTAAGGTATCGGAGCCAATTTTTTCAACAAATGATATATCAAAGTCATTAAAACTTATATCTAGGTCTAAATTAGGTTTTTCATTAATTGCAATAACTGTTCCTTCAGACTCAAGAGTAATATTTTCGTTTTTTAATAATTTTAAATCAACTGAGTATGAATCAAAATCTGTATTTCCAAAAGCATTAAGTTCTAAATTACCTAATTCATATTCTTTGATATTAATATCTTTTATTGAAGCATCTAAACTAAGTATTCTATTCGTCTCGCCCCTGTTTAAGTTTATTTTAGACTCAATATAACCAGAAATTGGGTTCTTATTTATTTCAAAGAAATTTTGAATAAATAAGTTTGAAAGTTCAAAATTTAAATCAACATCATTCTCATTATTATAAAAACCATTGATTAAAATGTTAGAACCAAGATTTGATTCTAGATTAAGTTTGTTATTAACCCATTGAAAACTAAAATCATAATTTTTAGATGCATCTATAAAATCATATTCTAGAATTTCATTTATTTCATTAAGTTCAGTCAAATATATTTTATCATTTGATGTATCTATGCTGATTTCTTTCAACTTTAGGTTAGATTGAATATAATTTTCAACTGAAAAGTCAATTCCAATATAAGTCTCAGCACTAATATTATCAATATTGCTTAAAGGAATAGCTTCTAGAGATATTTTACCAGATGCATTCAACTTCTTATTTAATAGATTGCCATAAATTTCGTAGTCTAGTCTAAAGTTTTCTTTGGCTATTCCAAGTTTTGATGATAAATTATTATTTACAATGCTAGTATTAAAATCAACATTTGTAATGTTATCATTTTTAACAATCTCAAAATCTCCATCAAAAGTTATTTGTTTTTCAGGTATTATTCTAAATCTTGAGTCCAATTTAAAGTTATCTAGATTAAGAGGGCTTAATAACTCGTCATCTTTTAAAAGATTTAAAATAATATTAAAGTCAAATGAAGCCTTCTCCTCAAATAAGCCAGATCCATATATATTAGCAGAAGATTTATAGGTATTATTTTGAGAAAAACTATAATTTATGAGATCTTTATTAAGGTTAATATTTCCATCAAGAATTGGAAGGGCAAATTGTTGATTTAAATTTAATGTTTTACTTACTTTTTCTTCACTAATGTCAATATCAAATAAATCTAACGAAACCTCATAATCATTTGTCAATAGATCCTTTAAAATTCCACTTGATTTAAATTCTAATAGTTCTGTTTTTAAATTCAATTTTTCAAGAATAATTTCTTCTTTTAATCCTTCAAATATTATTTCCCCATGGATAATAGTTTTATCTACTATATCTTGATCTATAAAATTAAAATTACCTGCATTTAAGCTAAACTCTAAAAATGATTTTTGAAAATTATTAAGCTTGTTTTGATTATCTAACTGAAAATTTATATTCCCTTTTACAAATTGATCATCAGATACTAAATTAGAATTAGAAAAGTTAATTAGACCTTCACTATAGGTAATATCTGAATTAAATTCTTCAATTTTTAAATCATTTACTTTACCTGAAAAACTGCTTAATTTAACAAATAGACCATCATCATTATTAATTTCATATGCATTTAGCTTATCTATTACAATACTATTTTGAATTGAATCAGTAATTAACTTAACACTTGAGTTTAATATATAAACTCTATCAAAGAATATATTATCAATTATTTCTTCAAATTCAGCATCAAGCTTGTTTGGTTTATTGCTTGTAAGATCAATTGATATATCAAGACCTTCAATGTTTAGAGAATTATTTAAACTTAAATCTGAAAGCAGGGGAAAGAAATTCGTCCTTAGTGTCTCAAGAAAAAGTATGGTGTCGGATTCTTTATTTGATAATGAGATTTCATTAAAAACAACTTCACCTTTTAAGTTAAATGATGAATTTCCAATTTGTAAATAATTATTACTATCAATGTTTATATAATTAATAACACTTTGCTTAAGATAATTCTGGACTCCAGAGGTATTTATAAGAAGATATAATGAGGCCAAGAGGATAATCCCTAGCGTAAAAATTATTAAAAATATTTTTTTTAAATTCTTAATGACTATTCTTGATTAAATTTGTATTACAAAGATAGTAATGTCAAATAAAGATATTTATATACTGGGTATTGAATCTTCTTGCGATGATACATCAGCGGCAATTTTAAAAAACGACAAAGTGCTGTCAAATAAAATTGCTAACCAATCAATACATAAAAAATATGGAGGAGTGGTACCTGAATTAGCGTCCAGGGCTCATCTTTCAAATATAATACCAGTTGTTGAATCAGCTGTAAAAGAATCTGGTATTTCTTTAAATGATATCTCAGCAATAGCGTTCACAAAGGGCCCAGGGTTAATGGGCTCTCTTATTGTTGGAACTGAATTTGCAAAATCACTTGGGGTTTCTCTTGAAATTCCAGTAATTGAGGTTAATCATATGCAAGCACACATATTATCTAATTTTATTGATAATGGTAAAAAGAAGCCAGGTTTTCCCTTTATTGGAGTTACAATATCGGGCGGTCATACTCAGTTCATTTTAGTTGAAGATTATTTTAAAATGAAAATACTTGGAGAAACTTTGGATGATGCAATTGGAGAAGCTTTTGATAAGTGTGGAAAAAAATTAGGACTAGACTATCCAGCTGGACCAGAAATTGATAAATTATCAAAACTGGGAGACGAATATAAGTTTAATTTTCCTCTACCTAAGGTTGAAGGTGGGAATATTAGTTATAGTGGAACTAAGACAGCTTTTATCAATTTTCTTTATAAGAATTTGAATAAGAATAAGAATTTTATCGATGAAAATTTGCATGATATTTGTGCGTCAATTCAAAAAAACTTAGTAGATAACTTGTTAAATAAGGTCAAATTTTTAGCAAAAGAGAACAATCTTAATTTAATAATATTTGGAGGTGGTGTATCTGCAAACAGTTATCTTAAAAATAGATTAGAAGATGAGTCAAGAGAAAATAACTGGGAAATCTTTATTCCTGAGCTACAATACACCACAGATAACGCTGCTATGATTGGAATTGTAGGTTATTTAAAGTATTCCACATCTGATGTATCAGATTTAAAATCTACACCTCTACCAAGATATAGCTTCTAATGAATTTATTTTTTTCAAATTTTAGCGAAACAGAAAATGAGATAATAGTCAATGAAAATGACAGTAGGCATATATTAAAGTCATATAGAAAAGATATAGGGGATATACTTAATTTTACTAATGGAAATGGACTTTTATCAGAATGTAAAATAATAGAAAAAGGAAAAAAAATTAAAGTTAAAATTATAAAGTTATCAAAGAGAGAACCTAATAAAGTAAAAATTCATATTGCTATTTCCCCTCTAAAAAATCCATCTAGATTTGAATGGTTCGTAGAAAAAGCGACAGAGATTGGTATTGAAGAAATAACTCCAATTATAACCAAGTATTCAGAAAAAAAGAAAGTAAATCATGAAAGACTTGAGAGGATTTCTATTAGCTCATTAAAGCAATCAAATCAACTATTCAAACCAAAGATTAATAATACTGAGAAATTTTCTGATTTTATAAAAAATAATAGTGATCAAAAGATAATGGCAAATCTTAAGACAAAAAATATTTTAATAAAAGAATCTATAAACTCAAATCAAATTTGCCTTATTATTGGTCCTGAAGGTGGATTCTCGGATGATGAGATTCAAGAGGCAAAAAATAATAAAATTACTGAGATATCATTTGGAGAAAATAGACTAAGATCGGAGACAGCTGCTATTTATGGATTGTCTATTTTAAGGTCATTAACTAGTTAATCTTTTCAAAAATATTTTTTTCAATATTTTTTCTACAATTATTGGGTTCAAAGACTTGTCCATTCATTATAACATAAACTCCTTTGCTTAAGTTTTGAACTGATGTAAATGCACAACCTATATTAAATATTGCATCGTTATCAATAAAAAGCGCAGGCTTAAGTGAGCCAGTTAATACAACTGTTTTGTTTTTTAATTGATTTAGATAAATAGCAGTATCAACAATTGTATCTGTCCCATGAGTTATTAATATTTTATCATAGTTTGATTTAAGTATATGATTTAAAATCTTTTCACGATCATCATCATCCATATCTAAACTATCAACTCTCATTAAGGGACTTATTTTGTAGTCAATATTTACATTCATTTTAGTTAGCAAATCTCCAATAAATGGATCACCTACTTGATAGTCACTTTTTTTATCAAAATAAACTTTATCAATAGTTCCACCTGTAGTAATGATCTCAATCATTGAATTTAAAATTGATTATTTTGATAATCAAGATTGCTATGATTAGATTTAAGAGACTCGATAAAATCAACTTTTAATTTACTAACCAAATCTTTAACACTTGGATTATCATTTATTGAACTAACACCATGACCAGCAGACCAAATAGTTTTCCATGCCTTAGCTTCAGCCTCAGCCATATCTTTCCCAA
>Ga0255777_10004186_pt1 | contig 11992 bp, 11 predicted proteins | sample 101ome_15_FD_179975 | JGI IMG/M metagenome (GOLD analysis project Ga0255777, IMG submission 179975) | Coastal salt marsh microbial communities from the Groves Creek Marsh, Skidaway Island, Georgia - 101402AT metaG (version 2) | ecosystem: Environmental > Aquatic > Marine > Intertidal zone >...
AAGGGTCACGGCCACGCACCGGCCGCCGGAGAGCGTAGGCTCGGCCCCCAGGCTCGCCGTACCCCGAAGGGCGACCGTGCTCCGCGTGACCAAGCGGCCATCGTTACTGTCCCCGAGGGCCCCACCACCCCCACAGCCCCACAGGGCCCCACAGAGACCGATTACGCCCACCAGGTGCCACGCCGCCCCGTTCCTCAAGGCTCTTCTCCCTTGTTTCCTGCCGCCTTAGCAGGGCGCCATGAGACACCGCCAGCACGCTCCCGTCCAGTGGTGCTGCCCCAGGCTGCGCGTTGGCGGGGGGATCGAAGCTAGGTATGATCGCGCTCCCACGCCGGAGTGGTGGAATTGGTAGACGCGCCGGATTCAAAATCCGGTCCCCGAAAGGGGGTGTGGGTTCAAGTCCCACCTCCGGCACCATCCTTCCCCTTAAGGAGCCTCGCCAGCCGTGCCTGCTGCGACATCGAACCTTGAGGAATTACCCCCGGCAGGCCTCCTGCGGCGCCTGATGGCCATGATCTACGACGGCCTTCTGGTGCTGGCCATCGTGCTCACCACCACGGGCCTGGCCAATCTCTTTGCGCCCCGCCCGGAGCTGGCCCCGGATGCCACCACGGCCTCCCTTGAGGGTATGCAAACGGTCACCGGCCCGCTTCTATCGAGCGCGCTCTTTATCGAAATTTTCGTCTTCTTTGCCTTCTTCTGGGTGCGCTATGGGCGAACCCTGGGCATGCAGGCCTGGCGCCTCCGGGTGCAGGACGCGGAGGGCCACAACATCACCCTGCTTGCGGCCCTCAAACGCTATCTCGTGGCCTACCCGTCGCTGCTGGCTTTCGGCCTCGGCTATTGGGTCATGCTGCTTGATCCCATGAAGCGCAGCTGGAGCGATCGCGCCTCCGGAACGCGGGTGGTGCTCCACCACACGCCCTAGCGCTGCTTCCCTCGCTCGGCTCCGCTAAACTGGCTCTTTCCCAGCGGCCACGGAAGAAGGCATCTCCATGAAAATCGCATTCAAAGCGGGTGATCCGGCAAAGCACGCCTGCGACCTCCTCTTGGTTCCCGTCTTCGGCGCGGCCCTAAAGGGCCGAGCCCTCGATCTTGATGCGGCCCTCGGCGGCCTTGCGGGTCGGTGCCTCACCCAGGGGGATCTTGGCACCAGCGCGGGGGCCACCCTGCTGCTGCCCATCGCCGGGGGGCTGAAGGCCTCCCGGGTGCTGCTCTTTCAGTGCGGTGAGGACGGCACCTTGGAAGGGCTTCGGGAAGGGCTGGCCGCGGCCTTTAGCGCCGCTTGCAAAAGCCCCGCAAAGTCCTTGGCGTGCCTGCTTAGCGACGGCACCGCGGCGGGCATTGACGCCACCGCCTTGACGGAGGAAACGGTGCTCGCCGCGCACTATGCGCGTTATCGCTTCCATCGTTACTTGAAATCGGCGAAGCCCGTGGCCGCGGCCAGCCTCGCCCTCCTGCAAAGCGGCCGGGCCAGCGCCGCCCAGCAGAAGGCCCTCCCCCGGGCCGAAGCCCTCGCCAAAGGCATCGCCCTAACCCGCACCCTCGGCGACGAGCCTGGAAACGTTTGCCATCCCACCTACCTCGCCAAGGAAGCGCAACGCATGGCCAAGGCCCACAGCACTCTGAAGGTTGAGGTGCTGTCGGAAGCGGAGATGAAGCGCCTAGGCATGGGCGCCTTCCTTGCGGTCTCCGCGGGCTCGGCGCAACCCGGCAAGCTGATCGTGCTGCGCTACAGCGGCGGCGCCCGGAACGCTGCGCCCCACGTGCTCGTGGGTAAGGGCATCACCTTCGACACCGGCGGCATCAGCTTGAAGCCCGGCCCCGGCATGGACGAAATGAAGTACGACATGTGCGGCGCCGCCAGCGTCCTCGGCACCCTCTCCGCCGTCGCGGAAGCCAAGCTGCCGGTGAACGTCATCGGCGTGATTGCCGCCGCCGAGAACATGCCCTCGGGGGTGGCTACGCGCCCCGGGGACATCGTCAAAACGATGAGCGGGCAAACGGTGGAAATCTTAAACACGGACGCCGAAGGCCGGCTCGTGCTGTGCGACGCCCTGACCTACGCCGAGCGCTTTAAGCCCGCCGCCGTCGTCGATATCGCCACCCTGACCGGGGCCGCGGTGATCGCCCTGGGCAGCCCCGCCACGGCGCTCTATGCCAACAACGATGACCTTGCCTCCGCCCTCCTTGAAGCCGGGGAAGGCACGGGCGACCGCGCCTGGCGCATGCCCCTCTGGGATGCCTATCAGAAGCAGCTGAAATCCAACTTCGCCGATATGGCGAATATCGGGGGTCGGGAAGCAGGCAGCGTCACCGCTGCGTGCTTCCTCGCGCGCTTTACCAAGGCCTATCCCTGGGCGCACCTCGACATCGCCGGGTCGGCGTGGCGTACCGGCGCCGATAAGGGCGCCACGGGGCGCCCGGTGCGGCTCCTCATGCGCTACCTCGAGGCGCAATGCGCCTAGGGGCTCGAGGCCCGGGGCCGCGGCGATGACCCGCATCGACTTTTACGTCCTGCCGGCGCTGCGCCTCGACGCTAGGGAACAGTTCGCTGCCCGGCTGGCGGCGAAGGCCGTGCGGGCGGGGCAGCGGGCGCTGCTCCTCTGCGACGACGAAGCCGCCCGGGCTCGGGTCGCAGAGCAGCTCTGGGACCTTCCGGGGGCTTTCATGCCCTCCGCCCCGCTGCGGGCGCCGGAAGCCAGCGCCGCGCCGATCCTGCTCGCGCTCGAGAGCGAACTGAACGCCCTCGGCACCGCCCCCTTCCCCGTGCACGAGTGGTTGATCAACCTCCGCCTTGAACGGAGCGCCCATTTCGCCGCCTTCGACCGCGTCGCAGAAATCATTTGCCAAGATGACGCCGTACGCGAAGCCGGCCGGGCTCACTACCGCTTTTACCGGGAACGGGGCTACCCCCTGCACCACCACGACCTAAAGGACCGGGAGGCGTAACGTCCCGGCCCGCTTTGCGGTAGCATTCGCGGCTTCTTTTGCCTTCGCCGGGAAGCTCCACGTCCATGGAAAAGACCTACCAGCCCGAGGCCCTGGAAGCCGATCTCTACGCCCACTGGGAACAGGCCGGCTACTTCGCCCCCAGCGGCGAGGGCACGCCCTACTGCATCATGATTCCCCCGCCGAACGTGACCGGCAGCCTCCACATGGGCCACGCCTTCCAGGACACGCTCATGGATGCGCTCGTGCGCTACCAGCGCATGGCAGGGCACAACACTCTGTGGCAGGTGGGCTGCGATCACGCCGGCATCGCCACCCAGATGGTGGTGGAGCGCCAGCTCGAAGCCACCCAGGAATCCCGCGCCGAGCTGGGCCGGGAGGCCTTCGTTAAGCGGGTCTGGGAATGGAAGGAAAGCTCCGGCGGGCAGATCACCCAGCAGCTTCGGCGCATGGGGGCTTCCGTGGACTGGAGCCGGGAGCGCTTCACCATGGACCCGGGCTTCTCTGCCGCCGTGCAGGAAGTGTTCCTTCGGCTTTACGAGGAGGGGCTCATCTACCGGGGCAAGCGGCTCGTCAACTGGGATCCGGTCCTGAAAACGGCCCTCTCCGATCTAGAGGTAGAAAATCGCGAAGAGAAGGGATCGCTTTGGCATCTGCGCTACCCCCTCGAAGGCGGCGCAAAAAGCGCCGACGGCGCGCCCTATCTCGTAGTGGCCACCACCCGGCCGGAAACGCTCCTGGGGGACGCCGCGGTGGCCGTGCACCCCGAGGACCCTCGGTACCAGCACCTCATCGGCGCCCGGGTCACCCTTCCTCTCACGGGGCGCTCCCTGCCCATCATCGCGGACGACTACGTCGACCCGGCCTTCGGCACGGGCTGCGTGAAAATCACCCCCGCCCACGACTTCAACGACTACGCCGTGGGCCAGCGCCATGATTTGCCCTTGCTCAATATCTTCACGGAAGACGCCCGCATCAACGACAGCGCCCCGGAGGCCTTCCGGGGCCTCCGCCGGGAAGCGGCACGAAAGGCCATCCTCGAGGCCTTCGAGACCGAGGGCCTCCTTCACGAGGTGAAGGATCACACCCTCATGGTGCCCCACGGCGATCGCTCCGGGGCGGTCATCGAGCCCTACCTCACGGATCAATGGTTCGTCGCCATGGAAACGCTGGCCAAGCCGGCCATCGAAGCCGTGGAAACCGGCGCCGTCCGTTTCGTGCCGAAGCAGTACGAAAACGTCTACTTCTCCTGGATGCGGGACATCCAGGACTGGTGCATCAGCCGCCAGCTCTGGTGGGGGCACCGCATCCCGGCCTGGTATGACGAAGCCGGCAAGGTCTATGTCGGCCGCAGCGAGGCGGCCGTGCGGGAGGCCCATGGTCTCGGCGCGGAGGTCACCCTTCGCCAGGACCCGGACGTGCTCGAAACCTGGTTCTCCTCCGCCCTCTGGACCTTCGGGACCCTAGGCTGGCCCGAGGACACGGAGGCCCTGCGCACCTTCCACCCCACGGATGTGCTGGTAACGGGACATGACATCATCTTCTTCTGGGTCGCCCGGATGATCATGATGACCCTGAAGTTTACCGGCGAGGTGCCCTTCAAGACGGTCTACATCCATGGCCTGGTGCGGGACGCGGAAGGGCAGAAGATGTCCAAGTCCAAGGGGAATGGGCTTGACCCCCTGGATCTCATCGATGGCATCGAGCTTGAAGCCCTGGTGCAGAAACGCACCTCGGGGATGATGCAGCCCCAGCTGGCGAAGAAAATTGAGAAGGCCACGCGCCGGGACTTCCCCGAGGGCATTCCGGCCTTTGGTACGGATGCCCTCCGCTTCACCTTCTGCGCCCTCGCCTCCACGGGCCGGGACGTGCGCTTCGACCTGGCCCGCATTTCGGGCTACCGAAACTTCTGCAACAAGCTCTGGAACGCCGCGAGCTACGTGCTTAGCAACACGGAGAGCGGTGAGCTGGACGGCGGCGAGCTTTCCCTCGCCGATCGCTGGATTCGCTCCCGCCTTCAGGGCCTCATCGAAGACGTGCACTTCGCCTTCGAAACCTTCCGCTTCGACGTCATGGCCCAGAAGCTTTATGACTTTACCTGGCACGAGTACTGCGACTGGTACCTCGAACTCACTAAACCCGTGCTACGGGAAGGCACTCCGGAGGCTCAGGCTGCCGCCCGGAGAACGCTCCTTGAGGTGCTCGAAACGCTCCTTCGCCTCATGCACCCCATCATGCCCTTCCTTACGGAAACGCTCTGGTGCACGGTGGCGCCGCGGCTGGGGCTTACGGGGCCCACGCTCATGACCGCCGCCTACCCTCAGCACGATGGCGACGCCGTCAATCCTGACGCGGAGGCCGAACTGACCTGGCTGAAGGCCATGATCGAAGGCCTGCGGACCATTCGGGGGGAGATGAATCTGACCGGGAAGGTGAAGCTCCCCGTGCTCCTCGCCGATGGCACTCCGGAGGATGACCTCCGAGCAGCCCGGAACGCGGTCCTGCTGAAGCAGCTGGCCGGCCTTGCGGGCATCGAGCGCCTCCCGGAAGGAACGGAGCCGCCCCCGGCGGCCCTGGCCCTCGTAGGCAGTCTTAAGGTGCTCGTACCCCTCGCGGGGCTCATCGATCCTGCCGCGGAACGGGCTCGGCTCGAGAAGGCCGTGGAAAAACGCCAGGGCGAATGCCAGCGTATCGAAGGCAAGCTCGGCAACGCGCGCTTTGTGGCCGGTGCCCCGGCAGAGGTGGTGGAAAACGAGCGGGAAAAGCTCGCCGCGGCCCAGGATGCCCTCGGCAAACTTCAGGCCCAGCTCGAGGCCCTAGCCAAGCTCTAGGGCTTTTTGCGAGCAAAAAAAACGGCCGCCCAAGGGCGGCCGTTTTTCCTACCGAGACAGGCAACGCTTAGAGCGTGGTGACCTTGTCTGCAGCGGGGCCTTTCTGGCCTTGCACCACGTCGAACTCGACGAGGGCGCCTTCAGCCAGGGTACGGAAACCCTGAGACTGAATCGCACTGTGATGCACGAAGAGATCCTTGCCCCCATCTTCCGGGGTAATGAATCCAAAGCCTTTTTGGTCGTTAAACCACTTCACCGTTCCACGGGTACGCATGACGCGCTCCTAAGGTTGTGCAAGTCGGAGCTACGTGCCACGTACTAACCGACTGCTTCTTCTAACGCGGTTCCGCCGCGCAGCGGCCGGTTTTCACCGGAACTTCTACCCCAAGCGCGGGCAAAAAAAATGCGGCCCGCCTCTGATCGAGACTGCCGCATCGCACACTTACTGCGTCCTGCACCTCGCTCGAGGAGGTGCGCACGATCCTCGCTTCTACGCCGCTTGTCAATATCTGGCGCGAATTAATCCAAGGTAAGGAGCACCTTTCCCACGGTGCCGTTCTCCGCAATCAAACGATGCGCGGCATCGGCCTCGGCCATGGGGAAGGTGGTTTCGATGATCGGTTTCAGGGCACCGCTGCCAAAGGCTGGCCAAAGTCGCTGCTCGAGGGCGTCCATGACCGCAGCCTTGGCTGCCACGGAGCGAGCCCGCAGCGTCGAGCCAATCACCCGCTGGCGCTTCACCATCATGAGACCCAGGCCCAGGGTCGCCTGAGCGCCGCCCATGAGGCCAATAATCACCAGACGGCCATCCACCGCCAGCACCTTCATGTTGCCTTCCAGGTAGGCACCGCCTACGGGATCTAAGATGACGTCGACCCCCTGGGGGCCGGCCCAGGCCTCTATCTGAGACCAGAAGTCCTCCGCGCCCCGGTCGAAGGCAGCCTCGGCCCCCAGGGCAACGCACCGCTCGCCCTTGGCCGCGCCCGAGAGGGTCACAGCCACTGGGTTCGAGAACAACTGCCCAAGCTGGATGGCGGCCGTGCCCACGCCACTGGCGCCGGCATGCACGAGGAAGCGCTCCCCCGGGGTCGCAGCGCCTTCCATATAGAGGTTCAAGTAGGCGGTGGCAAAGACCTCGGGAATGGCTGCCGCTTCCGTCATGCTGAGCCCCGGCGGTAGGGGACGGACCTGCCCGGCCGGCACCACCACGGCCTCCGCGTAGCCACCCCCCGCAAGCAGGGCGCACACTGCATCGCCCACGGCAAAATTCGCCACTTCGGGACCCACCGCATCAATCTCCCCGGCGCACTCGAGGCCCAGGATCGGGCTCGCCCCGGGGGGCGGGGCGTAGGCGCCGGCGCGCTGCACGAGATCCGCCCGGTTAACGGCGGAGGCCCGAACCCGAATACGCACCTCGCCCACCCCCGGTTCCGGCGTCGCCACCTCGCCCCAGCGCAGGTCGCTGCCTTCGATCAAAATCGCTTTCATGCCGTACTCCTCAGTAGTGGGGGGGCGGAGGCTCGGGGCCCTCCGGGCCCGGGGCCTGCAGCGCCGTTTCCCGAAGCTCCAGAAGCGCCTCCCGCAGGGCTTCCAGCAAGGCCCCCTGCTCCGTCAGGATGCGGTCCGTCTCTGCCAGCGCATCGTCCAAAAAGGAGAAGCGCGCCTCGAGGTCCGCCAACCGTCGTTCTAGATCGCTCACCAGCGCATCCTCATGGGGAGCCCGGCATCGGCGAGGCCCTGCTTGAGCTGGGAGCAGCGGTAATCCCCAAAGTGCACCATGGAGGCCACCAGCACCGCATCCGCCGCGCCCTCCGTCAGCGCTTCCACGAGATGCTCGGGCTTACCCGCGCCCCCGGACGCAATCACGGGAACGCGAACCGCTTCGCTGAGGAGCCGGGTCAGGGTGAGTTCGTAGCCATCCCGGGTGCCGTCGGCATCGATGGAGTTCACCACCAGCTCGCCGGCGCCGCGCTTCACCCCCTCTAAGGCCCAGGCCAGGGCATCCCGCCCGGTCCGCAGGCGACCCCCGTTAATCACGATTTCATAGCCCGAGGGCACGGCTGCGCTCGCTTCCACCCGCAAGACGTCCATGGACAGCACCACATTCTGATTGCCCAAGGCGTGGGCACATTCGTCAATGAGCCCAGGCCGCTGCACCGCTGCCGAATTCACGTTGATCTTTTCCGCTCCGGCAAGGCGCAAATCGGTGGCGTCGGCCACGGTGCGCACGCCGCCTCCTACGGAGAGGGGAATAAAGACCTCCGCGGCCACCGCTTCTACCACGTCAAGCATAATCCGCCGCTTATCGCTGGAGGCCGTAATGTCGTAGAAGACCAGCTCGTCCAGGCCGTCGTCGTAATACTCCCGGGCCTTGGCCACGGGGTCGCCGATATCCTTCGTATCCACGAACTTCACGCTCTTCGCAAGCTTTCCGTCGCGCACGTCTAGGCAGGCAATCAGGCGCTTAGTGAGCACGGCTGGCCTCCCCCGCGGCGGCTTTGAACACCCCGTCCCAGGCGGCGAAGCGCGCGAGCAAGGCCAGCCCCGCCCGCCCCGATTTCTCCGTGTGGAACTGAACCCCAACGTAGTTGTCCTTCCCCAGGGCGCAGCAAAAGGGCTGCTCGTAGGTCGCTTCCGCCAGCACCACGGCAGGATCCTGGGGCACGGTGTAATAGCTGTGGACGAAATAGAAGGCGTCGTCCTCGTGCAGATCCTTGAGCACGGGATGGGGCTGGCGAAGGTGCAGCGTATTCCAGCCCATGTGGGGCACCTTCAGGGTGGGATCGGTAAAGTTGAAGCGCCGCGTTTCCCCCGCCACGAGCCCCAGGGTCGGCGTATCCCCTTCCTCCGAGTGGTCGAGGGAAATCTGGAGCCCCAGGCAAATCCCGAGGACCGGAACCCCCTCGCCCAGCCGTTGGCGGAGGGCGTCCGCAAGGCCCGTGCGATTGAGGGTGGCCATGGCACTGCCCGCCTGGCCTACCCCGGGAAAGATAATGCGGTCGGCCCGGCGCAGACGCGCCGGGTCCGCACTAATCTCTGCGGCGAGCCCTACTTCTGCGCAGGCGCGCTGCACGCTCCGTAGGTTTCCGGCGTCGTAGTCGACGATGACCGTTTCAGGCACAGGTAGGCTCCGCAGGTGTGACATTGGGGACGGGGGCGGATACTATCCCCGGCCTTTTTCCATGTCACCCGCCAAGGGTTTAGGCCATGAGCGAGCGCGCCGTACTACTCGTCAATCTCGGCTCCCCGGACACGCCCTCCGTGCCCGACGTGCGGCGCTATCTGAATGAATTCCTCATGGATGAGCGGGTGGTGGATCTGCCCTGGGCACTCCGCCGGTTTTTGGTTTCCGCGATAATCCTGCCCCGGCGCCCCAAGGCGAGCGCCGAAGCTTACGAGAGCATCTGGACCCCCGAGGGCTCGCCCCTGAAGGTCACCACGGAAGCCTTGGCCGAAGCCCTAGACGAAGCTTTACCCATTCCCGTGCGCTGGGCTATGCGCTACGGGTCGCCGTCCATCGAAAGCGTGCTTAGGGAGCTGGCGGAAACGGGCATCAAAACCCTCCGCTACGTGCCCCTCTATCCGCACTGGGCCATGTCCACCACGGAAACCTCCGTGGTGGAGGCGGAGCGCGTGCTCGCGGAGCTGGGCCACCCCTTTGAGCTGGAAGTGCAGCCGCCCTTCTACGACGACCCGGAATACATTGAGGCTCTAGAAGAAACGGCCCGGGCCCATCTCCAGCCCGACGACCACCTGCTATTCAGTTACCACGGCCTCCCGGAGCGCCAGGTGCGCAAGTGCGATCCCACGGGATCCCATTGCCTCAAGGTGGAAAACTGCTGCGAGATGCCCTCGCCGGCCCACGGGACCTGCTATCGCCATCAGGTCTACGAGACCTCCAAGCTCCTCGCAAAGGCCCTGGATCTCCCCGAAGATCGCTGGGAGGTGGCCTTCCAGTCCCGCCTCGGCGGCGCCAAGTGGATCGAGCCCTACACCGATCAGGTCCTCGAAGCCCTGCCCAAGCGCGGCATCAAAAAGCTTGCCGTGATGTGCCCGGCCTTTGTCGCCGACAACCTTGAGACCCTCGAGGAGATCGGCATGCAGGGGAAGGAAACCTTCGAAGCTGCCGGCGGCGAGCGCTACACGCTGATTCCCTGCCTCAACGCGCAGCAAAGCTGGGTCGACAGCCTCGCCCGGTGGTGCCTCGACGCCGAACCGCGACACAAGCGAAGCGCCAGCGAAGGCTCATGAACGCGGCAGCTCCGGGGCTCTGCATCACCTGCCCCGCCGGGGACATTGAGGGTCAGGAAACGCCTTCCTGCCGCCAGTTCCTCGGCATCCCCTTTGCCCAGCCCCCCCTAGGCCCTCGCCGGCTCGCCCCGCCGGCGCCCCTGCCGCCGGGGCGGCACAAGGCAACCCAAGCCCGCCCGGCTCCGCCTCAGCTCGCGGGCAAGGCCCTCGCCCTGCGCCCCGTGGGCGCCACCGATGAAGATTGCCTGCACCTGAATATTCAGGCCCCGCGCGGGCCCGGGTCCCATCCCGTGTGGGTGTGGATTTACGGCGGAGGGTTTACCAACGGAGACGCCCGGGACCCCATCCACGAGGCGGCCCGGCTGGTCGAAATGCATCAGGTGGTGGTGGTCACCCTGAACTATCGCCTAGGCCTCCTGGGTTTCCCGCCCCTTCCAGAAGCCGCCAACCTTGGGCTGCTCGATCAGCAGGCGGCCCTGCGCTGGGTTAAAACGAACATCGAAGCCTTCGATGGCGACCCCAGCCGAATCACCGTGCTCGGGGAATCGGCCGGGGGCATGAGCATTCTTGCGCAGCTCACCCTCGACGGGAGCGAAGGCACCTTTCAGCGTGCGGTGATTCAATCCGCGGCCACGAGCCCCTGGCTCGATGAGGCTGCGGTCGCGCGCTGCCAGCATTGGCTCCAAAAGGAACTCCGCACCCCCGATCTCCTCCCCGCCCTGCGGGCCCTGCCCCTCCCGAAGCTCCTCGGCCTCGGCGCGGCCCTTGACGAGGCCCTACGCCCGGAGCTTGGCCATGGGGTCTTCCGACCCCAGCAGGGGCAAGCCGGCCTCGGGAGCACGGAGGAAGAGGGCATCGCCCGGGCAGCAGCGCGAGGACTGCCCTTGCTCCTAGGCTGCAACGGAGACGAGCAGCGCCTTTTCCTTTTTGCCCAGCGGGGGCTGGAAGAGGAGGCCGCCCTTCGCCGCCTTCGTGCCGGCCTTCAGCGCTCGGCCCTTCCGACTCCGCCGGAGGCGGGCGCCCTCTGGGCGGCCTACGCCTCGCAGCTTGGCCCGTGCCCGTCCTGGCAGCAGCTGGCGGCCGCGGAAACGGACCTGTATTACCAGGTGCCGCTGCTGCGCCGGGGCGCCGCCTACGCGCGCCACAGCCAGGGGAAGGGCGCCTGCTGGCTCTACCGCTTTGATGCCCCCTCCCCCGCCCTCAAGGGTCAGCTCGGGGCGAGCCACGGTTTGGAGGTGCCTTACCTCTTTGGCACGCTAGACCACCCCTCCGTTCAGCGCTTTGCTGGCACGGACGCGGCGCGGTGGGCGCTCTCCGAAACCTTTCAGTGTCAGTGGCTCGGCTTTTCCTCAGGCGAAGGGCCCTCCTGGAACGCTTGGAGCGAGACCACGCAGGAAAGCGGATTCTTCACCCTTGACGGCGTAGCCTCAGCCCCCAGCACGAAGGATCTCAATCCCCTCTGGGCCCCTAACCTTGAGCTACCGCCCCATGCTGAGCCTTAGATCCACCGCCCTCGCTGCCCTGTTCGCCCTCCTTCCCAGCGCCGCCCTGGCGGCGGTGCTGGGCTACGGCGCCCCCCTCGCGGAATTTGCCCCGGCGACCCAAGCGGCCCTGGCTGGTCGCGGAAGCCCGGCGAGGGCGTTCTACGCACGCTTCCTCGCTCGCTACCTGGTAACGGGCACCCCGGACCGTATCCACCGCCTCCGCTATGAGGCGGTGACCGCCGAGGACCGGGACGCGCTTGAGGCCTGGGTGGCCGCGGAAGCCGAGCGGGGACCCGGGGGCCTGGCCCGGGACGCGCAATTTGCCTACTGGGCGAATCTGTACAACGCGTTGACCGTGGTGCGGGTATTAAGGGGCTACCCCGTCACCAGCATTCTGGATCTGAAGCGCTGGCCCTGGAGCTTTGGGCCCTGGGACGAGGACCTCATCACGGTGCAGGGCGTTGCCCTATCCCT
>Ga0255777_10004187_pt1 | contig 11988 bp, 18 predicted proteins | sample 101ome_15_FD_179975 | JGI IMG/M metagenome (GOLD analysis project Ga0255777, IMG submission 179975) | Coastal salt marsh microbial communities from the Groves Creek Marsh, Skidaway Island, Georgia - 101402AT metaG (version 2) | ecosystem: Environmental > Aquatic > Marine > Intertidal zone >...
ATCAAACTGTCTATCAGGTGTATGTTGCAACAAAAGACGTTTGTCACCCGTATATAGCTCCAATGAACCCATAGGAATAGACGGAGTACGAAATGGTATTTCCTGCAAATTATTTAACTCAGGACCAATCTTAAGAGTATACGTATCAACCACTCGAGCTGTAATACGCTCAATACGTCTTGTTTTACCTTGTGATGGACCTGACTCTGTTTGTACTTCTGGATCTAGAGTACGCATCAAAGCTCGATAGGATAGACCCACATGAACTGTATTAGCCGATCTTTCTAGTGTAATACTTCCTTGTGCTACTACTTTATCTGGGTGGTTTGCACCATCAGCCAATACTTTTACGGTTTCACCTTCAAGATGGGAAAGTCCTGTTATTAATGTAACTGCTACATTAGGGTCTGCATAGGTTAGCCCACTATCTACAAAGAAAGCATCTTTAGGCTCATCACCTTTAGCCTGGTCAAAAGCTTTTTCTAAAAACTCAACGTATTTTTTAGTACTGCCGTTGATAGTTCTTTCCACAACCATATATAGCTGTTCTTCTAATTCATCAGCACTTGGTATAGCAGCAATAGATATAACTTTAGTGTCAGTACCACCAATGATATGGCGATGCCATGCGACAACGTCCTGTGCTCTTTCATAGGTTAAGCACCTTAATTCACCTGAATCTAGTAGCGTCCATATAAGACTATCAGGAGAACGTGTATATGCTAGCTCTCTGGCATTACCAGTGGTTATATGTTCAGCAATAAGAGTAAGGTCAGGAGTACTAAAGCCGTCCACCTCGAGGTTATAAGCAAGCTCTCTGATCTTTGTTCTGGTTCTATCAATGAAAATAGTGGCCCTAGAAGCACCAACAGGGCGCAAATTAGCAGTACCATCTGTAGTCTCACGATTAACTGTAACGTTATTAGGAGTCAACGCTAAGTTTTCAGAACCAGATGACATAATGAATGGTCCGTCAGACGTACCGAGCTGAAGCTGCTTAGCTCCATACATCCAACGGATTGCATTCACCTGATCCGTAGCTAGTGTAAGGTCTAGCCCCGAATCATCAAGGACTTCTGCGTCTCGGTTTGTTGGGGAGAAAGTTTCAAAATTTCCAGACTCAGAAGCCCAAACTGTATTAGGCTGGGCTTGATTATTAGCAAAGAACAAACGCTGCTGATAAAAGGTACATGTAGTAGGCCAGCCAGTATTATCTGACCAAATACCAAGACGCCAGTTATCTGTAGGCGTATTATTAGTACCCATTTCAAAGTCATTAAAGACTTCAATTACAACTTCAGTTGTACTGTTAACAGCAGTAATCTTGCCTGCGCCCCACACACCTGACAAAAGCAGACGAATAGAACGATTAACATCACCCGAATTAAATCCGGCATTGTTGTTAATACCGGTTGTAGATGAAGCAGTTACAGTAGCTGTACCTGTTGTATGTGTACAACTTAAAGTAGTAGACGTTGTATTGATGTCTCCGTATGGACCATCAATATGCTCTAGTAAACTAAATGTCCAAGCATTATGGCCTGTACGACTTAGCTTACGTGTTTGATAATTAGGGTGTGTTAGATATAAAACGTCTGCAGACTGAGTAAACTTAAGGTCGTCTAAATCTGCTTCTGCGTACGGGCTTGCTATTTCGTACGGCAGTGTTCCTATTGTTTGAAGGATTTGACCTTCATTTCGATAAAATCGAACATAGCCGTCTCCAAACTCTAGAACGTAAGCTTGGACTGTACTAAAGATAAAAGGAATAAGACGTACCTTTTTACTGCTGTCTTTTACCTCAGCAATAAAACGAGTACCTGATCTTTTGGTAATGCCCCCATGCGGAAAACAAATAAAGTTTTCACAACGCTGAACAGAGCTCGTGTATTTAGTCAAGTCAACACGACCAAGTAGACGTGGACTGATCTCACCGCCAGTAAAATTTGTTTGAATCGGCGTGACTTTAGCCATTTATTCCTACCTCGGCGGAGTGTTAATATTCGGTCTTACGACTCCTTGACGTGATTCAAGCCAATAATCGGCATCGAGAACATCTTGCTGCTGCTCTTGTGCATCAACAAACTTAGCCTCTCTAAGCTTTAATTCATACATCTGCCACATTTGTTCCATAGCAGAAGTTGACTGTAAAAGCGGTTGCGCTAGATCTGCTGCAACGCGAGAAGCCAAAGTGTCTACTAGCAAGGTGTCATATTGAGTAACGTCTGTAACAAGTGACGTATACTTAATATTCATAACATCTTCGTCAGCTAGTATATGCCTTCGTTCTAATTGAAATACTACTTGGGTAGGATTTTCTACCTCCAGTAGACGTAAAAAGTCCGCAGGTAAAACAAACCGGTTGTTATATCCATAAACAGGAGCTGTCACGTCCTTCGGCAAAGAAGCACGCTTTGTAAGACAATTCCAAGGGTGAGATCTAAATACAGCAGCACGCGTGTCATCAAATAACACACGGGCAATAGAAGCTTGTTTGCTATTATCAGATAACGATGTGATCGATTCGATACCTAGTAAAGCAAGACTTCTGTTTATGATCTCAATATCTGACGCTGCCATTAGCGGTTAGGGGGGAACCGAAGCTCCCCCCATCTCCTTAGTCGATAACGTACAATACGTAACCAGACAACGTTGCCTGATCCGGAATAGTACCATCGTTGATCTGAGCAGCAAAAACAAAACCGTCTTTGGTTGTGATCTGGCTGTTGATCTGAATGGTATTAGTACCGGCAGTAGCAACTGCGGTATCCGCGCTGAATGCATCAGGATCTGCTGCAATAGCAGTACCATTTGCATCTGCTGCACCGAGATGACCCAGGTCCATAGTACGAGCACTACCAAGAGCAGAGTTAGTCACAGTTGCAGCAAGGATGCGTACAGCACCTGCTTCAATCTGCGCTAGCAATGCCTGATCACCGGCAGTACCTGCACCTGACTGAGTGAAGTCAAATGCTTTAACACGAACCCTACCACGATCTTCGTGAGTAGCATTCATGACGCGCGGAGTTGCCTGAGTATTAGCATACTGAGTTGAGTTTTGTGTAGCCATTATTCAGTCCTCCTTAGCTTTCGTCGCACTTGATTTCAAGGACCTTCTCTTCTTCCATACGGACTGCGCCGAAGGAAGCTGAGCAGTATACCTGAGTCGAGTTACGCTTATCTCTTCGAGGACCGATGTCTACATTAACATCCTGGCCAACTGCCATGAGCAGACCAGATTTACAGTAGGCAAGTACTCGACGATAGCCACTCGAATCGGCATTGACGAGCTCGGTGCGTACGAACTCAAAGCCCATGAAGGTGTTAACGTCGCCCTGAACAAGAGCCTTAACTGAGTTGTAGTCAGCACTTGTTACTTCAGTTGTACGCAAGAGATCAGTGATCTGCTTAGCTGTACAAACAATGTAACGAGGATCTGACGGATCGTTCTCAGCGGCATCCAGAGTTTCTTTAGCGGCTCGTAGTTTACCAATGGTCAAACCAGAGTTAGTAGCTGAACCACTCTCTACATAGTTAACAGCAATCTGCTGTCCTGCAGGGAATGTTACGCTGCTGCTTCCAGTCTTACCTGTGTAAACAGTACCGAACGCTGCTTCAAGAATGATCTCGTCCATCTTACGACCCAGTGCAAAAGAAGCATTCTGAGAGTAAGGTGAAGTCGGATCAATAAGCATACGGATGCGGTCTTGACGGTCGATTAGCTCCGCCCAATCAAAGTCACGCAATGAGACTCGACGTCTGTCATGCGGTACGTTGATAAGTGGAGTGTCTTGATGTCGTCCAGTCACTTCCTGAGCAGAGGTTGCCCCAATCCGATCGTAAAAGTCGAACTCAGCGTTCTGAGTTTCAACTCGCACATACGGGCGTAGGCGCGAACCTTTCTGCTGTAGGAGATGCTCGACGTTTGCCTTGTACTGCTGTACAAAGGCGGTCGTGATTTGATAGGACATAGCCTATACCTCCTTTTCAACAATTAACATTTATTCGCTTTGGCTGCCCTTCCGGACCTCTGCTACCCTTTATAGTCTGGGTTGTGACTCGGACGGTTTCCCGCTACCCAATTTCGATTATAACGCAAAAAATGCGCTACGTAAACTATCCTCCGAGCAAAGTACCCGTAGTTTTACCCGCCGCACGGCGAACAATACCCTGAGCACCTGCACTCGAATAACCCGCAATTTCAGCATTCCTGATAGCTGCTTCTGGATCTGAGTATACCCCTTTACCACGAGCATTTTGCTGCATAGAAGCCATAACAGGATCTGTTTTGCCTTGTTTCTTAATAAGAGCATCGGCTGCTTTAAGATATTTAGATGGAACAGACATACGCTCAGCAAGCTGTTTCTGGTATTCCAGATACTTATTCTGAGTCGATTTTGACCGTCCTATCTTAGTTTTTCTGAACTCTTCGTCCAGATAACCCATCTTAATTGTGCTAGCCATTTTTGTTCTTCTTCTCCCAAGCAGCTTTTGCTTTGTCTCCAAAGCCCATAGCAGCACCTAATCCACCAAACATAGAATCACCCAAGGCTTTAATTTGCTGTCCTTTAGTAAGTTTGGTAGACCCAGTTTTTGGCTGGGCCTTCTTTTTATTAGATACTGCTACGTCAACCTTGCTCATTACATCTGCTCCGGATAAGCAAAGCCAAATAGCTGCTGCATTTTTTCAATAGCTGCATTGTGACCGTCTTTTTCACTATCACTGTACTGTGCCATGAAATTAGGATCACGCTGTAGCCGTGCAATTTCCTGTCGCGCTGCATCAGGGGTTAGCATAAATGACTGGCCTCGACCCTGTGGATCTACGCCTGCTTCCATCATTTGCTGACCAATCTTAGCAAACATCTTAACAAGCATTGGATGGTCACCCATACCAGACTCATCAAGCCAGCCTAAGAATTCTTCGCCGCCAAACTCTGCTGCTGCACGTTGTGCCATGTCAACACGTTCTTCATAAGCACGTCCAAACTCATTACGGATCTGACGATCCCATTCAGCTTGCTGAAGTTCACGACCTTTTGACATTTCGCCAAATTCGCCGTTAATGTGCTCCATATAGCCGTTATAGAGTTTGTTTGCTTGTGCCTGTGTTAGACCTGCGTCATGCATAATCCCCAGCATTTTGTCTTCCATAGCCGAGTCATAATTCAGACCCTCATTTAGCTCTGGGCGCTGGAGTTCATATTTTTCTGGACGACCTAGCCTATTGTAAAAATCATTCCATTCGTCAGCAGATGCTTCTTCTTTAGGTATTGCTACCTTATCAGCACCAACCATACGCTGGGCATGTACATAAGACTTAGCTAGTCCATTAATGTCCTGAATCGACGCGAGGCTCGGATCATGTCGAATATCGTCGCCAAGCGACGCTCTCCAATCACCACCCGAGCTACCCGCATCAACGGACCCGATTGCTTCCTCACTCATCGATAGCCTCCTTTGGTAGGTTTAATAACTCTTGAGGGTCTTTATCAATGAACCTCAAGATACTCAAAACCACACGACGCATACCTTCTCGGTGTGCTGATTCGTGTGTATCACCTGGACAATAACTCGAGTCATTGACATACGAGATTTTGCACAGATGATTTAATACACGCTGACCTGAAGGCGTGAGAAAAATTGCCCGCATGTCATCATGTAAATCTGTTAAACTTCTATTCTGTTCCTGGTCCGCCACCTGCGCCTCCGTTCATCATAGGTTGCATTCCAGCATTCTTAGCAGCCATCGACATATCTTTTGCCGTTGTGGCTTGCTGCTGCATCATAGCAGCTTCTTGCATTTCTTGATCAGCCTGTTGTCTCTGAGCCCGTAGTTCTTGTACCTGTTCAGGATCAACCAAAGTTTGCATCGGAGCATCGAGCGTGCCATGAGCCCACCTAAATGTTGCATCTGCATCTATATTATCAAAGATCTCAGGTTTCACATTTGCTAGTGGTACCATCTGCTCTAGGAATCGAGTAAAGTTAAATACTAGCTGTGATTTCTGAGCTCGAGCTACTGGAGATACATAATCAATTTGCAAATTCATCCCCTCTAGTTCAGGAGGGGGTGGAGTTAATTCTTTACGTCTATTCATCAAAGCAAATACACGATCAATCATAGGTCCTAAGAATTCAGACTGTAATCGTCCAACCATAGGTCCCATGAGACGCATACGTTCTTCTTGACGCTGCAATACCTCAGTTGCTGTCATTTGCGGGCCTTCACGCATCTGCAGCCAGTCTACGTGGAATGATTTACTGATATGCTCTCTACGAGTTTCAATAAAATCAAGACCAACGTCAGGACGTTCGCCACCGATTAAAGGCTCAACTTTATCTGGGGTACCTGACCGGTAGTAGTTTAATCCACCAGGAATAGTACGCAATGGCATAATAAAGCCATCATCTGGTACCATAAGAGGAGGATCAGTTGCTTTTTGTGCAGCCCTGATGGTCGTCTTCATCATCTCATTGACCATCTTAATATCAGGCATACACGTCATAGCTGGAGACCTACCGTAAACTTCTCCAGCCGTTTTAGACCATCTAGGAACCATATAAGGGAATTCTTGGTATCCCCCTTCCTTAAGCATGATCTGTTCTTCGACAAGCACATAACATGACTTCCAAGGCATATTATTCTTGTCTTTCTTATCGTAGTCTAGGTCAGCCCTAGGCTCGACAGCATGAACACACGTAAATTCTTGGAATGGCTGCTTAGTAGCTATTTCCTTAAACTTATCAGGTAAAACCTCGCTATATAGCTGCATTAGCTGTCTAGCGGTGTGTTTATACTTACGATAAACCGTATCAACGACTCCCTCATGGTTTTCTGCAACGTAGCAGTCTGCCAAGTGAAAAGATCTAAAGTTAATAGGTTTACCAGCTCGGTCTTCTACCATTATGACGCCTGTTCCGTAGGAACCAAGGTCCAAGTACAATTCATGGACAGCCGTTATAAAGTTAGTAGACGGAACGTTGAAACAGCGATCAAACATCTGATCGACTGTCGATTGCAGCCATCGACGCATGCCTGCACTTTCTTGAGTTCCAGGAACTCGTAATTGGAACCATCTTTCTGCAGTATTGGTCAAATGACCATGCAGACCACTAGCTAGCTGTTCGTTAGCCAATGGTGCCGTCGAATCAAACACCTTATCAAATCTTGCACGGCTACCTCGGTACTGCTTCGTAGTAAAGTCACCCCGGCGAGGATTGACATAGTCAGTACAATCCTGCCAGAGGTTTTCCCACGGAGCACGCCAAGATTCAAGCTGTTCAAGACGCTTGATTATTTGATTGACGTCGTCATGCATTAATAGTTACCAAGTTTTTCTGAAGCTCCACCAAGAAGTTTCTTCTTCTTGATCTTCTCCATTTCTACACCTTCACCGCCGGTTAAGATAGTAGACTTCTGACCTTTACGTGCCTTTTCAGCATCGGTCAATTCTTCTACTGACTTCTTAACGTCCTTATCATCCACTTTAGGTGGAGTAGGAGCAGGTGGTGGGGGTGCTGGTCTACCGCCGCCTCCGCACATAGGTTACCTCCTTTTTACAAATGTATTCCCTATGGTATCATACCCTAGGGCCTCATACAACTTACGTGTCTCTTCAGTCTTTACACCGGTCGACGACGCAGGCCGTATCTCCTTCGCACCGTTTGCAAAAGCCCATTCTTCAAACTCTTTAATCAATCTAACAGCAGCTAAGCCGCCACGTTTTGACTGATCAACATAGAGCAAACAGTCTAATGCTACTAGGTCCTTACCGAAATAATAACTCGAAATGTAACCGACGTACATCGCAAAAATCTTATTATTTTCGCTTTCGGCTAATTTACAAAAGTATATTTCGGGATTAATTACCCATACACGGGCCATTTCGTATACCACTTGTATGTCAAAGTCAAGGTGGGCATACGATGATTCTTTGTGAGCTTCTGCTGCTAAACAGATGACTTGATCAAAGTCATTTAGCTCCATATTCCTAATATTGACTGAAGATGGCATATTCCCCCTCAGCCTGTCTAGGCAAATTCTTGTTATTCCTGTTAATGCGGTCCCTGATCCCTAGTGCTAGATACCTCATCGCGTCAGCGGGGTGAGATGTCCAGTCATGTAGTGGCCGGTCGCGGAAACACTGATTTTTCTCGTCCCAGTCTTTACGATACTGGCGCAATGCTTCAATAAGCCGTGCACATTTATCTTCATCAATATAACAACGCGGCAATATGTTTCTGACCGCTTCAATACCATCATCTACACGTAGATTAGGCGCGACACGGAATCTAATACCTAGTTCTCGTGCTGCTTCAATCCTAGATTTACCTGTACTGAAATCTCGGACCTGAATATCGTGGGGCGCGATGTGATCGCCGTAGACGTACTCTTTTTCGCGTACAATCTTTACGTAATGAGCTAGCCCCTCTCCCTCATTTTCATAATAGTCGATCACTCGTATCTCGTTATGGTGCATTTGGAAGAAGATGATTACTGTTGAATCACCAACGCCTAGATCCCAGGCTGTATGCACGTCTAACGTGGGTTCATAAGGTACTTTAGTAATATGGTTGTCTGCAAGTAGACGAGCCATTGGATTACCGTAGTAAGATCCTACGAGTGGCGCGTCGAATGAGCAGAAAAATTCTTGCTGTATCATTTCTTCTGGCATACCTGCAGCACGTTCCTCGTCGACGGCTGACATAGGTATAGCTCGTGTATCTTCTACAGATAGCACTTGCTGAAACCAGGTTTCATTCTTTTTAGCTACATTAAGGAGGTCATATCCATGATTTCGACCTCGAGCGGTATAAATAAATAATGCCCATCCTCCATTCTCAGCCAAGATGGGACGAATATAATCCCAAGCTCTGGGATCTTGGAGGGAGTACTCTGAAAACACGACTCCAACGGGATTTGCTCCAACCAGTCTGTCGACGTTATCGGTACCCACCACTTGATAGATTGAGCCATTCTTTAATGTGAGGCGCATCTCCGTGTTATTTTTAGCTTCATGCATTTCCTCTGGGAAATGGTCCAAGAACTTACGACCATCTCGCGTCATACCATCCCAGGCAATCTTTCGACCCTGGTTATAGGTAGGAAATAAATGCCAGTACAAACCGGGACGCGTTAACGCGGAAACTGCACACCAATTAATGCTGCACAAGTCTTTACCTGCGCGTCTATGCCAAACACAAACTGCTCTTTTACCTCCACCCTCCATAAATTTCCACATGGGCATTTGATAGGGTCGAGGAGACCATTGACTAGGTACCTGAATCTTCATTTTCGTCGTCATCATTTAAATCTGAAAAACGCACAACTTCGATATTAACTGAACCATCAAATGTGGTCGCCATATCAACTGCCTTACGTTTTGGTGCTACATACTGTGCTAGTTCTTTCATAGCTTGCAAACGCAATGAGTGATCTAGAGACGTGTCATTAGCAATCATCGCCATGCCCTCGATAGGGTCACAGTTAAGCTCGTCCAATCGTTCTTGGATCTCTTGCGTTCGTTTGTTTGCTGCGCCCTTTGGCCTTCCGGCTCCGGGACGGCTGCCGCCTTTAGACATATAGCACCTCCATAGCTGCAATTATACGTTAATCTTAGATCCCTGTAAACCCTTTGAATAAATCCTCGGACTATTGGCATATTGTATTTATTGGCAACCTCTACTTTTTTATAATTTTTTACAAAATATTTCCTATATACTAACACAATGTACGTACGGACTTAATCCGATAACCAAAAACCTCCCCCGCAGGTCGACTGACTTGGCGCTCTAGGGCCGCGCGCCGGGTACGGACGCCCCCGGGCCCCCAACCCGGACACATCGGGAACTGTATTTTATTGTTTAGAATCAAGGACTTATGGTTAATGGGTCCAGTACAGACACGTACAGACCAGGAACCAGGGATAACGGGCCAGGATCGGTGGTGACAGGGAGTGGATTGAAATAAATGGATATTTAATCAATGTGAGAATGGGTGTGAGAGTGTATATATTTATAGAGTCTAAAATTATTTTAAAAAAAATTTAAAAAAACTATTTACAAACCATTTTAAACAGGGTATATTATTAATAATCCCAATACAAATAAGTATCAGGGTTAATATAAAGGAGAATGAAATGAGTAAGAAGTTTGATGACAAGTTAGTTAATGATGGTGTTGAGGAGTTGTTGGGTATGATCGATAACTCCCTTGAAACCTTGAGAGACTATGGTGAACCATGGTGTAAACTGTTTGAATATGAAGATGTTGACCACATGAGTTTGATTGACGAGTTTGAAAAGACCGTGTTGATTAAACTTGGTGAGAAACTATTAGAGAAAAGAGAGGGGTAGAGATGTTTGAATTAGTTATGGGGTTGGTCTTCGGACCAACCTTTATCTTTATGGTTTGGTGGATTGTCGGGTGTATCAAAATAGGAATGGAGGACTAGAGATGATTAGTTTAATGAAGAAAACCGTGGGTATTATTGGTATGTTCACGGGATTAATTATGGTGATGGGTAGTGGAAATGATTGTGATGGTAAGTGTATGGAGAATGCCAATTCCATTGAAGTCATGATCCTCATATCATTACTTGGTTTTGTTTTTATGATTGGTGGCTATTTTGTATGGAAATCGGGAGAGAACAATGGGTAAAATAGTGAGAATTACGGATTATCAATATAAGAAATCATGGAAATCCGAGATCGATGTGGTTAGTGACTGCCCGATCTACCATTTTCTAAGGTGGATTGAAAAATATGGTTTGGGCCATAATTTGATTGAAGTAGATGGGCCAGGAGGCGGTAATCCGTGCTTCGAAATATACCACATGGACAAAAATGTGTTGAGGGCAGCACTCAGTGAACACCATCAGACACAGGCTGGCGATCCATTTATCGATGAGTCGATATATCAATAAATAGCCAGCAGCCAGGCGGCTTGGGGATCAGGGGCAACCTTGGTCCCCTTTTTTATATTCAGTGTGTTACCTATAAGGGAAAAAATAATTTTTTATATTCATCTTTAGTCCCCCTGACCAATAAATACAATATACCAATAATCTATTGATCTAGCATATATTCCCGTGGTCCTTGGTTCATTGGGCATAAATCAGCAGCCAATAACGTGTGTACATTATCCGATAATTGTGGTAGAATGGTCCCAATGCTGCTAATGGTGGCAGCCAGAAAGGAGAAAGAATATGCTAGTTAAAGAGCTATTAGAGATCCTTGCGGACCACGATCCGAACAAGGAAGTAAAAATAGCAACCAATCGGGCTAATCCGTATATGTCAAGTGTGCGGGGTATAGTAGAGCAGGCTGGTTGTGTGTTTGTATGCCAGGATTATGACAGTAAGTCGATGGACAATGATCCATGGCAAGAACTTGACGGTCCATATCCATACGAGTAAGAAAGGAGAAAGGTATGAATGAACGTTATGTAATGGCACAAGATGCCATCAAAGCCGGTATCGATGGCTTGAAGCAGAATAGCATGAATGAACTGAATGCTATCTTTTGCACCATCGTTAAATGCCCAACAGCTCCAAAATTCAGTGATAAGACGGCAGCAGCCAAGCGTATCCTGAAGATGGCTGAAGAGGTAGTTAAGAGTCAGCAGCCGGAGTCGATCCCTGTTGCTCCTGTTAAAAAGGCAGGTAGACCGAAGCAAGGTCCTCGTGAGTATATGTTTCTATCCGAAGCATCTGAGGAGCATGTTGAGGGTATTGCTAAACAGGCACAGGTAATACACCAGAACGCGGTCCATAATGAGTGGATCATGGAGTCCAGTGTGCAGTCTATGGTCGAAGATCTTAAGACTAATGGCGTGCTGCAGACCAAACAGTCGTCCTGGCGTATCTTCCAGTACTATCGTAGTACGCTCATCGGTCGCAAGCTATTGCGTATGAGAAACGTTGAACAGAATGGATAAAGACGGCGACACTTTATGGTCATTATTGATCTTTATAGCCGTGCCAGC
>Ga0255777_10004190_pt1 | contig 11986 bp, 8 predicted proteins | sample 101ome_15_FD_179975 | JGI IMG/M metagenome (GOLD analysis project Ga0255777, IMG submission 179975) | Coastal salt marsh microbial communities from the Groves Creek Marsh, Skidaway Island, Georgia - 101402AT metaG (version 2) | ecosystem: Environmental > Aquatic > Marine > Intertidal zone > Salt...
AATTATATTTTCTAGAACATCACCTTTATTCCTAGAGAAGTTGTTTGAACAAGAAATACCTGAAGTTTTTGATGGTCTAATTACTATAAAAAAAGCAGTTAGGATTCCTGGTGAAAAAGCAAAAGTTTCAGTAGACTCATACGATGATAGGATTGATCCAGTTGGAGCTTGTGTTGGTATGAAAGGATCTAGAATACATGGAATAGTAAGAGAGCTTGGTAATGAAAATATTGATGTAATAAATTATACAAATAATACTCAGTTATATATTACCAGAGCTTTAAGCCCTGCAAAAATTAATTCACTAAATATTGATGAGGAAAAGAAGACTGTTCAGGTTTATCTTAACCCAGATGAAGTTTCTAGAGCAATTGGAAAAGGAGGTCATAATATCAGATTAGCTGGAAGGCTTACTGGATATGAAATTGATGTCTACAGAGAAGGTGCTGAAGAAGATGTAGAACTTACTGAGTTTAAGGATGAAATTGATGGTTGGGTAATTGAAGAATTTAGAAAGGTTGGATTAGATACTGCTAAAAGTGTACTTGAATTGGAACCAGAGGATCTTGTTAAGAGAACTGATCTAGAAGAAGAAACAGTAGCAGATGTTCTCAAAATTTTAAAAGAAGAATTTGAAGATTAAATTATATGTCAACACCTGTAAGGTTAAATAAAGTTTTAAAAGAATTAAATATCTCTCTAGATAGAGCTGTTGATTTCCTTAGTTCAAAAAAAATCGATATTGAACCAAGGCCAACCTCTAAGATAGATCAAGAGACTTATGGCCTTCTCCTTGCAGAGTTTCAAACTGATAAGTCAGATAAAGATAAGCTTGAGGAAATTAACACTCAAAAGAAAAAAGAGCTCGAGGAAAAACAAATTATTGAAGAAAAACTTCAAGAGAAATCTGATGAGAAATTAGAAGTCAAGGAAGAAACTTCTAAAGAAACTGAATCCAAAACTGAAATTTCTAAGCCAGTCCAAGAAAAGTTTGAGAAAGAGAAAGAAGTGAAAGATCCTGAAGATTCATCAAAAATTCAAACAAATTTTCAAAAATTAACTGGGCTAAAAAAGACAGGTGAGGTCATTGATTTGGATTCTATTAAGAAAAAAGAAGATCAAGTTGAAGAATCTAAAAAAAGAAGAAGGAAAAGAATTAGTAAAGATGTTTCTCAACCTAAAGACTTTACTAATAAATCTAGCAAGGATAATAAATCAAAAAATTTAAATCAAAAAGTTGAACCAACTGATGACGAAATTCAAAAACAAATCAGGGAAACTCTAGAAAAACTTCAAGGTAAATCTTCAAAGTCTAAGGGAGCCAAGTATAGAAAAGACAAAAGAGATCAACATAAACTTAAAAGTGAAGAAGAGCTTGCTCAACAAGCTGAAGAAAGCAAGAAAATAAAAATTACAGAATTCATTACTGTTGGAGAGATTGCTACTTTAATGGAAGTCAGCTCAAATGATATAATATCTGCATGTATGAGTCTTGGAATTATGGTAACAATGAATCAGAGACTTGATGCAGAAACGCTTTCCGTTGTTGCAGATGAGTTTGGATTTGAATTAGACTTTGTAAAAACTGATATTGAAGAAGAGAAAGAAGAGGTTGAAGAAGAAGATGATACAGAAAATCTTAAAGAGAGATCTCCAATTGTAACTGTAATGGGGCATGTAGATCATGGAAAGACTTCTTTACTTGATTACATAAGGAAATCTTCTGTAACAGAAGATGAATCTGGTGGAATTACTCAACATATTGGAGCATATTCTGTGTCAGTAAATTCAAAAAAAATTACTTTCCTTGATACACCTGGTCATGAAGCTTTTACTGCTATGAGAGCAAGAGGTGCTCAGATAACCGATATAGTAATTGTTGTAATTGCAGCAGATGATAATATTATGCCTCAAACTAAAGAGGCTATCAGTCATGCTCAAGCGGGAGGAGTTCCTATAATTTTTGCAATCAATAAAATTGACAAAGAAGGAGCGAATCCTGATAAAGTTAAAGAATCTTTAGCTTCAATGAATTTAGTTGTAGAAGATTGGGGTGGTAAAATTCAATCACAAGATATATCTGCGTTAAGCGGTAAAGGTATAGATGAACTTCTTGAAAAAGTTCTTCTTGAAGCAGAAATAATGGATCTAAAAGCTAATCCACATAAATTATCAACTGGAACTATTCTAGAAGCTTATCTTGATAAAGGTAGGGGTTATGTCTCAACAGTTCTGGTTCAAAACGGTTCACTTAAAATAGGAGATTATATGTTAGCAGGAAAGACAAGTGGAAAAGTTAAGGCAATGTTTGATGAGAGTGGTAATTCTCTAGAAGTTGCTATGCCCTCAACTCCTGTTTCAGTTCTTGGTCTTGATGGCGCACCTCAAGCGGGTGATCAGTTTAAAGTTTTAGAAGATGAGAAAGAAGCAAAGCAAATCGCAGCGAAAAGAACTCAACTTGTTAGAGAACAAAGTGTAAGAACTCAAAAACACTTAACGCTTGACGAGATTGGAAGAAGAATTGCAATTGGGGACTTCCAAGAATTTAATGTTATAATTAAAGGTGATGTTGATGGATCAGTTGAGGCATTAACTGATTCTTTTCAAAATCTTTCAACTGAGGAGATTCAAGTTAATATAATTTTTAAAGGTGTTGGTGCAATTACAGAGTCAGATGTGCTTCTTGCTTCCGCGTCTGATGCAGTAATAATAGGATTTAATGTAAAACCAACTCAAAGCGCAAGAAAATTATCTGAAAAAGAACAAATTGATATTAGGTCTTATTCGATAATATATGATGCAATTAATGACCTAAAGGATGCAATGGAAGGAATGCTTTCTCCTGAAATGAAAGAAGAAAATACTGGTGAAGCTGAGGTTAGAGATACTTTTAAGATTTCAAGGATTGGGACAATTGCTGGATGTATGGTTACCTCAGGAAAGATTCTTAGAAACTCAAGTGTTAGGGTTGTAAGAGGTGATGAACAAATATTTGAAGGTAAATTACTCTCACTAAAAAGATTTAAAGATGACGTTAAAGAAGTAGCAAAAGGATATGATTGTGGAATACAAATAAATGATTTTAATGACCTTGAAGTGGGTGACCTAATTAAATGTTATCAAGAAATTGCCGTAAAGAAAAAATTATAAATCTGAGAGTTTTATAATAAAAGATCCAGGATAAATTTTTCTAATTTTCTCTAAACTTTGGGATGCAACATTTATATCCTTATATTCTCCTATTCTTACTTTGTAATTTGGGGTCTCAAATATTAGTTCAGACTTAACATCTTGATAGTTTTCTTTAAAATCATTATAAATTGAATCTGCTTCATTCAGATTGCCATAAAAAATTTGAATTGTGTAATATGTTGACTCAAAAGTTTTCTTGCTAAAATCTTTTTTGATCTTAAAGAAATTTTTAGTTAGTGTGTCATTATAATAAACACCTTCATCTTGGGCAGAAATATCCCAGAATGAAAATAGAAACATGCAAATGACTATTGAAAATTTAAAGCTTTTCATCACTAATTTTATCAAATTTAACAAATTGCAATAACATCTTATTTAGAATCATTATAAATTAAATATTTGTTCATTTTAGAGTTCCTAAAATGGTGTTTATGATGTAAATTTGTGCTGTTAAAAAAAGTGGTCAAAAAACACTTTAACATCATGACTAAAAATTTAATTGCCCCCAACGAATGCTACTTATAAAAAGAATATTTTTAGTAGCACTTCTTCTACCTTCCTTAAGTATTTCTCAAGAAGCAGATATTCAGGCTGGAAAAAGTTTATTCAATGCTAATTGTGCAGCTTGTCATCAGTTAAACAGGAAAGCAGTTGGTCCAGCCTTAAGTGGTGTGACTGAAAAGTATGATAGAGAATGGTTATACAATTGGATTAAAAATGGTACTCAAATGATAAAAGATGGGGACCCTCAAGCTGTTGCTATTTGGGAGGAGTATAATCGTGCGGTAATGACAAATTATCCACAATTTTCAAATGAGCAAATTGATAATATTTTAGCATATACTGATTACACTCCGCCTCCACCAGCGGTCACAGTTGCTGCATCGGCTCAAACTGTTAGTCAGGGTTCTGATATATCTGTTAATGTAATATTAGCAGTTACTATAGTCATTTTCACAATCTTAATTGTAATGTTATTCCTAGTGCAAAGGACATTAATTAAGATTGCTAATGCAAGTGGAGTTAAAATTGAGAAAGATACAAAAAGTAATATTACACCTTTATGGCAAACAATTGTTAAAAATCAATTCTTGATTTTTATTTTGGTTGTAGGCTTCTTACTCTCAAGTGCATATTTTACCTACGGATATCTTATGCAGGTAGGCATAGATCAAGGTTATGCACCTATTCAACCAATTCATTATTCACATAAAATACATGCTGGAGCAAATCAAATCGAGTGTAAGTATTGTCACTCTTCGGCAAGAGTTTCAAAACACTCTGGGATACCTTCATTAAATGTATGTATGAATTGTCATGAATATATTGCAGAATATAATGGAGAGGAAGATCTTGAAAATGGATATACCAGAGACTTTTATACTAATGAAATCAAAAAACTTTATTCCGCTGTTGGATGGGATGAAGAGAATCAAGAATATACAGGGAATACAAAACCAGTTAAATGGGTTAGAATTCATAACCTTCCAGATTTTGTTTACTTCAATCATGCTCAACATGCACAGGTTGCAAAGATAGAATGTCAAACATGTCAAGGGCCTGTAGAAGAGATGGAAATTATGTATCAGTACTCGCCATTAACTATGGGATGGTGTATTGATTGTCACAGAGAGAGTAATGTTGATAAGGATAATGAATACTATCAAAAAGTTCATGAAGAGCTTTCAAAAAAATATGGTGTTGAAAAATTAACTGTAGCGCAACTTGGTGGAATAGAGTGTGCAAAATGTCATTATTAAAATGAAAAGTAAAAAATTATATTGGAAGGGAATAGAGCAACTAAATAGTGAAAGTACTATAGTTGAAGGGCTTGAGAATAATGAATTTGTTGAAAAGCTTCCTGTTAATTCAAAAGAAGAAAATGATGGTGCTTCAAGAAGAGATTTTTTAAAGTATGTTGGTTTTAGTTCAGCAGCCGCTGCAATAGCAGGCTGTGAAGGACCTGTTATTAAATCTGTGCCATATGTTGTTCAGCCAGAACAAATAATTCCAGGGGTTGCTAATTACTATGCAACAACAATTGCTGATGGTAACGACTTTAGTAGTATTTTGGTTAAAACCAGAGAAGGAAGACCAATCAAAATTGAGAGTAATAAAGACGCATCAAGCTTTGGGGGTGCTAATGCAAGAGTTCATGCTTCTGTATTATCTCTTTATGATGCCAATAGAATACAAGGTCCTAAAATTTCAGGTGAATACACTGATTGGGATACAATGATTAATCTTGTAAAAGTTAACTTACAGAATTTAAAAGATCAAAATAAAAAAGTTGTATTACTAACTCAGACATATCCAAGCCCTACTACAAATAATATTATTAGAGAACTTTTAGATCAGTACCCTAATGTAAGTCATGTTATTTATGACACTATTTCAGATTCATCTGTTTTAGATGCTTTCGAAAACATCTATGGTATAAGAGCAATGGCTGACTATGACTTTTCAAAAGTTGAAAATATTATCTCTATTGATGCCGACTTTTTATCTGATTGGCAGGGTGGAGGATATTCTGCAGGCTACACCAAGACAAGAGTTCCAGATAAGGCTAGCAATAAAAAAATGTCATACCATCTTCAATTTGAATCAAACATGACATTAACTGGTTCAAATGCTGATGATAGAGTTCCTGCCAAACCTAGTGAGCTGAAAAAAATTGTTGCAAGAATTTATTCTAGACTAACAGGTAATGGTGATATAAAAGGCTCACTTACACCAGAAATTGACAAATACATTGACTTATCAATTGAAAGAATTTTGAGCTCACCAAATAAATCGGTAGTTGTATCAGGAGTTGACGATGTTGAAATTCAAGAACTAATTCTTCTAATAAATAGATCGATTAATTCAGAAGCTATTGATATTAATAACCCAAGGTTGATTAAACAAGGTAATAATTCTGATTTAAATGAATTTATCTCTGAATTAAACTCTGGCAAAATATCTGGAGTTATTACATCAGGTGTAAATCCACTTTATTCACTAACAAATTTAGAATCAGTAAAGCAATCTTTTGAAAATCTTGAGCTTTCGCTTGTATTTTCTGAAAAAGAAGATGAGACAGCAAAGTCTGCTATGTATGTTGCAGCTTCTAATAATTATCTAGAGTCATGGGGAGATTATGAGTTTAAAAAAGGTAATTTTTTCCTTGCCCAGCCTACAATTAGACCTCTTTTTGATACAATTCAATTTCAGGACTTTTTCTTAAAACTTTTAGGATCAAATGTAAGTTTTTATGAAAGGATTAAATCAAATTGGCAGAATTCTATACTTAAAGGTAAGACATGGGGTAAATCATTACAAGATGGTTATTATAATGATTTTACGAGTTTTAATTTAAGACCTAGAAAGTTATCTTCAAGCATTTCTTCAATAAGTGAAAATAGACCCGAAGAATTTTCTCTAGTACTTTATTCTAAAACTGGAATTGGAGATGGTTCTCAATCCTCTAATCCATGGCTTCAGGAATTTCCTGATCCAATAACTAGAGTTACATGGGATAATTATTTGACCATATCAGCTTCTGATGCCAATAAACTTGGCTTTAAAAATTATAATGTTTCGAACGGTGCTTTAAATGGTAGTTATGCAAATATTTCTGACGGTGAGAGTCAACTAAAAGTTCCTGTTTTAATTCAACCTGGTCAAGCAAATGGAACAGTTGGTCTTGCATTTGGATACGGAAAGACTGAAGGTATGAAAGATGTTATGAAAGTAGGTGTTAATGCATATACCTTTTACAATAATTTCTCTAAAACTCAAACAATTAGTATTTCTAAGGTAAAAGGGGATCATGAATTTGCATGTATTCAATTACATAATACTATGATGGGTAGAGATGAGATTATTAAAGAAACTGATATCGATACATATAACTCAAAAGAAAAGTCTTATTGGAATCCAACAGTTATGGTATCTAAAAATCATATTGAGACAAAAGTTACATCTAAAGAAGTTGATATCTGGAGAGAATTTGATAGATCCACAGGCCACCACTTTAACTTATCTATTGATTTAAATGCGTGTAATGGATGTGGTGCATGTGTTATTGCTTGTCATGCAGAAAACAATGTTCCAGTTGTTGGTAAAGAAGAAGTAAGAAAATCAAGAGATATGCATTGGCTTCGAATTGACAGATACTTTTCATCTGAGGATACTTTTGAAGGAGATGTAAAAGCCAAAGAAGGAACATCTGGATATAGAGAATATAGGGCTACCCAAACTAAATTGGAAACTGCCGCTGAAAATCCTAAGGTAGTTTTTCAACCAGTAATGTGTCAACATTGTAACCATGCTCCATGTGAAACTGTATGTCCTGTTGCTGCTACATCTCATGGTCGACAGGGACAAAATCAGATGGCCTATAATAGATGTGTGGGAACACGTTACTGTGCAAATAACTGCCCGTATAAAGTTAGAAGATTCAATTGGTTTGCATATGCAGAGAATGATGAATTCGACTATAATATGAATAACGATCTTGGAAGAATGGTTCTAAATCCTGATGTAAATGTTAGGGGAAGAGGGGTAATGGAAAAATGTTCTCTTTGTATCCAAATGACTCAGAAAACTATACTTGATGCAAAAAAAGATGGTAGAAGAGTTGTGGATGGAGAATTCCAAACAGCATGTTCAAACGCATGTAGTGATGGTGCAATTGTTTTTGGAGATATTAATGATAAAGACAGTAAAATTTCTGAATTAAATCAAAATCATAGAGCATATAGACTCCTTGAAAGTATAGGAACAAAACCTAATGTTTTATATCAAGTTAAGGTAACTAACAGTAAAAAAGTATAGTATATGTCATCACATTATGAAGCTCCTATAAGAAAACCTTTAGTCCTCGGAGACAAGAGTTATCATGATATAACAGAAGATATTGCTAGACCAATAGAGACTCCGCCTAATAAGGATTGGTGGATTGCGTTTGGAATTTCTATGGCTGCATTTATGTGGGGTGTTGGATGTATAATTTATACAATTGGAACTGGAATAGGAACTTGGGGTCTTAACAAAACAGTTGGTTGGGCATGGGATATTACAAATTTTGTTTGGTGGGTTGGTATTGGTCATGCTGGAACCTTAATTTCTGCAGTATTATTACTATTTAGACAGAAATGGAGAATGGGTATTAATAGATCTGCAGAAGCAATGACAATATTCTCAGTTATTCAAGCAGGACTATTTCCTGTAATTCATATGGGTCGACCTTGGCTTATTTATTGGTTTTTTCCAATACCTAATCAGTTTGGATCTCTGTGGGTAAACTTTAACTCTCCACTTTTATGGGACGTTTTTGCGATTTCTACTTATTTAACAGTTTCATTAGTATTTTGGTGGACTGGTCTACTTCCTGATTTTGCAATGATTAGAGATAGAGCTGTTAAACCTTTTCAAAAGAAAATTTATAGTTTAATAAGTTTTGGGTGGTCTGGAAGAGCAAAAGATTGGCAAAGGTTTGAAGAAGTTTCTTTGGTGTTAGCAGGACTTGCAACTCCTCTTGTTTTATCTGTTCATACAATTGTATCGTTTGATTTTGCTACATCTGTAATTCCAGGTTGGCATACAACAATTTTTCCACCATACTTTGTTGCAGGTGCAATATTTTCAGGATTTGCTATGGTTCAAACATTATTGATTATAATGAGAAAGGTATCTAGGTTAGAAAGTTACATTACTGTTCAACATATTGAGATGATGAATATTGTAATTATGATTACTGGTTCAATTGTAGGTTGCGCATATATCACTGAACTTTTTATAGCCTGGTACTCTGGAGTTGAATATGAGCAATATGCATTTTTAAATAGAGCAACGGGTCCTTATTGGTGGGCTTATTTTTTAATGATGTCATGTAATGTTGTATCACCACAAGTTATGTGGTTTAAGAAGATCAGGACAAGTATAATTTGGTCATTTGTAATTTCAATAGTTGTAAATGTTGGGATGTGGTTTGAAAGATTTGTGATTATTGTTACATCTCTTCATAGAGATTATCTACCATCGTCATGGACAATGTTCTCGCCAACTTTTATTGATATTGGAATTTTTATTGGAACCATAGGATTCTTCTTTGTATTGTTTTTACTTTACGCCAGAAGTTTCCCGGTTGTTGCTCAATCTGAAGTAAAAACAATTCTTAAATCATCAGGAGAGAATTATAAAAAATTAAGAGATAAATAATGAGTTCAAAAAGCTTACATGTTTTGTTTGATGACGATGATATTTTACTAGATGCTGTAAAGCAGATAGTAAAAAGTAAAATTCATATTAATGAAATATATACACCATTTCCAGTTCATGGACTTGATAAAGCAATGAAACTTAAGCCAACTAATATGTCTATTGCAACATTTATTTATGGGTGCATTGGTTTTACCGTCGCTATAATGATGATGAATTATATTATGATTGTTGATTGGCCTCAAAATATAGGTGGAAAACCAAGCTTTACTTTAATTGAGAATATACCTTCTTTCGTGCCAATAATTTTTGAGATGACAGTATTTTTTGCTGCTCATTTAATGGTAATAACTTTTTATTTAAAAAGTAAATTATGGCCATTCAAAAAGGCGGAGAATCCTCACCCATCAACCACTGATGATAAATTTTTGATTGATATGGAGACAGGAACAAATGTTTCAAAGACAAAGACTATGTTAAAAAAACTTGGTGCAATTTCCATAGATGTAATAAATAACGATGAAGATGAGAAATAGTTTAATATTAATTTTTTCCATAAGTATTCTACTTACATCATGTTTTGACCCATCAAAACCTAACTTTCAATACTTTCCAGATATGTATGAGTCTTTAGCATATGAAACATATGCTGAGTCTGAAGCGTTTTCTAATGGAATCGAAGCTCAGCTTCCACCAGAGGGATCTATAGCAAGAGGATGGGAACCGTATGATTATGAAGATTCAAATGAAGGTTATGAACTTGCAAAAGTTCAATTAATATCTCCTCTGGAAGTTAATGATTATAATAGAAGCCAAGGTAAAGAGCTCTACGAGATTTATTGTTCTGTATGTCATGGAGATAAAGGAGATGGAATGGGGATTTTAGCACAAAGAGAAAAGTTTTTAGGAATACCTGCATATATAGATAGAGAAATTACTCCAGGTAGTATCTATCATGTACTTATGTATGGTATAAACGCAATGGGTTCTCATGCAGGACAGGTCAATGAAGAAGAAAGATGGCAGATTGCACAATACGTAATGGAACTAAGAGAAGAACAAAAAAGTAATTGATGTATAAAGATTATAAATTTTCAAATCAAATTAAAGTACTTTCTATTAGCTTAATTCTAATTGGACTTCTTGGAATTTTATATGGCTTTTATACAGCCCCCTCGACTGTTGAAGAAGCAAAAGAAATTGTTGCAAGTATGAGTCATGATTCTGACCATGGAGGCTCTGGTTATGGAGAGTCAGATCACGGAGATTCTGAACATGGATACGAATCGAGTGGTCATGAATATGATCATGACAAACATGTCTTTAATCAGTTACATAACAAGCCATGGGCTGCAATTTACGTACCCGCATTATTCTTCATGATGATTTCTCTTGGAGTATTAGCTTTTTATGCTATTCAAAGAGCTTCTCAAGCTGGTTGGTCTATTGTATTATACAGAATAATGGAAGGAATTACAGGCTACCTATTTGTAGGATGTGTATTCGTGTTAATTATTCTAGGTTTTTCGGCATTGAAATTTAATCATCTTTTCATATGGATGGATCCAGAAGTGGTTGCACATGATGAGATTATCAGAAATAAAATAGGATATCTAAATATTCCTTTCTTTTTTATACGTGCAATTATATACATAGCAGGTTGGGTTATTTACAGAGAGATAACAAGAAGACTTTCACTTCAGCAAGATGAGAACAATGATATAAGTGTCCATAAAAAATTATTTAAGTTTTCTGCTGGGTTCTTAGTATTCTTTTTGGTTTCAGAGTCAATGATGTCATGGGATTGGATAATGTCTATTGATCCTCATTGGTTCAGTACACTTTTTGGCTGGTATGTTTTTGCTGGTATGTTTGTTTCAGGTATAACAACTATCGCGCTAATTACGATCTATCTAAAATCAAAAAATTATTTAGAATTTGTGAATAATAGTCATATACATGACTTGGCTAAATTCATGTTTGGAGTAAGTATTTTTTGGGCATATTTATGGTTCTCTCAATTTATGCTTATTTGGTACTCAAATATTCCTGAGGAGGTAACATATTTTATAACAAGAATTGAAGACTATAATTTCCTGTTTTTTGGAATGGTAGTGTTAAACCTTATATTCCCATTAATTGTTCTTATGAATAGTGATTTTAAGAAGACTAACTTTATTGTAATTTTAACAGGTATTGTGATTATAATAGGTCATTACATAGATGTTTATAACATGATTATGCCGTCAGCTGTTGGAGATATGTGGTCATTTGGACCTGCAGAAATTGGTGGATTTATGTTCTTCCTTGGTGTATTTTTGTATGTAGTGTTTAGAGCCATTTCAAAAGCACCAATTTTGGCAAAAGGTGATCCATTTATAGAAGAAAGTAAAACATTCCAATATTATAATTTAGATTAAAATGACAATATTACTAGTTCTAACATCATTAATTTTAATTTCCATTGCAGTTTGGCAACTTACCAAAATTTTAGAGCTATCTAAACCTGCCGATTATGATGATAGCGAGATTGCATCTGATAAGGATAACGATATGCAAGGAAAATTAATGTTCCTTTTCTTAATATTTA
>Ga0255777_10004202_pt1 | contig 11966 bp, 8 predicted proteins | sample 101ome_15_FD_179975 | JGI IMG/M metagenome (GOLD analysis project Ga0255777, IMG submission 179975) | Coastal salt marsh microbial communities from the Groves Creek Marsh, Skidaway Island, Georgia - 101402AT metaG (version 2) | ecosystem: Environmental > Aquatic > Marine > Intertidal zone > Salt...
TCTATGGCTCGAGGTAACGGCGCATCCCTGCGCCGCGTCTTGGATGTGTTGGAGCGCACCGAGTTGCAAAGCGTTGAGCAAATTAACCGCAAGCGTCTACGCAAGGTTTGGCGCGAGCTCTTCCCCAAATCGCAAGTTGAAGAACGACCGCTCTCAGCGCTCAAAGATGGCGACTACCCGTGCCTCTTGATTGATCGTGAGACATGGGAGGTCTACCTCTGTAAAGGTCAATCTTCTGGCGGCGCTTTGTTGCAAGATAGCAAGGAACAGAGCAATGTTCGGGATCCGGAGACGCTCAACAGTCAGGTATTTACGTTTCAGCAATTCAAGCGCCGAGCAAGTCGGAAACCTTTGACGGCCAGTGATCTATTCCGTCTCGCTATGCGGTCTCATCGACGGTTGTTGAACGAAGCACTTTTAGCCTCTTTGGTAGCAGCCATATTGGGTATTGGCTCGGCGCTGTTCACGATGCAGGTATATGATCGTGTGATTCCAACAGGCGCCTACTCAACTTTAATTGTTTTGTCAGTCGGTGTTGGTTTAGCTATATTGTTGGAGTTCTTTTCAAAACAGATAAAGACCAGTTTTGTGGACAGGGCCACAGAGTCGACCGACTTAGGCCTGAGCCAGCTATTTTTTGAACGTGGCATCGATTTAAGTCTGGCGACGCGCCCCAAAACCGTTGGCACCCTTGCGGCTCAGATAAAGAACTTTGAGCTAGTTCGCCAGTTTATGGTGACCTCGTTATTCTTCTTATGGGCAGACTTGCCTGTAGCAATTTTTTTCCTTGGAGTTATCTGGATGATCGGCGGGCAGATAGCACTCGTCCCTCTCGCTTTGCTGCCGCTTGGGGTGTTCTTTGGGCTGTTGCTTCGGGGGCCCATTGAGAAAAATACCAAGTTGAACATAGAGGAGTCTAATAAGAAGAGCGGCCTACTAATTGAAGCGCTCGAGGGTATTGAAACGGTTAAAGCAAGTGGTGCGCGGAGCTTTTTCACTCAACGGTGGAAGGCTTTATCTGAAGCTGTCGTGGTTGGGGAGTTTCGCGTCAAACGCCTGTCCTCATTGGCAACCAATGTTAGTCAAACGCTGCAACAGTTCTCATATATTGGTATGGTAACCTTTGGGGCCGTATTAGTGACACAAGGCGAACTCACTATGGGATCGCTAATCGCTTGCACTATATTGAGCGGTCGAGCCCTGGCTCCGCTATCGCAGTTCCCTCATATGCTAGCCCAGGCTAAAAAATCGAAGATAGCCGTGGAGGCCCTCAATGGAATTATGGCGCTGCCTGCCGACAGAGACGTAAATCAAAGTAAAGTCGTCCCTGATCGTTGCATGGCTCGACTGGAGACCGACGCGGTCTCTTTTGGCTACGGTCAGTCTCCCGCCGTATCGTTCCCTGCTTTGAGATTTAGTCCAGGTCAAAAAATGGCAATTTTGGGCGCGGTTGGCTCTGGCAAGTCAACACTGCTCAAAATACTCGCGGGGCTTTATGCACCGAATGAAGGACGGGTCCGGTTAGATGATTACGACCTGCAGATCCTTGCCGAAGACTTCGTTCGTGAGCAAATATGTTACCTGCCACAGGACGTAAAGCTATTCAGCGGGACCTTACGTGACAACCTGACGCTCAGTTTGCCGATGGTCAACGAGAGCGAGTTAAATCGAGTTTGTCATCTGACTGGTCTATCTAGGGTCATTGCAGGCAACCCAATGGGACTTAACCTTACGATTTTTGAAGGTGGGCAGGGTTTGTCTACCGGGCAACGTCAATTAGTGGGTGTGACTCGTTTACTCCTGGCAAAGCCAAAAATCGTATTGTTAGATGAGCCGACTTCCGCTCTTGATCAGTTGTTAGAGCGACACCTGCTAGAAGTTATTTTCGAGCAACTATCAAGCGCTACGATTATTATGGTGACGCATAAGATGGGTCATATCGAGTTTGTCGAACGCGTTGCAGTGGTAGATAAAGGCCGCATGGTCATGGATGGTCCTAAAGCTGATGTGATGGCACGCCTAAATGCTAAATCGGACAATGAGGATGCTAAATGAACTGGCTGTGGTTTAGAGAGGAAGTGCCAATTGACTTTGGTGCTGTAGAAGTTCGGTCAAGGGTCAGAGGTCAACGTCTCGCGCTCTGGATGCTGGTCTTGTCGCTGGGGGTGTTTTTTAGCTGGGCTGAGTGGGCAGAAATCGATGAAGTGACGCGCGCGCGTGGGTCAGTTATTGCTAGTTCAAAAACTAAGGTAGTTCAGTCTCCAGAACCTGGTATTGTTGCTGAGATTAATGTGGTTGAAGGTTCCCGAGTAGAGCAAGGCGAACTCGTGGTTGCGCTACAGAAAGACCAAACAGCGAGCGAGCTTGCAGAGGTCAGGGCTGAGAAGGCTTCCCTGTCTGCTGTTCAAGCAAGGTTGAAAGCTGAGATCGATCGAGTGGACCTAAATTTTCCCCCTGATCTTATGGCTTTCCCCAGCTTCACCAATACTCAGCGCGCTCTCTATGAAACGCGCCGCAAAGCACTGGCTGATGAGGTGAATGCGATAGACGCGATTGCGAAAAATGTAGAACGCGAGCTGGGTCTATTGCGACCGCTTCTCGCTAACAACGATGTGGCTGAGGTCGATGTAATCCGTTTAGAGCGACAGCTCGATGAGTTGCGAGGCCAAGCTTCCAATACCCGAAACCGGTTTTATCGCGATAGTGCTGCCGAACTTAGTACGGTCGAAGAGCAATTAGCTAGCGTTGAACAGCGTTTGAATCAGAGCGAAGACCGCCTCTCCAGAACGGAGCTTCGTGCGCCGGTTAACGGCATTGTTAAAAACTTGGCAGTCACAACAGTAGGCGGCGTCGTTCGACCAGGTGAGGTATTGCTGGAGATACTCCCATTGGATGACAGTCTGATTCTAGAGGTCGAAATTCCCCCATCGGAGATCGCGTTCGTAGATTTAGGAATGCCCGCGACGATCAAGATGGACGCATACGATTACACGATTTTTGGTGATCTTGATGGTGAACTGGTTTATTTGAGCCCGGACACGCTGCTAAAGCAGACAGATGCTGGCTCGACGCCCTACTACCGTGCTCAAGTGCAAACACTCGGTAAGCGGTTTTCTAAACGTCCTAACTTTGAGTTTGACATCATTCCCGGGATGACGGCTACCGTAGAAATCAAAACCGGCTCGAATACTGTGCTGAATTATTTGATCAAACCTCTGACCAAAACGATAGCTGAGTCCTTTAGTGAGCGCTAATTGCTCGCAGCTGTGCATCAAGGTTAGTCGGCTTCAGACTGTTTGTTCAATGAAAGCAGACTGGAACAAAAACATCCTGAATAAAGGGGACTAATTTTTCTTACTGGGTTGCGAGTCTAGTCTGGTTGGAAGCGGATACAACCCAGTCGAAATTTGACAGGATGCTCGCTGTAAATCAAGAATGGTGAGGTTAGGTTGAGAAAGTCGGCGCCTTCTTCATCGAATTTGGCTAGCGGTATTTTGATCGTTTTCCAGGTTGGGTCGACTGGTGGTTTGGACGCTGGAAGGTACTCAGACAGAGAAATTTCACCCATACACGGCCATGTGCAATGCATCGCGAGCTTGAGTTCCACGGGCGTCTCTGAAATTACGTCTATATCGAACAATAGGTGGCCGCCGGAGCGGATGTAGCCACGTGCATCTATAGTTTGGTCTTCTGGCATTCGAACGTAGATTTGAGCGGGCTTACCGTCAAATTCTACCAGCAGAGCGTCTTGCTGGTGCTTGTAATCGATTGGCGTCGATGTAACACCGGGAACAGATGTTTTCGTTCCTCTCGAAACTTTCACCGGGTTCCAGCTGTTTCCTGCACCTGACATGACCATCTCAAAGTCTGCGTCAGCAGCTGCGCCGAAAAGCTCAAGTGGTTGAGTTGCTGTCTCTGCCGCAGAGATACCACATGCACCCTCATTTAAATCAAGCTTGATAGTGTTCGTGTTAACTCCCATGTCGGTGGACTTGTCTCTGTCATAGGAGAGCCCGTAGCCAAATGGGAACAGAGGTGCATGTTCTCCGTTGAGGTCTTGTTCATGCTCTGGGCGTTCAAAGTTAGGTATGTGAGAGGGAACTACGTTGATTGATGTTCCACATTTAGTTGCTGGCCAGGAAAAACTTAGTCGGCCGCGGAAATCGTAGCCAAACTCCTCGAATAATACGTCGGTAATGCCGCCCGCCTCCGTGCCGGGTAGCCACCCTACAACGAAAGCATCAGACAATTGAATCTCTTCGTTGACGTACAATGGTCTGCCGCTGAACATCACCGTTACGACTTTGCGGTTCGAAGATTTCAAAGCACGAAGTAGCTCCAAATCTGCCGCATAAGAACGTTTGATCTTAGCGTATTCAAGAGTGCGCGACCCTTTGATATCGCCCATCATCTCAGCGTAAGGGTCCTCACCGATTACAACCAATGCGATAGCGTCTTGTGGTGCATTTTCTAGGTCGGTGTAGACGTTGCCTGTACCAACCACACTCTGTACCGCTTGGAGAAATGTTGTTGCACCTGGGAAGTCACGATCAATTAGGTTTTCGTCACCCTGCCACGACAACGACCACCCGCCAGTCTGTTTTTGTATATCGTTTGCGCCGCTACCCAGGACTAAAAATTTACTTTGACTGGAGAGCGGGAGGGTATCTGGGTTGTTCTTCAGTAGTACAAGAGATTCCCGCACCGCGCGGCGAGCGAGCGCGCGATGTGATCCTAGGCCAAGAAGACCCTCTTCACCAGCATATCTGCGTGCCGCTGGAGAGGGTTTGTCCCAAAGCCCAGCGCGCATTTTTACCCTTAGGATACGAGTCACGGCGTCGTTGATGCGGTTCATGGGAATTAGACCAGCCTCGACCTGCGTCACTACATTTGCAAAGAATTGTTTCCAATCTTTGCGAGCAGTAACCATTACCACGTCATTACCCGCCAGAATCACTTGAGGGCAGTTGCCTGATGAGCATCCACTGATCTCTGAGTGTCCGTTCCAATCGGTGATTACGACGCCATCAAATCCCAATTTCCCTTTTAGAACGTCGTTGATGATGTACTTGCTACCGTGTAGCTTGTAGTTGTAGTCACCTGATTCCATAAGATCATAGTTTTTTGGATCATGCCAGGAGTTGAATGAGGTCATAACTACTTGGGCACCAGCCTCAAGGGCTGAAAAATAACCAGGCGCATGAATGTTGATTAGGTGCTCCTCGCTTAAGTGATTCTCACCACGATCAACCCCTTTTAGTGTGCCGCCATCGCCTACCCAGTGCTTTACTGTGGATATGACTTTATCTTCTGCTAAAATCTGACTTAGGTCACCCTGTAGGCCGCGAACCATACGGCTGGCATAACTGTGGGTTATCTGAGGATCTTCGGAGTAACCTTCGTAGACCCTTCCCCAACGGTAGTCACGCGGAACAGCGACTGTTGGGGCAAACGTCCAGTCCAGCCCTGTTGCCGCTATTTCAAGCGCCGTTGCTGCTCCAATCTCTTCAATGAGATCCGGGTTGTTCGCGGCGCCAAGTCCGATATTATGAGGATAAAGCGTCGCCTTGAATACGTTGTTGTGCCCGTGTACAGCATCAGTAGCCCACGCAAAAGGCACCCGAAAGCCGCGACCGGCATAGGCTCGCTCCACAGCTTGGTAAAACTTTTCTGCCTCTTGTGCCCAGTCGGATGCAGACGAGTATTTATTGTTTGCTGGCCAAGCTCCGCCACCATTAAGAATCGATCCAATTTTGTATTCCTCGACTTCCTGCGGCGTGATTTCACGCATATCGGGTTGAATCATCTGTCCAATCTTCTCGTGCAGGGTCATCTTGCTAAGTATCTCAGCAATGCGTGCCTCCTGTTGGGGGTTTTTCTGCACAGCGCTTCGAATATTAGGCCAGTCTGAGTAGTAAGTGAGCCTCATCTGTTGATTTGATGAAACAGGCACTGACTCAGCAGCCAATGTCACCGCTGCCAAAGAGGCGAGAAAAAGTTGTTCAGCTGTCATTTATTGGTTCCAATCTAATCTTTACCCAATCTGGACTTGTGCTCGTGCTTAAAACAAGGTCCGGGATCCAAGGCCCGAGTTCCATGGCCCCCATACAGCCACCGATCACAGACCCAGCTTACTGTTGACATAGCGCGGAACATGCCACGGCATTTGTAAAAATTCCCCGAAAATCCCCTTTTGCGATCATGTCTTTTGGTGCGACCCAGGTGCCACCAACACATTGGACGTTAGGCAGAGACAGCCAATCCATCGCGGTTTCGGCGGTGATGCCACCAGTCGGGCAGAACGTCGCATCGGCGAGGGGCGAGGCCAGCGCCTTCAGATACCCCGGTCCTCCCGCAGCGGTCGCGGGGAAAAATTTCATAGCGGTGAGGCCATCTGCCAGCAGAAGCATCATTTCAGACGCAGTAGCGGCACCGGGCAAAAATACCACCCCACAATCCCTCGCTGACTGGAGCAATTCTGGATACACACCAGGAGAGACAACAAAATCAGCTCCAGCCCCGTGAACTTCACGCATTTGTTGCGGATTAAGGACAGTCCCAGCCCCGATGGTCATGTCTGGACGTTCTTTTGAAATTAGCTCGATGGCATTTAAGGCCGCTGGGCTACGCAATGTTATCTCGATCGTACCGATGCCACCCTCGGCTAACGCATCAACTAAGGGAACAGCGTCATTAACATTATCAATAATAACAACAGGAATTACTGGCCCAATAGCCATGATGGATTGAACACTCATTGATACCTCCGCAAGAGATTGATGCCTCCACCTGCTTCCGCAGATGCCGCCTGATCGCGCATACTGGAAAACAGCTCACGGCCAAAACCACCTTCAAATGTATTAGACCTGACTTGGGGCCGCTGACTTAAATCTGCCTCAACACTCAGTTTACCTGTTGCCACATCAAGGGTGATCATATCACCATCGCAAATAGCACCAATAGCCCCACCATTTATAGCTTCAGGTGTTACATGTAACGCCGTCGGCACCCGCCCTGACGCTCCTGACATACGACCATCGGTGATCAGCATGACGGCGTGCCCCTCCTGCTGAAGACTGCTTAGTATAGGGGTAAGGCTGTGCAATTCAGGCATGCCGTTGGCTTGTGGGCCTTGAAGACGCACCACCACGGCAACATCACCATTCAACCGACCCTCGTCAAAGGCTATCTTGACGTCAGCTTCGTTATCAAACACTGCCGCTGGTGCCGTAATACGATGATACGCTGGATCTACCGCAGAAACCTTGATAACTGCCCGACCTAGATTGCCGGAAAGGATGGCAAGGCCACCATTAGGCTCATGGGGTTGTGACAATGGGCGCAGTATATCCATATCGAGCGAAGTTTCAGGTGCCATTACGAATTCGACACCATGGGCAGAAAGTTTAGGTTCGACCATATAATCGTTAAGTGACTTACCCCAGACCGTGGCAGCACTGCCATCCAGGAGACCCGCCATCAGCAATTCACGCATTATAAAGCCCATTCCCCCCACCGCGTGGAAATGGTTCACATCCGCCGATCCATTGGGATAGATACGCGCCAACAAGGGAACAACCTTCGATAGATCAGCAAAATCATCCCAGCGCAACTCGATCCCTGCGGCCGCCGCCATGGCAGGCAGATGAAGGGTATGATTGGTCGAGCCGCCCGTAGCATGCAAACCAACGATGGCATTTACAAAACTTCGCTCATCAAGCATTCGGCCAATTGGGCGAGGGTCCTGGCCACGGCGACTGATGGCAACAGCGCGGAAGCTAGTTTCCACATTAAGTGCGTGACGTAGATCGCTGTGGGGATGCTCAAACGCTGCCCCAGGGAGGTGCAAACCCATTACTTCCATCAACATCTGATTTGAGTTCGCAGTCCCGTAAAACGTGCAGGTGCCAGGGCCATGATAGGATCCCACCTCCGCTTCGAGCAGATCATTGCGGCCGATCTCTCCTCGGGCAAATGCCTTGCGTCGAGCTGCCTTTTCAAAATTCGGAAGGCCGCTTGACATCGGCCCTGCCGGCACCATGATGACAGGAACATGACCATGACTAAGCGCGCCAATAACAAGCCCCGGAACAATCTTGTCGCACACACCAAGACATAAAGCAGCGTCATAGACACCATGACTCAATCCGATTGCAGTAGCCATGGCTATAACATCCCTTGAAGAAAGCGATAATTCCATCCCCGGTCGGCCCTGAGTTACGCCGTCACACATTGCTGGAACGCCCGCCGCCACCTGGGCTGTCCCACCAGCTTGTCGAATAGCGGCCTTCAGTATAGGAGGGAAATTTTCATAAGGCTGATGCGCCGACAACATGTCATTGTAGGCTGTGATAATACCAATATGAGGTTTCTGACCCGTTAGAAGATCAGCCTGATCATGGGTTGCCCCGGCAGCAGCATGCGCCAGGTTGGAACAGCCGATCATACCCCGGTTGCTGTCCGGATCAGCCTCCATCATCGCAACACGTTCGAGGTAATTTACCCGCGTCTTTTGGCTTCTTCTGCGGATGGTCTCTATTGTTTTTTCAACAACAGGATTAAGCTCAGCCATCATCAGGTCCTCTCATAATAAATTTGGGTTCCATTATGGGCCAGCAACCTGGTCAGAGGAAGGTCTGCGCCATTCAGCGCGTCGCTCAAAACAGCTTTCTTTTCTTCGCCAATCACCATCAGCAATCGATGGGGGATTGCCAAAATCATCGATAAATTCATTGTGATGCGCGCATACAACGGATTGCCCAACGGGGGTGTGGTGATCACCGCCGGATCAGCCGCAAGATCAAAAGCTGATTCATCGTTCATCATGGCAGGAAAAAGAGATGCAAAATGCCCATCTGTCCCCATGCCAAGTATCGCGATATCAGGAGAGTGACCAGCCTGCCAATCCTGGAGCCGAGTAAATTGTGCCTTTCGAGCCTTACCACGTAACAGAGTATTGCGCACCAGTTTTTGATTGCTGTCAAAATGGTCCGAGGGTACGAGCCGGTCATCGATTAAGGTTACATGAACACGCGCCCAATCCAGATCAACTGCGGATAAACCTTCGTAAAGCGCAACAGGGCTGGAACCGCCAGAGAGCGCGATACTAACCTCGCCAGTCTTCGAGAGACCAGCCTCTAGGAATGCAGAAATTTTACCGATAAGCGTCATAAGTCCTCTTTCGGGTCTATCCAATACCTCGCATCCTTTATAAGCAAGTTATCGGCAGGGCCCATCGATCCTGAGCGGTAAATCAACGGGATGCGTTTTGTGACCGTATCGACTAGTGGGTCGACAAACTCCCATGCAGCGAGCACCTCATCAAGGCGCATGAACAGAGTTTGGTTACCGCGCGCTACGTCCATCAGCAAGCGTTCATAGGCCTCTGGCAGACGTTCTTGGAATGTCTCCCCGAAACTGAGATTCAATTCAGATGGGAATAGCCGCATTCCCCCCGGTCCCGGCTCTTTAGACGTTAACAACAATGTAAGCCCTTCATTAGGCTGTACCCTGATGATCAGGCGGTTGGGAACTTCGGCCTCCTGATCTACACTACCATCACTGGTAAAGATATCATGGGGACGGTTTTTAAAGGTGATAACTATTTCTGACGCGCGGGTTTTGAGCTTCTTGCCTGTTCGGATATAGAAAGGCACACCAGCCCAGCGCCAGTTATCAATCAGCACTTTTAACGCAACATAGGTTTCAGTCGTTGTTTTTACGCCAACTTCATGGGGGTAATCCTGATATTGGCCGAGGGTAAGGTTTTCTGCGTCGACAGGGCGAAGCGCCTGCAAAACACGTAGTTTTTCGTTACGAACCTGATCGGCGTTAAATCTTGCAGGCGGTTCCATCGCTACCAAACAAAGCAATTGCAAGAGGTGGTTCTGGAGCATATCTCGGATCGCACCATAATTGTCATAGTAGCTAGCGCGGTCGCCTACCCCTATGGTTTCCGCGACTGTGATTTGGATATTGTCGATATAACGGTTGTTCCAGAGCGCTTCAAAAATCACATTTGCAAAACGTAAAGCCATCAGATTCTGGACGGTTTCCTTGCCAAGATAATGGTCAATCCGGTAAATTTGATCTTCACTGAATACCGAGAGCAACGCATCGTTGATTTCCCGCGATGAGGCGCGATCATGGCCGAGCGGCTTTTCGACAACAAGTCGGCTCTGGGGCAGAGCAAGACCAACTTCGTGAATACGCTGGGAAGCGGCGCTAAATAGCGATGGCGCAATCGACAGATAGAAGATAACAGGGCGTTCATCGCTTGCCAATGGTAACAGGGTTTCGGCAAGCCCGGCCATGCTCATCGGCTGACTTATATCAACACAAGCAAATTGGACCAGTTCCATGAACCGGTCCATAACCTCCTCACCGACGTCCAGCCCTGACATTAACGAGGCGCAATGGGATTCGAGTTTTTCTCGGAAGTCCCTTGCGTTTATCTCTTGTCGGCCGACAACAAAAAGACGGAAGTCGTTCGTCACCTGCCCCGCCGCGTAGCGCATAAAAAGTGCTGGAAATATTTTGCGTACCGACAGATCGCCGGTGCCACCAATAATCACGTAATCGCTGGCAGGGACTATGGCGGATTTAGGCAATGTTTCAGTTTCAGTCATCAGGATCGCTTTTTCTTTAACTAAGATGCATTTCTGCCTCTGGCTCAGGCCTGCGGCTAGATGTTTTCGCAATTACGCGTGGAGCAAGACTAGGGTTGGTCAGTGCCTTCCTAGCCCCATCCAGACCTATCAACGTATCAGTTGCAAGCCACACCGGAACATCCTCCAGAACGTTCCACATTACGCCAACTTCGCGAAATCGTTCTATAAAATGGCTTTCCGGAATAAGCCCAGCCAAGCGCGGAACAACGCCCCCTGCAATAACCGCCCCACGCCAGCATCCCATGGTCAGCACATTGTTAACCATAACTGTGGCTAACGCATTTATAAGCATCAACGCTGCCTGCCTTTCTAGACCTTTCTCACGCAAGGCGACGGCGCCAATATGGGCTGCTTGCCGGCAGGATGGATTTACCCCCTCACGATTGCAAAGAAAACGGTAGATCCTCTCAAGTCCTGGGCCGCTAATCACTTCTTCAGCGCTGACATAAGGCCTTGTTTTGCGCAAATATGCGTAGAGCTCTACTTCAAGCTCATCACGAGGACTAAAACAAACATGGCCGCCCTCGCCCTCAATCACCTGATACCCGTTATTGGTTGGGATTAAGGTGGCAACGCCCAATCCCGTCCCGGCGCCAACCACCAGCAAGGGAGAGTCAACACGGGATGCACCATTTAGGACGAGCTGATTACCAACTGCTTCGGGATCGGTCTGTGCAAGGGCCTGGGCCGTGAAATCATTAATAACTAGGAGGCTGTTGATAGGCAGATATTCGAGCAATGCTGTCTTGCTGAATTGCCAGTGATTGTTAGTAACGTCGATATTATCGCCAATTACTGGTGCGGCCACAGCGATGCTTATGGCATCTATTTCTAGCGATGGCATATCAGTGGAGGTTTCCATATACGCATCGATGGCGTCCTCAAGCCTTGGAAAATCGGCGCAAATCAAGTTTTTGATCCCAGTCACCGGTCCTTTGTCGGTTTCGGCAATGCCAAACCGCGCATTCGTTCCCCCAACGTCTATAGCAATTATAGTCATGGATTATGCCATATGGCCCCAATATTTCCTTTCAGTCACGCGCCAGCTACGCTTGGGATATTGACGTCCGTTACAACCGCACCGATCACAGCAACGATACCAAGTTTTTTCATTTTTATTCCTCTGCTCATAACTTTCAGTTCCCTATTACAAGTTAGTGTGCACCACATTCGTTACAGGAAGGTTGCTATAACCATCACTAACTAAATTTAGTGGATTAAATAAATAAATGAAAACGATTTCATGCAATGTAGCCAATCGTCTTTTATTTGTAAACTTTTTTGAATAGAGCCTCA
>Ga0255777_10004226_pt1 | contig 11931 bp, 7 predicted proteins | sample 101ome_15_FD_179975 | JGI IMG/M metagenome (GOLD analysis project Ga0255777, IMG submission 179975) | Coastal salt marsh microbial communities from the Groves Creek Marsh, Skidaway Island, Georgia - 101402AT metaG (version 2) | ecosystem: Environmental > Aquatic > Marine > Intertidal zone > Salt...
ACAACGCCTAATCAAGACCGTGAACTAGAATGGATAAATAGGGCTAACGGTATAGCATTGGTCGTAGATGATGTTAGTTTAGTTAAGGAGGTATTTGATGCCAAAGACTTCAGCAAAAGCTTTAAAGACTAAAGCGGCGTATAACAAACGTCCTGATGTGCAAAAAGCACGAGTCGCACAAAACAAGGCAAGACGTCAAGCAATAGCAGACGGTCGTGCCAAAAAGGGAGACGGCAAAGACGTAGACCACAAGCGTCCACTTGCAAAAGGTGGTAGCACTAAAAAGTCTAATACTCGTGTCGTTAGTAAGAAGACAAACAGAGGGTGGAGAAAGAAGAACCCTGAAATGTATGGGAGCAGAAAGAAAAAATAATGTCAGCAAATGATAGGCAGATAGGCGGTAGTCACTACCAGACCAAGATTCAGCCTTGGGATTTCATAGTCGCAAACAATCTTGGTTATTTAGAAGGCAATATTGTCAAGTATATAAGTCGTTATAAGAAAAAGAATGGGTTAGAGGACTTATACAAAGCACAACAATATTTAGATAAATTAATCGAGATTACTAATGATAGTTTGGGAAAAGAAGAAAGCACTAATACTTAAAACAAGACATACAGATGCAATCTTAAACGTCATACCAACAGCTAAACTTTTTAGCGTTAAAGGCGTTGAGTATGTCGCAGTGCCACACAAATACTACGAAACAAAAATACTTCGGAATATGGGGTACAACGCTCCGTCGCCGATCAAGTTTTATTACAAATGGCCTGGGCGGTTCGCGCCGTTCGACGCACAACGTGAAGCTGCTGCATTTCTTACAATGCACGAGAGAAGCTTTAATCTAAGTGAATTAGGAACTGGTAAGTCTTTGGCGTCGCTCTGGGCGTATGACTACCTACGAGGCGAAGGTATAAAGAACCGTTGCCTAATTGTCTCCCCGTTATCCACACTAGAAAGAACTTGGGCAGATGAACTGTTTAACCATTTCCCACATCTTACTTACGCTGTTCTGCATGGAACTAGGGCTAAGCGTCTAAAACTTTTAAACGAAGACGTAGATGTCTACATCATCAACCACGACGGCATACAAATAATTGAAGAAGAACTTAAGAACAGACCAGATATTGATTTGGTTATGGTCGACGAGATTGCTCAATGTGCCAGAAACGCTACAACTGACAAGTGGAAAGCTCTCAATAAAGTTATAAACCGACATTCACGAATCCGTGGTTGTTGGGGTATGACGGGTACTCCCACACCTAACGCACCTACCGATGCTTGGGCGCAATGTCGCCTTCTTGTACCAGATGCTGTACCACCTTACTTCAATAGGTTTAAACAGCAAGTCATGAAACAGTTATCTCAATTCACATGGATACCAAAGAAAGAAGCAACAGATGTTGTGCATAACGCTATGCAACCTGCAATTAGATTTACTCGTGACGAGTGTGTCGACTTGCCACCTCTTATGTATGAAACAAGACAAGTAGGTCTAACCAAAGAGCAAGACAAAGCATACAAAGAAATGGTTAATAGGTTACGTACACAAGCAGATAACGGAGAAGTAACCGCAGTCAACGAAGCAGTCAAGATGCAGAAGCTCGTACAGATTGGTTGCGGAGTAGTGTATGCAGATGACGGTACAGAGAAAACAATACCGTCGCACCCTCGTATTCAAGAAACAATAGATATAGTCAACGCGGCGGAAGGCAAAGTGATTGTGTTCGTGCCGTTTGTATCTTCTGTAAACATGGTAGCGGACGAACTGAGCCAACACTTTACTGTAGAAGTCATTCACGGTGGAGTTAAGAAAGCAGAGCGAGATCGTATCTTCGGTGCGTTCCAAAAGACTAAAGACCCAAAAGTTTTAGTAGCACAACCTGCAGCAATGTCACATGGATTAACTTTGACCGCTGCAAGCACAATCGTCTGGTATTCTTGTGTAACTTCCAACGAAGTTTTTGAACAAGCGAATGGTCGTATCAACAGACCTGGGCAGAAAATGAATAACTTCATCATCCTCTTGGAAGGCACTAGCGTTGAGAAACGCATATACAACCGACTAAGGAATAAACAGAAGATGCAGGGTGCATTACTCGATGAGGTCAAGGCGACTCGCGAGAAAATTTGTGCTTGACATCTGTATACAGATGTTTATAATTGAATATTCTTGTAAATAGGTGAAGGTAAATGATATTATTAAGTCCCGAACAAGTTTCGGAAAAACTAGGTATTACGAAGGCTGCTTTGCATGCCTTACGTTTACGAGAGGGCAGCTTTCCACCGCCGATTAGGGTTTCACAGAAAGTCTTAAGGTGGGACGAGGCTGATATTTTAGAGTGGTTAAATAATAAAAAGGAGAACGTCGATGAAGATAAAGGAACTGGATGATGTTTCTTTACTGAAGTTGTTTATTCACCTGCGTGACCGCCGAGCTAAGCGTAAAGCTGACTATGCGATGGATGATGCAGGAGATAAAGATAAGCAAGACAAAATCGAGGTGGAGTTTCTAAAGCGGTTTAACGACCGTGGTATAGACAACGTATCTACCAAAGGTATTGGCACTGCATATCGAACCACACGTACATCTGCGACTGTAGGAGATTGGGAAGAACTTTTCGACTACATCAAAGATAAAGAAGCATGGGAGATGCTTGAACGTCGTGTGAATAAAACAGCTGTAGAACAGTATAGAAGCGTCCATGATGATTTACCTCCAGGGGTAAATTGGTCAGAAACACAAGTAGTCAACTTCAGACGTAAGTAATTACAGTCTGTAAATTAGAGGAAATAATATGAGCGATTTAATAGCTATCCAAGGGTCTAACCTACCCGCCCACTTGCAGGGTAAAACTGGTAATAACAATTTGTTTGCTGCCGCTGTACAAGTAGGTGGTTTTCCAGTTGTTTCAATCAAAGGTAAGGTGTTCCACATCCAACGTGGGGATGTCCGTAAACTTGTAACTAAAGAAGGTGAAGATGATCCTGCAGGTTCACTACAAGTAGTCATCTTAGCTGCCAACCCTAACAAATCTAAAGTCTATTACGACAAAGGTTTTGAAGAAGGTTCAGTAGCAAAACCAACTTGTTACTCAAACAACGGTTCAAGTCCTGCATCAGATGCAGAGTCACCTCAATCTAAGAACTGTGCAACATGCCCTCATAACCAATGGGGTTCTCGTATCACCGATAACGGCGGTAAGGGTAAAGCATGTGGCGATTCTATGCGTATCTGTATTGCGCCCGCTGGTCAATTAAATGACCCCATGTTACTGCGCGTCCCCGCAGCATCACTAAAAGTCCTAGGACAATATGGTTTGGAACTCTCTAAACGTGGAGTGCTACCTCACCATGTTATTACTAAGATTTCTTTTGACCATAACGTGGCGCATCCTGCTCTTACATTTAAGGCGGTTGAGTTTGTTAACGAAACACAACTTGCTCAGATTGAAGACGCACTTAATAGTGAAGCAGAGATAATCAACCAAATAACTGGTGTAACAGATAGTCCTAATATGTCTACTGAAGCAGTAGCGGACTCTGCACCTGCTAAGGTTGAAGTTGTAGAAGAAGTAAAAGTAGAAGCACCTAAAAAAGCGGAACCTAAGAAAGAAGCTAAGAAAGTCGAGGACTTTGATGACGTCGACGCAGCTTTAGATAACTTAGACTTCGACGATTAATTTCGTATCTTAAGGGGGAGCAATCCCCCTTATTTTTCTAAGTATGGGGGAAACTTTTAGGTGATATATGGGGACACAAGACTTTTTAGAATTAGTAACACCAGAGCAAGGCAATAAGATATTAGCCCTTGCCACACCACTACCAGATGGTAAAGGTGTTTGGTTTAAATACCGTAAATATGCTACAGCACAAGAAGCAGCAGTAGCAGCAAATCAATTTGATGCGCAGGGTGAAACTGTTTACTTCGCAGTAAATTCATTCGGCGACTGGTACGAGGACAAAAACAAGAACAATAAGAAACGTATTCGTACACAAGAAAACGTCGTAGCTTGCCGTAGCTTGTTCGATGACTTTGATGTAGGCGACGAAGACGGCAAATACAAAACTCGTAAAGAAGCACTAGACGATGTAATTAAATTAGCTAACGCACTGAGAATGACACCTACTATCACGTCCTCTGGTGGTGGGTTTCATTGCTACTTTTCGATCAACCACGATATAGATAAAGATACGTGGTTAAAACTTTCATCACTTAAACGTGACATTACAACGCACTTAAAAATTAAAGCTGACCGTGCAGTTGACATGGATAGCGCAAGAATTCTACGACCAGTTGGTACACACAACCGTAAGAAAGAAGTAGCTGTACCAGTTAAGTTAATTAAGAAAGGTATTCAATACCCTATAGACGTTGTCATATCTAGATTAGAAAATTACATTTCAGACAATAATGTAAAGCCAATGCCAAGTGCGGTGCGGAAAGAGAAAGTCGTTAACCCATTTGCAGCAGCGTTGGGGGACTATCCAGAATCAGACGCGAATATAATCGCTGAGCATTGTTCGGCAATAAGAGAGTTTAGAGATACGCAAGGTAATGTATCAGAACCTCATTGGCATAGAGCAATCGGTGTAATCAAACATTGTAAGAATGGTGAGCAGATAATCCATGACTGGAGTAAAGGTCATGCGAACTATTCTGAAACAGAAACGCAATCCAAGATTGATGAGTGGGCAGTTGGGCCAACCTCATGTATAGAAATGGATAAGCACTTAGGGTGTAGAGAAAAGTGTCCTATGGCGGATAAGTGTATGTACCCAATACAGTTGGGTCACAGTGAAGAAGCAGAATCCGTCGCGCACGAGACGCCTGTGGCCGACGAGCCCGTAAAGAACGACGACGACGTAATTACAATCGAAGGGCAGAAGATACCTTATTGGCCTGCTAGCGGTTACCGTTGGAACGGATCGATGATTTCACGTTCCATAGTGGACGAAGACGGCGTTGTTTCATGGAGACCTTTCTCTAAATCTTTCTTATATCCTATAAACAGAATACAAGACTCGGAAGGTACATGGGTTATTCACTGGCGTGCCAAGGAGAAGAACGGAAGTTGGCGTGAGTTTTTTATGCCTACAGCAGAGCTAGCGTCTACAGATTTAATGGCTAAGACGTTATCTGCGCACGAGATATTTTTATTAAAAACAAGGAACGCGAAAATTGATATGGCTGAATTTGCAGAAGGTCTAATCGAAACACTACAGTCGTGGCGAGTTGAAACTAAAACGTTTAAACAGTTTGGTTGGACGGAAAAACGAGATGGATTTGTGATGGGTACTACAATGATAAAAGAGAACAGCGAAGAAACTGTTCTGTGTGACCCTGATATGCCCCTTGATATTGCACAAGACTTTGGAACGTCTGGCACTTTAGATGAGTGGGTTAGCAATATAGACAAACTGTATAATAGAAAAGGTGCAGAACCATTCCAGTTTGCACTATGTCATTCAATGGGTTCAATTCTTGTCGAGTTGATGGGTTCATCTAACTGGCACGGGTTACCACTTGCATTTACTGGTCACGGCGGTACTGGTAAATCAACAGCCGCAAAGATAGCGTGCGGCTTCTACGGCAATCCAGAATATATGGAACGCCAAACGGGGGAGCAAGGTTCGACCCTTAATGCTGCAATTAAACGTATTGCCATTATGGGGTCGGTTCCTATGCTACTAGACGAATTCTCAGGCAGGCAACCAGATGAACTTACTCGTACTGGTTACGCATTGGCTAACGGTAGAGATAAAGAGCGACTAGGTTCTAGCGGTAAGTTTGCTACAGTTGGTGGTCAATGGTTTAAGAACTCATTCATTACATCTAACGATTCAATCCACGAAAGCATCAGTAAGTTGCCGGCAGGGTACAGAGTTGAAGCGACGCAGTTGCGTTTCTTTGAAGTCCAGTTGCCAGAGAACTTTACGCTAGATACTTTCTCAGATATATCTCAAGAGTTTGTTGAGAATCACATGGACAATGTCTACGGCGAAGCATGTCGCCCATACATTCGTTTCATTATGAAGAACACTGACTGGGTCAGACGCCAGTTGGTTGCAGCGAGAGCTAAATTTAACCCTAAGTCACAAGAAGATAACAAAGAACGTTTCTACCGTGACACCATTGTTACCGCATGGGTAGCAGGTAAGATTGCTCAGAAGTTAGGTTTGATTAGCTACGACGTAACCGCTATGAAGAACTGGGCTCAAGACCAAGTAATGAAGATGCGTGACAGCCGTAAGGAATCTAATACTGATATTACAGAACACGTCGCGTCGTTCATCGCTACGCTTCCAGGACGACTAATCATAACGAAACACTTCGGTGATGCCAGAGCTAAAGAGAAAGAGCGTCCGATGGAGATCATGCGTGGGCCTGCTATCGGTCGTGTATGCACGGAAGATAAGAAAATCTACATAACTGCTAAAGCACTTACTGACTGGTGTAAAGAGCATGGAGTAGCACCTGCAGCAATCAAAGAAGAATTTGACAGAGGTAACTACATCATTCCAGATACAGACGGAAAACCAACGCACAAGATTTATATCGGTTCTGGTTCTACAGTACCGAGTGGTCAAGCACGTTGTTATGAGTTTAGATATGGAAAGATATTCGGCAGCAACGCCCCACTAAACATCGAAGAAGATGAAGAAGGCGTGCATACCGAGTCTAATTTACTTAAGGAATAGAGGCTCTTTGTCTGAAAGATTTCTTTTTTCTTTAATAGACTTTTTAATACGCTCATACGGGTATCTAGTTAAATCACTAATTGGCCTGCGTTTAAATTCTGTAGAAGAACCGAATAACTTTTGAAGTTTTACTTTGGCTTCTTGTAGTTTAAAGAATTCTTTTCTAGCGTCTTTCATTTTCTCAGCGTACTTAGCCTTGTCTTTGCCAGTAGCTTTTTTGTGGGCCTTCCACGCATTGTTGTAGTCTGTTTTTATCTCGCCGGTTCTTTCAGATACCCATTCTTTTATTTCGTACTGACGAGAACGCTTATACTTAAGGTCTTTTAGTTCACTAGAAGGGATACCAAAAGCGTTAGCAATTAAACTTGCATTACTAAACTTAGTATTTGCCATTAGCACATCACCGTTAGTATTAGTGAAGCCTTCATATCTAAGTCTAATAGACTCCATTGGGAACTTAATACCGTTAGGCATAATAGCTTCGATTGCTTTGTACGGATCTCCGTTTTCCATATACTTTCTAAAACGATCAGTTCTATTAAACCATTGGCTAGTAGGGCCTAACAGCGTGTCAGTAACCCACGCTTTTTGCTCTCTTTGAGTTCTGCCAAAGTCGCTGTAAGGACTAAAACCGAAAAGGTTTGCTTGTGATAGTTTAGCGTTACCATCTACTCCTATCATTCCTAGCATGCCTTTAGTCAGTAAGTCTTTAGCAAGTCCGTCATCCATGTTTTCATTTATGTAGTCTTTTAAACTTGATGGTGGTTTTTCTTCATCTTCGCCGTCTAGCAAATCACCTAACCCGCCAGCTGCCCAGACAATCGCCCCTACAAATGGCATACCTACTGCGCCAGCTGCTAGGAACGCATAGCCAGTCATAGCAGTAAAAGTTCTTGCCGCTGCACGTTTTTCTTCTTGGCTATAAACATCTGCGCTGTCCCACCAAGTTTTAGCTGCGTTAATGTACGCCCAAACCATCATAAATCTGTACTTTTGGTACTGCATGACAAGCTTAGTACCCTGGTTTGCGCCTTTAATAATAGCTGGAGCGTCAGCTTCCGAGAAGTTACCTTGTGTATCTTGTACTACAGATATCGCGTAGTCTAAAGAAGTCATAGGCGTCGTAGCTACATTACTCTTAGAGCGTAAAGCTTTTCTGGCTTTAGTAATATTTTTGTTTTTAATGAAACTAGGATCAGACTCTGCTAAGTCATAAGCAGCTACCGCAGCAGATACACGGTTGTACATCTCGACTAATCTTGCCCATTGGTAAGCTGCATGACTTACCTTGTTAAGTAAGTTGTTTGCTTTATCTACGTATTTAAAACCGCTATTCTTTGTATCCGCTTCATACAAGTCTTGTTCAAGACCTACGTCTAGTAGTTCTTTTAACTGTAATGTTTCTAGAAGCTCTTTGTACTTAGCGTTCTCACCAGTTAGCTTATCAAAATCGATAGTAACTTTGGGTTTAAAGAACATAGCTGGGTTAAGGCTTTGCAGTTTAGGTAACCCAACAATATTAGCGGCTACTCTATAACCTTTAAATAAAGATCTCCATGCTTTGCTTTGACTGCCAAAGTCACCGGTCAATCTTGGAATAGTAACTACAGCTGGTTGAGTAGCATTTTGAAGATGATAACTCAGAGAAGATGTGAGCATGTACAAGGTGTTAACACTTGCAATTTTGTTCTCTAAAGCGCCTACCCACTTGACGCCGTGTTTGTGGTCTTTCAGCTCTCTGTTGTAATGATACTGGAGTAAGTTCCAGATAGGCATTAACTCGTTTTTATCAGACTGAGCTTCTTTTCTAGCTTGCGCTAATAGCTGATGAACATTTTCTCCATGCTCCATAGTAGCTATAAGACCTGCATCAGCAAGACCGTTAGACCTAAAGGCTTTAAACATATCTTGTTCAAAACCGGCACGGTTCATACGTTTTAGCTGCGTAGTTCGGGCGTTACTATCATCTAAAGACTTAATATATAAATCAGCTACCAAAGACTGAAGTTGTTTAACTATTTCTTTTTCACTAGGAGATAAGTCTTGAGAATGACCTAAAACTTCGTCTGCTTTTATTGACCCTAATACTTGCTGTAAAACCTTAAAATTGTTAGTTCCTGCTCCATAGAATTCCTCTTTCATGGAGTATTCAGAGTCTTCTGCTGAGTAGCTATCTTTGTTATCCTCTAGGAATTGCATAGCTTCTGCTTCAGAGTCAAACATAGACACGACGTAATGGTCAGCGTCCCTCATTAACTTTTCTAGGTTATCTCTATTTTGTTGGCTATTTGATTCTTGAACCGCTTTCTCTGCAGCTACTAATTCTTTAGACCTGAGTACAGTTACCCAGTCACCAAAACGTCTTAGAGGTGCGTATGGGCCACGAAGACCTGCTGCGTTAAAAAACTTACTGCTATCTTTACCAGCTAAATCTGCTGCAATTTTTTGCTTGCGCTGTAACATTTGCTCGCCATGGGCAAACAAGTCTTTAACGATACTTTGCTCTTCTTCAGATAAAGCGTTAAAAGCAGCTTCTAATCCAGCGTCAATTTCTATTTCTTCGTCTTGGTTAAACTTTTTGTCGAATAAGTCTGGGTGCGAATCTCTAGGGTCATAAGCCCATTTCTGCTCTACAGTAGACTTAGCTATTAGTTTAGATAATACTTGCTGTCTTTCGTCTGACAAGCTTTCTACTCTTTGTAGTATTCCTTCTATAGCAAACTTAATCTTGTTAGCAGTCATCCTCTTGGCGTCAAACTCTTGGTGTAAACGCACAATAGAAGGCATTTGTTCTGCGTACTCTTCTATTAATTGGTGTAAAAACTTAAGTCTATCTACGCCTCGTTTAAATAGGTTTCCGATAGTCTTCATCTTAGTAGCAAGAGAAGGATTGCTCTTCTTAAGCTCTTTGATTGTTTTGTTTACTTCTTCTTTGTTTTTGTCTTGGTTTAGAGAGTAAAGAATAGGATCGCGTCGGAAAGAGTTTTTCTCTGCTCCATTAGCGTGGGTCTTAACATCTTTAGATAGTGCCTTCCATGCAGCACCGTACGCCATGTCAACAATGTCTTGACCAGTTACTTCTATATTCGTTTCGCCTAAGAAGTTTCTAAGTGCGTTTTGGAAAGCGTCCCAAATACGTTTTAGTAGTTTGCCGCCTTCGGTATTAGTGCTTGGCTCAACACCGCTGTTGACCATTTCTTCTATGAAGTAAGCTACTACTTCTTCTTTTACAAATTCTTCGTCTACGTTTTTGTCTTTTATAAGCTGGCTGACGTTTCTTATAGCTCTATCAGCAACTACGCCTTCCTTACCTTCGTTTGTCAAAGCCCAGTTAGTTATCTGGCTAAAGATTTCTTCTACGCCTTCATCGCCTAGAATCTCATTTATACCAACATGCACACCAACTTCGTGCATGAATATGCCCATTTCATTGCCAGCTCGGATGTTGTCAGTTACGAAGAATATTTGTCCGTCGCTATCAACAAAGCCTTTAGCAGCAGCTGGGATTTCTCGCCCTAGCACTGCGCTTGCTTGAGCTGCGCTTTTAAATATAGTTACTCTGCCACTATCAAATAACTCATCAGCTTTATCTTTACCTACCAAGTTATCAAACAGCTCTTTAATTGTTTGTCTGTTTGCTGCGATTTTAGGTTTATCTTCCTCTGAAAGACTGTACTTAACGCCTTTAGCTGCAAGAGCATCGACCCTCTCTTGGAAACCTTTAAAGTCGTCATTTGATAACAGATCGCGCAGAGTTTTGTCGTCTACGAACCAGTTTTCACCAAGTTTTTCTTCAGCGTACTTGCTAGCTTGTTCTATTAGTTTTAGGTTTTCTCTGTTGAGTTGTTTTTTGCCTTTGTTTTTAGGTTGGCCAGCTCCTTGTTCAGTTTCCTGAGTTTCGGAAGTAGTTTGTGCACTGTCAATTCTTTTATTTTCATCTTCTATCCTTTGTTGTAACTGCTCTTCTTTCTGGTCATTCGCTAAGGTTGTTAAAGTGTCAGCAACTTCTTCTTTAATCAAGTTAACTACTTCTTCCGAAGCTTCAATGTTACCGTCGTTTAAGCCGATAGTACCTTTTAGCGTACCGTTTTCATTCTTTTGAACCATTACGGCCATTGAGACTGCAAATGCTTTTTTCTCAATATCTGGGAGGCTGTCAAAATCTATAGCACCTTGAGGTTTGCCCATATTCCAGAAAGCCCTAAGTTGGTTTAGTACCTCTGCATTAGAATAGATATTTGTTTCCAAAAACTCTTTAATTTTTGCGTTAGCCTCAGCAACGTCTTGTTCTTGCTCTATCCGTCCTTTTTCTTCAGCAGCTTTATCAACAGCAGCTTTGTCTTCTCTATTTAAAGCTCCTACGTCCGTTTGAGAATCGTTAGGTGACTTACGCTTAGTCATTCCTGAATCTACGTCAAGCAAGTTTGCGTCTGCGTCGCTAACCCCTGTGGAAGTATCTACAGTACCTTCCAACTGCTGCATAGTTTCGTCTACTTCTTCCGCTTGGTTACGGTTGCTCTGAGCAAAGAATTCTTTTAGCGTTTCGTTACCAGCTTTCTTTTCAATCTTTTTCTTTAACTGTATAAATGCTTGCTGAGCAGCTGATCTATTTTTAAGCCCTGCTCTTTTAGCAATTTCTGTGTAGTTAAATGTACCTCTAGGAGTTATCAAATTACTTAAATCGTCGCTAAGGGACGCTTTCTGTAAGACGTCTGCAACTTTCTGTTGAGAAGAAGTTAGTCTATTTCTGCCTGTAACACCTTCATTTAAATAATCAGTTAATGTTTTAGCAGCAACTTGCTGTGGAGCCACATCTTTTGGCTCTACTTTAGCTATTTCTTTTTTAGGTGTAGCTTTTTTCTTAGCCGCTTTTTTCTTAACAGGTGCAGGCTTTTTCTTAGCTGCTTTGGCAGCATCTTTATATCTTTTCTGGTTTTCTTTAGATAAACCCAGAATGTCTTTAGTCTTTAAACTAAAGTCTTTGTTATCGATCAAAGAAGTTACTAAGTCGTTTTCTGCTTGTAGAGGATCGGCTTCAGCTGCCGCTTCTTCCTCCTGCTGCGCTTTTGCTTCTGCTTCCGCTGCAGCTGCTTCTTCTGCTTGACGTCTAGCTTCATTAAAACCTTTAGCACGCTCTGCGTACCAAGGTACTTGTTCATTATTCATAATGGCTTCAGACTCACGTCCTCTTGCCGCTAGAATCTTGTTAATTTCTCTAATTGCTTTTGT
>Ga0255777_10004235_pt1 | contig 11909 bp, 12 predicted proteins | sample 101ome_15_FD_179975 | JGI IMG/M metagenome (GOLD analysis project Ga0255777, IMG submission 179975) | Coastal salt marsh microbial communities from the Groves Creek Marsh, Skidaway Island, Georgia - 101402AT metaG (version 2) | ecosystem: Environmental > Aquatic > Marine > Intertidal zone >...
GATTCAAGGGAAGAAATAGAGATTTTTTTTCAAGACACATTAAATATCAAGATGAACAACAGCTTGATAATTACCCAAGTCAGCAATAAATTCATCTTTCTTAAAAGTAATAAATTATTCTTTTTTAAAAATCTCTCAAAGATAATTAAGAGTTTTGATCAAGATAAAGATTTAATAATCTACACTAGAGATTTTAAACAGATGAGGTTGTGCTTAAAGAGCTTTAAAAATAGAAAGAATATGAAATTTGTTTTTGAAGTTCATCAAATCTTGTCAGAGAATTATAGAAAAAGGGGCGATCAAAAAAACTCAAAAAAAATGTATAACCTTGAAAGCTATGTTTTTAAGAATATTGATTTTTTAGTAGCTATTACAACTACCTTGAGAGATGAAATTATTCGAAAATTTGATACTAGAATAAATACAGATTTAATACTACCTGTTGGTTTTAATCAAGATTTTATCAAAGAATATAATTTAAAAAAAGATATTGATATCATATACACCGGTAATTTTAGTGAATGGAAAGGTTTGGATATTCTTATAGAGGCTATTAAGATAGTTAAAAATAAATTCAAAAGAGATATTTCTACGTACATTATTGGAGCCAGGAATACAGAAATAGATAAATTTAACAAACTTGTTAAAGAGAAAAACCTGCAAGAGAATATAAAGATCCTTGAGAGAATCAAACACAAAGAAATTATAAAATTTTTAAGAAGGGCGCATATTGGCGCATTACCTAATAAGTATCTTGACGATGGCGCTATGTATACATCACCATTAAAGTTATATGAATATCTTGGAATTGGTTTGAAGGTAGTTGCATCTAGACTGCCTTCAATTCAATCCGAGATTGAAGAATCTTTAGTTTATTTTTTTACCCCTGAAAACCCTGTAGATCTGGCAGATAAAATTGAATTTGCATTGAACGATAAAAAATTTAGCCAAAAAAAAGTAAAAGACTTTGCTAGGTTATACACATGGGAAGCAAGAGCATTAAAATTTTCAAATTTTTTTAATGAAAATACTTCTAATTAAATTTCGTAATATTGGAGATGTTTTAATTTCCTCAGTTTTGGCATCAAATCTGAAATCGCACTTCCCCCAATCAGAAATAAGTTTTGCGATTAATAAAGAAAGCTCTGAGATCCTTGAAGATAATCCGAATATTGATCACCTGATACTTTATAACAGAAAAGAAATTAAATCTTACCATCTATTTAAAAAGATTTATTATGAATCCAAGTTTGCATACTCAATCCGAAAAAAAAATTTTGATGTCGTTATAAATTTAACAGAAGGTGACAGGGGGGCTTTGTATACTCTCATTTCTTGTGCAAGGTATAAATTTGGATATAGAGCAAGAAAAGGACTTTTGTCTAAAATCAAAATATTTAATGGTATTGGATCTGAATCAAAAATACTTCATTCTGTTGAGAGAGATCTTCAGTTTTTAAAAAAACTTGGAAAAGATGTAATTAAAAGTCAGTTACAAATTTTTTGGGATGAACATACAGAAAATTTGGTTTATAGACAATATTCATATCTTTTTGAGAAACAAAAGATGATAATAGTCCATCCTGTTTCTAGGTGGATGTTTAAATGTTGGGATAGTAGAAGTATGGCTTTGGTCATTGATTTTTTCCAACAAGAAAAAGGCTACAAAGTCGTAATTACCGGTTCAGATTCTGAAAATGAGCTAAAAAAGATTAATGAAATTATCATGTTATGCAAATCAAACCCCAAAAATTTAGCAGGCAAACTTAATCTTAAAGAGTTATCTTGTCTCACATCAAAAGCATTTATGTTCTTTGGGATTGATTCTGCTCCAATGCATATAGCCTGTGCAACCAATACACCTGTTTTCGCTTTATTTGGTGCGAGTTCCCCTGTTAATTGGGGTCCATGGCATAATGGTAAAATTAAATTCAAAAACGATAACGGCATTCAGTTTAATGGAATGCACTATATTGTTTCTAATATGAATCAAGAAATTTTCTACAAAAGTGGCATCAAAAGTTCTCGGGGGATGAGCGAGATAAAGCATGATTATGTTTTGGATAAATTATCACAAATAGTATGAAGCTCTTTTTTATTCGGGAAAAGGAGAATATTTATGGTGGCGCAGAAAATTATTTGTCAAGATTATTGAGTCAACTAAATAGTCAAAGAACAAAATTTAGTACAAAAAAATCACCATTTCCAAGATTTTTACCTTCATGGTTTAGAGTAATTTTATTTAATATTTATCTTTGCTTTACAAAGAAAAATGATGTTTATTTTTCTCTTGAAAGAATTATTTGTCCTGATATATATAGAGCTGGAGATGGGGTCCATAAAGTTTTTTTGAAGCATGTTAAGAAATCAAGATTTAATCCACTTCATGCTATTTATATCTTTATTGAAAAAAGATGTTTTAACAAATCTAAATTCATTATTGCTAATTCCAAAATGGTAAAAAAAGACATTGAAAGTGCATACTGCGTTGACCCAAGTAAAATTAAAGTTATTTATAATGGAATCAACCCTCCAAGAGTTGAAATTACCAATAGGGAGGTTTATTCTCTAAGAACAAAATTTAATCTGAAATCTGATAGGAAATTGATCATTTTTGTGGGAAATGGTTTCCAGAGAAAAGGGCTACAATCATTCTTAGGTATTTTATCTAAATTAAAACAAGATGAATTTGATGCGGTTGTTATCGGAGAAGATAAAAATATTGATTTTTATAAGAATATTGCTTCTGATTTAGGCTTATCAAATGTGCAATTTTTTGGCAAAAGAGCTGATGTGGATCTTTTTTATTTCATCAGTGACTTTGTCATACTTCCCACAAAATATGATCCATTTTCGAATGTTGTATTAGAGGCAATGAGTTATAAAAATGTTGTGATAACCACTAAACAAAATGGAGCAAGTGAAATCCTTGATCCAGATTTAATTATGTCTGACCATAATGACTTTTCTATAGCTACTAAAATATCAGAATTATTAGATGATAAAAATAAAATGGATCTCATAAAGAATAATAATTTTTTAATATCTAAAAATTTCTCTATAGCTAGAAATGCAAGAGAAACAATCGAATTAATTAGAAAAGTTTTAAATGAATAAGAAAATAATATTTCTAGATTTAAATAATATATTGTTCTTTCTAATATATTCTCTAATTATTGTACTTCCCAACCTTGAAGCTCCTAAAAATATCATTATTTTGCTTTTTGTAATATTGTGGTCATATTTATTTTTTAAAGGATCGGAGCCTATTTTTATTCACGGGAAATGGAATTTAGTCGATTCAATTTTTCTTACTATGCTATTGACAGTTATACTCATTTCTTTCAATAGTTATTACATTCATGAGCAACCAGTCAATGGTTCGTCCGATTTAATCAGGTTTTCTTTGTTTGGTTGGCTTATTTCACGAACTAAAATAAATACTGAGCAAGCCAAAAGAATAGTTGTGATTTCTGCGATCTCTGTTACACCAGTGTTCTTTGTTTATTTCTTTAATTCTAGTGAAGACTCACATATTAGCTGGTATATACAACTTCACTCAATCGGGCATGTTAATCATACTGCAATCTATCTTCTTGCTGTTTTCTCTATAACACTTTCATTTTTCTTTTTTAGAGAAAATTTCAATAAAATTACCAATTTTTCCAAAGCAATTCTTTTGCTTTTTTTGACTTTTACAGGAGTTGTGATATTCGCTACGAATAGTAGAGCAGCTGTAATTACATTTATAATAATATTAGCTTTATTTGCATTATATGCAATTAGGTTTTACAACAAATTAATAAAATTAATTGTTTTTTTGATTGGGCTTTTTTTTGTAATCCAATTTACATACTTCACCCCAAATGTGATAAACAAGATTGTTACTGAAACATCATTTAATGGAGATGATGGAAGGCAGCGGTTGAGAAATTTTAGTTATGAACTTTTCAAGTTAGATCCAGTCTTAGGAACTGGCATGGGTAATTTCCCTAATTTCTCATATGAAGATATTAAAGAGCCTGTTATAAATGAGAAAGGTGAAGCTTGGTGGAATGAAAATTATAAGGAATATTTTTATCCATATGCACATCCACATAATACATACTATTCTTTCTTAACAGGCGGAGGTGTTGCATTATTCCTTGTTTTTTTGTGGTTCTGGATATTTTCAATTCATAAAATTTTTTCAAATATTTTTAAAAAAAAATCAGATTGGATTGAAATTGCCTCTTTAAATATTGTCATTGTTAATTTACTTATTGGTATAGTAAATACAACATTCGAGAATGAGTTAGCAATCTTAAGTATGCTTATACTAGGGATACTTTTTTCTAAATTACGTTTGTTGGAAAGTTCAACAACTATTAAATAAATGAAAATCTTAATAGAGTTACCAACTTGGCTAGGAGATACTGTCATGGTATCCCCTGCCGTTGAACTAATTTTGAAGCAACTCCATAAATCAAGTATAGTTTTTCTAGGCTCTCAGGTTTCTCTAGATTATTTTGCAGACATTCCTATTAATGACAAAACATTTCTTTTGTTGCAAAAAAACAACTTTGTTGGAATGGTGAAACAAATCAATAATTTTGGGCCTTATGATTATTTCTTTTCATTTAGAGGGTCCCATCGAACAAAAATTTTAAAAATCTTTGTAAATTCTAAAAATAAATTCCAATTTTCAAAAAATAAAACCAATGGGATTCATCAGGTTGAAAAGTATTTGAAATTTATTGAACTCAGTCTGAAAGTTTCCTCACAAAATAAAACCTATTTGAAATCATATGGAGACTATAAAACCAAAAGTAAAAAAAAGTCTAATCTTCCATATATTGGAATTAATCCAGGCGCCGAATATGGCGGAGCTAAAAGATGGAGTCCAAAAAAATACTGTGAAATAATAAGTCACTATAAAAACTCTTATTTTTTTGTAATTTTTGGCGTGAAGCATGAATCTTACCTTGCTGATGAAATTGCTTCTTTATGCAAGAAAAAAGGATTAAATAATTATATTAATTTATGTGGCAAAACTTCATTAAAAGAACTTATAAAAGAAATGAATAAACTTGATTTATTTATAACTGGAGACAGTGGTCCAATGCATATAGCTGCCGCACTTAAATTACCAACGGTGGCAATATTTGGACCAACTAGTGAATTTGAGACCAGTCAGTGGAAAAATGAAAAGAGCATAATTATTAGTAAAAAAATAAAGTGTAGGCCTTGTATGAGAAGAGAATGCCCCTTGGGACATCAAAGATGCATGAAAGATATCAGTGCAGAGGAGGTAATCCAAGCAATTGAGGAGTTAATTATCAAAATTTAGATCTATAAGCTGACATATGATATGCCCAATAAGAATATGCATTTCCTGAATTCTTGGTGTGTCATTTGATGGTATTACAAGATTTATAGTGCATAGACTATTCATTTCCCCTCCATCATTGCCAGATAATCCGACAACATTAGAGCCCAAATCTTTAGCATATTTTAGACCATTAATTACATTAGAGCTATTTCCTGATGTGCTTATCCCAATTACAAGGTCATTCTTATTAAGAAGTGCTTCAAGCTGCCTTTGGAAAACCAAATCATAGCCAAAGTCGTTTGATATTGCAGTAATTGCCGACGTGTCAGTAGCAAGTGCAATAGCAGGTAAAGCATTTCTATTTTTTTTATATCTGCCAACTAGTTCAGCAGCAATATGCTGAGCATCTGAGGCCGATCCGCCGTTGCCAAACAGAATAATTTTCCCTTTAGATTTAAGAGACTGTATAGCAAGGTTAGATGCCGACTCAATTGAATTGGCTAAAGTGCTCAACTTATTAGAGAGCTCATTATGTGAATTAATTTCTTTATTAATTATTTCAATCATTTTCTTTAATTTTATTTATGATATTTGATGTGCTTTTACCTTCTATAAAGTCAATTAGAACAAGCTCTTTGGCTATATTTTTTCCAACAACTTCTTTATCCTTATAATCACCACCCTTGACTAAAATATCTGGAATTATAGCGGCGATTAGTTTAGCTGGAGTATCATCCGTAAATGGAATAACATAATCAACTGATTTAAGTGAAGCTAAAACGCAGCAGCGATCATTAAGAGAGTTAATGGGCCTATTGTTGCCTTTCAATCTTCTTATGGAATCATCTGAATTCACACCAACAACTAAAATGTCACCAATTTTTTTAGCTTTTTCTAGATATTTAACATGACCAATATGGAGAATATCAAAACAGCCGTTAGTGAAGACAATTTTTTTATTGGATTTTCTTAAAACTTTAAGAATTTCAGTAAATTCTTCAGCTGATAATACGTTCTTTCCGCAGTCTGTATGCTTGAGAGATGACTCATATCTAATGAGTTCTTCAAATGACGAAGTTGCAGAACCAATTTTACCAACAACAACTCCTGCTGCTAAGTTTGCAAGAACAACTGCTGAATCAATATCTTGCTTTGCAGCTAAAGCATAGCCAATGGCGGCAATTACTGTATCTCCAGCACCTGTTACATCAAATACTTCCCTAGCAACAGTTGGATGAGATCTAAATTTGTCATCAAGTATTGCAATTCCATCCTCACTCAAGGTAATCAAAGAAACATCTAATTTACAGAAATCCTTAAGTTGAAGTAGCGCACTTTTCAGAGATGTTTCGTCTGAAATATTTATTCCTGTTGCCTCAGAGGCTTCTTTTCTATTTGGGGTTAAGAGATATGCAGAAGAATATTTAGAATAATCAAAACCTTTTGGATCAACTATAACTTTAATTTTAAGAGAGTTGGCTACCTTAATAATTTCTTGAGCAACAAAATCAGTTATTACGCCTTTTCCATAGTCAGAGAGGATAACTAATTCAAAATTACTGATAATTGATTTGTAAGTATCTATTATTTTCTTTTCAGAGAATTTGTTGATATCTTCATTGCTTTCAATATCATATCTAATGACCTGTTGTTGAGCTGAAATAATTCTTGTTTTTTTTGAAGTAACACGATCTCTTTGCTCAATTAAATAGTCAGTACTTAGGTTAATTTCTTTGAAAAGCTTTCTTAATTCATTAGAAATATCGCATCCACCAATAACACTTAAGACATCTATATTAGCTCCAAGTGTAACAAGATTATGCGCAACATTTCCAGCGCCACCAAGAACTTTAGTTTCTTTCCTTACATTGATTATTTGCACCGGAGCTTCAGGGGACACTCTTTCGCATTCCCCCCAAAGGTATTTGTCAATCATTAAATCACCGATGACAAGAATATTAGGCTGAATCTTTTGAATAGCGTTGAGCATTAATCTAAAGGCGTATTAAACATCTCTTTGATATAGGGAATATATTTCTTAATACCTTCTTCAAGAGAGAATGCGGGCTTGAAGTTGAAATTTTCTTCGGATAAAGAGATGTCTGCCTGCGTGTGCATCTGGTAACCTGAGTAAGGGTTAGGAAAATACTCAATTCCATAATCACACTCAAACTCTTTTTGAAGAATGTCTGCTATGTCTTGAAAACTTCTTGGTCTGCCTGTACCGACATTATAAACACCATTATCTTTCGATTCACATGCTTTAATGTTTGCTTGAATAACATCATCAATAAAAATGAAGTCCCTGAGAATCTTATCTGACCCCTCGAATAACTGAGGAGCACGACCATCTAGAATTTGATGTCCAAGTTGAATAACCATTGAGGATGTCTTGTTCTTAAAATACTCTCTGGGGCCATAAACATTAAAAAATTTAAGCCCAATAATTTTTACATTTTGATTTTTCTTTGAGAACTGGGCCGCAATTTGATCCATAGCATATTTACTATAGCCATATGGATTTTCGGGATTTTCTAAACCAATTTTTTGAGGTGAAGTCATACTACCGTAGGTAGCAGCAGAACTAGCATAGATAAGAGTTGCATTATCTTTTTTTGCCTTCTCTAAAAACCAATAGAATGAGTTAACATTGGTTCTCATTACTATTTCTTGATCATAAACTCTGGTGTCTGAAATTGCTGCTTGATGAAAGATATAATCAAATTTAATATCGTTGAGTATTTCTAAATCAGCAGAGTTATTTATGTTTCCACAGATAATATCACCAGTAAAGCCAATCAAATTTTTATAATGTCCAAAGCTTTGTAAATTACCATTTGAGAAAGTAGCCTCACTTCTGAAACAATCAAAAACAATTATTTTGGAATCAGGGTGGTTCTCTTGGAAATAAAACGCGAGGTTGCTTCCAATAAATCCTGCTCCCCCAGTAATAAGGATTGTTTTTTTATTAAAACTAGTTTCAGTGTATGCCATAATCTAATTATACTTACAATGACAGTGTGTATCATACTTCAAAAGTATTTAGGTTTAGTAAGCAGTCCATGAAATACGAAAGAAATTTTTATGAAATTAAGTCCAATGATAAGATTCTCAATAATTTAAAAAAAGAGTTAGGAGTTATTGGCTATTATTCGCTTCATGAAGAAGATATTAGCTTAATTCGATCTTATGCAGAAGAAGTTACAAAAGATTATATTTATATAATTGGTATCGGAGGATCTACCCTTGGTACGAAAGCAATATATACTTTCTTAAGAACGACGAATAATTTTAAGAAAAAGTTATTTTTTCTTGATACTATTGACCCATTAAGGATAAATTACCTGCTAAATCTCGGAGATTTAAATAAATCTCAATTTATTGTGATCTCAAAATCGGGTAGAACTATTGAGCCGATAAGTATTCTTAAATATATTGATAGCAAGATAAAGATTTCTAAAGATAACTGCTCTGTAATAGCTGGAAAAAATACCTCACTATGGGAGTTTGCATCTAAAAACAATCTTAAAAAATTTCCAATTCCAGATAATATTGGAGGTAGGTTCTCTGTATTCAGCGCGGTAGGACTTTTACCCCTAGCAATAATTGGTGTAGATATTCAAAAACTTCTAGATGGTTGCAAAATAGTTCATAAAAGTTTTTTTAATAAAGGAGAGTACTACGATTTAATAATTAATAAAGCTAGGTTTCTTGTAGAGAATAAAAGTCGATTTGCAATGAATATTATCTTTTCATATTCATCAGTTTTTAGGGATTTTAATCGCTGGTTTGTTCAACTTTGGGCTGAATCACTTGGTAAGAAAAATATTAATGGTACACGTCAAGGATTAACACCAATTTCGTTAATTGGCCCTGATGACCAACATAGTTTTTTGCAATTAATTATGGATGGACCTCGAGATAAGACAGTGACTTTTTTTAAAATTGATAATTTAAAAGATGAATCCTTAATTCCAGGCAAGGCTATGTTTCGCTGTTTCGCTTTGGATTACTTGAATGATAAGAGTTTTAATGAAATAATAAATTTACAAGCTGATTCTACTTATGAGGCAATTCTTCGCGAAAAGGATATCCCTTGTGACAAGATAACTATCTCAAGTATTGATGAGATCAATATTGCAAAATTAATGTATAGATTTCTTCTTCTAACATCATCTGTCGGTTCCTTTATGCAAATAAATACTTATGATCAACCTGGTGTAGAATTAGGCAAAGAGATCTTGAAAAATAAATTTAGTAATTAATGATTAAATATTGCTTATTTCCCGTTGCAGGTTTTGGGACAAGATTTCTTCCGGTAACTAAAACTGTTCCAAAGGAACTCTTGCCTATTTTGGATAAGCCCTTAATTCAATATGCAGTTGATGAGGCATTCGAAAGCGGAATGTCTGAAATGGTGTTAGTATTAAATGATTATAAATTAGCTATAAAGAAATATTTTGAACCTTTTCCCTATTTAGAGTCTTTGATTTCTTCCAGTCCTAAAATTGATAAACTTGATTGTATTAACAATATAACCAAAAACTGCAGCTTAAATTTTATCAATCAAACTGAAATGTTAGGCTTAGGTCATGCAATCCTCCAGGGGAAAGATATCATAAGAAATAATCCCTTCGCTGTGGTATTGCCAGATGATTTGTGCCATAACGAAGGTCAGTCTGTTATGAATCAGATGCAAGAGATATTTAAAGAAAATAAAGATAGATGTATTGTTGCTGTTGAAGAAGTTAATATTAAGGATGTTGATAAATATGGAGTTATAAGCTTTAAAGCCTCATCCAATAATGCTTTTCAAGTAGATGATATGATTGAAAAACCCTCGCCAAGTGAGGCACCTTCAAATCTAGCAATCATAGGTCGATATATCTTAACTCCAGATATTTTTGAGATTCTTGAGCAGACTGAACCTGATCATAATGGAGAAATACAAATCACCAATGCATTGAGACAACTTGCAAAAAATGGAAAAGTTATTGCTTATAAGTTTAAGGGTAAAAGAATTGATTGCGGATCTGTAGAAGGTTATATCAATGCAAATATATTTTTTTCAGAGTTAAAACTCTAGGTTGTTTCAACCTAGAGTTTAGTTGATTTATTTAATACCATTCATCATCGTCGTCTTCATCATAATCATAATCTTTTTCATTATCATCTTCGAATTCGTCATATTCGTAGTCATCAGTAGCCATAATATTGTCTCCACAATAAAATTAACAAAACCCAAAACAAGTTGGTTCAAATCCGAAATATATGCTTAATTAAGAAATTGTAAAGATTCTTTTTTTTAAAAAAATTAATACTAAAAATCAATGAGTTATAAAATTTTTTTTGATTTCAAGGTTTTAAATTATGTTTCTTTAGGTAAAGATAAATAACCACTTGTAAATTTATCTACCTTTTCTTCAACTTCCTTGATGAGTATTTCAAATTGAATTTTCTGGGATGAGCTTTCAGAACTTCTTATACTGTCCCTCATCTTATCAACACATTGAAATAGTTTGTATATTTCACCATAAGTTTGTTGATCAAATTCTTTAAGATATCCTTTTAAAAGATTTACCAATTCAATACGAAGTTCTCTATTAATTTTTTGTTCTGATTCAGACGGTTTGGGGTTAATTTCATTGGAGTGAAAAAGAACACCATTCTCAAAATTTTTTTTAAAAGATGTATTGACTTTTGAGATGTTAAAACCCAATCTTTGGAACATTGGAAAGTATGAATCCTCATTAATAAACAAACCAAATAAATTGTTAATTTCAGTCTCATAATTCATTGTTTTATATCAAATGGAGTTTAAATATTTCTGACACTATTCCACGGTAACGGATTAAATTTAGAATGATATATGATTTTTGACTCTAAGAACTTTGGGTTGTAGTTAAAGTACTTTATAGATCTCACACTTATAGGTTAAATTTTAAATTGACTTCTAAAAATTTATAATCAAATAAAATAATAACTTTTATTCTGTAAGAACCCTAAATTTTTGAGAAATTTAGGGTCCATTTCTGATGATTACTTAATACCAATCATCATCATCATCATCATAATCATAATCTTTTTCATCGTCATCATCTTCAAATTCATCATAATCATAATCATCTGTAGTCATTTTTGTCTCCACAAAAAAATAAAAAATTAACCAAAAAATTTTTTTGATTAAATTTGAAATATACTCTTTTTATAAAAATTGTAAAGAAAATAAATAATAATTAAATTTATTAAAAATCAATAAGTTAAGAATATTGTTACTCAACTGTAACTGACTTAGCTAGATTTCTAGGTTGATCAACGTTGCAACCTCTGAGTACAGCAACATGATAGCTAAGTAGCTGTAAAGGTATTGAGAAAATAATCGGACCAGTAATTCTTCCAAGGCCTTTTGTGACCGGAATTAGTTTCACATTTGACATTTCCTCAATATCAGCTAACTCATCCTTGAATACATACATCACAGAACCTCTAGATTTTACTTCTTGCATGTTAGATTTAAGTTTTTCTAGCAACTCATTTTTTGGTGCCACGACTATTACAGGAGTTTCATTGTCAATTAAAGCAATTGGGCCATGTTTTA
>Ga0255777_10004237_pt1 | contig 11904 bp, 8 predicted proteins | sample 101ome_15_FD_179975 | JGI IMG/M metagenome (GOLD analysis project Ga0255777, IMG submission 179975) | Coastal salt marsh microbial communities from the Groves Creek Marsh, Skidaway Island, Georgia - 101402AT metaG (version 2) | ecosystem: Environmental > Aquatic > Marine > Intertidal zone > Salt...
GCTGATCAAGCGGGTTACAGCATTGAGGACGGAATCGGTGGATCTTTAATCTAAGCTAATACTAAATGGCCTTGATTACTTCGCCCACGGATATCCCAAATCTTGACTATGAGTATCACACAATCACGGTAGATTCTGTTGGTCAAGATAGTGCGAACACTTTTACTTGCCATCTCCAACAACCCCTTAAAAATGTCGTCCAGGCTAGACTTTTGGCTGCCCACATCCACTCCAATGTAGTCACTGAACATTGCTATGTTTCTATTGAAGAACTTGATTCTATCTTTAGTGACAGAGCTTCAAATGTTCTCACAGGTCAGGGTCACCTCAGTATTGTCAGAGGATCGTTTGCGAGTCTTGTGACCGATGATACAACACACAATGATGGTAACTCCACAATTATTTTCAAAGACAACTATCCAATTATGACTCAGTACATCAATCCAATCAGGCGCATTGATCGTCTCAGTGTAACAATTAGAGATCAAACGGGTAGTACAATTAAAAATTCGGAAGCCGATGGTGACAACTTTTTAGTTCTTAGATTTGTGTGTAGAAAACCAAACTTGTAATTTTCTCCCTTTAAAGTAGTAATAACATGTCTTCGGGTATTGTTCAGCTTGTAGCAATTGGTGCTCAGGATGAGTACATTATGGGCAATCCAGAGATATCGTTTTTTAATTCTACATTTAAAAGACACTCTAATTTTTCACAATCCGTTGAAAAACAGACGATACACGGAGCTGTGAAAAATAATTCAATGTCAAGTGTTCAAATTGAAAAATCTGGTGATATGCTTGGATACATCTATTTGACCATAGATGATACAACACAGGCTTTAGATACTTCTCGGTGGGACTTGTTGATTGATAAAATTGAACTTCTTATTGGAGGTTCTGTAATTGATACACAAGACTCCATTTTCACTGAAAAGATTGCGATTGATACATTCGCTCAAAATGTTTCAAGAAGTGCTATCGGTACACATCCAGGTGTCCATGCGCGTTCATACTTCTACCCACTTCGCTTTTTCTTCTGTGAAGGACCACAGTGTGCGTTACCATTGGTAGCTTTGAACTATCATAACGTAGAACTTAGAATTTATTGGGGTTCACAAGCAGCTAACTACAATTTTGAAATGTACGCCAATTACTACTATTTGGACAATGAAGAGCGCGGTAATATTGCGACAAAACAACACGATCTACTCATTACACAAGTCCAGAAGAGTTTGCCAAGTGGTGAAACTACTCAAGAATTGATATTTAACCACCCAGTGAAGTATCTGGCTTCTTCCGACACCACAACAGATGGTGCACTGACTTCTCCAACAAACAAAGTTAAATTGTCCATAAATGGCGTTGAATTATCCAACTACAAATGGGGAAAGCCGCACTTTATTGATGTCATGAATTATTATCATACAAATTTTGTAACTTCACCCGATTTCTTCCTTTACTGTTTTTGTCTCATGACGAGCTCTCTCCAGCCAACTGGAACATTGAATTTCAGTAGAATTGAGTCAGCAAAGATCATGAGTGAAAATACCGCTATTAATGACCCAATATACGCAGTCAACTACAACATACTTCGTATTCAAAATGGGATGGCGGGTCTCCTCTACGCAAATTAATTTACTACCATATATTAAATGGTTAAGAACTTACCTTCGGTGGAAAGATCTACCAAGATTAGGTTTGGTAAACACGTACCTGACTCCAATGATCAGGAGGAAAATACCATTGTTTTCAATGCAAGTAACGTGGTGGTTCCAACACCTTATTCTAATGCCGTATATCTTTCCCCCATTCGTAATAGAACAGATTACCAGGCTCCTGAAATTGTACTTTTAATGTACGACCGAAATACCAAAGAAATTACAGAATCCGGTGAATCCGCGAACGCTCTCATCGGTGGTTCTACATTTGACACTGTAGTGAATCGTAATAACGCGACATCAAATACCGTTCAGTATATAGGTGCATTAAATAATGTTGGTTTTGTCACAAGTTCAAATGTTGGTTTATCAAATCTTGATCCACAACACACTGTGAGTGTTGGTTCAAATCTTTACATTGATGAGTTCGGTTCAAATGTTTTGGTTGTTTCTGGAAATGTCGCTGTGCTCAAAGACATGACTGTAGAAGGTAACCTCACTGTGAACGGGGGTACCACTTTGATCTATACCGAAAATACATCTATCAAAGATGCGTTCATAGAACTTGGTCGGGACAATACTTCTGGTGACACCACACTTGATTTGGGTGTTCTCATGCATAGACCCGATGCGTTGTCAAATGTCGTCATTGGTTATAGAGAAGGGAATGACGAATTTGCAATTGCCTATACTGATGCACAACCAACGGATAAAACTTTTACTCCAAAAACCGACGAAGACATTAATGTTCATGTCTATGGTCTCACCCATGTAGATGCCAATATTTATGCTCACGAAGATGTTCTTGTGGATGGAAATGTGTATGTGTCTGGGAATACATCGGTCACTGAAGAACTGACTGTCTCTGGAAATGTGTATGCTGATAAGGATCTTGAAGTCGTGGGTAATGTGTATGTAGATGGAAATGTTGTAGCCTACAAGGATCTCACACTCTCTGGCAACGCTTATGTCTCTGGAAATGTCAATATTTCCAATCAATTAAGTGTCTCTGATAATGTATATGTATCCGGTAATGTTGAAGTGACGGAGTCCCTAATTGTGAGTGCCAACACACACCTCAAGGGTGACAATGTCTTCATCACCCACACAATGGACTTTTTAGATCCAACGACTGCTATTGTGACTGATCAAGTTTCAAATGTTCAGATCCGTTTGGGTCAATTGGAGAATGTGGCAAACACTGCTTCAAATCCACTCATAAATCAAGTACTTACATATGACCAAGACAACAGTGAGTGGTCTAACGCATACCCCGATCAGACAATCGTTTTGGTTAAGAATACTTCCGGAGCGCTTATGACAAGAGGTCAAGCAGTTCATGTTACTGGTTCTAATGGAAATAACATGTTTGAGGTTGAATTGGCGGATGCATCCGATGCCTCTAAGATGCCCGCAATCGGTATTGTTTATGAAAATATACCAATTAATGGAGAGGGTGCCGCTGTTACATTTGGTAGAGCTAACGGAATAGACGGAATATCCGAATTTACAAACGGTGACACACTTTATGTTGCAAGTGGTACTCCAGGTGGTTTAACAAATGTAAAACCGTACGGAGTTGATCTTGATCTCATTCAAAATATTGGTGTCGTTGTTAATAACAGTTCGGGTGTCGTGTTCGTGACAGGTATTGGTCGCGCGAATGATATTCCAAATGCGAGGATTATCACAGACTACAATGACATGCAATATGTCTATGTGAATAGCGAAAACAATGATTTGAAGAAGATTGCTTCTGAAAACCTAAACATTCCACTCACAACAGCTGTGAGTAATTCAAGCAATTCCGCAGCAAATGCGGTGACCCTCCGAGGTGTGAGTATTACTTCTGGTGATGGTTTCCATGGTGACCTTGTGGTTGCTGGAAATGTAACCGTTGATACGAACACTTTCAAAGTAGATGCGGAGGCTAACCGAGTTGGTATCTTGACAGCGTCACCCGGACAAACCCTTGATGTGAGAGGCGCTGCGAATGTGGGTACTTTCACAACTACAACGGGTACGGTCACGGATGCTACACACTCCACCTCCAAAGATACTGGTGTTCTTGTATTGACCCAAGGTGGTCTTGGTGTTGAAGCGAATATCCATTCTACGAATGTTTTCGCAACTTCACACATTGCCGTAGGTACTTCGGCGACTTCAAATACATTTGATGTTCGGGGTACAGCCAATGTTGGGGCACTTGTCGCTACATCTACACACATTTCCGATGATACTACATCTACAAGTATAACATCTGGCGCCCTCCAAGTGAGGGGTGGTGTGAGCACTCAAGAAAACTTGAATGTTGGGGGTGTTACTAAAGTTTGGGACTCAACGAACGCTGGTAATAAGACTTCCGGCGCCCTTCAAGTTTTGGGCGGTGTGGGTATTTCCCAAGACCTATACGCGACAGATGGTCATTTCAGCGCTGATGTGAGTGTTGGATCCCTCACAAATAAGAAGATTCCATACGCCAATGCGAGTAAGATTTTAACAGATTCCCAAATTTCACAAGAAGATGGAACTGTTGTTATTTCAGGTGATGTTGAAATTAGCGGCAGCTTACTTGTCGGTGGTGAATCATTTGAAGTATCTGCGGGAGAACTTGTTGTTCAGGATCGTATCATTGATATTGCCAATAACAATCCAGATCACGCACTTGATATTGGTATCCTCATGGAACACCCTGGGCACAATATCGGCATAATTCATCATGACACAGATGAACTCACAATTGGTTATACACAAGCTGGTTATGGTGATGATCACGTGTTATGGGACACTTCAAATCACATTACCATGAATGTATGGGGTCATGTGATCACACAAAACACAGTGACTGTTGAATACAATGATGTCTATATTGTTGGGGGTGGTCTTGGTATCGGTATTGGTGATCGGGGAGATGGGACACCCGACGCAAACATTCATGTGGTTGGTAATGTTCATGTGACATCAAATATCACAACAAGTTCAAATGTTCTTGTGAACGGTGACGCAGTGGCTACTTCAAAGACAACGGGTGCCCTCCAAGTAACAGGTGGTGTTGGGGTTCAAGGGGATATTTATGCAACGAATGGAAATCTGTCTGGTGATCTTGCGGTTGATACAGACACTCTGGTAGTTGATTCAGATAATGATTACGTTGGTATTAATAAAGCAGACCCAGTAGTTGCTTTGGATGTTGTGGGTGATGGTGCATTTACAGGTGATGTATCTGGTGTTGCTGGCTCTTTCTCAGGTGCAGTAAGTGGTACAACGGGTACATTTACTGGTGACGTTTCTGGCGCTGCCGGCTCTTTCTCAGGTGCAGTGAGTGGTACAACGGGTACATTTACTGGTGACGTTTCTGGCGCTGCCGGCTCTTTCTCAGGTGCAGTAAGTGGTACAACTGGTACATTTACAGGTGATGTATCCGGTGTCGATGGTTCTTTCTCGGGTGCAGTGAGTGGTACAACGGGTACATTTACTGGTGACGTTTCTGGCGCTGCCGGCTCTTTCTCGGGTGCAGTAAGTGGTACAACTGGTACATTTACAGGTGATGTATCCGGTGTCGGTGGTTCTTTCTCGGGTGCAGTAAGTGGTACAACGGGTACATTTACAGGTGATGTATCCGGTGTCGGTGGTTCTTTCTCGGGTGCAGTAAGTGGTACAACTGGTACATTTACTGGCGACGTTTCTGGGGTTGCAGGTTCGTTCTCAGGTGCAGTGAGTGGTACAACGGGTACATTTACTGGTGACGTTTCTGGGGTTGCAGGTTCGTTCTCAGGTGCAGTAAGTGGTACAACTGGTACATTTACAGGTGACGTTTCTGGCGCTGCGGCCACTTTTGACAATTTGAGCGTTGCTGCAGATACGAATACGACAGGTATAATTGGTAGCGCTAAGGTGGGTTATATGGGTTATACCGATTGGGGTGGAATATCACATTACGATAGAGCGAGTACTGGAAACTACGCACTAATTCAAAATGCGGATGGTCAAACACTCATTAACTGTTCATCTGGGCAAAACATACAGTTCAGGGAAAACAATACCGCCAAAATGGCACTTTCAGGTGGAAACCTTGGTATTGGTGAAACATCTCCATCTACCAAACTCGTAGTCGCAGGTGGTACAATCATAAACTCGGATGCAGTTGCAAAGAAAACTTACTCCTATTCAGGGGATTTAGCGAGTGCTCAAACAATCGCAAACTCCACAATCAAACTTACTTTCACAAATCACACGTTCTCTGCAAAGGTTGTCGCTCATCTCGTAGAATCAGTCAATGAAGTGAGCACACTCTCATTTGAGTGCTGTGGAGGTAACTGGACTGGTTCCGAACCAATAAACGATATAGCTCTTGGTCCTGTAACCGTTTTTGGTCCAACGAGTACAAACCCATGGGATCCAGATGTTACAACGACGACCACAACGGTGTCTTTCAAACCTACAACAAATATGGCAGCAGCTGGTCACTACAATGTGTTCGTTGAATACTTCTGCCAGGACAGCGCGGGCGAACTTACATCTCTACATGAAGGTGCTACAGCAGAAGTGTCGGACTTTGGCTATTAGATAAAAACCCAGCCAAAAAAATTGTATTATAATAACAAATGGCAACTACGAATATTCAAAAGTTTGCCGGTGATGTTGAAGTGGGTGGAACGGTAACTGGCGACGGTTCTGGACTCACAACTCTCAATGGTTCCCAGGTGACAACCGGTACCGTTGCAGAAGCGCGTATAGCCAATTTGAATGCCAGTAAGATTACTGCAGGGACACTTGGAACTGATCGTATCCCTAGCTTGGACGCCAGTAAGATTACTTCGGGAACACTTGGAACTGGTCGTATCCCTAGCTTGGACGCCAGTAAGATTACTTCGGGAACACTTGGAACTACTCTTATCCCCGACTTGGACGCCAGTAAGATTACTGGAGGGACGATAACACGACCCGTTCATAGTACGGACGCGGTTAAAGGTGCATCACTTTGGACGGATCGGTATATATATCACGAGGATGATACTAACACATATTTAGATTTTCCCGCCGCTGACACCTTTAGGGTGGTAACTGCCGGAAGTGAAAGAATGCGTGTAACTTCGGATGGGAATATTGGGATTGGGACGAACAATCCGGGTAAATCACTTGAAATTAAATCTGACAGTGGAACATTAGGAGGGTACCTAGACTCATGGTATCAAGGCACCTCTGGTGGTATACATTTAGGTGCAAGATCGTCTAATGGCGTTTATTATAATAATGTGACTTGCAAGGATAATGGCTATACGGGAATTGGTATCACTAATCCCAGTGTGACATTTCATCACCATAATGGTCCATGGATGCATAGCCACGGTCAAAACATATCTAATTATGGATTCTTTACCGGTAATGTTAAATTTGGTTTACGCGTCGATCAGACTGGATCCGTTACATGGGGTAATAGCACGACGACAGCATATAACCAGGGTATAATTTTTACTCAGGGTACTGGTGCAAATCAGTACTGGGCAATTGGAAGACAGGGTGCTAATGGCAGTCTTTTATTTTCCAACAACGGATATGCAACTGGTTATATCGCTCAAGGTTTAAACAATCGTGTAATGAATTTTACTGGACAACACAGAACCTTTGTTACAGACATCCCTTTTAAAGAAGCGATAAATAATGAGGGTCTCATTGTTTCAGCAAATACTAATAAATATATCAAAATGTCAGATGGAATAGATGCGGGTTCAAATGCTATCACGGTAAATGAATCTCTCCCAGTGTGTACATTATCAAATGTTGCATATGATAAGACGTGTTTTGGTGTAGTTTCCGCCTCAGAAGATCCAGATAACAGACATGATTCTGTTGGTTCTTTCTGTACTCCTTTCCAAAAAGAAAACGGTGATACGCGTGTATTCATCAACTCGGTGGGTGAAGGTGCTGTTTGGGTTGTAAATGCAAATGGTCCTATCGAGTCAGGTGATTATATAACTACATCCAATGTACCTGGATATGGGATGAAACAAGATGGGAATTTTCTTGCTACATGGACTGTAGCCAAATCTACAATGGATTGCAATTTTGATCCTGTAACACAACCCGTTAAAAGAATCGTAAAAGAATTGACGGATATTAATTATTACCTTCGTAGTAATACTTCAAACGAATTTATGACAGAAGAAGAATATAATAAACTAGATGACGAAAATAAAAAAATGTACAATTTTGCTGAAGTCCGACAGGATTTAGTTAATGTACTTGACGAACATAACCAACTTCAATGGGAAGACCACCCCACAGAAACAGAAAAAGCTTACAAAATAAGATACCTTACACATGATGGTACGGTGACTGATGAAGCGAACGCCGACTACACCGCAGCTTTTATTGGATGTACTTATCACTGTGGTTAAATTTTTATTTCTAAAATACACTTTATACAATAGTGACTTGACACTTAAAAAAATAAACTCTCACTATAATATAAAATGTCTGGTGGTATCGCCCAACTTGTTGCTGTCGGTGCTCAGGATGCGCACCTCGTCGGTCAGCCCGAAATCAGCTTTTTCCGCTCTACCTACAAGCGCCACACAAACTTCTCCCAAACCGTGGAACGCCAAGTGATCCAGGGGAATGTGTCTGCCAATGGCATGTCCACTGTTCGATTCGAACGCAAGGGAGATCTCCTCAACTATGTGTACCTCATGCCAATCAAGGGTGATGGTGTTGGTGCCAACACTTTCTCTACTAACTGGTCGGATGTGATCACTAAAGTGGAACTTCTTGTCGGTGGACAAGTTATTGATGACCAAGACGTCACCTATTCTTCCCTTATCGCTCCAACTCTTTCCGCAACTAACACTTCAAAGTCTGTGTCTGGACAATTGTACAATGGTATTAACAATGCCCAATTCTACCCACTTCGCTTCTTCTTCTGTGAAAACTGGCAATCTGCACTTCCATTGATTGCTCTTCAATACCACGATGTTGAACTCCGCATTACATGGGGTGCTGACGCTGCGGGTAGCAAGTGGGAAGTTTACGCGAACTACGCGTACTTGGATACTCAAGAGCGTGAGTTCTTCGCTTCCAACCCACAAAACATGATCATTACTCAAGTCCAAAAGGCGACTGCTTCCCAAGCGAAGATTCAAGAGCTCAACTTCAATCACCCAGTCAAGTATCTCGCCGCCGCGAATGCTTCTGGTGTCAATATTCTTGGTGATGATGGTACAACCGATAATAAGCTTAAGCTCCAAATTAACGGTACCGATATCGCGGATTATAAGTTTGCCAATCCAAACTTTTCCACTGTGGCTCTTTACTACCACACCACAAACGGCGCCTCAACCGTTGCCAGTGATTCTACCGAAAAGTTGTTCTTGTACCCATTCTGTTTGGAAACTGGTAAGCTCCAACCAACTGGTACTCTCAACTTCTCCCGTCTCGATTCCGCTCGCATTGTGAACGATCTCAATAGCTCCAATGATGATATCTACGCAGTGAACTACAATGTTCTTCGCATTGAGAACGGTATGGGTGGTCTCCTCTATTCTAACTAAATCTCTCCGTATTTAATAAATTGCAATGTGGAACTTAGTCTTCCTCCTCGCCATCGTTTTTGTATTGACGTACGATCCAAAATCCAGGACACTTGAAAAGTATGTTGGTGTACCAACGCCACCAACTCAAAGATCCTGCGAACCTACGCATTACGAAGCCGTACAATTTGCTCAGAGTCCCTACGAATGCCCTCCCCCAGGCAGAACACATATGGGTGCACTTACTTAAAAAGAAGGGACGCAATTAAACCATAATGATTCCAATGGACCGCGAAACTCTTATGATGATCGCTACAATCGTGGCGATCGCTGGTGTTATCTTCCTATTCAAGGAAATGAATAAGGCAAAGCAAGATGTTGAAAGCCTCAAGAACTTCTCAGCCCATCTCGTACATCGTCTCAGTGGTCCAGAACCACAACCACAAACTGTGGAGGATGATGACACTGAATCCGAAAAGGGTGCTGAAGAAAAGAAGGAGGAATAAACATATCCGCTTATTATAACTTGCGAATGCGCAATGAAAAAATACAAAGCTATAGCGATACCGGTCAGCTTTGCTGATGAGAAACCCAAATTTCTCACAGTGAGGGACCGAAGATTCAAGGATTGGATTTTTGTAACAGGGGGTTGCAGAAGAAGGGAAATTTTCAATCCAATTAGGTGTGCTCTCAGGGAGCTTGAGGAAGAGACTCGTGGTACAGTTGCCCTCAAAAACGGTGAATATACAGAGTTTAAATTTACGGTTAAAGAAAGTCCTACAGTGGACTTGGAATACAACGTCTTTATCTTTTTTGTAAATTACAATAAATCCGAACAACAGGCTCTCGTAAAGAAGTTTTATGAAGAAAAACAGAAAACAAATCTTAAGAAAATCAATAAACAACCAATAAAAAAGACATTTGATGAAAATGATTACATGAGTTTTGATACTCTTGAAGAGTTTAACTCACGTAAGCGTTGGAAACTTATAGTTGATAATGTTCTCAGAAATCCAGAGTTTTATTCGTGTGTGACTTCTCTTAATAGAAAAACATTCTCTATTAAATAGAATGAAGTCCAAAGCTTACATTTTAATGCAGATTGGCGAACTCCTGAAAAAGAACAGGGGATACTGTGATCAGGAAGTTGAGTGGTGGGTCAAGGAAAATGAAGAAAAGACAGTATATGAACTTTTGACCCTTAAGAAGGAATTGGGTCAAACACAAGAATATCCAGATGTATCTTGTATGAGATGGTTTAGAGGAGAAGATCAATAATAAGGTATGTTTAAGAAGTGGTGTAACCAACAAAAATTTAATAATGCAACCAATCTATCACATGTGCTCATGGACGGTGGTGTCCTTTCCGTGCCTTTTGATAGATTGAATGAGTTCCACGAAAAGTATATCACAGCCGTAAAGTCTGGTGAAAACTTGTTTGTCGTTGAACAAAAAAGTCCTACATATAACTTTTTTGTGGATATTGACTACAAAGATGAAAACTCACTTACTCTTGATGAAATTCAAGACATTTGTAAAATCATTTGTGATAAAGTGAAGCGTCATGGTGGTAAGGAATGTCTGATTTCTGTTTCTCCACCAAAGAAGGTTGGTAAATATACAAAGACTGGAGTTCATCTGAATTGGCCAGGTTTTGTCGTTGATCAGGCTTCTGCTTTGGCTCTCAGAGAACACATTCTCGTGGCATTATCAAAGGCAAAGGGTAAGACTGACTGGAATGAAATCATTGATTCCGCAGTGTATGGGGATCTGAAAAGAAAGACAAAGGGGAGTGGATTCAGGATGCCGTGGTCACACAAGATGGCAAAACATATGGCATGTGGAGGACAGGGGTGTCAAGATTGTCATTTGGGTAAAGTTGTACAAGTTGCGTACCTTCCAGTCTTCATTTACAAAAATGGACCTCTGAGTACACTTCTAAAAGTCAGTCAGGAACCTGATTTAGAAATACTCAAAATGTCTTCAATCAGAACAGATGAAACTCAACACGTCACTATAGAACCACCATCTTCCGTGATCAAAGAGGGGTCATTTACCGCGGCTCAAACTGCGGATGAATTACACGACGATGAACTCAAGGGACTTATTGAAAGTTTTGTACAGAAGAATATGGAAGGACAAAGTGGTGCTTCAATTACAAAACTTTTTAAACATAAGGAGACATATTTGGTTTCAACAAATTCAAAGTATTGTGAGAATCTCAAGAGACCACACAGTTCTAATCATGTCTGGTTTCATATAAGCGGATCTGTCATAGCACAGAAATGTTTTTGTAGATGTGAAACACTGCGTGGGAGAGTTGATGGATTTTGTAAGGATTTTTATGGCAGAAAGCACAACTTGACACCCAAGATTGTTGAAAAGTTGTACCCTAAAAAGGAAGATCTTAAGAAGTGTCCAGAAATCAAAAAGTTTGAAGAAAAACCACAAATTAAACAAGCGGATGTAAAACCTCAATTGGAAACATTTATGAAAAAATGTATGAAATGTCCCGATGACATGCACATTGTAAGTATATCTCGTCAAAAAAATGATTTTGTAGCTTTGACTACTTCATCTTATTGTGAAGAGATTAAGGGAGACCACGAAGGTGTGACTATGTCATACTTGATCAAGAAAAATAAGATTGTTCAAAAGTGTCCCCAATGTAAGAAGAGTGTCGCGAGGACCCATACATTGGGATCAAGTATCGTAGAAAAG
>Ga0255777_10004240_pt1 | contig 11902 bp, 11 predicted proteins | sample 101ome_15_FD_179975 | JGI IMG/M metagenome (GOLD analysis project Ga0255777, IMG submission 179975) | Coastal salt marsh microbial communities from the Groves Creek Marsh, Skidaway Island, Georgia - 101402AT metaG (version 2) | ecosystem: Environmental > Aquatic > Marine > Intertidal zone >...
GTTGTATTGTATATGGTATAGTACTTTGCATGAAGTTGTGGAATTTTTATTGATTCATCGTGTAAGTTGTCGGGATCAATAACAGAATCTCTCTGCCACATCTCCTGAATTTCATCTAGATTCATAAGGGTGTTCTACCGTCAGCAGCTAGGATATTATACACAGTATACTTGAAAGAGACCTCTGCTGTAAAGTAGTTTATATCAGTATCAGACGCTTCAAACTCCAAAGAAGTCAAATAAGTTGGGAACAAATCTTTAAATTTTACAATAGCAACATCTCTAAAATTGCTGTTTAGAATATGTAAACTGCCATCACTAAACTGCTCTTTTAAATCCCTTACACCATCATCATTTGTTGTAAGGTCTTTAAACTGTTGGGTTGTTTCGGGATATCCAAGTCCAGTCAACCAATTGTGGATTGCCATATAGTTTTCCATATTCTCATCGACCATAAATCTCAAAGAAAAATCACCATAAGTCAACTTATCTCCAGGAACGTCTAAGTCCTTGAGATATGATGGTTGAATAGCGGTTCCTAAATTAATTTCTGGTATTCTTGCAGAGTTGCAGAAAAAAGATGCTTTAGGTTCCTTTGATAACGTAAATTTAAATCCAATAGGCGACAGAAAATTTCTATTGTCTATCTGATTTGGAAAACTGCACGCCATTTTTTATTTTTATTTAGATAAAAAAAGAGGGTTCCGAAGAACCCTCTGAGAAACCTTGTGAAAATGGATCACATAAGGTTGAGAACGCGAACTCTTCTGTAGTAGCGGTTCGAGTTGAGTTGGACACCGTTATCGGCAACAGCACCAGAAGCGGCACCAGCGTTAGCAAATGGGTTAGCAACGATACCGTAACGGGTCTTGAAGCCGATCTTAGGCTGGAAGGTGTTCTCGCCAACAGCACGTACCATCTGCAGAGGAACGTATGGGCAATAGAACAGACCTGCGTCATAAGGTGAAGAACCCTTATAACCAACAACGTAGTACTGTGAACCAGCGCCAGCAGCACCAGTGTTTGCCGAATAAGGATCGATATAAACACGATACTTACCTTGCAGAACACCAGCGAAGGTGTTACCAGTGTCATCAACGTTCAGGTTAGCGTTGAGTGCAGGGGTGTAATCGAGAACGCCTGCCATGGTCAGTGCAGAAGCAACGTCTGCAGAGCACATGATGACGTTGCCCTTTCCTCTACGAGTTCTTTGTGCGATAGCGTTGGCATCGCGCTCGATTTGGAAGATCAGACCCTTGAACTTCTCAACAGACCAACGACCGTTGGAGTCAACGTCGAGGTCGAAGGTGCCAGCATTTGCAACGTTGTCTTGTGCGCCTGCTTCAGCAGCACGATAGATGGTGCGGATAACTTCGCGGTTGATTTCGGCAAGAATCTCAGTGGAGAGAATGTTTGCCAGTTCTGCTTCAGCGTTCAGACCGTGGATTGCCTTGAGGTCTTGGGCGAGTTCTAAGGAGTACTCAGCCTTCAGTGCTCTTGACTGTGCGGTGACGGTGACTTTCTCGATTGAGAATGCCATCTCGTTGAAGTCTCTGCCGTTACCAGCGCCGAGATCTTCAGAGTCACCAGTTGCCATTCCAGCACCGTTGTTGTAGGTGCCGCTATCGTTAAGAACAGCAGGGTTATCTTGTCCAGCAGTGGATGCGGTAGTACCGATACCTGCGCTGTCTACGGTGAAGTTACCGTCACGAGCACCAGAGAATCTGGTATCTGCTTCGTCGAACAGTGCCTCGTTACCAGACTGAGTGCTGTAACGTGAACGCATTGCGAAGATGAGTCCAGTAGGACCGTTCATTGGTTGAACGCCAGCGAGGTCATAAGCGACCAGGTTAGGCATTGAACGTCTGATCAGGGAGATCAGAACGGGGTCGAAACCAGCAACGGTTTGACCGCCTGCGGATGTATAACCAGTGCTAGCGCCAGCAGCGTTAGCGGAGTTGGTTGGAGCCTCGGAGAGGAATTCTCTTTCCTCACGGATTGCTTTTTCTTGGTTCTCCAGGAGAACTGCGGTTACCATTCTCTTGTGAGCATCGTTGATGCCACCGAGTCCCTCATGGTTGAGGATAGGTGCCCACTTCTCCTGCAGGTGTTCAGCATTGAAACCTTGCATTTGAATTTTACCTCTTAAAAGTTTTAGTTTGACTTATGATATAAAAATCACTTTTTCGAAACTCTGGTCAGAGTCGAGAGATATGTTTCCATCAGAGGTGATACAGAAGTTGTTGCTTCAGCATCAGAACTTTCGGAAATGTTCTCTGACTGGTCTCTTTGAGTACCGGCATTTGCTGGGAAATAAGAATTTCTCAGAGTTACCAGTTTCTCACGATAGGTGTTTTCACTATCAAACTCAACATTTTCTGCAAGAGAAGCGAGTTTTTCTTTCTGTGAAAGTGCGAGACCTTCACATACTTCTGAGAAGATCGTATCTGCGACCGACTCTGCTAATCTTTGTTTGAGAGCAATATTTGACTTAATTTGCTCGTTGAGTTTATCTTCCATCTCATCTAATTTCTCTACCATAGTAGAGAGTACATCATATTTCTCTTCAGGGATAGTTACATAATGATCTTCAAAAAGACTCTTCATTCCAACAAGGAATGATTCGGTCATTTCAGTCTTGAGTCCTTGCTCAACTGCGAGTTGATTTTCGGTCATCCACTCTTCAGCGACATACTCAAGATATGCATCAACTCTGTCAGTCAGTTCTTCCTTGACGGAACCAACTTGCTCTTCCAGAGCTTGCTCATATTGTGCGATCAATTCTTCTTGAATTGATGCAACCTTTGCCTTGATAGCAGTTTCAAAAATGGTACGTGCTTTCTCTTGGAATTCTTCGGAGAGTTCTTCGCCAGCAAGAAGTGCCTCAACATCTTCTTCCATGTTGTACTCTACAACTTCTTCCTGTTCAGCAACGACTTCTTCTTCAGTAGTCTCTTCTTCGGAAACTACTTCTTCAGTAGTCTCTTCTTCTGCTTCAGCAACCACTTCGCCTTCGACCTCTGCCTCTTCTTCTGCCACTTTTTTCATTGGTTCGGCAGGCTTAGCACCTCTCTTCACAACGTCTGCGACAGTTGCGATTGAAGGTTCTTTGAGTTTGGCAGAGTCGTCGTCTACCTTATAGTTTTCTGGAGTTGGGCCACCGAGATCTTCCACAGCAGGTTGTCCAGGGGTTGAGTGGGACAACTTTTGCATTGGTTCAGCTGCAGCAGCACCTTTGGTTACTACGTTTTCCATTTCTTGTAAATTGCTACCAACGGACATTTTTGATTAGATATTTTTGTATTAATCTATATTTATTTATAAATTAAAGATTTGAGAGAAAATCGTTGAAAAGGTTCAACTTATGCTCTTCAAGTCTTCTTTGGTCAACAAGAGTGTTAATTCTCTTCTGAGTTCTTTCTGCGAGTTGTTCACGAAGAATTCCTCCTTCCCAAACCCACTCTTTTCCTTCCATAATTCCCTGAACAAAAGCATCAGGTGCAGAAGGATCGGCAACGATGTCGGCAGCAGTTGCCAACATGAAGTCTTCACCGACAACTTTATGACCCTCATTTGTGGTTCTCAATGAACCAACACCACGAGAAGAAACGCCGAGCATCACACCTTCATCAAGAAGAGAAGATGCAATCTTACCCATTGGAGTATTAAGGATTTGTGCCTTTCCTCTAAAATTACTTCCTTCTTGAACAAGTGAAGTAATCTTATGAGAAACACGATCAAGGTTTACGGTAGGACCATCGGGGTGACCAAGTTCACCAAGAGCACGTCCTTTCTTAACGAAAGTTTCGTTATATCTTCCAACTTCACGGGAAAGAGTTTCCATAGGATACATTCTACCATTGCGGTTTTTGATGTCTCCCTGAAGGAAAACTCCCTCAATGTACAGTTTCTTATTAGCACCTTTTCCTTCGGTGATAATCTGTACGTTTGAAATTTCTTCTGTGATAAGTTTCATTTGTTTATCCAGTAAATCCTACTTGTGCTCCTTTGACTGTTGCGGCACTAGCAAAAACGCAATGTGTTGGTGTTTTTTCCAAATACTCAACGGTATTTGCTGGCATCGTGAAAGAACCAACGCCAGTACCACTTTGCGACTCTACTACTTCAACAACAGCAACAGATCCTGTATTAACCAAACGTACAACTGTTGCCTGACTAAAACTAGTGGCAGCACCCGTTGTTGTTGGTAGTGCTATTTCAGCACCTTTCAATAATGTTCTTGCCATTATTCTTGTTCCTCTGATGATTGATCGTCACCGAATAAGGATGCGCCAACAGTTGGACGAACAGCATCAATTCTTTGTGCAGATTTTGCATAAAGAGCATCTTTGATCTTGTCGCTAATATCCGAAGCGGAAGCATCCGATCCTATCAAATTTACAATTTCTTCCATGAAAAGTGATTATAACTATATTTTTTATTTATATCTCGGCAGATTTGCCATCAGCAGCAGTGATTCCACCATTTATTTCTGGTTCCATTGGAACATCACCCATCATTCCCATTTCACCTTCTTGTGGTAATGGTTCTCCTGTTATTGGATCTATAGAATTGGGATCAGGAATAATACCATCTTTAATTTCCTGTTCAATCTGCTCATCCATCTCAATCATTTCTGAATCAGTCTGACGAAGAACTTTCTTACGAACCCATTCAGTAGAATAATACTTACCAATATAAGGTTCAATAGTTGCCAGAACACCAAGACGCTCATTGAGCATTTCGGTTTCTTTTAATTCTGCAAACTGATTATCATATAAGAAATCATATTGAATATGATCGGAAATCATTTCCCAATCTTCTGGAGACACAATGTTCTTGAGAATCAATTGCGTTTTCAACATGTCATTAAACATCTGAGCAAATCTCTTTCTCAAACGTCCAACAAACTTGGCAAACTTGAGTTCGTCTCTCAGAATTTCGGAAGAACGACCAAGATTGAAACCACCATCGGCAGCGATTCTTGACTCGGGAACTCCAAGTGCTCTGTAAAGTTTCTTTTGGAAATACTCAATATCTGCAAGTTCTCCAAGATTTTGACCGCCAGGAAGTGTGGAGATTTCAGTTCCTCTACCACCTTCTCTTCTTGGAAGCCAAAAATCTTCAAGCATACTCATATGCTTTTTATCATCGCGAACTTCTCCGGTGTTGGCATCATAAACCAACTTGTTACGATAGCGCATCATAACATCACGAAGATATTGTTCTGCCTTTACTTTTGGAAGATTGCCAACATCAATATAGAAAATACGACGTTCTGGTGCTCGTGATAATCTGTAAATAACAAGAGAATCCTCAATCATTCTAAGTTGATTGAGTGCTTTGATTGCTTTATGAAGATATGAAAGAACTGATCCTTTATTTCTATCAACAAGACCTGAAGTTACATATGTGATAGAATCCTTTGCAATCTTTACAGAATTCTTTTGTTGTCCGCCAGAAGTAGAAGGATAACTTGGAGTTGGAGTATAGAGATAATACTCATCAATCTCTGGATTTGCTACTCTATCGGCAGATTGAAGTCTGAGATTTACAAGTCTTTGTTCTTCTGGTTTTTTCTTTTCTTGTCTAATGTATTTGATCTTTAATGGATCAATATATCTAAGTTCTTTGATTCCTTCTTGTGGTTTTTTGGTGTCAATTACCTTCAGATAAAAAAGTCTTCCATCAACATACCAATTTCTAAAAATTTCATGCGACTTTCTATCAAAATCAAGTATTTCTTTAATTCTTTTAAATTCTTCTCTGATTACTTTTTTGAGTTTATCAGTTGCATTCAAATTAGATAGTTCAATTTCAATCGGAGAATCATAAAGATCACTGACAATTGCTTCATTAACAACATCTTCGATGGCACCATCACATTCCGGATGAAGTGCCATCTCACGATATCTTTTGATTAGATCAAACTCAGTTCTATATACACCTTCAATATCTACATATTGACCATAAAATCCACTAGAAATATAATGATCAACCCCGTCCTCATTTGACTGAGGAACGGGGGACACTATAGAAGCGGATTTTTTATCTTTATCCTCAATTGAAAAACCAAAAAGTTTTGCCATTATAATCTTGACTAGACTGTTATTCTACTATTTAGTTAATGTCTTCGCCACCAGCATTAGGAGAAGTTCCCTTTGATGCTTCCCACCACTGAACCTGAAGTTCTACCGTAAACTCCTCAAGAGTATCAGTAGTTTCGTAACTCAGGTCAATTGTTGAAATATTGGTTGGGAATACATCATAGAAGTGGTAAGATCTGAGAATACCACCGTCACGAGCAAGTTGATAGACATATGCATCTGCCTGGTATGCTTCTGGATCAGTCAGTCCAGTGCCATCATTTACCTTATTGATTGTGTTCATCCACTTCTCAAATGCTGAGCGAATGGAGAAATCAACATCGTTGATGACAGTGATTGTCCAAGTTTCGAATGTTCTGTCTCCAGCGATCTTAAGAATACGACCTCTAAATGGAACATCAATTGGAGCGACTGTTGATGCAGGCAGTGCCGCTGCCTTGACAAGGAATCTTGCCTTTTGGAGAGTGTCATTATCGACACCAACGGCACCTGGGAATGCTAACTCAACTTCAAAGAGATTGGGTCTTGCACCACCACCAGTTAACTTACTCTTAAAATCAGTGATTTTTCTGAGTGGAATGTTATTTTGTTGTTGACGGGTTGCCATAGTTCGTTAAACCTCTAATTTAATTAAACGTTACCAATTACTTCTTCAAAAGCAACACCAGTTCTGGTGGCAACAAATGTAAGACCGATGAAGTTAATCGACCTTGCAGGTTTGATGAAGATGTCTGCGACAAACTCATTGTTGTCGATGACGGCAGCAGTGTTATTTGTTTCATCACAAATAACAACATAATCTGAAATTCCTCTCTTAGCCTGAACATCACGGAGGAATGGTTCAACGATATTTACAAAGTTGGTTCTTGTAATCTCATCGTTGAATTCAAAGAGTTGATCCTTGGCAGCAGCAGAGATTGCATCTTCAAGGTATACGAACAAACGACGAACGTTAATTCTGTCAAATGCCGATGCTTTAGCAAGTCCAGTTTTATCACCAAAGAGAACAATACCAGCACCAGGTGAGAAGATGACTGGATTTACTCTTGCGGAGTAAAGTTTATCTCTTTGAGTCTTAGAAGGATTATAAGCAAGTTTTACAGCATTAAGGATTGATCCTCTTGCAGTTCCTGCTGGTGAGAACCATGGGAAGTTGTTGATGTCATTGCGAGCACAAAGTCCAGCGATGTCTCCGTTCAGAGGAACATAGCGGAATGTGTTTGCGAATCTATCATACATGTACTTATAACCACTATCAAAGACACCATAAGATGAAGATGTGACAGGTGCATAGAAACTCAGAACGTTATCAGTGATATCAGAATCTGAGTTGATTTGAGCAGCAGTGTCATCAGTACTATCAGTAATTGCAGCACCTCTGTATGGTGAGATGAATGCGAGTGAATCTTTTCTTGCTTCAGCAACTGCGATCAGTTTGTTTGCGAGTGCCTGGGCATCTGACTTACCATATGCTGCAGATCCCATCAGAAGGAAATCTACCTCATAGTTCTCAGTATTCTCAAACAAATCATATCCACCAACAAGACCACTCAGAGAAGCACTAAGTGCTCCTGCGTTTTCAACGTTTGTTCCTAAATCGTAGTTGGTTCCAGTCGTCAACTCGGCATTCAAATTACCTTTTGCAGCAAATGTAATACCTTCAGCATCTTGATCCCAATTTACATCAGTTTCAAGAGTAAAGTCTGCGCTATATCCAGTGGTTACAATGCCTGCTGGTTGTGCTCCACCAAAGAGATATTCTGAATTGCTCTTGAGATAACCTCTCCAATAAGAAGGTGATCCTACCGAGAACTCTGCGTCTTTTGCCTTAGAAAGACTGAGATGCTTCTCAAGGATTGTTCCTGCATTTCCAGTAACCTTTCCTTGACCATCAATAACTACAACGTGAACTTCATCAAATCTAGATCCTCTTGCGGCAGCATACTCGGAAGTACCTGGACGATCAGCAACAGTATTCCACTTAACCGTTGAAGTAGAAGTCAGTGAAAGATTTTGTTGATCAAACCAATCTACTTGCGAAGAGACTGCTGTTGATCCATAGGAGGTTGTTTCTCCATTGGTATGAATGGCAACATTTCCACTTCCAGAGAAGGAATAAACACCAGATGGTTGATAATCTACTTCAGTTTCTGTTCCAGCAGCAGAAACGTGACTAACAACTTTTACACTTACTTGACCACTTCCAACTTCTGTAATAACTCCTTTTAAGTATCCATCAAGAACGGTTGTTGTTCCTGCTCCTGGAAGAGTAGCAGAAATTGTTTGAGTAACACCATAACCAACTGCCAAAGCAGCTTGTGACACAGTGGTGGTATAAGATCCAAAACTAAATGATACGTTTGTAAGTGGATTTTCGTTTAAAGTTGCCGCACTTAAAGTTACAACACCAGTTGTAGTGATACCAGTAACAGTAACACCAGAACCAATAATACCAGTAATTTCTTCTACAGTGTCTCCAAGAAGAATACCAGTAGTAGTAATTCCGGTAATTGATAATGCAGTTCCGACAATATCTCCGTCAGTTGGAGATGCATTAGCACTAAAAGTTCTATTGGATACTGCTTCAGTACTGATTCCAAGAATTTGGTCTGCCTTGGCATCAATAATTCCAACTCTCAGACCGTTTGCCCAGGATCCTGGGTTTTTTGCGGCAACTACAACACCGCTGATGGTGTTCTCGTCATATCCAAGCTGTTCGTAGTGCTCAACACTTTTAATTTTTGTACTAGAAGCAGCACCAACATAAGATGCTGCGTTGTAAAGATTACTGTTATCAGCTCTTACAACTCTCAGAGAACCACCATATGCCAGGAACGACGATGCCGTTAACCAGTGCTCGTAGTGCTTATCCTGAGAATATGGTTTACCGAATACGTTCAGTAAGTCTTGTTCGTTCTCAACTAATGTAGGAAGATCTACTGGACCTTGAGCAAAAGGTGCCGCAATAGCTCCAATACTCGCAGAAGTTGGATCAACTCTTCCTACCGTAAGGTCTACTTCCCTTACTACAATACCAGGAGATGCTAAATTTAATGGCATCTTGTTTTTCCTCGCAATCCAAATTTATCTAAAAATATTTAGGAAAAGGGTTATTTTCAGCGGGGAAACCATGCGTGAATATCTACCAATCGGGATATTCCCACAACACTTCCTTTTTCTTTTTAGATTTTATTCTTTTTATTGTACACTCTTTACATTCATATGAATATGCAGATGGTAAGGTTCCTCTGTCCCTTCTTGTCAAATAGTAATCATCTAATAAACTTTTAACTTCCCCACACACTCTACATTTGCGATCAAAGAACAGTAAGTGTTCTAGTTCTATTTGATCGTCAAAATCCATCACTTATAATCCCACATATAAGACATGTCTCCATATTCATCTGTATACCATCTATCTCCATTATTATCTACAAACTCAGTTTCATCATCAATACCGTTTAAAATAAATCCAAATGGTGCCATGTCTTGTTCGATTTGATTTTTCTGTTCTTCATAAATTCTCTTACGAACATCATTGTCCGTCATCTCTTTGAAATAGTCTTGTGCCACTAACCATGAGAAAATAACAAGACACATTGCTAAGTCATCATTACAACCTTCTTCTGCTTCAAAAGAATTATGCTTCTGTGAAAATGTTGTGAGTTCTGATATAATCTCATAATCAACAGTCAACAACTTATCATCTTCTAATAAAGTCTTTAAGTTAGAACATCCAAGTTTTTTGACGGCAGCAGTCATTCTCACCCCAAGTTGAGATTTCTTACCACTAAAACCAGATCCTACAATTTGACCAGCACGTCCTCTCATCGCACACATGAGAACGTTTTCATATTCTAAGTCAAAGTGAAGAATATTTGCTACCTGATCTCCAATGTCATTGACTTCGATCAATAACCATGCATCATTATATCCCTTTGCCACATCATGAATAACACTGGGAAATAACATTGGTTTGATTTCGTTATTTCTATACTTTGCTACTACTCTATAAGGGAACTCTGTGATATCAAAAATAATAAACGCCGAGTAGTCATTACCCAATCCACGGGCAACGTCTACTGTTATCAAATAATTATGTTCTGGTTTTGGATTTTCGTAAATATCAAGCCCAGCATTTCTTTTTAGTGGACTTTCATATACAAGATTTTTAAGTTTTGCTGGATTGATGAGTGTATTAACGGATCCTAGGAATTCACACTCAAACTCAACCTTAAACTGCTGTTCGGAAGTGTTGGCAATAGTCTGCTCTTTCCAAGCATCATCTCTACCGGGAACTTCAGACCAATGAACATCAGTAGGAACATACTCGTTCTTACCCCTCTCCGCATCATGCCACATGCGGTAGAAGTGATTCATACCACGAGGGGTAGAAACAATAATTACCTTTGTGCTCTGTCCAGAAGAAATAGTAGGATAAACAGAGGCAAAGAAGTCATCAGCAATGTGATTCGGGATGAACGCGAACTCGTCAAGAAAGATGACATTATAGGATCCGCCTCGGACAGCAGATGAAGAAGTAGAGTTTGCCGAAATTTTTGAGCCATTTTCTAACTCTAGAGAACCTTTATTCCATGATATGATACCTTGTTGCATCCACTTAGGCAAGTTTTCATATGCAAGTTGCAATCTTCCAAGAAGATCGCGAGCAGTAGATGCTTTGTTTGCTAAGATCGCGATGTTAACATTATCGTTAAAAACAGCATAGTGCAGAAGATATGATACACAAGTAGTAGACTTACCAGTCTGACGTGGCATCTTACATATATTAAATCTATTAGCATGGAAATTCTGAATTAGTTTTTCCTGAAATGGGTACATGTTAAAAGGTACAAGACCCTCATCAATACTAATAATTTTTACATAATTTCTTGCAAAATACACCGGATCCTGCTTACACTTGAGGAATTCAATAATTTGATCCTCAGTGAATTCAATTGATGTATTTGCTTTTTTTAGATTTGGATTACCAAGATATACTTCACTCATAAATTAATTTAATTATCTACAACTAGTAAGTCAAACATTGATGAGACAGTTGCGTTACTTCCAGTATATGTCCTCACTTCAAGGTCTGTTTTTTCTGTGAAGTAAAGTGGAATACTGTAAGTAGTATGCATATTACTATTATATAGATTTAATTCACTAGCAAGTCTAAAAACACCACCATCTGGTTTTTTCTGAAATAACCTAACAGTATTTTCCTGGTTCTTATTCATCGTTGCTGCAAATGATCTCAGGTATCCACTTTTACCTGCAGGAATAGTATAGAAGGTAACTTGAGATTGACCCATACCTGCAGCAATCTGACAGGTAACTCCTACACTATGGGTGAAGTTAATATTACCTACATTATTATTGTCGTTGTTACCAGTAAGAACAAATGCTCTATGAGTTCTTAGAAATTCTACGGTTCCGGCAACACCAACAGTTCCATTTAGAGTAAAGTCTTCTTCTACTTCATTGTAGTTTGCGTCTAGACCTTGAAGTCTAACTGTAAGTGCTCCCGTTCCACCAGAATCATCCTGAGCAGAACTGGAAGTTACAGTAACAATTCCTGCGGAAGATGGAAATGTGTAAGCACCACCAGCAGACCACACAGTATCATAATCTGCTGATGTTGTAACTACTGCACCAAACTTATGAACGTTTGCTAGTTGTGTAGTAATACCAGCAGCAACATTCAAATCAAATTGTGTATCTCCACCACAAGCACCAATGTTGCCGTATTTGTCGGCACACATGTAAACTTCAAAGTTTGTCTTTGTTTGACCA
>Ga0255777_10004250_pt1 | contig 11887 bp, 14 predicted proteins | sample 101ome_15_FD_179975 | JGI IMG/M metagenome (GOLD analysis project Ga0255777, IMG submission 179975) | Coastal salt marsh microbial communities from the Groves Creek Marsh, Skidaway Island, Georgia - 101402AT metaG (version 2) | ecosystem: Environmental > Aquatic > Marine > Intertidal zone >...
ATAAGAATTGTGTGCAGCACTTTGCTCCTCTCATTCTCAGAAGCTATTGTAATTTCTGGTATCGAACGCGCCATCATAATCTCCAAATTATTTTCAAAATCGGCTCAAGCAAGTCTGGGAAGATACTATAACTATTTAAGTAGGCGAATCGGCCTCCCGCCCGCTATATATCAAGGCGGGGCCTGTATGGAACTGGCGTAATCTCCTCTATTTGCGAGTGCTATTGAAGCCTTGGAGATAACGACTCTAACTCAGCAAACCAATTTTCAATAACCGTGAGCGTGGTCTCACCGGTGTAAGAGACTTCCTGGAACTCTGAGTTTCCGCCATCGGCTGTAGACAATATTATGAAATTGTCAGAAGAGGCGTCATGAACATAGCCTGGGAAAGTAAGGTGATTTTCTACTATCGAGTGCTCAAAAAGAAATTCTGGGTTCTTCAGGTCAATGAACGCACGAGACTCAGAAAAAATCTCTTCGTAACTCGCCGAAAAAAACTGATTCCCTGACCTGAAAAATATTTCCTTGCTATCTTCCGACCAGACTGGACTAACGGCATCCAGGGCACTGACTTGAAACTTCCCGCCTGAAATTTCTGGGTAAGGACGCACATAAATTTGATTCGAGCCAGACTCGTTGCTCACGTAAGTTATCCATTTACCGTTTGGTGATACCTCAAGTCTAGACCACCAAACATCTTCAACATTCGGCGTAACATCAATTTCTGTAATAGTCGTCTCTTCTTCACCAGAAAGGTCAATTGAGTAGTGCAAGCCCTGCCCTATCTGAGCTGCGCCAGAAAAATAAAACAGCCTACCATCTGCCTGCGAGACGGACATAAGTTGCGTGGCCGCTCCTGAGAATAAATCCGGGTCTGCTAAAAATGGCGCTGGCGCAGAAGAACCATCCGCAACTAAATTCCAAATGCCGTTTAGACCACGTGTCTCTGAAAAAACATTGAAAAAAATTGTGGAGGAATCTGCCCATCTTGCTCTTACTGAATTTCCATCAAACGTTCTGCGGCCCGGAATTGCTTGATCAAGATTGTAAACCCATATATCTGACTCGGCGTTCTCATATCTCGTAAACGATAGCTGGGAGCCATCTGGCGAAATATCCAGCTGGCCGATTCGGCCCGAAGTATCAAGAGTGGAGACAATCTCGCCTGCACGTGTCAGCACGTCCAGTTTCAGTTCAGCGGTAGCGACGGCTACGTCACCCCCTTCCAGATATACCAACCTGCCTTGGTCTGAGAACGCATAGGCTGCACTTCCAAGGATACCGTTAGTCTGGACGTTATCGACTACTCTTGTTTCCGGGCCGACTGTTTGTCGCACATCGAGATCAAAGGGAACCGCCCACAGGGAAGAGTCTCTCATGAAAACAATATGACCCGTCTCGGCAACATATCGAGCATTAACCGCATTTGTGATTAGCTCAGTAGCTTGAGAACTCTCTTTATCGAACAGTAAGATCACCGATTCAGAATTAGCCACATTAGATGCGGCCGATACCATTATGGTCTTGTTGTCTGGCAGCTGTTGTGGCCAGCGGTAAACTAGCGAAGTGTCAAGTTGGTCGAACCCCTCGACTACAGAACGCTCCCCTGAATCTAAGTTCATCTGCTCAACAAAATCGTCGCGGCCAGTGAAGGTCAACGAATCACCCAAAAGATGGTAACCACTAGTTCTGCCAAGGGTAGTACTCAAGATGTCTTGGGACGCCCCCCCCGCCACACGGACTCGTTTAAGGATCCCTGAGTCAAAGTATGCAACCCATTCGCCATTTTCTGAAAAATTCAGTATTCCGTGTACATCTGTTGCCCACCTGTATTCAGCAAGCTTATTAGTAAATCCATTTCTTAAAAGATCTCGCACAAAGACTTCACCAGCGCCATCAGCATTTTTCGTAAAAGCGACATATCGGCCGTCTGGTGAAATCGCTATTTCCGTACTAAGCCCCCACTCACTTGTACCCGTGTCACCAAGGTTAAGTTCAAACCTCGGGCTTTGTGCTTCATCAAGCGCAGTTGATCCGGATGATATTAATTCAGTGCGCTGCTCCCTTGGTGCAAAATCGAAGACATAAGGCGATATGTAAAAAGCAAACAAGGCTATAACCAATACGATTGGAACCCCGAGCCAGAGGGATCTTCTGGCTTGATGCTCAGCTAACGGAAGATCTCTCGAAGATGGAGTCTCGGACTGAGATTCAGCCCGATCGATTTGAGAGTTAACATCAGAAGCCCATGCAATAACACAGGCTATTGGGAAGCCGACTAACATAAGGAAAAGGATAGTCTGCTGCACCCACACTGGTGCTCCAATAGTTGGAAGTATTGCCTGCTGAGCTTGAAGAAGAAACCAACTTAAAGCAGCGTATGCTGCGGCGACTTTGGCTACATTACGATGCTTGAACTTTTGCCAAAATTCGTTCATCCCTATTACCTCAACCCTCTCTTAAAACAACCATCCGCATGAGTATGATTACAGTCCAAATGAAATCCAGTATTTGCTCTGCAGCTTGCCACAAAGCTTACAGGCTATAGTGGAAAAATTGGAGCAGGAAACCACTTTTTTTGAACCCAGCTCATGCAAAAGCGGGCTGGTACAATTATGCGTACAAGTTCACATAAGCCCCCCGCCCCTCTATCTACTGGGGCCACCCTACTCAGCGGTCTTGATTTCAGATAACGTTTGTGGACCGATGGGGTTTTGGAAAGGTTTGGTAACACTGAAGGTAACACCAGCAGCTTTTAAATAGAAATTTATCAATATTTATCAATGCTTTATTAAGCGATTTCAAGTCCCCCCGCCTCCACCACTTCTCGGTCCAACCTATTCCAAAGCAGTGCAGATGACTCCGTATCTACGGGGTTTTGCGCTTGCTATGACCATTCCTGTCCAGCCCCGCCCAGTAGAATCCTAGACAATCTGGGGCATAGCCCGAAAGCAGATTCGTCTCGACCCCGGATAAAAAGATTACCTCGACTTACAGCAGTCTATTAACCAACAATCGTCCTCTTCCGATCATTCATGCTGACTTCAAGACTCGTAAAAAATGACCAAATCATGATCTAGGCTGGAATTAAATTCGTTTCACGGATATGCGGTTGAAAGTGACCTACGAGAATTTAGCGAGAACGTTATCCGTGCGGGTCGGTATTGGTCTGATCGCGCTCGGCTTTGCGTTGATATTCGCTTGCATCGTCGGTGCACTGCAATTTTCATCCTTTGAAATAGCCGGACATTCAGGGCTCAGGTCCCTAGCCGGTGTAGCTGTGCTCGGCTGTATGATGGCCGCACTAGGATCCTTTGAGTAAGAGGAAGGTAAAATGTTAAAGCAGGCAGACCTGTTTATTCTCCTGGCGGTTGGCATTTCGTTCGCAGTGTCAGGGTTTCTGTGGTTTTCTGGCCAGAGAGAGGAGGGGCTCTTCACAGCAGTGTGGGTGCCCTCAATTCTTTGCTTCGGGATCTACTTCAAGCTTATTGTCATTGGAGCGAAACAGAAATGACCAATCAAACTCTTCTTATGGTTGCTGGATTAGTTTTCGCCCTGATGATCACGGGATTGTTCCTCACCCTACAAAGCGCGGGAAATTGGCGGGATCCAAGCCAAGACAAAGACGGTGTAGACTGATCGGGTTCGACTTCACAGACTCAATGAAATATTCGGTGTATGAGATAGGGGAAAAGCTTATCCTCCTCTTTATAGGTGTCGGGGCTTTTCTCGCTGCTATGCTTCAAATAGTCAGCACAGTGCAGACGCTCACCTTTGAAATAGAACAGCTCTTCATTTTGTTCATTTACGCTGAAGTGATAGGAATGGTGGGTGCATATATTTCGTCTTCGAGGATTCCTCTCACGCTGCCAATCATTATCGCGATTACTGCCCTTTGTAGATTAATTGTCATGCAAAGCAAAGAAACTGAAGCTCTCGTTTTGATAAGTGAGTCGGCTTCGATCTTACTTCTATCAATTGCTGCTTATGTTATGAGTCTGAAAGGTAAAATCAGCATCGAGAAACTCAAGGATAGGGAAAGCAAGTTAACGTAGAGAGGTTGTGGTAGTGGAGACTAGCAAAACTACTTAGCCCCTCAAGTTTTCTGCACACCCTTGTACCGGCAAATAATTTGTATCGAAGAGCTTATTCCACGTCTGCAAGGTCCTCAAACCGATCCAATTGCCTAACCTCCTCTGTTTGAATGATGGCCACAAAAAGCTGACGTCCATCTTCTTCTGTAATCTGCAAACAGGCTTATCGCGTTATTACAGTGCTAATCTTCTTGAAAAAGCACAAAGACCAGCCTCTTATGGATAGACAACCACCATTTCCTACAAAAAAGCTTAGACCAAGCCGATTATTGGGACTGTTATTAGTTTCTGTCCTGTTTTGCGCCCACATCACGCAAACAATCGCACAAAGCCCAGACGATGCGTCTCTCGATGACTCGACGGTGGTGTTCGAAGCAGAGTTCTTTGAACAATTTCAACCAGTCTCAGTAAACGACATGATCGACCGCATTCCGGGGATCGGGCTGGCTCTTGGCCGAGGTGGCGGTAGAGGCCGCAGAGGTCTGGGTGGTGGGGGAAATGAAATCCTTATCAATGGTCAGCGCATTACTGGTAAATCCAATGGAAGCCGCGATCAGCTCGGGAGAATCGCAGCAGATCAGGTCGACTATATAGAGATAATTCGCGGCACCTCAGAGGAGATCGATGTCAGAGGAGCATCCCAAGTCATCAACGTAGTGCTGCTGGAGGCTGCGTCGCGTTCCAGCCTTGCGGCGGAGATAAATGCCGACAGAATTCAAGATGGTACCGTAGCTCCAGGAGGTCGATTCTCATACACAGGTCAATCCGGCAACTTCAATTATCTACTCGCAGTGGAGTCTGAACCTAGATACCGCAAAACCAATACCTTCGAGTCGAGCAGAGACGCCAATGGCAATTTGTTGGAGGTTCGGGAGGAAGCGATTGTCCGTGATCAGAATGACCTTCAGGCCAGTATGAATCTTGGCTATCAGTTCAAAAACAGCCTACTCCAATTTAATGCACTGCTAGGTAGGACTAATCCACCAACCAACGTGCAGCGCACAATCGTGGATTTCAGAGGAACCGAAATTAGTTCAAGGGATGTCAGAGAGGGCAACAAGTTTACCCGAGATAACTGGGAAATCGGAGGAGATTATGAGTATGAGTTTGAATCCTCGGCAAAATACCGGGTGCTTTTCTTGGTAAATGACTCCGAGTCTGATTTTACGCGCGAGCGTTTCGACGTATTTTCTGCCGGTGAAGACAAGGAGCTTTTCCTACGCAGCCTTGGGCGCGATCGCGAACGAATTCTCCGCACTTCCTACACCTGGGACGTCTCAACAGAACACGCCCTAGAATTGGGCATAGAGGGGGCGCAAACCATACGCAATAATGGTTTGCTTTTGGGGACTAGATTCGGACAAGGCCAATCATCTGACGTAACTGGCGGACTTCCTGCTGCGCGAATCGATAACGCATTCTCTGAGATTCAAGAAAGGCGCTATGAGTACTTCGGCATACATAACTGGCAAATAAACGATCGAATGGCCCTGGAGAGTCAGCTTATATTCGAAGATTCAATAATTGAGCAGTCCGGGGATATAGACAACGCGCGTAGCTTTAATTTTTTGCGCCCTCGCGTCGACTATCGTTTCGACATCACGCCCGCAGTTCAATTTAGGGCAACCGTCGAAAAAGAAGTGTCTCAGCTCAGTTTCTCAGACTTCAGCGTATCGCAAGACAATAGCGATGATGATCAGAACATCCAAGGAGGCAATCCAGATGTGGTTCAGGAAAAATCCTGGCGATACGACCTTAATCTCGAATACCGCCTTCCCGAAGGACTGGGAGTAGTGAACACACAAATTTACTACAGGGAAGTTGAAGACGTCATAGGCCGAATCGATGTGTCTAAGTCTGAAGACAACCTTTTATCGGCGAGAGGAAACATCGGCGATGGTAGACGTTACGGTATCAACGTTCAGGCTAGCTCTAAACTGCCATATCTTGGCCTGCCCAACGCACTCGCTACTCTGAGCTTCGGATTAGGAGATTCGGACGTAATAGACCCATTTCTGAATCGTAAACGCCGACTCCAATTTTACCCCAGCCGGTGGTCAACGCGTGCAAGTTTTCGACATGATTATCAGCCCTGGAATTTTAGCTATGGGTTCAACTACGATTGGTCTGATCAGCAAGGAGAGCAACGCGTAAACTTCGACTTGTTCGACACTGAGAAGGCAATTGATGAATATAACCTGTCTTTATTCTTGGAAAAACGCTCCTCGAGCGGAGTTACCTTCCGCTTTGACGTAAGAAACGCGAATGACCGTGAGTCCTGCAGGATTCGAACACGATATGAGGGACGCATATCGAGCGGAATCGTCGAGGAGTTAGAGGACTTTTGCAGGAATGAAGGAATTCTGTACGCCTTGAAAATCAGACAAACCTTCTAATTCAATTGCTCACTATCCGACTCCAATACCCCCAATCTGATTAACCCGATTGCCCACCTCGACCCCATTTCTTTCGCATTTTGTTAGTACCGGCGTAGCAATGGACAGGTTTACGACCCACAGCGACATAAGCATAATAAGGATCTAAATTCTTTGGCTTCTACCCACGGCTACCGAAGTCTTGCTTAGTCAAAATTCTTCTCCTAGAGGGAGGCAACTTGCTGACCACGCTTGAAAACACGCCTCTCGCCATGTGGGTAGGGGAGTCTCTCTGGGCATACCCTTCTCTTCTTGCGTGTCATATCGTCGGCCTTGCCATCGTGGTCGGTCTGCTCACCACGCGGGATTTAAAGTTGCTTGGCTTTTTCCCGGGCGTCGCTTACCAGACATTTTCTGATTTGATGCCAGTTATTGTTGTCGCATTTAGCTTGAACGCAGTATCCGGTTTTTTGCTGTTCAGCTCTCAGGCCAGCTACCTGTCGACCAGTTTGCCCTTCCGTGCAAAGCTCATTTGTATAGCGGTTGGACTGGTCTGCGCGATTAGCCAGCAGACGCGTAGGAAAAAGTCGCTCACCAGTGGTGTTGAAACGCCGGCATCTGGCCACCTGACTAAGGCCACAGCTTGCATATCCCTCTTAGCATGGGTCGGCGCCATTATCGCTGGTCGCCTGATCGCCTATATCTTTTAACCTCATGCTGTCTTCTCTCGCCAATCTTGCCGACGGTAGTCCAGTGAATCTGTGGATTCAGGACACTTATTGGCTTTGGCCGGTGATGGAAATCATTCACTTTCTGGGACTGGCGCTACTGTTTGGCGGACTGCTGGTCGTTGATCTGCGCATGGCTGGCCATCTCAGGGGAGTGACACCGGTTTCCACTCATCAGCTACTGCCGCTGGTACTGCTTGGCTTTGCTCTGAACCTCATCACCGGAATCCTTTTCTTTTTTGGCGACCCGGGCCGCTATTCAATCAACATCGGCTTCCAGCTCAAGATGGTGCTGATTGGCCTGGCCGGCCTCAACGCGCTGTTCTACCACTGGCGCGTCAGTCCGATGCTGGTGACCTGGGACGAGACAAGCACACCTCCCCGACTGGCAAGATGCGTCGCCTATGTGTCACTCGCCTGCTGGTTTGGGGTGCTGCTCACTGGCCGCCTGATCCCCTACGTGGGGACCGGCTGACCACGATCGTTGAGATCAGTCGTATTTGGAAGGGTAAAAGCGGACGGAAGTCCGGGAGGCTTCAGGGTCGCAGTCATAGGGCTGCAATCGATAGTCCGGGCCCGAGGGTAACCATCTGGTTGTGTATGAAGTTGGCTCCTGCAGGAACATCGGATCTTCAACGGTCAGCGTGAGCTTGAGTTCCTCACCTTCTCGCCAGTAGCGTTCTGTCACGACCTTCTGTGCAGAGGAGGGAATGCCGTTGTAGTCATCGAACCCGGCAATGTCAAAGACAAAATGGGTCGTTGTGACATAAAGGGATCCATCTTCGTAGTGCCCGACGGAAAATCCCTGCAGGCTGAAATCAGTCGCCTTGGGTTCCCGCCCATCAAGCCACACGGTTCTCAGCTGATCATCTTTCTCGTAGCGGAACAGTACCCGATCCGGCCACTGGGTGACCTGCATGGCATAGGGGTCGTACTGAATGGCCGGCGAGGACGCCGGCTGGCAGTCATACTTCGGCGCCATGGTTTCTTCCCAGACTTCCTGATAGGCCAGCGCGCGCGCATTGAGTTTGGGAAAATTGTCTTCGCCCCAAGGCACATCCACACCGTTGACAGGACGCACACTGAACCCCCCGTCCCAGATGCCGCTCAGGTCTGGGATGGCCTCGTCATTCTGGGCGCTGATCCAAGAAGCATTAAAGATACAGGTGCTGAACAGCAGGACACCGCCCGCCAGTTTTTCGGAAACTTTCATGTGTGGACCTCTAGTTACTGTCGTCTTCACGAACGCGACCACCCTCGAGAACGGGTCGACCGTCTTCGCGTGTCATGCGCACGCAGCAAAGGCCGTTCGTGCCCTCTGCCCGAGAGCGATTTCCCGCGACATTCACAGTCATGCCCACCGCGAGCGTTTCCGGCGTCCATCCGACCCGACGCAAGCTGACCGGCGCACCAAGTTCAACCTGCCACTCTACCGCGTTTCCGCCCTCATCAGGGACATCCAGAAAGAGAAAAGCATGGGGGTTTCGAAAAACGAACCGGGTAATCGTGCCGCTGATCTCGACACGGTCTTCAGGGTCATAAAACGGTGCACTGGCGTGATGGGCGATAACTGGCGCACCGATCAGAACCATTAGAGCAAGACCGGAGGCAATCAGTACCTGGCGATTCATCAGTATTTTCTCCTGTTAGACATTCCGCAAAGCCAGCTTACGCCAGAGGCTTGATTCGGAATCTGAGCTTTGAGTGAGTCTGAGGACTCGTGTTTTTATTGGCATCGGCTACACACTCCGGCATGCCCTGTCGCTCTGCTGCCTTCGGCTCTACTCTGCGCAGGCCAGTGCAAATTTATGCAATCAGGATCAGTCTGTCAGATACCTCAGTACAGGGTATGGCGTATCTTACAGGCAGTCAATTCGCCTTCGAAGCGACGTTTACACCGACCTCTGGCCGCAAGCCAATTCCACCGGCTGTCCATGTGGTGTCGCCAGGTAAGCCTCTCTCCAGGCCTGCACTCTCTGCGCCAGTTCACCGGCCCCTGACAGGCCCTTGGCGATCGCAAGATGCTCAAGCGCAGCCAGCCAGTGCTGATAGTAGCTGTCAGGTCTGTCTTCTTTTTCTGCCATCCGCTCACTGGTCTTTTTACCCGCTTCCTCACCCACGTCCTCGCCCGCGTCTTCAGCTACCGCCTCACTCACCCGTTGAACGACCTCCTCCCCGCCGCCCGGATGCAGATCCCGGCGGATCGCTTGAGCCAGGGCGTCAGACCACTCGTCCCAGCTGAAAACGCCACTTTCATGCAAGGCAATCACGAGACTGAAAGCCTGTGCTTCCCAGGGCTCCTTGAAAACCGGCTCACCGTTTTCGGCGGGTTGGTCAGGAAATAGCGACATCAGCTAATCTCCTCGAGATAAGGTTCCCACAGATCGACATAAACCGATTGGGAAGAAGATTCTGAGCCCCACAATTCAGTTCCTTCGAAGCGGACGCAGTAGAGATGCTCGCCAGCCCGCTGCCCCGCAGCATTCTGATCTGGATAAATATGCGTCCCATAGTGGTCAACCACGGTTCCACCTGCACCCTGCACATAGGTCGGCGCGCGCGTGTGGCCAGCCCGCTGACATCTCGCGACCCGAACGCGGTCGCCGGACCGAAACCGCGGCTGTGTCAAATCAGGCAGCCGCGTCGGTCCCCCTGTGCGAAGAATTTGCCGCGCAGCCGCCGCATCAGGCACCCTGAAGCATTGCGCATCCTGTTCAATTCGCGCCACCAGATCTTTTTCCGCAAGTAACTTTTCCAGACCTACCAGCCAGTTTTCATAATAGCTGTGCTTCAGATAGTCCGCAGGGTGCTGACGCTCGCGGGCATGGCGTGATTCATCAATATTCCACTGACCCAGCATGCCTGTTGCCAGCGTGAGCGCAAAAATTCGACGCTCCCATTCCGCGTGGAAGAGCGGCTCTTCGCTTTCCGGCTCAGCATTCACCGAGCCAAAACCCTGACGGCCACCCAGATCATGGCCGCCGTTCATTTGACCTCCTCCCTGTGCCGGAGAAGTTCGACGCCAATCATGCTGTTGCGAGTCACCAGAGCCTGCAACTGCGACTCCCGCCAACCCCCGGTGCCGGCTGGCCGCTCGGGCAGCACCAGATAGCGCATCTCGGAGGTGGAGTCCCATACCCGGATATCCGTGTGCTCCGGCAACACCGTGCCAAATTCGGAAAGCACCGCGCGTGGCTCACTCACCGCTCTGGCCCTGTAAGGCGCTGATTTGTACCACACGGGGGGCAGCCCGAGCAGTGTCCAGGGATAACATGAGCACAGGGTGCAGACCACCAGATTGTGAATGTCCGAAGTGTTCTCAACCACAGTGAGATGCTCTCCCTGTCGGCCGACGTAACCCAGATCAGCAACCGTTGCGGTCGCGTCCGCCAGCAAGGCCTGTTTAAACGACAGATCTGACCAGGCCTTCGCCACCACGTGCGCTCCGTTTTTCGGGCCGACCTGATGCTCATAGGTCTCAATGATGGCGTTCAGAGCATCCTGCTTCACCAGCCCTTTTTCGAGCAGCAGGCTTTCCAGCGCTTTCACGCGTAGCTCGAGATCCGAAGGCGGATCGGTATGATCGTGATCGTGTGACATAGCTGACAGGCTCCATTCAGCATCAGGCTGTTTACCAGAAGGGCTGACAGGCATCCGGCCCGCTTCACCCGCAGATCAAGATTGTCACACCGCAACTCCTGACTCAAGCCGGGCGCGGGAGCTGTCAGTGGCTGACGCTGGCAGGCATAAACTGAAGCAAAACAAGCCTTGCAAGGCGGCTGTATTGCTCCCACCATACTGCGTTGATAACAAGCACTCTCGCGACCCGGTTGATTCGACTGTAACAACGAGCAAAACCATGACCCGCCCCGTTCTGATTACCGTAGCCCCCAACGGCGCCCGAAAACTCAAGCAGGATCACCCTGCGCTACCCATCTCAGCCCAGGAACTGGGCGCCACGGCAGCGTCATCATTGCATGCAGGGGCCGCCATGCTCCATCTTCATGTAAGGGACAAGGCGCTGCAGCACAGCCTCGACCCTGAGCTGTATCGTGCGGCCATAGCAGAAGTCAGGCGGCAGGCAGGCGCGGAACTCATCATCCAGATCACCACCGAAGCGGTCGGAAAGTTTCAACCCGAGGAGCAAATCGAGAGTGTGAAGCGGACCCGGCCGGAAGCGGTCTCGCTGGCCATTCGGGAGCTGATTCGCAAGCCCATCTATGAGTCAGCGGCGGCAAAATTTTTCCAGTGGCTGTACCGGGAACGTATCGCACCGCAGTGGATTCTTTATGACCAGAATGACATCGAACAATTTAAGTCATTTTGCGTCAGAGGGCTGATCCCCGATGAGCTGGTACACGTGCTGCTGGTGCTTGGTAGATATCATCAATCACAGCAGTCAGACCCTGCTGAACTGGAAAAGCTGATTCCGCATTTGGACCCGAACTGGCTCTGGTCAGTGTGCGCTTTCGGTTCTGCAGAAGGCCGGTGCATGGAGAGTGCAGTGGCGCTGGGCGGTCACTGCCGCGTGGGTTTTGAGAACAATCTTGAGGTGGCGGGTGGCAGACAGGCGGACTCAAACGCCGAATTGGTCGAGAACACTGCAGAGGCGATCATAGCCTCGGGCAACAACGTTGCCGATGCCGAGACAGCCAGAGCGCTTTTTCAGATTTCTGCTCGCTAGAGACCAG
>Ga0255777_10004259_pt1 | contig 11882 bp, 6 predicted proteins | sample 101ome_15_FD_179975 | JGI IMG/M metagenome (GOLD analysis project Ga0255777, IMG submission 179975) | Coastal salt marsh microbial communities from the Groves Creek Marsh, Skidaway Island, Georgia - 101402AT metaG (version 2) | ecosystem: Environmental > Aquatic > Marine > Intertidal zone > Salt...
CGATCTTCTTCAAGGCGCCTCTCTCTCTCTCTTTTTAAGTGCTTTTGGACCCACACCCTCAAAAGTTTTTCGTGTCTTTTGAAAAGAAAATTTTTATTGTATATTCGGAGGCGCGCGCCTTCTCTTTTTCTCTCTCTCTCTCTCTCCCTCTCGCGTTCAAGCCGATGGACGGACACTTCGCGCGCGCGCGTTCAGATGGTGTATCCGCGCGTGCCTTTCCGCGTAAAAAAGCGTTTCGTTTCAAACTCTATTATATATAAAACGCGGAGAGAGATTGTGGCGAGAGGGAAAATCGTAGTAAGCGAGATAAAAAGAACACCCGAGTCGACACGCACAACCATACGCACGCGAGGGGAGATTGCGCTGGTTTTTTCGCAAAGGTCAGGTTAATCTCTTTTTTTGCGGGATTGCGGGTTTGCGGCCCGTTGAAAAAAAGAAAAGAAAGAATGTGCCACAACACGCAAGCAAAAAAAAAAAAACAAAGACCGGTCGTCACCACGCTTTTTTTTAAAACAAAAAAAAAAAATGCGACGTACCGGTCCCTCTCGGTCCCCCGGCGGCAACTCGCGCAGCAGAGGACGAGGCGAGAAGAAGACAAAAGATTTCATCGTCCTCCTTCTCGCGTTGGTTGGTCTCGGATGTTTGAAGTTGTGCTGCGTCGGATTGTTCGCCAGAGGTTTTTTATTCGTGCGCGTTGAACTCGAGCAAAAAGCAACGACTCGAGATGTGTCTTCTTCTCCTTCTTCTGCGTCGTCGTCGTCGTCGTCGTCCTCGTCCTCGTCCTCGTCCTCGTCGAGCTACGCTGATGGAAAAAGCTTCGCGACGGATGACGTTACTCGTACTGCTTCTCGAATCGATAAACTCATCGTGCTCATAGTCGATGCGGCGCGTTACGATTGGGTAGCCACCTCTTTTTCACCGCCGTCGCAGAAGAGGCAACGTTCCAACGAGAGCGTCGGCGTCGGCTTGACGTCTCTGCGCGACTACTATCACGACACCGCAGCAAGAAAGAACGGCAACGTTATTGTCGATAAGGACACGTCCGATTCATTGCTGTTTAAATTCATCGCCGACGCTCCGACGACGACATCGCAGCGGCTGAAAGGACTCTTGACTGGTTCTCTTCCAACGTTTGTTGACATTTCGAATTCGTTTAGTTCAAAAACTCTCGAGGAAGATAATTTGATACATCAACTCCAGCGAAACGGGAATAAGAGGATACTGTTCTCGGGAGACGACACGTGGGCAGAGTTATTTCCTCCTCCACCAAACGACTGCGACGTCGACAATAATCCTTCTTCATATTATTTTGCTGATTTTGAAGCGTTTCCTTCGCTGAACGTAAAAGATACCGAAACAGTCGATGCGGGTGTTCGCAACTCGTGGAAGAAAGCTCACGCGTTGGCTCTAAAGAATAGGAGTGGTAGTAATGGTGATGATAGTAGTATCAATAGTACTAGTAATGATAGCAAAGCCGCAGATTGGGACGTGTGGATCGGCCATATGCTAGGCGCCGATCACGTCGGCCACACCTACGGTGCGAAAACGAAAGAAATGAAAAATAAATTGGAGCAAAACGATAGAGATATCAGGAATATAATGAACGATTTGAAGACAGAAAAAGAGGTGTACAAAAACGCGCTGTTTTTAGTTTTCGGGGATCATGGGATGACCGACGAAGGAGACCACGGCGGTTCTTCTGAAGTTGAAGTTAATTCGTTTCTCTTCGCCCATCGTCCGCACGGAAATATTGGAGCAGCTTTTGAGATTGACAACAATAACGACGACGACGACGACGACGACGACGACGAGGACAGTACTGGCACCACAACGAGTGAGAACGAAATGTTGCAAATAGATTTAGTTCCTACACTTGCTGTGCTCATGGGTATTCCCATACCATTTTCCTCGCTAGGCGTGGTAAACGAGAAACTTTGGAACTTATTTCGTTACGACGAAAAGGATGATGCGGGTACTAATATGTACACTAACTTTGGTAACGCAAGAGGTGACAGGTCTTTTGCGCACGCTCTCGACCAGAATGTACGTCAGGTGTGGAGGTACATCAATGCATATCATCGCGTGAAACGTTTCGAAATGTCAGCGTTTACTCGACTCGAAGAAATGCACATTAGGTACCAAAACGCTTCAGCACTGAAGAGCACCGGCTCACTTGAGAATGATAAGAAGGAGCTAGGACTTGCGTTTTTGAGAGAAACGCAAACGATGACGCGAAATTCGTGGGTTACTTTCGGAGTGTTTTCTATGATTTTTGGAATCATCTGTTTCTTTGGTGTTCTTTTGTTATACGCGTACGGCATCGCGTACTTTACTCGTGTAGCGGATGTTCCCGATGCAAAATTTCAGACTGTGATGCAAAGAAAAAAAGTCGCGTCTACGAGGGTTAGCGGTGCGTCCAATTCGCATTCATTCGCATCGCTTCCGTATTCATTTGTCGTGAGCGTGGTGGTATATTTCTTGTCGCTCGCCGCGCGATGTTCCAATTCATTTATAGAGAGTGAAAGAGAAGTGTATCAATATCTCCTGGCAACTTTACTCGCGTCAACGTGCGTTGACAGATTGAGAGCTCTCAAGAGCAAGCACCTAAGGTATAGTCACGTAAGCTCGAATAAAATCTTGAGAGACGGAGTAATTTATAACGCAATCTTAGCCATGATCTGCAACGCGTTCTTAGCTCGCATCGGATATACGTGGGTGAAGATAAATTCAAATGAAAAACTTTCGTCTTCTCGAGAGAGCTTGTTGATCTTTGCAACTTTTTGCTTCGCGATGTCCCACCATCTTCAAAATTTCGAGATGTCTGTTTCCTGGATTTTTTGGGCGTTGAGCGCTGCAAACAGAGACAATCTTTGGTATCCCCGAATAGTCTTCGCGTGCAGCTGGATTTGGTTTCCGGTTACGCGTCAGTTTGAAAATTTGAGTCCGAGGAGAAGAATGAATTCGAGAGATTTCCTGTGGACGCTGCTGCCAGTGTTTGCTGTCTTAACAGACTCAACTTACATTGGTGGAGTGTTCGTACTCTTCAGCGCACACATGATGAACTTTTCTGCTTCATCTGTTGGTAATATGCTTGCGTCCTTTCCGACCACCTCGCGATCTGATGTGCGTCATTCACCGCCGTTCAAAAGCCAAAGCGACGAAAAAGAGGAAAGAGAAAATACAACATTCCGCTTGGGAAGTATTTTTACCGCGTGCGTAGCAACTTTGTTTTTCTCGCAGGTAATATTCTATGGAGGAGGCCATTGGGTGAAGTTTAATGGATTGAGGTTCACCGCTGGTATGACCGGAATGGATTCGTTCAACTGGTATCTGTGCGGGATTTTGTTAGGCTTGGATACTTTCTGTGGAGAAATCCTTTCAGTTTTGATGTTTCCAATCTTTCTTTCGTACTTTTCATCGTCATCGCACTCGTTGATGCGCGGTGAACTGAAGAAAAAGAATCAACAGGAGGAGCGACAAGAAGATCAAAAGAAAAAACGCGTGGATTTGAACGTCAGGTGCGTCGGCGTTCTCGCCCTCGCGTTCCTTCGTGGGTTAGGCGTTTTCGTTTCAACCACCTTTGTCGCGTACGAGCGACGACATCTCATGACTTGGGCTATTTTTGCGCCAAAATTCATCTTTGAGATTTGTTCTCTCGTATGCTTCGATGTGTTCCTGGTTTTCAGCTTCGTTCTCGCATCAAAAACACGCGTATTCGAACCTCTTTCCGAAAATTTTGACGAGGATTTTGAGGCGGAGAAAAATGCGCGCACACAAAAAAAACGCGACTACTAGATTTCATATAGCACAGCTGTGTTCCGTGCAGCGACTCAAAACAGACATACGTCGTGTTGTGTAAAAACTCCCTCTCCATAGACTTTAGAAGATAGTACAGTTATTTAGATTTACAAAGTGCAAAAAAAAAGAGCACCTGCGGTGTTTCATATTCTGGCAATTCAACCTTGCAAAAGCTCTTTATATAGCTTGGAAAGACTCACCATTAACGAGCGTTAAGTGCAAATTCCTGCTTGTTTCCTGATACTTTCTTCGTTCCGCGGCGCTCCTATCGCTCGAATTACTCTCCGCTTCGATAATTTCTTTAAGTTTTCCAAAGCTTCTCGCCGTGTTTCTATCGCTCAACTTTCCTCCACTCTTCGCGCCTACGCGCACTAGTAAATTCTTCACCTCTTGCGTTAACTTCCCGGAATACTGCATCCTATCTATGCCGGCGGCGCCGATGTTGTCACTACCATTATTTTTTCTACCATCGGTCGCTAAACTGCTGTTCTCTTTCCCACTTTTTGTGTTTCCGCGTTTGTCTCCGTTTCCGCTCGTGGTGGCTTTTTGCTGTCTTTTTTTAAACTCCTCCAACTCTGCGCGCGCGCGTTCGAGCGCAGTCGTCGTTTCTCTGAGTTTCACCTTCAACTCTTCAACCATCCCAGCCGCTTCTGCGCGCTCCGTCTTCCTCTCGTGATCTTCATCTTCCTTCTTTGTTGTATTCTGCAGCGCTTTTCTCTTCTCCCGTTCCTCTTTTGCTCTTCTCACCCACACTTCCAATTCTGTCTTCAACTTGTCGTTTTCATTTTGCGAAGCAGTTTTCCGTTCAATCAAAACGTCTTGCACGAAGAGTAAATATTCCACCAACAGCTGCGCCAATTGAAACGCTTTCTCCTTTAACTTTGTTTTCTTTTTATTTTCTTTATTGTTATCGCGATGATCGTCGTCGTCGTCGTCGTCGTCGTCGAAACCTTCATCCTGGGGGGAAAAATTTCCGCGAATTACCTCTTCCACAATCAATTCTAAACCGTCCACGTCGTTGAAACGAACGATATCTTCCGGCGAAGGCACTCGTTCGAGAAGATTCCAATCCACCGGATGCGCTCGAGGGAAAGAAGAGAACGAAAACGAAGAGGAGGAGGAGGAGGTAGGAGGTGAATGAGGTAAAGGAGGTGTTGACATATGTGGTGTTTTCTAATTTTGGTATCTCACAGCGCTGTGGTGAATTTATAACGTATTATTAGAGACTGGACGCTCTCTATCGTAATAACGCGATGGGATGTTTACATGTTTTTCACAAAAAATAAAAAAAAACAAAAAACGTGCGACGTGTGCGAGAGGTGTTCGTCACACAACACAAAAGAAGAAGAAGAAGAAGAAGAAGTCGAGAGAAGAAACAAGAAGCGTCCTCGTCCTCGTCCACGCGCGTTCGTTTTAAATGAAATGAACGCCTCGCGATTGCTCTTTTCGTCTGCGTCCTCCTCCTCCTCCTCCTTCTTTTCTTCCTCCTCCTCGCGTTCTTCGTCGTGGCTGTTGCGCGACAACAGAAGGACGATGAGGAAAACGACGACGTCGACGGCAACGAACGCAGGAGTCACCAAAAACAACGAAGGCAAAAAAGCAACCGACGACGACGAGGAGGACGATCGAGGCAATACGACGTTCGACGAGATTCTTTCCGTGTTGCAAGCGCACAAGAGTCGCCGGTTATCGGTCGCCGCGGAGTGCAGAACGCTGGTGAGCAACGCTAGTTTTACCGGTGGCGTTTTGTGCACGATGACGGCGTCCTCTTCTTCCGCAAAGAAAGACGGGCGGGGCGAACGAGGAAGAGAACTCGAAGAAGACGGTTCGTCGTCGTATCCGGTTGGTTCTTTCGCCGCGTTCGCGGTGGAAGAAAGCGATGTGGAAGGAGCAAACGAGGGAGTTGACTCAACTCGACCCGCCACCGCCGAAACCGAAACCGCCGCGGGCTTACCGATATTCGCTCTGTCGCAACTCTCCTCGCATACGAGGGACCTTTCGAAGAACAAAAGAGCGTCGCTTTTCTGCGCGGAGAGTGGAGGCATGAGACCGGACGCCGCTCGCGCGACGCTCGTCGGTTCGGTAGAAAAGATCGAAGACGAGAAAGAGAAAGCGAAAGCGAGAGAAATATATTTGAAGCAACACCCGGATGCGTTTTGGGTAGATTTTGGCGATTTCAGTTGGTTTAAAATGACCGAGTTGAAAGAAGTGAAATACGTCGGTGGATTTGGCCGGGCGGCTACCGTGAGCGCGACGGAGTACCAAAGCGCAAAAGTCGATCCGGTGAGAAAATTTTCGGGGCCGGTGTGCAAACACATGAACGAAGACCACGCGGAGAGCACGCTGGATATCGTAAAGATGGAAGTTTTCGGAGAGGAAAATATGCATTTACTTCGTAGCAGCGATGGTAGTAGTAGTAGTAGTAGTAGCACCAGTGGTGGTAGCGGCGACGATGAGAATAATAACGAAAGTATGAAAGCGGAAATGTGTGAAATCGACTCTATTGGGATGACTGTGAGTTTGCGATTCGGAAGTCAAAATCTGGGCAAAGTACGAATCGAGTGGCCGGAACCAGCAAACGATCGAAAAGCGATCAAGGAGCAAATAGTGAATCTCACAAAGAAAGCGGCGGCGGCGGCGGCGGCGGCGGCGACCAAAGAGTAAAAGCTATCCAGACAAGAAATGTGCAATACTACAAAACGAAACTAACATCTAACATCTAACGTCATCAATCAATCAATTATCACTCATTTTCACCGAATAACGACAAATCTAAGTATCCAAACTGTCTGAACACCCCATCGTTCAAAACTGGGGTAAAAAGAACACCTCTAAACTCGCCGTGGTACTCGCTACAAAACGCGTCTCCGGACAAGGAATTGTACTTGATGAAAACAGCCTCTTCGGGAATCGGTTTTGGAACGCCGTCCGTGTCTAAACCGTGCAACTTTCCTCTGGGAAGATTCAACTCCTCCGTCCAAACTTTCAACGCGTCGATGCCTTCTCGACCGGTTTCCGCGCAGATACCAAACATAATGGACTCCGCGTTGTACGAAAGCGTACGAACAGCGTTGCCAAGCGAGCGTTCCGCACACGTTGAAGACGTCGTCGCCGCCATAGATGATGATGATGATGATGATGATGATGACGACGATGACGAAGAAGAAGAAGAAGAAGAAGATAATCGTTTCCTTTGTTCGTCGTCGAATCGTCTCAGCACGACGTCCGCGTCTCGCAGACTCGGCAAACTGGACACGTCCACTGACTTTTTCACGAACGAAAACGTCTTTGAAGAAGAAGAAGAAGAAGAGGAAGAAGAAGAGGAAGAGGTGGTCGAGGCGGGTTTTCGAGGCGCCTCGAACGGATTCTTCGGTTTCCTCGTTTTCTTCGTCTTCGCTTTCTCCCACGCATCTCCTTCTTCTTTTCCTTGTTGTTGTTGTTGTATCTTCTGCACCTCTCGCAACGCCTCGAACGCTTTGGAATTTATGTATTCTCCTCCTCCTCCTCCTTCTCTTACTCCTCTCACTCCTCCTTTTCGCGGCGCGATCGTCCTTTGAAATTGTCCTCCTCCTCCTCCTCGTCGTCGTCGTCTTCGTCGAAGTTCTCTCGAAAGAAAAGTAGAAGGAGAGGACGAAGGAGAGCTCGCGATAGCAAGCGCACTGGCACTCATGTGTATGTTGTGAGTAAATGTGATTCTTCTCTTTTTGTTTGTCGGATTTTTTTGATGCGCGTCACAAAAAAAAAAGAAAAAAAAAAGAAAAAAAAAAAAAAAAAAAAAGATGATGACGATGAAAGCGGCGGGCAACAACGGTGCGTTTCTATCGTTTTTGGCGCTCTCGTCACCAACACCGTCTCGGGCGAGACGAACGAAAAGCGCGCCGAGGAGAAAGAGAGGGATTTTGGAGGACGAGAGGAAGATTTCCTTCTTCGTTTCTTCTTCATCCGGTTCCGGAGGAGGAGGAGGAGGAAAGAGAAACGCGCTGAGGGAAAAAGAGCGAAGAAAGAGAGAGGAGGAGCGAAGGACAAAAACAACCACCGGTTCGAAGAGCGGGAGAAAGCCCGCGCGACGGACGAACGGAGGAGAAAAGAAAAGAAATTACGAGCGCGAGTTGGAAGACGCGTTGCGACGTCACAGAGCGTCTTCTTCTTTTTCTTCTTCTTCTTCTTCTCCTTTTTCGTTGGAGGAGGGGAGCGAATTTGGTGAAAAGAAACCGACGACGGCGGCGGCGGTTGTGGTTAAAGATACAAAAAGAAGAGTAAAAAAAGCGCTGAAGAAAGCGAAAAGGTTTGCGAAAAGAAACGTGCAGAAAGCGACGGACGTACTGTTACCGTCTGGGTCTTCGTTAGGAGGCGGGAGAGGAAGAGGAGGAGACGGAGGACCGGTGCGGTTCACACCGTCGACGACGTCGACTTCGTCGTCGTATTACGCGTATCGTCAACAACAACCTAATATTTTCGGTTTGACGGGCGCAGCAGGGGCGATTGCCGGATGGATCATGCTCATAGGTTTAGCGTATGTCGTCGTGAAAGTTATGAACGGTGAACGGGTAATACCGAGAGGAGGATTTCAGTTGAGTATACCCGGCTTGCGAGGTTCTAATCTCAACAAGAGGAAGAATAGCAACGAGGGAGGCAAGTGGGTCATAGATAGAAGTCTCGGCGGTCGCAAGGTTTGGGTTCCAGATGGCGATGCGAGCAGGAGAGGGAGTAAGTTGAGCGACCGAAGCGCCTTAGACGAAGTTTATTACAGTTCTTCATCCTCTTCTTCTCCGACGTCGTCGTCGACATCGAAATCAACAATCTCTAGAACTTTTGAAGACGAAGATGAAGATAAAGAAAAACAAAACCTTCCAACGTGGTGGGTAGAGTCTCCTTTTCTCCGCACATCAATCGGTGGCATCGATAAACAAAGAAAAGCAGATTTGCTCCAAGATGCAAAACGAAGCGCGAGTTTTCTTTCAGCCGCTCGAATCAACGGCGTGCAGTGGACGTCTGAAATGATTTTAGATTTTCACACCGCGTGCGCAGCCGCTTTGAAGTGCTATCCGTACGAGGAGAAAAACAAATATCGACTTTCGATTGCAAAATCTGTGGGACCGGAGAATGCGCGCGTGCAACTGTATCGGCAGGCATCAGAGATTGCCGTAGAAGACTGCGTTGGTAACCGTTCTGGAGTGAGTTCGAGTTTCGGTATGGACGTGAACATCTTTGTGGTTGGATTGAGTTATTTCTTGAACATTCCTACAAAGACAGCGATCAACATTGTTCGATCGTCGTGCGCGGTGAAGATTAGAAATTTGCTTCTGGCGAGTTGTTCCGCACTTCGTAAAGAACGCGAGGGAATGACGTCTCCATCTGCGGATCTCTTGTTATCTTTATTCTCCATCGTGAGCGTCTTGAACGTTTTTCCTTTCACCGAAAACTCGGCTGAGATTGAAATGATCAACGAAGGTTTCAAAACTCGAATTTCTGAGAAAGAGAGGAAGGATTTAATCTTGGCGTATAGACAAATTAGCGATGGCGTCGGGGATAGGACAATCGAAGAAGCTCTTCGATGAAAAACGTAAACAAGAATGACTACGAATCTAACGCGCTCTCTTTTATTTTTTACCACTCCCTTTCTTAATGGCCTTCTTCTTGTCCTTTTTCTTTATTTTCTCGGCTCTTTTTTGCGATTTTGCAGCCTTGACGTCTTTCTTGTGCTGTTTCCTTTCTCGCTTCTCGCGTTCGAGATCTTCGGGCGTCTTTTTTCTATCTACCCAAACCTTCTTCTCCTCAGACGACGAATCGCTTTCACCGTCGTCATCATTGTCCTCGTCGTCGTCGTCGTCGCTACTCAAACCTGACTCGCTCCCACGATCGCGCTCGTTTTCTTTCGCCGTCGCTATATCGCGTTGCGTCCCTTTGATTGTTCCAGGGGTTGTTGTGCTTTCATTTTTTTCTAATGCTGTTTCGTCTTTTTCCAACTCTAGCTTTTTCGTCTTTTTCTTTGCCTCTTTCTTCATCGCCGCCTCTTCTTCTTTCTTCGTTAGCATTAAACTCGGCATCTCTCGCGGACCGCTCAAATCGTGATTCATTCCCGTGATTGTCTGATAATAAATCCCTTCGGAGCGTTTCTCGTCCTTGGCTTCGCTCGCTTCGCGCAGTCGCCTTTGATCTTTATCTGCATAATCTACCTCATCAAGCGCTTTTGGGATGTGCGCTTGATGAAATACTGCGGCTTGAATTTCCTTTTCAGCTCTTAAATCGTCGTCCTTTTGTATCTGTGCAGCGTCGATGCCTTGACTTAGCCTCGATTTCATCTCGATTTCTAATTTAAAATCTTTCGCCGCTTTCTCCGACAACAGCTCTAAGCATTGGTCAATGTTGGAAGTGTTTATCGCGGGATCTGTCACGAAATCGAACATTTCCTTCACCGACGGAACGACGACATTGTACGCACGATTCGAGAAGAACTGTTTCAAATGCAGCAAGTCTTCGCGTAAAAATTCAAGACATCTAGGATGATCGAGGTCGACAGATTGCGAAACATCGATAATCCATGCGTTCCCGTTGTGATAAAGCAAGTTATACTCCGAAAAATCTGCGTGAACGAGCTTACAATCCTGATACATCGTTCGAACATCTTTTAAAAGCTGCTCGAATAACGAACGCATCTTCTTACTGCTCAACGAAGACGCCGCGTCTTTTAATCTAGGAGCGGCTCTTCCTTCTGAATCACCAATCATTTCCATGACTAAAACGTGCGATTTCAGACATATTACTTTTGGGACGCGCAAGCCTTTCTCTCTTAGGCGGTTATAATTGCGCATTTCTTTTTCTGCCCACGTTTTGACCATCTTTCTTGGATTTTTCCGCGCGTATCCGTTCCTCCATCTCCAATCTCCAGACACGTACCGATCTCTATCTTTAAAAACGAGTATCGAAGTTTTGTAGACCTTTACCGCCAAATGTTGTCGCATTTGAATTTTATTCTTTTTCTTTTCCATTTTCGTTCCTTTCTCTTCTATTTCATTTGTCGTCGTCGTCGTCGTCGTTGTCGTTGCGTCCTTTCCATCTCTACTTTCGCTATTACTGTCTTCTTCTTTCCTTTCTCGTTTCTCTTCTTCTTCTTCTACTTCTTCTTCTTCTTCTTCTACTTCTATGACGCGCACGGCGTGGTATACGTTCGCTTCTTTCCCGGTCGAAACGCACCCGTTAATCTCGGAAAAAATTTCTCTCGACAACATTTTGAACAAAATCATTCGAGTTCGCGGATCGAGCGCTTGCTCCACCGTCGCTCTGTCGCTCTTATCCGTCACTTTTTGTCCGCTACCGCCAAACCCACCGCCACTACCGAATCCAGCGCTGCCACCGCCGCCGCCGCCGCCGCCGCCGCCGCCAAATTTGCGCTCAACCTCTCGCAGTTGATTTTTCACCTTTTGCGATATCCCAACCCAGGAGGAGGAGGAGGTGGAGGTGGTGGTGGAGGTGGTGGACGAGACAGTCGCGGTTGCGGCAGAAACAGACGCCGTCGAACCGCTTCGTGCTTCTTCACCTTCTTCTTCTTCTTTTCTTTCACTCGTTTCTTTCTTGGTCTCGGTGGTCGTAGCATCATCACGCTTGCTCTCTCCATGTGCCTTTTTCTTTTTCGCCCCGGCGAGGCGAGAGAGGAAACTTTGTCTCTGTTTCTCCAAGCGCATCTTGTTCCTCTCTCCCCCGTTGGCGTTTGGAGACGACGAGCCGCCCCCGGCGAGGAAAGAAGACTCGACCAATCCTCCTCCTCCTCCTCCTCCTCCGCGAATGATGTTCGCATTATTATTACCACTTTTACAACTAAAACTGCTGTTGTTGTTATTATTATTATTATTTCCACCGCTTTTACCACTACTCCGAGCGTTCAAATCGTCTCTCATGTCCAGCGCTTCCAGCGCCCGGTGGATGATGGCTTCTTCGTTCGTTCTCGTCGAAGAAGTCATCGCGAACCCCGTTCGGTTCGGTTTTGTTTTTTTTCGTGCGCGCGCGTGTGTTTTTTTTTGGTGCAAGTACGTAGTGTCGCCGCCGGTCTCTCTCTCTCTCTCTCTCTCATTCAGCAGAGTAGTAGT
>Ga0255777_10004263_pt1 | contig 11880 bp, 7 predicted proteins | sample 101ome_15_FD_179975 | JGI IMG/M metagenome (GOLD analysis project Ga0255777, IMG submission 179975) | Coastal salt marsh microbial communities from the Groves Creek Marsh, Skidaway Island, Georgia - 101402AT metaG (version 2) | ecosystem: Environmental > Aquatic > Marine > Intertidal zone > Salt...
TGTGGTCGGCTTGGGCCAAGGCGTCGTCGGGTCGGAACGGCCTTCGTTCGCAAGCCCTGATCGTGTTTGGCCTTGGCGCAGCGTGGACCGTGTCGTTGTTGATGATCCGGTATGCCAACCTTTGGATTGCACCGTTGCAAAATTACTGCTATTCGCCTGTCAATTCGTTCTGCGGGAATCCAAGTTACAACACGGCGCTCGAAATTGGACTGCAATCGCTCTTTTTGCAAGCGGCGTTGACATCGGTGGTCGTGGCCTTGTTCCTGAAACGCTGGCGACCTGAACGGGGCGCCATGTTCCTGCTGTTCATGTTCCATGCCGTGGGGGTGTGGGTGTATTCCGAGTTTGATGCACGGCTGCTTTGGATGGGGGTGACCCTCGCCCTTTTGGCGGAAATCGGCATGTTGGCGTACAAAAAGATCGGGGCGCACGTGTACATCTCGCTCGTCGCCGCGAGCCAAGTCGTCGTGCTCCTCGTGTTCTCGCTCGCCGAGGCCGCACGACTGACGAACACGCGATACTGGATTGAGGGCGTCAACATCCACGTGATTCCGTTTGGATGGAGCGTTCACTCAACGTTTGGTGCCATCGTTGTGTGTGCGCTCATCGGCTGGATCACCAGCGTGGTCGCGATGTCGCCCGCTGTGCCAATAGCCGATGACGACGAATCATGTTGACGCAGAGCGCTCAAGCAACGCATGAGCCTCAACATCAAGACATCGATGTTCACCCACATTGCCCGGCGTACAGAAGCCAGCAAAGCAGGAGGCCCGGTAATTTTGCAATGAAAAAGATGAGACCGATGATGGCGAGGATCATGATGATGAACAGGACGACCATGTCCTTGGATGACTTCACCCACGGCTGCGGCGGCCTTCTGTTTTTGGGGGGTCGCACGGGAGATTCTTCCGAGCAGCGGTGTTAAATGCTTCTCCGACCATGAGGTTTCAGCCGCTGGGCTGTGCGGGTCCACGCAAGGTGCATCGCTTGGAGGCGCATGATGGAACGCACGCCTGTGCACGGGTCGGGTGTTGATACAACGGCGCATTTCTCGGGGCTGTTGTCATCACACGAGCGGTTGCTGCCCACGTCGTCGGTTCATCCACCGATGGCCGCCGTAGCCCAGCACGGCCAACCACATCCCGAGTTCGAGCACCACCACCACGTAGTACACCGGGCCCAGGGTCTTGAGCATCGCTACGGCGTCGTAGGGCAGGCCATGAATGGCCATGAACGCAGATTGCGAAAGCAAACTGGATGAAAACCACACGACGACGGCGAACCAGAGCAGGGTCCCTAAGGGCCAATCTTGTGCGGGTGTGGTTGGCTTTTCCATGAGATTACATCGGTTTTGAACCATATAAGGCCTTTTGTTCGGTGCTTCATGGATGTGCGCTTCGGCTTGCGATCATGCCGAAGGGGACGTGAACGTGGTCGCTTCGATGGCGCTCAAGGCCGATTCAATGGCATCGATCCACTCCGGTGCCACCGCTTCCGGCCCGCCGGCGTCTTCAAACGCCTCCTGCCATGTAGCGGCTTCATCGACCTGACCGAGGAACGTGTGGATGCGTTGCAATGCCACATACGCCATGGGGTTGAGGTGTTCTTCATCGGCGTCCCAGCCCTTTTCGAAACAGGCAATGGCTCCGTGGGTGCCGTCCAACCTACCGCGTTGGAGCGCCACCATCCCGGCTTGGCTCCAGGAGAGGGGCAGGCGGCCGATGAGGAGCCCACGAAACACCAACCAGGTTTGACCGCCACCCAGCAGCACCAGCATGAGGAACCCCGACCAATGTTCCAAGGTGTTCAACGATGGCCACGTCAACACCATCAGCCCACCCGCACCGGTGCACAGCAGAAAACCGGCCATCGGGGCGATGAGCACGTCGTGACGCGTCCTCACCATGTGATGAACACCGGCCAGCACGCCGTAGCTGCCCACCGCCAGGGTGAGGGTCAGCAAGGCACCAAGGCCCATGGGCCGTGGCGCCTGCTCCCCGACCAGCACCAGGACCGTCAGGACGGCCAACACGGTGCCAAACCGGCGGGACAATTCAGGAAACGGTTGACTCCGACTGCCGCGAATCAGCACGGAGGCGACCACCCCAAGCAGGAGATACACCATCCATTTGCCCGTGGATTCATCGAGGATCATGCTGTTCAACCACCTCTCGTTCGCCGGCCAATATCATGCTTTGTGATAGGCTGAACCGCGCAGAATTTCCATCGAGCGGTAGAGCTGTTCCACCAACATCACCGCTGCCAACTCGTGTGGGAAGGTCATCTCGGAAAGCGACAACCGAAGGTGCGAGGTCCCTTTGGATGCCTCGGGCCACCCCTCCGCCGGGCCAACGGCCAAGTGGACGTCCTCGGTGCTCAACCGCCACCCTTTGACGCGGCGGGCAAACCCTTCGGAGGTGGATGTTTCACCAAATTCGTCCATGAACACCAAGGTTCCCGAAAGGGACAACACGTGCTCATAATACGCCTCAGGACGCATTTTGTCGCTGTGCTTCACGCACGCCACACCGTGGCTGCGAAGTCGGTCGAGGTACATCGTCATCAACGCAGCCGCGTGACGGTCCTTGGGCGCACCGTGCACGTGCACCGAGATGCGCCCCATGGGCTTGGCTTATGGCGAGCGACCTTGAAGCCTTGGCCCAACAAGTCAAAAGGCACCGCGGCCACCATTCCCCCATGGGATGGTGGCCGTTTGGGAAAAAACGAGCCACCCGCTACAGCGGGTCCAACGACCCGATGCTCAAGGACACGCGCACGTGGCTGAACGACCTGCGCGACGCGTGCGAGATGAACTTTGACGCGCCCGAAGAAGCCCGTCGCCGCATCCGCCACATGCAGGTTGAATGGCACGACGCCGTTGAGAACGGCACCATGAACGCAACGTTGCGGGAAGGTTTGGAATCGCGAGCGTTTCGGTTGTTGACCTGCAGCGATGAGGAATGGTTGGCGTGGTTGGACAACCTGGCGTTCTGGAAACCGGGTTGGAAACCCCCTGAAACCACGGAAGACGAGGGTTGAAGAAGGTACTCCGGGTGCTTGGTCCATGGGACAACAGCCCACCTTGCACCTGCTGAACACCTGCCCGTTTTGCTGGAAGGTGCGCGGCGTGATCGAGCACCTCAACCTCGATGTGAAGCACGTGCCGGTCAACGGCATGCGGCTGAAGAAGCAGTTGGCCTTTGCAGGCGACTGGGGCAAAGTACCGGTCTACACCACGTCCACCGGCGAGCACGTGGTTGACTCCACGCCGCTGATGATGCACCTTGACGAGCACCACAACAACGGGCAACTGTCCCGAAACCTCAGCGATGAGCGCAGCCAAACCTGGCTGAATTGGGCCGACACCACCCTTTCCAAAGCCACCGTACCCATCCTCTACGGCAGTCTGGGATCGGCCCTCAAGACCACAACCCGCATCTCCAAACTTGAGGCGTTCGGCTTCTTCTCTAAACGCCTCTACGCATGGGCAGGGTTTCCCATCATGTGGGGCATCATCGCTCGAAAACGGGTCAAATCCGACGGCCGCACCCCCAAGCAACTCTGGCATGACCTGCTGACTGAATTCACCGACGCCCACGACGGGCAACCGTTCTTTGGCGGCGAGCAACCCGATCTGGTTGACTTTGCTGCCTTCGGTTACATGCGCTCGGTCTCGCCCTTCCCCCAGTTCAAGTTGCTTGAGGGCCACGCCAACGGCATGGCCTGGTACAACCGCATGATGGCAAGCCTTGCGTGACGGGCGTGATGGCATCGAACTGAACGGGCTCCACTTCCATCGCGTCGAAGCCACCGAGGTGGTCATGGGAACAACCCGTGGTGGCTGGGTGTACGCGTCGCAACGCCCGAGCTACCGGGCACGGTTGCCCACTTTTTTTGTTCTCAACGACCCGTTGAGCGACGCCCAGGTCAAACGAGCGTTCGGTTTGGCGAGCGTCGATGAGGACGAAGCGGCGTGGATGACGCTGACCACGGTTGAGGTGGACGAATTGTCGGCTCACCTGATGGCTTCACCGGCCTGGCAGGCCTCCGAATACAACGCAGGATGGGAGATCCGTGCACCCACCGAAGCCGAATGGCGAGCGGCCTTGGCCGCTGGGGTCGTGCGCATGCACGCCGGGACCACCGAGCGTCTGGCCGATGCACCCGCCACCAATTACCGCGGCGCCATGATGGACGGACGGCCACGCCCCAACGAGTGGCAGGGCCCGGCCGCGATGCAGCGCGCCGCCCTCGCCGTTCATCCAAGCCGCCCCAACATCACGGCGCTGACCAGCGTCCCCGTTGACCGCCCGTTGCCCAACGTTGTGGCCCGGTTGGTGATGGCCCCCGTTCGAACCGATGCGCCGCGACGCGTGCCGGAGACGACGGACCGATGGAGCAACCTGCGTTCAGAGATGCTGTGGACCACGGTCTTGGGCATCGTCCCATCGTTCACGATCCCCGTGCTTCGCGGCATGGGCGATTACGCCCTTGAGGGCTGGCTGAACCTGCTGGTAGGCGGACTGTGCGCTGGCTTCTTCACCGGCGCCTTCTGGCGCCCGAGCCGACCCGTGTTGGATTATGACGACGTTGAGCCTCAGTCGTTGTTGAGCGATTCCCAGTAGGACGCTTGACGGATGGCATCGGCAGCGCAGATGGTGGCCATGTTCACAATGTGACGAACCCCGTCCTGCCGGGCCACCAACTGCACGGGGCGACCCATCCCTTCGAGGATGGGGCCGGTCATCTCAGCGTCACCCAGTTCTTCCAGCAACTTGTAGGCGATGTTTGCTGCGGCAAGGTTGGGCAGCACCAACACATTGGCCGATCCCACCAGTTCCATGAACGGGTATTCCGACTGCACTTTGGTGTTGAGGGCCGTGTCGCCCTGCATCGGTCCATCGATCATCAGACTCGGGTCAAGGGCTTTGGCGATGGCAACAGCGTCCTCGATGCGATCGCTTCGCTGGGCGCGCGTGGAACCAAAATTGGAGAACGACAGCATGGCCACACGAGGCGCCACACCGAACCTGCGGGCCACACGGGCGGTTTGAACGGCGATCTCCGCAAGGGTGCGGCTGTCGGGGTACACGTTCACGGTCGCATCGGCCAAGAAAATCGTCCGACCCTTGACGTTCATCATGTAGCAACCGATGACGCAATGGCTGTCTTCAGCGGTGCCGATGAGTTCCAGCGTGGGGCGCAAGACATCGGCGTAATGACGGCTCACGCCACCAACAAATCCGTCGGCATGGCCCATGGCCACCATTTGGGAAGCGAAGTACGGTCGACTCTTGAGCAAACGGGAGGCGTCGGGGGCGGTGACGCCCTTGCGGCAACGTCGTGCCACCAACGCCTCGGTGTAGGTGGTCTTTCGACGCTCGTCGTAGCGAGGGTCGTAACGTTCGTACTCGAATTCGAGTCCCAAATCCTCAACCATGCGATCGATGCGTTCCACGGGCCCCAGCAGAATGGGGAAACAAATGCGTTGCTCCCACAACTGGGCTGCTGCACGGAGCACCGATTCGTGATCGCCCTCGGGGAACACAATGCGCTTGCCTTTGCCTTTGACTTGGTTGATGACCTGGCGCATGACCGAGTACGATTCCCCCAGTCGCGCTTCCAACTCTTCTTTGTACGCCACCATGTCAAAATCGGCCTCGCTGACCGCAGCAACGCCTTCCTCAACGGCGGCCTGTGCGACGGCGGCCGCCTCCCAAATGAGCACACGACGGTCGAACGGTTTGGGAATGATGTACTCTGGACCGTATTGCATGGTGACACCGTCGTAGGCTTCGGAGATGTAATCGGGCACGGGTTCCTTGGCCAAGGCAGCCAGCGCTTTGGTGGCGGCCATCTTCATGTTCTGCGTGATGTCGCGAGCGCGCACGTCCAACGCCCCGCGGAAGATGTAAGGGAACCCGAGGACGTTGTTCACCTGATTGGGGTAATCCGACCGGCCTGTGGCGATGATGGCGTCCTGGCGAACGCTCAACACCTCTTCGGGGAGAATTTCAGGTGTGGGATTGGCCAAGGCGAACACGATGGGTTTGGGCGCCATCGTGGCCACCATGTCCTTGGACACCAAGCCGCCACGAGAAAGCCCGAGCATGGCATCAGCACCGTTCAGTGCATCGGCAAGGTCGCCCGGTTCCCGGTCCTTGGCGAAGGGGGCCTTGTAGGCGTTGATTTCGCCAGCTTCCAGACGACGCTTCGTCACGATGCCCTGGCTGTCGACCAGCGTGATGTTGGCCATGTCCACGCCGATGGCGACGTAGTGGTTGGCGCACGCGATGGCCGAGGCACCTGCTCCGATGACCACCACCTTGAGGTCGCTCAGCGCCTTTCCTTGCAACTCCGCAGCGTTGATGAGGGCGGCAGCGGAGATGATGGCGGTGCCGTGCTGGTCATCGTGCATCACCGGGACATCGGTGGCCTCGGCGATGCGGCGTTCGATCTCAAAGCACTCGGGGGCTTTGATGTCCTCGAGGTTGATGCCACCAAAGGTCTTGGAGATGTTCACCACGGTGTCGATGAAGGCCTCTGGGTCTTCGGTGTCGACCTCGATGTCGAACACATCGATGCCAGCGAAGGTCTTGAGCAGCAAGCCTTTCCCTTCCATCACGGGCTTGCTGGCCAAGGCCCCAATGTTGCCCAGCCCCAACACGGCCGTTCCGTTCGAAATCACGGCCACCAGGTTGCCTTTGGACGTGTACCTGTAGGCATCTTCGGGGCGGTCAGCGATCTCCAAACAGGGGTACGCCACGCCTGGGGAATAGGCCAAACTGAGTTCATGTGCGGTCGCGTGTGGTTTCGTCGGCACGACCTTGATTTTTCCTTGAGGTTCGGCTTCGTGGTAGGCCAAGGCTTCACGGCGAAGTTGCTCCTCCTTGGCATCCCGTTCCAAATCAACCCCTCAAGCCGCGGTGTCAAGCCGAGTGTTTCAGTCTTGTGACCCGTCATCACCACTCGCCACGATTCTCCCCTACGCGGTTTGAAAACCGACGCTGCCTGACGCAGGTTTCGTTCACGAAAGGACCGCGTTCAAATATGTTGAATTCCGCCTGATTCACATGGGTATTCTCGCCTCGGACGAACAACCACCCCGGAGGGCCCGCCGCGCCGTTCAGATGGTGCTCCTGATGCTGATGATGTCGGCCTCACCCATCCTGACGGTGAATCCGGTCTCGGCCCACGCCGAACCCAGTGGGGTGACTTGGCCGCTGGCCGGCACCAACGACACCGGCTGGGTGACGCTCGACGCCGTGGGTGCTGACCCCGCAACGGGTGGGCAAGCCAGCGCTCTGTGGAACCTCTCGTTCGCCCCCGGGGCCGAATTGGGGAATGTCACGCTCCAAATTCGAGCGAGCGGCCAAGATGGCACAACGATCGAAGAGCCGCTTCTGACCGTTGACGGTCTCGGCGTGAACCTCCTTGATTGGCGCGGTCTTGGCGTGCTGGGAGAAGCGGACGGATTCGCCAACGGACCAACCTACAGCGGCCGACTCAACCCCAATTCCAACGGTGCTGCGGGTTGGGACCTGCCTTCGGGTGCCGACATCACCGATTTGGTCATCCAAGCCCTCGCACCGGTGGACCCTGCGGTGTCCCTGCGGCCCTTGCCCACCGAACTGATGGATGCCGATGTGCACCCCGACTCGGGGCTGCTCTTCCTCGCCATGAACGACGACTTGATGGTGCTTCATGCCAACACCGACCCCCACGTGCTCGATTTGGTTGACCTTGAGGCCCACGAAGGGCCCGCCGATTTGGCCGTGGACACCACCAACGGGTTGCTTCACGTGGTGGCCGGTGACGGGTCACTCCATGCCTTTGATCTGAACGACTTGAGCCCCCAATCGGCGCTTGCCAGCCCACCGAGCAGCGTTGATGTCATCCACGTGGCCAGCAACGGCGACGTCTACGCCGCCAACCGAGGCGGTCTGATGATGCACGATGGGACCTCATGGACGACGGTGGCGACCCCATCAGGTTTGAACGCCGGAACGGCGCATGCGCTGCACGAAGCGAACGGGGTGGTGTACGCTGCGCTCGAGAACGCCGGCGTTCTTCGCTACGACACCAGCACGGGTCAAGCCCTCTCCACATGGTCCACCGCCAACGTGCTTCATTCCGATGATGTTCGTACCATCATCACGGCCGGCAACCAACTGCTGTTCGGGTCATCCGACAACGGGGTTGGACGGTTCAACCTCAACGCTGGGTTCTGGCTGTCGAGTTGGAACGATGCCAACTGGCTGGACGACAACGCCATTGCCGGCATGGCGACGGCGGGCAACACGCTGATGATCGCCAACGGCCCTTCGGTTCACCTATACAACCTCACGGCAGGTGTCTTTGACAGCCCCATGTCGTTGACCGATGCCGGTTTGGTGAACGATGCCGAAACGGCATTCCTTTGGCCGGCCTCCGGTGACGCCGGACCCGACCACCACACGTTCATGGTCAGCGATGGCAGTGGCCTTCTGGCCCGGTTTGCTCCTGACCAAACGCCCGTCCATCAAGGCAACCTCCTGCTTTCCAGCGGCCCCGCTACCGATGAAATGGGCGCTGCTGTCGAACTCAACGGCGTCCTCTACATCGGGGCCCAGGACGGCACCGGCATCCTGCGCTACGATGTCGGAAACGCCGTGTGGCTGGCCCCGTGGACCACCAACGGCGAAGCCGTGGAGCACCTGTCCACGGACGGGACGGACCTTTTCATCGCCACCGAAGCCATGACCGTGGACCAAATGACCACGGCCGGCACGGTGGTCACCACGTTCACCGGCCAGAATTGCTTCAGCTCCAACGGCGCCATGTTGAGCATGGCCGTGGACGCTTCGACCCTGCTGTTCAGCCTTGAACCGCAGACCGTGGTGACGTTCGACCGCGCCACTGGCACGTGCACGGCGACCGCCAACGGTGACCTTCCCAACACGGATGTCGGGGACGTGGCCCTGCACAACGGCATCGCCTACGTGGCCACCGACGACGAAGGTGTGCTGCGCTACGACATCGCCAACGGCACGTGGCTGGCGCCTTGGATCTCCACCGGCGTGAACGGCGTGAACTTCGCCCCGGTCGCCACCATCGGCAACGAATTGTTCCTCGGCTTGCCAGGGTTCGGCGTGGTGCGCAAAGACCTGTCCACCGGTGAATTGCTCACGCCGTTCACGGCGAGCCGACAAGGGACGCAGTTGCCAAGCAACCAGATCTACGCCCTCGAATCCGACGGTTCCAACCTCTACATCGGGACCCAGCAGGGCGCTCGACGCTGGGACGGCAGTCAATTTTCCACCTTTGGCCAAGGCCAGAGCTGGGACACACGACCCAACCAGTTCTTCGACTTCATCGCCGACGGCAACGACCTCTACGCCGCCACCAACCTCGGTTTGTGCAAGTACGTCCGAACCACCCTAGCCATCGACGAGTGCGTGAACGTGTACGACGGCATGCCCAACTGGGCCGTCTACGCCGTGGGCGTGAACGCCAACTACGTCTTTGGTGGCACCACCACAGGCGTGGGTGTGATCAACAAAGCCACGTTCCAGCACGCGTTCAATTGGGGCGAAGCCTCCCAAACCGGCAACGCCGTGGTGGAAACGATCGGTGACATCGCCTACATCGGCACCGATGGCTTGGGTGTGCTCCGCTACAACCTGTCCTCGGGCGAATGGTTGCCTTCCTTCTCCGAAGCCAACGGGGAGCTTGACGGCGGCAACGACGACATCACGGGCTTGGTGGCCGACGTGCGCCCCAACCACTTGTGGGTGGGCGGCAACGACGGGTTCCAATTGCTCAACGTGACGACCGGTGCGGAAGTGGCAGACATCGAAACGACCGACGCCATCTACGACGCTCAAGGTTCGGCCTACCAAATGATGATTCACAACAACATCCTCTACTACCATTCGAGCACCAACAGCGACGAAGTGGGGCGTCTTGACGTGGTCAATTTCACCAACCCCGGTGCGCTTGACATTGGGGCAGAACTCGGTGAAACCAACGGTGACGTGTACAGCATGCACCTCCACGGCGATCTGCTGATGGTGGCGCTTGCGTCCGGCCAATGGTGGAACGCCGACGGCTCGGGCGGCATCGCCGTGTGGAACACCTCCAGTGGCGCCTACGAGAACAGCATCGAGCCCACCGGTGCCGTTGAGCGCGTGACGGCGTACACCAGCAGCAACGGCAACACATGGGTCGCATGGGGCGAACTTCGACTGGATCTCTACGACGCCACCGGCACCCTCACCGGCTCGTGGGACACCTTTGAGCTGCCCGTTCGTGGCATTGTGGAATTCGACGGCCACACCCTCTTGGCCGCCAACAGCGAGATCCTCCGCTACAACGAAACCGCCAACCAGTGGGCCTCGTCGTGGTCCGAAGGCAGCACGTTGCCCAGCAACGCCGGTGACCAGTTCCTCGATCTGTGGACCGACGGCACCGACCTTGTGATCGGCGGTGCTCGCCTGCAAACCTGGGGCGGCTTCGCCGAGGGCATCATCACGCACCTCGACAGCAGCGGCACCTGGACCTCCTACGCTGCCAACGCGAACAACAACATCCCCAACGGCTACCCCATCGCCATGAGTGAATGCGGTGGGCTGGTCAACATCGCCATGTACCAAAACCAAGGCGGCATCGCTCGCTTTGACGTGCAAAATCAGACCTTTGTGTCGGAGTTTGACCGGTTTGACTTGGACGGTTTCAATCCGGCCTCGGTGGCTTGCGACGCCGCCGACACGCTCTACGTCGGTTACTACCAGGACAACCAGCCCATCTCCAAGTACAGCTACACCTCGGGGGCCTGGCTCACGAGCCTCGACCAAACCACCCACAACCTCCCCTCCGACCGAGTGTGGTACGACGGCTTGGCCCACGCCAACGGCCAGCTCATCGTTGGCCACGGCATCGGGTTCGGCGCAGACGCCATCGGCGGCGGGTATTCCATCATCGCTTCCAACGGTGCGTCCAGCGGTCAAGCCAACGTCATGAGCAGCGGCTCATCGGTCACGTCGATGCAATGGATGGGCAGCGGCACCGGTTGGCTGTACGGACAAGCCGGCGGCACGTCGGGCTACAGCCACGTGTCCACCGTATCGTCGTTGGGCACGCAAAAGGTGGTCGACCTGCCCGGTTTGGTCAGCGGACAAGTCACGGCGATGACCTCCAACGCCACCCACATCTGGGCCGCCACGGGCGTGCTCAACGCTGGAGCCACCGGAAATTTCGGCAGCGCAGCTGGCCTGTTGCAAGGCACGTTCCTCGCCAACGGTTCGGTGGATTGGGCCTACGGTTGGACGCTGAGCGCCAACTCGGTGGCGAACAGCCTGCACTTGGACGGAACCGACCTCTACATCTCGACCAACCCCACCGGCTTGATGAACGTCGACACGACCACGAAGGCCGTGACCCAAATCTCCGGTGCACTTCACGACAAGATGGACACGATGGTGGTGAACGGTTCGGAGTTGATCATCGGCCTCGCTGGCGAGTCAGGAAGCCCCCCCGGCATCCAAATCTTCGACATGAGCGCCGGCCAATTCACCGGCGGCCGGCTCATCGGCGGGCTGCCATCAAGCGTCATCAACGGCTTCGATGAAACCAACGACATTCTCTACATCGCCACCGACGGTGGCGTGGGCCGTTGGAACTACTCCGAAGCCGACTGGATGGACGCCATCACCAGCGGCAACGGTTTGCCCAGCAGCATCGTCGAAGACGTGATCGTGCTCAGCGGAACGGTGTACTTTGCCACACCCCAAGGGCTCGTGGCCTGGGACGAAACCACCACAACGGCATCGGTCATTGACACCAGCGACGGACTGCTGGGCGACTCGGCATGGGGGCTGACCGTCCAGAACCCCAGCGGCA
>Ga0255777_10004266_pt1 | contig 11874 bp, 12 predicted proteins | sample 101ome_15_FD_179975 | JGI IMG/M metagenome (GOLD analysis project Ga0255777, IMG submission 179975) | Coastal salt marsh microbial communities from the Groves Creek Marsh, Skidaway Island, Georgia - 101402AT metaG (version 2) | ecosystem: Environmental > Aquatic > Marine > Intertidal zone >...
TCAAGACCTTTTGCGCTCTGGCCCGCACACTGTTACTTTTACCAAAGTCAACGGCGAAGAGCGTGTAATGCCCTGCACACTGGTAGAAAGCTATATTCCAGAATCTGAAAAGCCAAAAGGAACCAAAACACTGTCTCCCAAGCAGATGGAAAACCTAAGTGTTTATTCACTAGAGTCGCAAGCCTGGCGTAGCTTTAAGATTGCAAATGTGACCAATGTAGAACCCTACGTACAGGAAAACGTGACCAAAACTGCAGACGGTGCGTACATTGTTGATCTCATTGAGGACACAGATGGTGAAACAGTTTTAACTATCCCGCACGAAGTTTCTGCACAAATGGAACTCAAGTTTGGTGATACTCTTAACTTTGACATCAAAGACGGCGGTGTAGAGTTGAGAAAATAACGACAACAGCTATGCTGTTTGACACAACCAATGACCTAGAATATCATCTGTTGATGAGCGAAAGCATACGTTCAAAATGTCAGTTGGATCACGACTATCGTAACAAGCTCTATGGGGCATTGTGCAACACTTCTTGGTCAGCAAAGCATCCTATCCCTTTGCTCAAAGCAGAAACATGGAGTTGTAGCTGGCGTTATGCAGGAGATTTGGTAGCTAGACTCAGTGCTGGAGAAGAGCATTTTGACTACATGGACTTTTATTGCAACGGAGAAGAGGGTAAATTGGACCCAACCATAATGGAAGATTTGGACAAACTAGGGTTCATTTGTGTGAAAAAAGTGGTTGACAACTAGTCTAAATCGTGTATAATGTGTATATTGCTTCGGAATGTTCTGGAGCAACCACTATGAAAGAAGGAGACATTTGTATGTCAGAAGTAACTATCACAAAGCAGGACAAGGTTCTTGCGGCTCTGCGTAACGGTGAACAGCTCACTGGCAAGCAGATCAAGGCTCGCTTTGGCGTAGGCAATCCACGCTCAACGGTATCAGCACTTCGTATGAAGGGCTATCCAATCTACCTCAATGAGCATGTCGACACCAAAGGTAGAACCACACTCAAGTATCGCATTGGCAATGCTTCCCGTGCAGTTATTGCGGCTGGATATCGTGCTCTTGCGGCAGAGGGTGTTCGCTCGAACTAATCTGCTAGTGCAGTTAAGTAAAAAGAGGAGTCTTTCGACTCCTCTTTTTTTATCTTACATGCGCCATTGCAATCGCAACTTGTTAGGAAATCTGGATCTACAAAGAAACCATCGCCCATTGTAGAATGTTCATTACCAATGATGCGCCCGCTCAGCGAGCAAATATACGGAGTAGCCATTTTAGGTTATCTCAATCCTTATGCTGGAAAATCGTAATCTACTTCTTCAACACTAGCGACTACAATACCATTATCGTTTTGATAAGCTCTAATCCATCTGTTAAATTTGTTAAAAGATACAGTCATCGCTTCGTTAGTAATTGGATTTGTTCCTGTAACATTTTCGTCTGCTACAGTACTCTCATATGCGCGAATTTTAGTGTAAAAGTAATTTTTTAAATTGGCAGGTGTTGTTTCTGGGTAATCACTAAACCAGAAGTACTGTTCCATTGATAATTCGTTTGGAGAATTTACAATAGTTTGTGCTTTTTGTGCTGAGTCTGCTGGAGCCACAGCGTAATTAATACCTGCATTGTAATTAGTCCATGATGTTTTGATATCATTGGACAGACCATCATATCCAGAGTAACTAGATAATGGACGGGGCCACTCTACATCTGTACTCGGACGAGTATAGGTCAACTTAATCATTCTTGGCATTGGTTAACTCCTGTTTATAAACAAGTTTTGATATATCAAGTATATTTATACATTTGAAGGCCAAACGTCAACTTCATTACTATTTACAACTTCAATGTCGCTTATTAAAATATTATTTTCTTGTCGATATTTTAGGCTCCACCATATGTAAGATTTTATTTGTTGATCGCTAGATTCTATTATTTGTAAGCTCATACGACGGTTTTCTCTTAGGTACCAGTCTAACAAAAATTTAGGAGCGGGATCTGGTAACGAATCAAAATACCAATACTGGTAGCACTCTAAACTGTTTTCTGATGGTAAACGTATGAGTCGATATGCATGATGAGATCTATTAGGATTAAGGATATCAAAAAAATCTTCGTAGCTTTTTGCACTTTGTTTTATAATTATATCGTCAAGATTTTGCCAGGCTTCCCACCACCACTTAACCTGCGTGTCTAATTTGGTATTTGTAATTTTGATAAGTCTTTTAGGCATAGTGTTTCATTGACATAATTTGGAATCGTGTGTATATTTAAACTAAATAGAAGATGAAGATAGAAAAATGTCTATAGTGGAATCTCTGGTTTGGCTACTCGTAGGATATGTAGTTTGGTCACTAGTCAAAGGTATTTGGTTCGTTAAAACTACGAAGTTTCCAGAACAGACTGAATTTGTCATCTACATTGAGAAACGAGGAAGTGAGTATTTCGCATACCAAGATTCTAATAAACTTTTCTTATCCCAAGGAAATACATTAACTGAACTAGTAGAGCGTATAGTACAACGAACTGGCAGTAGCAAGTTCGTTATTTCTGCTGACACTGATGAAAATATTGCCAACGAGTTAGTAAAGTTATGACATATGAAGTACACATAGTTAACACGCATCCTGATGAATCAGGGTTTATGATGAGTTCAGATAATGTACCAAATGATTATCAAGAATTAGTAAAAAAATATCAAGAATTAGTAAAAAAAATCTATAAAAAATTTTATGAAGAGGAAGAAGTACTAGTTCACCCTGCCAAAATTGAATTTAATACAGATTCTCACCTGTGGGAAAGGATAATTAAAATACAGAGTTTTGAAAGTGTATCAAAAGCAAGACTATTTGCAGATCGCTGGGCACACAGGCCAGAATTAAGCCTGAGGCTAAGAGGTAAGATTAAAGAGATGTCTGGATGCAGTTTAGATATTTTAATAGTAGATGAAAATGGCACAGTAGCGCAGAATATATCTGCTGACGAACTCTACGGAGAATATGCCAAAAACAAAGGAGAGAACAAACCAACCAATGGCTAAACAAGAAGCAAAGATGATGTTTCGAGGTGTAGTAACAGAATCATTACCCAACACAATGTTCAAAGTACACCTAACAGAAAATGATGACGGCACAGCCGTTGACCACACTATCCTAGGTTACCTAGGTGGCAAGCTCAGACAACACAATATCAAAGTCCTCGAAGGCGACACAGTAGATGTAGAAGTAAGTCCTTATGACCTAACTCGAGGTAGAATCGTATACCGTTCCAAGTGACATAAATACGGTATGTCCGAAGATGTAAGAAAACTAATTAACCTAGTAGAAGCCGCAGGCAGACCTGAAATGAGTTTGTGGAAACCAACTCGTTATAAAGTTCCTTATGGCTTGGCGCCTATTACATCAAGCACCACACTGGACCTACACTACAACAAACTCTATAAAGGCTATGTTGACAAATACAACAAAGGCATTAACGTGGGAGTTAATAAGGCTGGTGCTTACCTACACGAAAAATGGTTTGAGCAATTCAGACCACGCAGGATGGTGAATCGTCCTACGGGTAAAATACTAGACATGGTTAATAAGCACTTTGGAAGTATGAAAGAATTCCGTGATGCTTTGGTAGAAGAATGTCAAGGTGTTTACGGCAGTGGTTGGGTTTATGTAAACCGTAACTTTAAAATCAAACAAATACGCAACCACCGTATACCACCAGATGGTATTATATTGATTGTTGACATGTGGGAACATGCTTGGCAACGAGACTATGGATCAAACAAAAAACAGTACGTGCAAAATCTATGGAAGATTTTGGATTGGACTGTAATCAACGCAAGGATCTAAACTTGATTAACATAAACGAACTGGGTGCTGAACGAGTATCAGAAATGAAGCTCGAACAAGCACAACCAAATGCACGTCTCCGTGTGTTTATCAACGGTGGCGGTTGTCAAGGATTTCAATACGGGCTCACCCTTGACGAAGAACAAAACGATGACGACGATATATTCGAAAGCAACGGTGTTGAAATCGTTGTAGATCGTATGAGCCAACTATACCTATTTGGCAGCACCATTAATTTTGTAGAGGAATTTGGCGGTTACAGCTTTAGCATTGACAATCCTAACGCTAATAGCAGTTGTAGTTGCGGATCTAGCTTTTCCTGCGGTTAAGTTCATTCCAAACTTGCTAAATAGTGTATAACAATACCAATTTAGGAATGAACCAGCGATGCCTTTTGAATCAGTTAGCACAACAGCCGGAAGTGGCGACTCACTAAAAGTAGCATTTGAAAAAATCAATGCTAACTTCTTACAGATACAAAACGGTGAATTTGTTATCAATGCAGATGCTCCTATTACAGATGTAGCAGGGCGTACAGGTAGTATTTCACTCACTGTTAATGACATATTTGGAGCGGCAAGCAAAGGATATGTAGACGGACTAATAGCAGGCGTTAATGCTGTTACTGAACCCGAAGTAGATCAGAAAGTCCAGGATGCAATAAACGCACTATTAGACGGTGCTCCTGCGGCACTCGACACTCTGAACGAAATAGCGGCAGCAATTCAAGACGATGCTAACTTCTCTGGCACAATTATTGGTCAGATTTCTGCACTAGAAACAAAACATGATCTCGAGTTTGCTAACCTACAAACACAAATCTCTAACATAAATGCTGGTATTAGTCAAGTTAGTGATATTACAGGTAATACGATTACAGCAAACGTAGGGTTTGCTGGTGATCTAACTGGTAATGTTACAGGTAATGTAGTCGGTAATCTGACAGGTAACGTAACTGGCAATACAACTGGCACTCACACTGGTGTAGTAATTGGTACTGTAACTGGTGATCTAATAGGTAACGTAACTGGAGATATTACAGGCGATACTGCTGGTACGCACACAGGTCCAGTGTTTGGTAACGTAACTGGCAATGTAATAGGTAATGTTACAGGCGATACAACAGGTACACATACAGGCGCAGTAGTTGGTAACGTAACTGGTACAGTAAGCGATATTAGCAATCACGATACAGATGATCTTGCTGAAGGCACAAACAAATACTACACAGATGCTAGAGCAAGAGCCGCAATCAGTGCAGGCGGAGATTTATCATATGATGCAAACACAGGCATTATTAGTTTTACAGCGGGCACAGCCGTAACAAGTGTTAATGGTGCTACAGGTGTAGTTGTTTTAGACACCAGTGATATCGCTGAAAATAGTAACTTATATTATACTACAACAAGAGCTAACACAGACTTTGATGTACGTCTAGCAACAAAATCTACAACAGATGTTACAGAAGGTTCTAACTTATATTATACAGATGCAAGAGCTGATGCTAGAGTTGCTGCCGCTACAGGCACAAACCTAAGCCTAGCAAACAAAACAACCACAGACCTTGCAGAAGGTACAAATTTATACTATACTACAACAAGATCTAATACAGATTTCGACACACGTTTAGCAACCAAAACAACAGCTAACCTGACTGAAGGTTCGAACTTATACTATACAGATGCGAGAGCAAGATCAGCACTTAGCGCAGGTACAGGTGTAACCTACAACAGTACATCGGGTGTTATTGGGCTAGACACAAGTGCAGACGGAACATTTAACAACTTAACTATCAGTGGCAATCTAACAGTTAACGGAACAACAACCACTGTAAACAGTGCAACACTTGCTGTAACAGACAAGATGATTACTGTGGCAAATGGTGCTCAAGATTCTGCCAGCGCAAACGGCTCAGGTCTACATGTTGCAGGTGCAGATGCACAAATATCGTATGCAAGCGGAACAGATCGTTGGGAATTTAACAAAGGCGTATACACTGTTGGTGTGTTTACTGGCAACCTAGTAGGCGATGTAACTGGCAATGTTACCGGTAATGTAACTGGTGATCTAACAGGTGACGTAACTGGAGATGTGACAGGTGATACAACAGGAACACATACAGGTGCAGTAGTTGGTAATGTAACTGGAAACGTTACAGGCGATACAACAGGAACACATACAGGTGCAGTAGTCGGTAATGTAACCGGAAACGTTACAGGTGATCTAACTGGAGATGTTACAGGTAATGTAACTGGTAACATAACTGGAAACGTTACAGGCGATACAACAGGAACACATACAGGTGCAGTAGTTGGTAACGTAACTGGTAACGTAACTGGAAACCTAACTGGAGCCGTTACAGGTGATCTAACTGGAGATGTTACAGGTGATCTAACTGGAGATGTTACAGGTAATGTAACTGGAAACCTAACTGGAGCCGTTACAGGTAACGTAACTGGCAATGTAACAGGTAACGTAACTGGTCAAGTAAGCGACATTAGCAACCATACAACTACGAACCTTGCAGAAGGTACAAATTTATACTTTACAAACGCTCGTGCTAGAACCGCTGTTTCTTTAACTTCAAACGATACTGGTGTATTAAGTTATGATTCTGCAACTGGTGTACTTACATTTGACTCAACCGGTTTAACAACTGACGAAATTGTTGAAGGTTCAACGAACTTATACTTTACAGAAACTCGTGTTCGTAATGCATTAACTCTAACATCAGACAACACAGATGCTATGGATTATGATCCAGCAACTGGTGAATTCACATTTAGTCTAACATCAATCAATACAGACGAAATTGCTGAAGGCAACAATCAATATTTTACAGATGCAAGAGCTGATGCACGTATTGCTCTTGCAACAATAGGTGTACTTGCAGATGTTAATACCACAACCGTAACAGACGGACAAGTACTAGCTTGGAGTGCTACTGATTCAGAATGGAGAGCAGTAGACAATAGTTCAGGAAGTGGTACTGTTGGAAACTTTACATTTGCTGACAATACTCTTGGTGTAAGTGATCAAGATGGTGGTATTACTATCAACGCAAACGGCACAGGTGAAATTGTACTCAGTGACTTTACAGGTATTAATAATACTAACCCAGGCGTTTGGTTACATGTTGGTAATCAAAGCGATTTAGAAGAAACAGGATCTATTGCTATTGCTTACGGTGATGTTACTCAAACACGTAGCTCAGTAACATTAGGTGGCGAAGCATTAATGACTTGGGATTGGTCAGACGGCGGCTCCGACGGCAACAATCCAGGTACTCCAATTCATTCGTACTTTGGTATTTTTAATACAAGTAGAAGTACTCCATGGATCACTCTTGACAGAGATGCTACTAATTCAAGCACCGCAATTATTCATATTGCTGACGACAGAACAGTAGAGTTTAGTGACGATGTTAAGATTAGCCATCCAGGCGAACTACGTTTTTATGATGGCGACAGTTCCAACTATATAGGATTCAAAGCACCTGTTAACGTAGACAGTGTAAACACCGTTTGGGAATTACCTCCATCAGATGGTGCCGCAGGACAGTTCCTACGCACAAATGGCGCTGGTACACTAAGTTGGGGTACAGCAAGTGGTGGAGCAGGCAGTGGTATTGCACTCACTGATATCAGCGTAATTACTGCTGGTGCTAGCGGATCAGGTAGTTTAGTATACGACAACTCAACTGGTGTGTTTACATTTACTCCTCCAACTGCTTCAACATTGGATGCATTTAGCGTTACACAGGCAGCCGCTACTGGTACTGGCACACTAACTTATAACGATGCCAATGGCGTGTTCACATACACTCCACCAGATTTATCAAGTTTACTAGAAAACGGAGACAATGCTACATTTGGTACAGTTACATTCACTAATGGAATGAGTATTGACGATGCTGACAACAACTTTACTTTCGATGCTTCAAATGATGCAACAAATACCATCGTACTAAGCACAGACGGCGGCGATGTTGTTGTTGATGCACAAGGCGTACTTGTAGCTAATCAAGGTATAACCGGCGCACTAACAGGCAATGTTACAGGCAATGTTACAGGTAACTTAACAGGCAACGTAGTTGGTAACTTAACAGGCAATGTTACAGGAAACATATTATCAGATGACGGTTTGGCTACAATATTAGACAACGGCTCAAATGGTCAAGCGGCGCTATACACAGGAGATGTTGCAGGTAATGTTACTAGTTCTGGAACTAGTGCATTTAGCGGTACAGTAAACTTTACTGGTGCTACACTACAGGGTTTAGATTTTATCGATCTCACAGATCTAAGTATAACAACAGCATCAGCTGGTAGTGCATCTTTAGCATACGATAATACAACAGGCGTGTTCACATACACTCCACCAGATCTAACAGGATACGCTCCATTAGCGGCACCAACTTTTACTGGCAACGGCAGTATTGGTGGTAACTGGACAGTTGGGGGAGATCTATCAGTTACAGGTTCAACCACACTAGCAACAGCAAGTGCCACCACAGTTAACACAGGAACACTAACAGCAACAGGTACAACCACACTAGGAACTACCACAAACTTTAATGGCGGAACACTAAACTTTGCAGGTGTTACATTCCAAAACCTAACACTACCAAGTGGTGCAATTAACAACCAGAGTATTAACACACTCAACGATGTTGATACAACTTCAACACCTCCAAGCCAAGGTCAGGTGCTAACATGGAACAACAACGCAGGACAATGGGCACCAGCTACATTACCAGCTAGCGGTATTGCACTTTCCGATATAAGCGTTACACAAAATTCGGCGGCAGGTGCAGGTGTATTAACTTATAATAATACAACAGGTGTGTTCACATATACTCCACCAGATCTAAGCGGCTTCCTAACAAGTTATACAGAAACGAACGATTTGTCAACCGCAGTTACATGGGCAAACGTTCCTGATGCAAATATTACACAAAGTAGCGTAACACAACATCAAGCGGCATTGAGCATTACAGAATCTCAGATTTCAGATCTACAGAGCTACTTAACATCTGTTAGTGCCGGCGACCTAAGTGCTATTAACATTGGTGCATTATCAAACGTTTCAAGTTCTGCACCCAGCGATGGTCAAGTTTTAAAATGGAATAATAGCGCAGGCGAATGGCAACCAGGCACAGACCTACAAGCCAGCGGCGGCAGTGGTATTACACTTTCTGATCTAAGCGTTACAACAGCAACAGCAAGCGGCAATGGCGCACTCGGCTACAATAATACAACAGGTGTATTTACATATACTCCACCTGCCGCGAGTGCAAACGTTACAACTAGCGATGCTCCTCCAAGCAATCCAGATCAAGGTGATCTATGGTGGGAAAGTGACGCAGGCAAACTTAAAGTTTACTACAATGACGGTAGTAGCAGTCAATGGGTTGATGCGAGCCCAGGCGGCGTAGGCGGCAGTTATGGCGATAGTAATGTTGCTACATACTTAAATGGCAACCTAGACAGTCATATTATTCCAGATACCAATGACACATATGATATTGGTAGTGCTGAATATAAAATCCGTGACTTATATGTAAGTGACAACAGTATTAAATTTGTTGATGACAGCGATCCACTGAATCCAGTTGAATATCCAATCAGCAGAAGCGGCACTGAACTAAGATTTAATAGTTCAACTATCTCAACCAGTTCACATGAAACTAATAACGTTAATGGCGCAATAGATATTGCAAAACGCAACCACTTTATCACAAGCGGTGTAGATTACACACTAGCAAACGGAACTTATATAGGACAAGAACTTTGGTTCTATAAGTCAGGTGTGACCACATCAACCTACAGTGATATTACAGTAGCAAACGCAAAAGTAACACTAGGCTCTGGTGCAACAGAACTAAGAACAGCACACACCTGGAGATTAGACACAGTAGGTGGTGTTATGGCAGGCGCATTTAGTTGTGTTTGGGATGGTACTGGTTGGTGTCTAAACGGCGGATCAATAGCGGCATAATAGGAGCAGATATCGATGGCATTTAACTTTCCAGACAGTCCAACATTAAATGATACCAGCACACAAGGTAGTATTTCTTACCAATGGAATGGGTCGAGTTGGACCGCACAAAATTCAACTGTAGCATTTGCAGACTTAACTGGTAAACCTACTACACTAGCAGGTTATGGTATTACTAACGGAGTTGCTTTAACAGGACTAAGTGCAACTACTAACACAGCCGCTGGTTTAGGGACTCTAACTTATAATTCACAGACAGGTGAATTTAGTTATACCCCACCAGATCTAAGTAATTTTCTAGAAGGTACTGATATCAGTGTAGTAACTGCCACTCCTGCAGGCAACGGCGCACTAGCTGTTGATGTTAATGGTGGATTTACTTTTACACCAGCAGATGTTAGCAATAAGATTCAATTTGATAGTTTAACTGTTATTACCGCAGGAAGTCCTAGTGGTTCAGGTGCATTAAATTATAACAATGGAACAGGTGTGTTTACGTTTACACAACCAGATTTAACTTCGTATGTAGCACTTGGTGATCTCAGTATTGGCACTGAAGGCACTGCTAGTGGAGATGGTGCTATAGCATACAATAACTCAACAGGCGTATTTACATACACTCCGCCAGATCTAAGCGGGTACTTGACTAGTCTTAACGCTATTAGTATTGATGCCCTCAGTGATGTTGATACTACAAGCGTAGCTCCTACAAATGGGCAGGCTTTAATTTGGGATAATGCTAACAGTGTTTGGGAACCAGGTAATGTTGCCACTGGCTCTAGCTCCGATACATTGTCAGATGTTACTGCACGTGGCGCTACAACTAATGATGCAGTTACTATCAACAACACCTTAACAGTAACGAGTTTAGACAGCACAGGACTAGGCTTTGCAAGTCTAAGTAGTGGCGGCGATATTAGTTTAAGTGCCGCAGGCGATATCAATGTTAATAGTAGTAATATTATTAACGTTATTGATCCAAGCAATGCACAAGATGCCGCAACCAAAAACTATGTTGACACAACAGTAGCCACATATAGTATGCCTACATATGCAGTAGCTAGTCTACCATCAGGAAGCGCAGGAAATCTTGCTTTTGCTACAGACGGACGTAAGAACGGTGAAGGTGTTGGTGCTGGTACTGGTGTTATGGTATTTCATGACGGCACTAACTGGATTGCATCAGATAGTGGACAACCAGTAGCGGCGTAAGGAACTTTAAATGGCTGACGAACAAAACAGATGCGTAGTAACATTTCACAAAGGTGTAGACACCGAACAAGCGGTTAATGAACTGCTAGATGCAGGGTTTGAACTACATAATGCTAAACCTGAAAGTGTTAGTAACTTTGATTTTGTAATGACCAGAGCTCAAGCAGAAGCCCTAAAAACAGATCCTAGAGTTCGTGATGTACGTTATGGATCCAAAGCAGAAAATGGCATAATTCCAACACCGTCGATATTAGACGATAGTATACTAATGGACAAAAGTAGTGTTGTCAGTAACCTATACGGGCAATGGGGACTAGCCGCTTGTAGTTCTACCGTTGCCGGACAAGGTACAGATATTTGGAGCAACTCAGGTACACAAGCATCCTATCAATTTCCTTATAGTTTATCGGGTAAGAATGTTGATATAGTGATTCAAGACTCGGGTGTTGATCCTTTACATCCTGAATTTTTTGATGCCGACGGTGTCACACGTTATCAAACTGTGGATTGGCCAACCATCAGTGGACAAACTCAGTTTACCCAAGACGCAAATTATCACAGAGACCTCGATGGTCACGGAACTCACTGTGCTGGCATTAGCGCAGGCATTAAATACGGATGGGCTAAAAACTCAAAAATATATTCACTAAAGATACTAGATGATTCACAATCCGCATGGGGTGTTAGTACAAGTTTTAACTTACTACGTAATTGGCACATAAGAAAAACTGCAAATCCTGCTACAGGTGTTATTGATCCTACAGTTGTTAACATGAGTTGGGGATATGCCACTTATTATGTC
>Ga0255777_10004287_pt1 | contig 11845 bp, 13 predicted proteins | sample 101ome_15_FD_179975 | JGI IMG/M metagenome (GOLD analysis project Ga0255777, IMG submission 179975) | Coastal salt marsh microbial communities from the Groves Creek Marsh, Skidaway Island, Georgia - 101402AT metaG (version 2) | ecosystem: Environmental > Aquatic > Marine > Intertidal zone >...
GTGTTTTCCTCAACACTCTTAATGATCTTACACCCAAACAAAGAAAGGGTTTAATAAATAAGGTTACCAATGCGAACACCAATATTAACCCAATCAAACTTGAAGGTCAGATGATCAACAAGGCTGTGAAGAATAAGCGTAATGCCAACAAGAAGGCTGAAGAAGAAAAGAAAATTGAAGAAGCCAAGAAGCAACGTGCCAAGGATGAGAAGCGTCTTGAAAAGCATCTCATGAGTCTCAAGCACTTGACAAGCAAGGAGATGGAATCTTACTTACAAGATTTCAGAGATGAAAAGGCTGGACTCCAAGATCTGATTACAGTTTCAAAGGCAAAGGATGCCGACAATGAAAAGGATAAGGATGCTGTCAGGAATTATGTAAGAAAGGCAGTTATACCTCGTGCGAAAAAGGAGACTTATCTCAAAGAATTAAATAAGCCTCATATGAATATCACACCAATTAAGGCGCTTGTGAATGCTAATGTGAAAGCTGAAAAGGATGTAGTTGAAAAAGCTATTGCTATGACTGCGGCCGAAATCAAAAAGCTCACAAGTATTACAAAAAATGAAAAGCTTCAATTTGAAGCGAGGCTGAAAACTGAACCAAGACAAACAGTTTTGAATGAAGCCAAGAAATTGGATGCGAACCGTAAAGAAGCCAAGAAGGTCAAAGACAAACAAACCAAGAACTTGGCGGAGTCCCTCCAAACTTTGACGACTCTCACAAGAAACAATAGAAAGATGTTTATGGGTCGTCTCAACAAGAATGGTGCTCAAAAGATTTTGACTAACGCAGTGGCTCTCAATGATGAGCGTAAGGCTAAGGTTAAGGCTAATGAGAATGCCCGTCTTGCCGAAGAGCGTAAGAGAAAGGCTACCGAAGAAGCCAAGAGAAAGAAGGAACAAAATATGAAGAATGTTTCTACCGAACTTCAAAAGCTCACAAATCTCACAAAGAATAATCGTGGTGCTTACATCAAAAAGCTTAACACTGTGGGTAAGAACACCGTGATTAAGGAAGCACAGTTTGAAGATGCCCGAAGAAAGCGCGAAAAGGAAAAGAAGAGACAAACCGAAGAAGAAGCAATCAAGAAGCGCAGACAAGCCGAGGAGGAAGCCAGGAAGAAAGCCGAAGAAGAGCGCAAGGCTCGCAACCAACAAACCAAAAAGGTTGCCACCAGTCTTCAAAGTCTCCAGTACTTGAAGCGTGAGAACCGTAAGAAGTTTATGAATAGGCTTCCACAAAACGGTGCGAAAAAGGTACTCGCTAATGCGAAGAAGCTTGATCAGGAAAGAAAGGAAGATTCTGAATCAACTAGAAGAGGTATTGAATGGAAGCTCAAGAAGATTGGTGTTACAGGCTCTGATCTCCAAGGTCTATTGAAGAGATGGAATGATTCAAAGGATAAGACGATCTTTGATGACGCGCGTAAGATGGTCGCGAAGAAGAGAGAACCATTACTTGCCCGCATCCAACGTAATGTTCCAGCTGGTAACAACTTCTCACAAGCGCGAATGAAATGGACCGCGGCTATTAAGGAAGCTACCGACGACGCGTCACTTCAAAAGATTGAGCGTCTTTTGGATACCAAGTTGAAGCTTAAGGCTAAAACTGAAGCCGAAGTTAAGAGTCTTCCACCACGGGAGCAAACTCGTTACCTCAAGAACTTCATGGCTTACAAGAATGATGTAGCTCAAAGAACTCAAGAGTTAGACAAACTTGCGAAGACTAAGCGTGACACCAAGGATGCGGCTACGCGCGAAACTGCTACCAAGCTTCAATCTCTGGACAAGTTGGGACGCGACAACCGAAAGAGGTTCATGGACCGCGTCACCCGGGGTGAAAACAGTAAGGCAGTATTGAGAAATGCTGAAAAGTTACAGCGTGATAGGTCAGCTAAGCAAAGACTTGAAGCTGAGCGAAAAGCAAGAGAACAAAAGCAAGCCCAAGAGCGCAAGGAGCGTGAGCAAAAGGTGCGCAACTATGAGAGACAGAAGCAATCCAAGTTGAGATCAAACACGGCTAAGATGCTTCAAGGTATGAGTGGTCTAGAGCGATCTAACAGAAAAGAGTTTATGAATAGACTCCAAAGAGGTAATGATCCAGCTAGGGTTATTGCCAATGCTCGAAGACGAGACGCTTCAAAGAAAACTCAACCTCGTCCATCAACCGGTCCAAGACCCGCTCAGCAACCAAAGGGTCGCGTCGCACCAAGAACAAAGAAGATGAAGGCAAAGAACCGTGCGAGAAGACCAACTGCTAAGCCAAGACAAAGAAGAAGATAATTTCTCCGTCAATATTAAATGAAGGGTAAAGTAATCATTCCAATCAGTAACTCGGGTATTCTCAGTGCCCATGGTTACAGTGATGTGCGTGACAAGTCTCCACTTGCGAGACATCGCGCGCTCGCCAAGGTTATCAGGGCGGGTGAACCACCCCTCGGTCTCTTCAGAAGACTCAATGTTTTGATGATCCTCTTCAAGAGGACAGATCCAAAGTTGTCCAAGATCTTCAAGAAGGATCGTGACTGGGTCAAGGAAAAATATATGTAAATAGAAACATGTATGCCTATTTGATGGGTAAAAAGCGGGTTCCAGAACCCGAACCAGAGCCCGAGCCTATAAGAGAACCTACACCAGAACCCGAACCGGTGCCAGAACCAGAAAAGAAAGGTAAGTTTGGTTATGGGTTGATAGCCATTGCTGCTATCATATTGTCAAAGTTAAAGACTTAAAGCAATTTCTTAATTAATGGGAAATTGTGATGTTTGTTGTGAAAAGTTCAACAAAATAAATCACAAAAAGGTTGAATGCCCCTTCTGTGATTTACAGAGCTGTCGCGAATGTTCTCAAAGATATCTCCTCTCCATCATAGATGATCCTCATTGTATGGGTTGTAAAAATGCTTGGAACCGAGAATTTGTAGATTCATTTTGTACAAAGTACTTTCGTAATACCGAACTGAGACGCCATCGTGAAAATATACTATTTGAACGCGAGAAGGCTCTCATGCCAGACACACAACCGGAAGTTGAGAGAATCATAGCGATGCGAAAAATTCACAACATCATCAATGACCAACGAAAGCGTCTCATAGATCTTCATCAAAAGCATGGAATATATGTACCCATCACACCAAATGTCCCAATTCCCCAAGACATTTTGGATCTTCGTGAAGACATGGAAGAAAGTTACCGAGAACTGGAAAGGTTGAGACATGGCGGAGAACTCATTGTAGGGGAACAACCTAAGAAATTTGTTCGTAAATGTCCAACGGAAGACTGTAAAGGTTTCATGAATGAGGAATGGTTCTGTGGTCTCTGCGATCGTCACTTCTGTGAAAAATGTAATGAAGAGGTCTGTGAAGGTCACGAATGTGATCCAGATGCGGTAAAAACTATGGAACTTCTAAAGAAGGATACGAAACCGTGTCCAAAGTGTGGAACAATGATACAGAAATTGTCGGGGTGCGCCCAGATGTGGTGTCCAGATTGTCACACAGCTTTTGATTGGAGAACTGGTCAGGTTGAAACTGGGCGCATTCACAATCCACACTACATGGAATTCAAAAGAGGTAGAATATCTAGTAGAGAACATGCCGACATCCCATGTGGTGGTGTTCCAACATTTAGGGAGCTGCGTGAAATTGACGCACCTGATGATATCATGCGTTTCGCTATGGTTCTTTACAGATTGGATAGAGATCTCATTTATCGTTACGGTGATATATATGATGGAGATAACAGATATCTTCGTGTAGCCTACATGCTCAACGAACTTCGCGAAGAATATTTCAAGAAAGAACTTCAGCGACGGGACAAACAAAGGGAACGGCACCAAGACATTACCAATATATTCAGAATGGTCATAGATACCGGTGGAGATCTTCTAAGACAATACGTTTTAGAACCAGATCGTATAGATGAAATAATTGACATAGCTACTAAATTATTTGAATATGCGAATGAAGTGATGGGTACTATCAGGAAAAGATACAATTGTGTAGCACCACACAATATTAATCTATTCTAATAATAAGATGTATCTCCTTGTAGTTGCTTTTATACTGTTGGTCATTTACCTCATACCAACCTACATCAAACCAAGGATTATTACGGATTTCATCAGTGAAGATGAGCGTCAATACATCATGAAAAAGGCTGAAAAAAGGTTTAAAACTTCTACAGTCTCCAGTGATATGACAGTTGACAAAGAAACGCGTGACAGTGAAACCGCTTGGTTGGAACTATCGGATCCAATTGTTAGACGCGTAGCTGAAAGGTGTGTCTCTCTTACAGATAGACCACTTGTTAACTGTGAAAGTCTTCAGGTACTCCGATACAAAGAGGGTGGTAAGTATAAACCTCACCAAGACACTTTTAATGACATGGGAGATAACAAGCGAATGTACACGGTGATTTTGGCCCTCAATGATGAGTACGAAGGTGGTGAAACTGAGTTTCCAAATTTGGGTAAAGAATACAAAATGAAGGCGGGTGAAGCTCTCTTTTTTCACACACTTGATAACTACGAACTTATGACATCCAAGGCTTTACATGGCGGGAAACCTGTAAAGTCTGGTGAAAAATGGATTTGTAATCTTTGGGTGCACAAGTATCAATATGACGAACAGATATTATAAGCTACTGTTATTCTACCCGATTTTTCAGAGGGTAAAACTCTATGATATAATGATGATGGAAATATAATTACTGTACCTTCTTTTATGCTATCAAAATCACCTGTATTTATAGTATATTCTTCATTTGGAAAAAGGGGTATATGTTCGTTAATTATATTGAAAGTTGTTGTATTTTTCTGATTTTCATCATTTAATATATATATTATAGAAAATGAAGGATAAAATAATTTATTTTTTAAATGTGCAGGTTTTCCGTAGTGATTATGTAAATCGAAAGAACCACCTTTATTATATTTTGTGTACCATGCATCGGAAATATGGTGTTCATTTAAATTTAATTTATAATTTAATTTGTTATTAGAATTAATTTCAATTAACATTTCTTCTAACGTACTCCATACTATATTTTTTACAAAAAAATCATTAAATAAAAATTCATTATTATTTTCTTTTTTATTATAATCAAAACTTGTGTGTGCATTATGTAAATCTAAATTACATTTTTCATAATTGTTATCGTTTTTATCAATCCATTCTGTAATATAACTTTTTATTTCGTCATGTTTTTTTAACTGCTTCCAGTAAATAAACTGACTTGGAAAAAATTGTATGGGCATACTTATATTATAAAATAATACAATCCTTTAAACAATTTCACCATTCTCAATGAGCTTCTTTCGGTTAATCATATGAAGTTCTTCAACATCCTTCTTGTTTTGTCCAATGTATGGAACGGCATAACCATTCTCACACATCCATTTATTGACATTAGTCCATTCACCATTTTCAGAGACCCAAACTTCTGCCAATATACGCCCAAACTTACCACGACTATCCCTTTCTGGGCATCTGAGTTCGATCTCGATATCATCCTTCTCAGATTCCACAGCCTTGAGGCACCACTCTTTCAATTTCTTCTTGGAAAGAAGACCAAATTTCTTTTCTTCTTTGTCGGATGTTCGCGACTCTGGAGTGTCAATACCCAAAAGACGCACTCTCTGACGAGTACAGACATCGAAGCCAAGGTCAAGGGTCACATCAATCGTGTCTCCATCAACAACCTTCTCAAGCGAGGAAACTTTGTATATAAATTCACAAGGTTCTTGGGAGTAAGTAGTCATATAATAATTACAAATATTTTAGTTATTTTCTAGTTATTGTCGTCTAAACATATCATACGAGTGTCATAACATGATGCAATATCACACGAAAATATCACCCTACCACCACTTGATATATCTTTTACGTGATGATTTAAACTAGAAGGAAATATTAAGACAGTACCTTCACCAATGTCTTTGTAATTATAAGTTTTGAAAGTAGTTTGTGAATATAAATGAGAGCTTACACCCGCTAAAGATGGTTGTATAAATTCAGTTTGATTTTTTTCATTTTCATCATTTATAATATATAATAAAGTAAATGTCTGTAACCACTTATTATTATTTTCATCATATCTAATTTCTCTACCTGAAAAAGTATGATTGTGAAGAGAAATTGAACCATTTTTATCATACACTGAGCACCAACATTGGTGTATTTTAGAAGCAATTATATGCATTTTGGGAGTATTTTCTCTCAATTCCTCGTGTTCTAAAAACTCATCCAATGTATCCCAAACGACTGATTTTATAAATTCATCATAATTTCTTAAAAAAAATTCAGATTTTAAATTATTATGAGTAGTTATTCCATTATTTATAAGACCATGTGATCTGTAATCATTTATATTTTCATTTAAATGTTTTAAAATCTTTTCTTTAAAAATTTTATGATCTGGAACTTTTCTCCAATAAACAAAATTGGCTGGAAAGTAAAATACACCCATTAATTAAAAATATGACAGACTTTTTAAGTTCATTCCCCCAACAAGTAACTATATGATCGTTTTAATTTGTTAAATGGCCACCACCAGTTCATTTAAGATAGATAAGGAAAAGAAACGAGGGGAAAGTAGAAAACCACGATGGATCTTCAAACGCTCTCTGCTCAAGTGCAAGGACATGAAGTCGCTTCCAACACACAATTCCTACTCAACTCTGCCTACCTTGTCTTTTTGATGCAAGCTGGCTTTGCGATGTTGTGTGCTGGGTCGGTACGAACAAAAAACACTAAAAACATTCTTATCAAAAACGTACTCGACGCGTGTGTTGGTGCCATTGCGTGGTTCCTTTTCGGCTATGGTTTTGCTTTTGGCAAGACCGATGGTCACAAACCCAATTCTTTCATCGGCTCTGGTAATTTTGCAATGAAGAACATTTCTTCGCCAGGTGACGTCGCATTCTATTTATTCCAGTGGGCTTTCTCAGCCGCTGCTGCTACCATTGTTTCTGGATCTGTCGCTGAACGCACAAAGTTCATCGCCTATCTGGGTTATTCATTCTTTTTGACGGCATTCGTCTATCCTTGTGTTGTACATTGGGGTTGGTCCACTGAAGGCTGGCTTGGTCCATGGCGTGAAAATGGTGCTAAGCTCTTTGGTGTCGGTATGTTGGACTTTGCTGGTTCGGGTATTGTCCACATGGTCGGCGGTCTCGCTGGTCTTATGGGCGCCTATATGGTTGGACCGCGTAGAGGGCGTTTCTCTGAAGACGGTCGAGTTAATCCAATGCCTGGTCACTCTGCTCCTCTTGTTGTTCTCGGTACATTCATTCTTTGGGTTGGCTGGTATGGTTTCAACCCCGGTTCTCAGTTGGCTTTGATGGGTGAAGACAACGCTAAGGTCATTGCTCGCACGGCTGTGACTACAACTCTCTCCGCAGCCTCCGGTGGTCTCACTGCCATGGCTCTCAACTACAAGTCTGATAAGATTTGGGATCTCATCGCTGTCTGTAACGGTGCTTTGGCAGGTCTCGTGGCTATTACTGCGGGTTGCTCCACCACTGAACCATGGGCAGCTATCATCTGTGGCATGCTCGGTGCTATTTGTATTAAGTACTCGGGTGCTCTACTCCTCAAGTTGAAGATTGATGACCCTCTCGAAGCTGCCCCGATGCACGGTTTCTGTGGTGCTCTCGGCGTCCTTTGGGTCGGTTTCATGGCTAAGCGTCAATATGTCCAAGATGTCTTTGGCATTGACGAAGCTGGCGTCTTCTATGGCGGTGGTGGCAAACTACTCGCTGCTCAAATCATTGGTATCATGACCATTGCTGCTTGGACCATGGGTATGCTCGGTGCATTCTTTGGTACCTTCAAGAAGTTTGGTCTCCTTCGGGTTGATGAAGAGGAAGAACTTGTGGGTCTTGATGAATCTAAGCATGGTGGCTCAGCATATAATATTGCCTAAATACAGAATATGAAGTCTGTTGTCTTCACCTATGGTCGTTTCAATCCACCACACAAGGGACACAGACTTATGATTGAACAAGTCATTGAGACAGCGAGGCGTACTAATAAGACACCCATTGTTGTCGTGTCCCACTCTGTGGGAAATGCCAAGAACCCACTTCCAGTGGAAAACAAAATGAAAATTCTTAGACGCTGGTTTCCAGGTGTCACCATTCTTTCCTCTTCCAAGGAGAAGAGTATAGCAAAAATTGCACAAGATTTTAATAAAAATTCAATTATGATTGTTGGTCAAAATCGTCAAAATAGTTTCAAGTTCCTCAACTTTAAAAAAGTTGCCGTCCCCCGAACCGTGAATGCTCCTTCAGCCACAATGGCGAGAGCTGCCGCCACTGCTGGTAACAAAGTGGCTTTCAAGAATATGACTGGATACAATTTAACAAACAATATCAGAAATAAGATTGTTAAAGCGAAGGGTAAAAAGTAAGATATGTTAGACGTTCATGCGCTAGCTCGAGAAGTATATACGCTGGGAGGAGGGTACTCCGAGCGTGTATACCACAATGCTATGGAAGTGTTACTACGCAAAGCTGGTATTCCATATGAAACTGAAAGGATTGTTCCAATCACATTTCAGGGTCATGTCATCGGTAATCTCAGAGCTGACATCATAGTCAATAATGAGATTGTTTTGGAGTTCAAGACAATCAAAGCCCTGACTGATCAGACGGAGTTACAGGCTCGAAACTACCTGAGTCTGACTGGGTTGAAGAAAGCGTATCTGATAAACTTTCCTCCATTCCCTGATCGGGAAGTTGAAGTCCGTTGTGTTGTAGAAGAATCATTAGGGGAAATAGTTTAGCCATTATCTTGTAAGTCTCTTTCGTCTCATCATGATATTTCTTTGGATCTTTGAGACCATCTGTCAATATCTCACGAGCCATGTTTATGTGATGCAAAGCCTCACTTACACAGAACTCTTCATAGTCAGTCATTACATAGAGATATACCGGCTTCTTTAAGCTTTGGAACACATTGGGCATTCATGAAGTCTTGGAAAGCAGATCTTACATACAAAGTGATCACACTTTCTAAACTTGAAACATTTTCCCTTATTTGAACAAACAGGACAATCCATATAATCATTGGATTCCAAAACTTGATTCTCAAATCTCCAGAAACAATTTGAACACACTTTGAGTCTTGGGTCCATCATTTTAAAACATAAGTCAAAATTAGGACACTTCTTGTCTTTCTTCATGTCTCTACTATATAGTTGGTATATATTCCCAGCGCAAATCGTTGCAGATCTTCTTCCAGATTACATCTTGTTGATAAAGCTTCTCCTTGGACTTGAGAAGAGGGAAGTATTGGAGGTATTCATCTTCCCCTAGAAGTTCGCAAAACTTGTAAAGTACATAGGAGTAACTCAAAAAGTTTTTCCTTTCGGTTGGACAGTTATCATCAAATGGCTTTTGTATATCCTTGAACATGATACGCAACCTCTCCTCCAACTCTTGTGGCATGTTTGGTGCTTTGATACCGTTGAGAATGTTTGTTATATAGGGTACATGTTCATAGTACTTATTCATTCTTAGCTTTTTAAGAAGAGTTCTAATCTTGGTGTGTGTAATCTCATCCAACTTCTTGATCTTCATCTTCTTAAGTTCTGCCCTTAGTTGATCCATGACATCATCTGGTATTGTAGTCATCTCTTGTGCCTGAAATTGACTTAGCCATTCATTAAAGTGGTTCTCCCTTTTGTAACTATAATTGACCACCTTTTCGGATGTCTCCTGTTCTTCCCTATATGTCAATTCTTCGCTAATTAAACAAGCTATGACTAAACCACATGAATCACAGACTAACTCACTTGTGTCATGAATATGTACTATGTTACTTGAACAACATGCCTCACATTGCTCTACACGGCGTTCTCTAGGTTTGGATATATTTTGATTTTCAACTTCTATGAGATAATCTGTAAATATATCCTTTCTTTGAAGACCAACTGTTTCTTTCACATTAAAAACATTATCTGTGTTAGTCTTCTCTTCGGTTTCGTCCGTATATTGATTCATATATGGCATACACCTAATGATGTAATCAGACATTTCTGCTTCATACATACTTTTATTCATGGGGTCGGTTTCAATGAGATTGTTCCAATTTTCAATCTTATTGTTATACCTACTTAAAAAGTTTCCCTCCATTATAATTAAGAATGTTGTTCAAACTTTTAAGTAATGTTTTGTATTACTACAAAAAGTTAACTACACCTCGCGACTATTCTATAATTTCCGAAGAATTGGAGTACAAGATTGACTACAGAATGAAGTATCAGGTGGAGGACGAGTTCTGGGAAAAGGAAAGTAAATATTGGGATGGAGTTCTTGTTGAATTCCATTCTTATGTTACAGGTAAGCAATTTAGAAGAACAATAGTCCCACAAAATGTGAAAAACCTTACACTTCGTGTCAAGTATTGGTACGACGGGCGAATTTACAAAGCTATTTCTAATGACATAAACTTTATTCCTGGAAAGGGTGAGGATTCTGGTATGAGTTTCAGTATCCCATTGAGTAGTGCTTGGATTGTGGATCATGATGATAAACCACAAGTAAACATTACTGAAAAGGTGAAAAGGTACGCGGGACCTAGAAACGATTTTCATGGTCAGCAAGTGTCATTGAAAGACTTTTTATATTATGACATACAAACATTACAAAAGAAATATCCTAAAGTGTTACTTTCAAACGCATTGGGTATGAAAAAAATACTTTTGACGACTGAAGATTCTACAACTGATCTTCGGATACCTTAGTTGCCAGGTAGAACTTAAGTTCTCCCAAATTGGCTACATTGTACTTTAGAATCAAAAATCTATTTCCTTCTTCCTGCATAATTTGCACAGACGAACACATACTCGTCGCCTTTGTAAAGATATTCAGGTACCTAAGAGAGTAAAGACCTGCGATCTCCGGACTCTCTTCTGGACACTCAATTGAAGTTTCTTGGTTGGCAAAGTCTCCTTCACAACGAAGACGAAGCTCTTTACCAACTCGTGTAATTTCAATGTCCACCCCAATGTTTGACATGTCACGACACAATCGTTGAAAATCCGCCGAAGGAAGAGTAGTGATACTTGTCATTGTCACATTTGGAACTTCAATTTTACTTTCATTGATGTCCAGTAGCTTCAATTGAAATTTTGTACTTGTTTTTTTGCTTTCACTTGTAATTTCAATATCCATATATTCCTTTGAGTTGATTTCAATTGTGAGAACATCATTGTTTGTAATTGTTTTCAAAAGTTTGAAAGTATTTGAAATATTGATCCCAGCGATAATTTCTTCCTGTTCACAGTGATACTCTTCAAAATTATCAGCAGACAAAAACATATCAATCAAGGATGTTCTTGCTGTATCCAGTGTAACAATGTACATACCTTGAGGTCTAAAGTAAATGTTGACATCGTTAAGTATATCCTTGAGTACTTCAAATGTTGATTTTACAGCCGAAGCCTGAATTGTCACTAATCTCATAGCTACTAAATTATGTGCGTTAGATCTTTAAATCTTTTCATTGTAGGCAACACCTTTACTGACATCCCTATTAATCTTTTCTTCAAGTTCTCTTGTCATCGCGGGTTGGAGAGATTGACCGTAACTGTCCAGTGAAAATATATCGGTATCATTATCATCACCATCGAGGGTTGTCATAGAACAACCACCACCAAAACCCCAATTTGAAACTTCTTTGTTTGGTAACAAGGAGTCCAACCAGTTTTTGATTTCAGCACCCACCAAAATTTTACCATTCTTTGTAAGCATCGTCGGGACGCGGGTAATTTTATTACGATACGCAGGTGGAATACCCTGTGTATTGATATTATGGTAATGCACTAACTGCTTGAGTT